>Ga0070761_10001923_pt1 | contig 12939 bp, 12 predicted proteins | sample HubBroMetageREF1_FD_66724 | JGI IMG/M metagenome (GOLD analysis project Ga0070761, IMG submission 66724) | Reference soil microbial communities from the Hubbard Brook experimental Forest, New Hampshire, USA - Hubbard Brook CCASE Soil... | ecosystem: Environmental > Terrestrial > Soil >...
GAGCGCCGAGGGGGCGACCCGCAGATGAAGTGGGACGAGCACCGCGGAATCGACTCGATTGATCGCGCGATCAACGACATCAAGAAGGCCGCAATCGACGACGGGAAAAACCCTCAGGATCACCCTCCGATCGACCTGCAGGAAGGGCGCGCCGGGCGCCTGCACAAGTCACTCGCGGCGCTTCAAGCCGCCCGCAACGATGTGAGCCAAGAAGAGGACAACGCCTTCGCTGGAGGGCTGCGCGCTCGAGGAATCAAGAACATCGACGAAGCGATTCATTTCGTGGAAGAGGGGATCGCGGAGGCGGATCGTCCGGCACCCGCGCCCGCAGCTGCGGCCGCTCCCGCACCTGCCGCCGCTCCTCCCGTGGCCAAGGTCCACCCGGCGTACCTTCACGCTCTGGCGGATCTCCGCACGGCGCGCTCGAACCTCGAGCGCCGCGGGGGCGACCCCCAGATGAAGTGGGACGAGCACCGTGCCATCGAGGCGATTGATCACGCCATGGGCGAGATCAAGCGGGCGGCGATCGACGACGGCAAGAACCTCGACGACCACCCGGCGATCGACGCGCGCGAGCCACGCGCCGGCCGATTGCACAGGGCCGTGTCCGCGCTGCAGGCAGCCCGCAAAGACGTGGGCGAGGAAGAGGACAATGCCTTCGCCAATGGCCTCCGCGCGCGCGGCCTCCACGACATCGACGAGGCTCTGCACCTCGTGGATGACGGCATCGCCGAGGCCGAGCGCAAGCTCTAGATCTAGAGGGGAACCAGGCTCAGACCGCGCGCACCGATCGCCTCGCGGCGACGGCGAGCGACATCGCGGCGACGAGCGCGGCGCTGGCAGTGGCGGTGAACGGCGCGCCAAAGCGGCCGATCACCGCTGCGGCGAAGAAGTCTCCGAGAGGGCGCACCCCCATGATGAGGAGCGTGTTGATGCTCATGACGCGCCCGCTCATGCTGCGCGGGACACGCGTCTGCAGAAGCGTGATCATCGTCGCGCTCACGCCCACCTGAAAGACGCCGACCAAGAGCAGAGTCGTGAGCACGGTCGTGAATGACTGGCTCCCGGCGAACCCGAAAAGCGCCATGGCCCACAGGAGCGCGGACCCAAGCAGGATGCGGGCTTTGTGCGACGGATTGGTGAGCGAGGCGAGGCCGAGGCCTCCCGCGATCGTCCCCACACCCGAGGCCGCAAACGAGATGCCGAGCTGCAACGGCGTCAGGTGCAGCACGCGCGTGCCCATCACGGGCAAGAGAAGCGTCGACGACGGTCCTAGGAAGAGAAGCGCACCGTACACCGCGAGCAGCCAGGGCAGGGCCGCGTCGGCGCGAATGGCGGCGAGCGCGTCTCCAATGGCCCGCGGGGTCGGGGTGCGAGTTTGCCCAGTCGAGCCTGGAGAGCGTATCGCCACGAGGGCGCCGAGAACCGCGAGGTAGCTGACGGCGTTCGCGAAGAAGATGCCCGCGTAACCGAGTGCATGCATGCTGAGCCCGGCGAGCGCGGGACCCACCGCGGAGGCGCCCGTGAACACGATGGACTGAAGCGACACGGCGTTCAAGAGCTCGTCTTTCGGCACGAGCTCGGGCACGAGCGCTCCACGCGTCGGCTGATCGAAGCTCAGGGCCACGCCTTGGAGGAAGGCGAGCACCACGACCATCCACACCTCCACGATGCGCAGCCAGGTGAGCACGCCCAAGAGGACCGCGAAGGCCATGCAGAGTGTTTGAGTCGTCAGAATCAAACGTCGCTTGTCGACGCGGTCGGCGACCGCGCCTCCGAAGAGCGAGAACGCGAAGAAGGCCAGCGCCTGGGCCAGCGCCACCGTGCCGAGAGCAAGGGCCGATCCGTGACTGAGCTCGAGCACCAAGAGCGCCTGCGCGACGATCTGCATCCACGTGCCGACCGCCGAGCCCACGAGCCCGAGCCAAAGCAGTCGGAAGTCCCGATGTCGCAGGACTCCGAGCGGCCCACCGCGCCTGTCGGGCACCGGAATCAGGGTGATGGCTCCTCGAGCTCCCGGACCCGAGACTAGCTCCCTTGCCCGCGTCCCGCCTTGTGCTTCATCCTAAGGCGGTCATGTGCCGCAACATCCGAGTCCTGCACCACTTCAAGCCCCCTACGACGCGTGAGGAGATTCACGCGGCTGCGCTCCAATACGTCCGCAAGGTGACCGGGTTCAGGAGCCCTCGCACGGCGGATCAGGGCGCCTTCGACCAGAGCGTCGAGGACATCGCGGCGATCACCGCGCGCGTTCTTGGGTCTCTGACCGCGACGGGTCCCGAACGAACGCGCGAGGGAGAAAAGGAAAAGGCAAAGCTTCGTTTTCAGCGCAGGACTGCGCCGGCGGGGTAGAGGTCCTCGGCCGCGCGCGACACATCCATCACTTCGCCGGCTCCCTGGCATGCGCGCACGAGCTCATTCGGCGAGCGAAATCCAAGGCAGATTCGAGCCGCCTGAAACGCCGCCGAGACCGTCGACGCCGCCATGCCGAGCTTCATCGCGATTACTTTTTGCGCGCATCCGCGCGCGACCAGAGCAAGCACGTACCGCTCCCGGGCTCCGAGCGCCCGCCAGTCGACGGCTGGCTTGTGCGCGGCCGGTACGATCGCCAAGTGACGCCGCCCGTTGGCATCGACCGCAGCGAGCACCTCCCATCCGCCCATCGCAAGCTCTCGCCATATGGAGACCGCTTCCTCGTCCGGGACGGGAGTGCCTGGGGCGAAGACGGGCGAGTCCGGGGCAGGCGCCAGTGACGGCCAATCCGTCCGCGTCGAGGCCATCACAGTCGCACCTCGGGGATCGTGGCGAGCGCCAAGCGAGAACCGACGCGAAGCTTTTTCAGAACGCCTGCCATCTGACGGGCCACGGTATGCATTGAAGTGCTGCGCAGGCTTGCGATGCGACGGTTGGAGAGACCGGAGTGCGCCAGACGCGCGACCTCGAGCTCGGCGGGCGAGAGTGCCGCCACACGCTCCAGCGAGAAGCTCACAATGATGAGCTTTCGCCGGCTATCGACCGTTCGCATGCGCAATTGGGCGGGGAGATCGGAGAACGATGCGTCGTGCTGCACCATGCCGTGTGCCTAAAGCAAACCCGGTGCCACCTCGGGGTCGCCTCCGCGCTCGCGTGCCGGAAGCGGCCGAAACCTTGCGTCCAAGCCCTCCCGACCTGGCAGCGTGCGGTCCGTGCGCACGTGCGCGTCGTGTGCGCGCACATGGCGGAATGCGCGGCCAACGTGTGAGCCGTCGCGGCGCATTGCGGACTCGGGACCCTAGAGCCCGTGCTTCTTCACGAGACGATAGAGCGCGAATCGAGACAGCCCGAGCGTCCGTGCTGCCTTCTCGACGCTGCCTCCTGCGTCGCCCAGCGCAGCGCGAATTTGCTCGATTGACGGGTCTACGGCCGCGCGAGAACCACCCTTCGCGGGCCGCTCCGGAGGCGATCCTGATTCGCGGGCCGATCCCGTCGGCGCGCCGAGGTTGCCGCCCGTAGCTTCGGACATGGCTTTCCACAAGGCGGCTTCGAGCTCGCGCGCGTTTGTGGTGAACTCTTGCCGCAAGATGTATTCGACGAACGCGGGCGTGAAGCGGGCGTGCGGTCGGCCCTTCGCGGCTCCCTCCACGAAGGGACCTGCCACTTCCGGGCTCCGCTTCGCGGCGCTCATCAGCAGGTGTCGGGCCAGAAGCGGAATGTCCTCGCGACGCGACGAGAGCGGCGAGAGCTCGACGACCGAAGTAAGGCGGGCGCGCAGGTCGTGCTTGAGCACGGAAGGGTCGCGATTGGTCGCCCCCACCAGGCGAAAGTCCGAGCGCCGCCCCGTCGATTCCCCGAGCCTCTGGTATTCGCCGCCCAGGTCGAGCACGCGGAGCAAGTGCGATTGCTGCTCCGCAGGGAGCTCGGCGATCTCGTCGAGAAATAGCGTTCCGCCATCGGCCTGACCGATGAGACCGGGGCGTTCCGACATCCCGGCGTTCGGATAGTTTTTGGCATTGCCGAAGAGCTCGGCGTCGATGAGACCCGGCGGGAGCGTCGCCGCGTTGCGAGCCACCCAGGGCTTGGAGGCTCTCGGGGACAGTGCATGGATCGCGCGTGCGGCGAGCTCTTTCCCGGTTCCGCTCGCCCCCACCAAGAGCGCGTGCGTTGCGGCCTTTGCCACGAACCCCAAGTGTTCTCGAAGAAGCCAGGCCGCCTGAGACTCGCCGAGGATGCCTTGCGCATCGGGGTCTCCGAACTCTCCCCAACATTCTCGCGGGAAGTAGCGCCCCTTCGGCATGAGCACCGGGCGTCGCACGAAGAGAAGAACGACCTGTCGACGAAGATGGAGGGTGTCGCCCGGGTGAACGATGGCGCGGTCGCGCGGAGCGCCGTTGACCCGCAATTCGCACTGACCGATGCGCTCGACCTCCAACGTGCCCGCTTTAGCGCGCACGGAAAGCTGTCGCCGGGAGAGGCCTGCCCCCGCCAGGGCGGGACCGGCGTCGAGCGTCCCGGGCCGCTGGCGGAAGAAGCGCACGCGAGTCTCGTCGGAGTCCCCCTCACCGCGGCCGAATATGTGCTCCTTTCCCTCCGGCAGCATCGCAATTTCCCCGACGCGAAGAGGCTCTTCCGCGGACCACGCGAGCACGAGGACGCCTACCTGGCCGACCTTGCCACCGTCTCCCGAAGCTGGATCGCTCGTGACGGGGAGTGTCGTGATACCGGGCATTGGGTCTACTCATCGCGCGCCGGCCGGCGGCAGGGCAAGGGGTATTCAGGCAGGCCCCTCCCCCCCCCAAGACTATGGACGGTCGCTCGCGCAAGGGCGATCCTCGCCGCGGCAGGCGCATGCAGACCGTGAGCCACGACGTGCAGCCGGGGGACGTTATCGGGGGCAAATACGTCATCGAGCGGCTGCTCGGACGTGGGGGAATGGGCGTCGTCTTTCTGGCGCGCCAGGAGCGGCTCGACCGGCGTGTAGCGATCAAGTTTCTGCTCCCTGACGCGATGAGCCACCCGTCGGCGGTGGCGCGCTTCGAGCGGGAGGCGCGCGCGGCCGCTTCGCTTCTCAGTGACCACGTCACTCGGGTGCACGACGTGGGGCACCTCGAGAGCGGGGAGCCCTTTATGGTCATGGAGCTGCTCGTCGGCGAGGATCTTGCGGGGATCCTTCTTCGGCGGGGCCCGCTTCCCGCCTCCGAGGTCATCGACGTCATCGTCCAAGCGTGCGATGCGATTGCTGAAGCGCACTCTATCGGTATCGTTCATCGCGATCTGAAGCCCGCCAACATTTTTCTCGTCCGACGCCCCAACGGGATTCCGACGGTCAAGGTGCTCGACTTCGGCATTTCAAAGGCGGGCGGCACGACCGGTGCATCTCTCACGGGTTCGACAACCCTCATGGGCTCTCCTCTCTATATGTCGCCGGAGCAGGTGCGCGAAGCGCGGACGGTCGACGGCCGTGCCGACATCTGGGCGCTCGGCGTCACCCTCTACGAGCTTCTCGTCGGGCAACCCCCGTTCTCGGCTCATGCCGTTGGGGAGATCTGCGCGCAGATCCTCACTTTGGAGCCAGACCGCCCGCGCCGTCGACGGCCCGACTTGCCCCGAGCGCTCGATGCCATCGTCATGCGTTGTCTCCATAAAGAGCCCTCCGAGCGCTTTGCTACCGCGGGCGAGCTCTCCGCGGCGCTCCGATCGGTCCACCTCCAGACGGCCGCATCCCCGACGTTGTTCTTCGACGGGGCGGCGAAGTCGACGCCGCCGGCCCGATCGTCGGAAGGCCCCGGCGCATCACCTCCCGGGGGTCTCCCCACCGCCGGCCTGCTCACGGCGGAAGCCGTGTCGCGTACGCACCCTCCCGCGCCAAGTCCTCGGGCCCGCAAGGTCGGCGTTCCCGCCTTGGCTGCGGTCGGCGCGCTAACGATCGGCGGAGCGGCGACGTGGGCGGTGCTCGCGACGCGCGGACCGGCGACTGCCGTCCATGACGTCGCGCTCGACTCTTCGGCTGAGCCGCAACGCCTTCTCCCGTCCGGATCCGCGCTGGCCCACGGGTCCGTCCTGCCTCCTGTCGAGCTCCCGAGCCCGGCCAGAGAAGCGCCCGCTTCTGCGTCCGCGACTGCGCAAGCCCCCGCATCGGCACCTGCCCTCCCCGCGTCCGCGCGACCCCCCGCGCCCGCAACGAGCCCCCGCGCGAACCGGCCGCCGCTCGTGACGCCTGCGCCGCAGGCTCGGCCCGAACCCCCCGAGGAGGTCGCCGCGCCGACCCCAGCTCCCGTGCACGCGGCCCCGCACAATCCGCTCGACCTGCCGCATCTCCCATGAGGCCCATGAAATTCATTCGTCGCCGCGCGCCTATCCTGATCGCCCTCGTGCTCGTGGCTGTGCCGGCTCTCGCACAGACGCGCTCTCCGCCGACGTCGCTCTCCCAATCGCTCGAGGGAGACGCCAAGGCGGCGTACGACTCCGGCGAGCTTCTCGTGGCCAACGGAGACTTTGTCGGAGCTCTGACCAAGCTCCGCCAAGCGTACGAAGCGTCGAAGGACCCGCGGCTGTTCTACGAGATGGCGCTTTGCGAGAAGGAGCTGCGCCGCTACGCGCCGATGCAATCGCTTCTGGAGCGATATCTTCGCGACGCGGGAGGCAGCATTCCCCAAGACATCCGGGCGGCAGTCGATGAGGCCCTCGCCGCGATCAAAAACCTCGTGGCGACGGTGACCGTCACCTCGATCGAGCCCGAGGCCAGCGTGCTCGTGGACGGTGAAGTCGTCGGCGTGACGCCGATCCCCGCTCCGCTGACCGTGGACCTCGGTAGACACGTCATCGTCGCGAAGAAGGCCGGATTCGAAACGAGCGAGCAGACGATCGATGCCCTCGGAGGGAGCGCCGTCTCGGTGGCCCTCGTGCTCATCGCCCAACCGCACGTCGCGCAGCTCCTCGTCAGGTCCGACGCCAACGCGACGGTCAAGATCGACGATCGCGTCGTCGGCGTGGGGCACTTCGACGGGCCGCTGGAGCCCGGAACGCACGGCGTGCAGCTGACCGAGGGAGGCAAAGAGCCCTACCGTGCGGTCCTCGAGCTGCACGAAGGCGAGACCCGCATGGTGGAGGTCACGCTCGCGGATCAAAGGCACGCGCCCTGGCCATGGGTCATCGGCGGCGCGGTCCTCGCCGCGGGTGCAGCCGTGGCCATCTACTTCGTCGCCAACCCGCACGACGTGACGGTGGCGCCAGACGCAAAGCTCGGGCGGGTGTACCTTCCTTGAGCGAGGCGGGGGATCGAAGTCGAGGCGCGCCACGCGCTCTCCTCGTGGTCCTCGCCGCGACGCTCCTGGTTGTCGGGACGAGCTGCACGAAGGTCACGGTGCTTGGGGGGCTGATGGTCGTGATGTCGACCGACGGCACCCTGTTTCCCGATACCTTGGTGGTCGACATCACATCGCCCGAGGGCAAGGCGATTTACCGTGACGCGACCTACGGGATCCCCGCAGAGGCGCAGCTCCCGACCAGCATCGCCATCGTTTCGAACGGCGATCCCACGGCATCGGTCTCCATCAACGTGAGCGTGTGGGCCGCTGGGATACCGCTCGACGTGCGGCAGGATCGCGTCCTGCAGATCCCGACCGACCACGTCGCGGAGCTCGACATCGTCTTCAGCGCGCATTGCACACCCCAGGTCGGCCTCGTCAACGGTGCGGCGCTGTCCAAGTGTGGGGCGGACGAAACGTGCGATCCGAGGAGTGGCTTGTGCATTTCCGGCGTCGTGACTCTCGAGAGCGACGGAGGCGCGCCGGGAAGCGTGTCGCCCGGCGGCGATGCGGGAGCTGTGGAGGAGGCGGTTGCCGCTTGCGTGCCAGGCATCACGCAATGCTTGGGTGACGCCGTGGAGACGTGCGCGTCCGACGGACAGTGGGGCCCTCTCGCCGCGTGTGGCGGTAGCACTCCGTTCTGCCATGGAGCGGGGATGTGCGGGGTCTGTCGCGACGGGTCCTCGCAATGCTCGTTCAACGAAGTGCAGACCTGCGCCGATGGCGCGTGGGGCCCCGCGGAAGACTGCCCCACCGACGCCCCAGCGTGCAGCGCCGGGACGTGCGGGCAGCCACCCAGTTGCCAGGGGAGCACTCCGGGAACGACGCACTGTGGAGCCCGCGCCGGCAGCTGTTGTGCGAGCCCGGAAGTAACCGGCGGCACCTACGATCGAACCTATACCAACACGGGCAACGGGCCGACCGACGAGGCCAATCCTGCGAGCGTGAATGAATTCCGACTCGACACGTACGACGTGACCGTGGGTCGGTTCCGGGCGTTCGTCGGCGCATGGAACGCCGGCTGGATGCCCGCAGCGGGCTCAGGAAAGCACGCGTACCTGAACGGCGGACAGGGCCTCGTCGGAAGCGGAAGCCCCGGCACCTACGAACCCGGTTGGGTCGCCTCCGACGACGCCTACGTCACACCGACCGACGACAATCTCGAGTGCGGCGGGAGCTTCTCGACCTGGACGCCGTCCGCGGGAGATGGCGAGACTCGCCCTATCAACTGCGTGAACTGGTGGGAGTCGTACGCGTTCTGCATTTGGGACGGCGGCTTTCTGCCGGCCGAAGCCGAGTCGGACTACGCGGCCGCGGGCGGTAACCAGCAGCGCGAGTATCCCTGGGGAGAAACGGATCCCGGCACGATGAATCAGTACGCCATCTACGGTTGTTACTATCCGTCCGGATCGGGCCCGTGCACCGGCCGCGAGAACATCGCTCCCGTCGGAACCGCTACACTCGGAGCAGGCCTTTGGGGCCAGCTCGATCTCACGGGAAACGTCTGGCCCTGGACCCTCGACTGGCTGGCTCCGTACGTCGATCCCTGCATCGATTGCGTCGATCTGACAACCGCAGCCAATCGGACGCACGGGGGCGCCGACTATCACGATCCCACGTCTTACTTGCTCACCTCGGATCGGCACGGCAACCCACCGCAATACCGCGATACAATCATCGGTTTCCGGTGCGCTCGGGCGCCCTGAGCTAGAGTGCCCGCGTGCCCGTGGTCGACGCTCCGACGCGCCCACCCGCACGCAATCCGTCGGCGGCTCTGAGCCTCGCGTTCGCGTGGGGGCCGGCGATCGACTTCGTGACCGAAGCCCTGCGGGCGAGCAAGGGCTCCACGGGCTCGGCGAGCCGGCTGGCGCTGGCGCTCATCGCGGTCGCAGCGCGCTACGGCATTGCGCGGCTTGCATTCGGGTCCGGGTCGTTCGGTCGCGCATTGTTCCGCCTGCCTCTGCTCACGTTCGCGCTCGGCACGGCGCTGCGCGTGGTCTCGCTGGCTCCTCTCTTCGCGACAGCAACGCAGGCTGGGCGCGGCGCCACGATCTTTCAAAGTGCCGTGTTCGTCCCTGCGGTGGTCGCCTTTTACGCGGCCTTGCTGCCATGGCTACTGCGCCGGCCGGCCAAGGTATCCCTTGCGGAGCTCGGCGAGGCGCTCGTGACCGCGTCGCTTTGGGTCGCGCTGCCCGAGATTGTTCTGTCGTACAACGGGCTCGCGGAAGTCGACTGGAAGCGCGATCTACTCGGGATCGAATGGAAGGTTCGATTCGCCCTCGGCGTCATCGTGCCTCTGGCGACTGTGGTCGTGGTTGCGTTTGGCTCGAAGCAGCTTCGCGCCCGACGCACGTGGCGTCCCATCGTTCTCCTTTGGGCCATTTTGGCAGCGGGGGGTCTTGTCGCACTCGCGGCCCTTCTCGTCGTGCCGCTCCCCTTCGTCCCGCACCCGCTCATTGTGGCCAATGCTCGTGCGCGCGACGGAACGCAGATCGTCGTCGTCGAGATCGAGGACGACCCCTACAACGTCTATCTAAACGTCCGTCATCCCGACAAGCCCTGGATGCGCTATCGGCTCGCTTACGGCGATTCCCTGTGGGCTGGAGGGATTGACCTCGGACCTGGCGAGCCGATCGCGTCCATCCGCACGTACGGCATCGAAGTCGCCGTGCTCCACGAGAATGATGAGCTCGAGTTGCGCGTCCCGCTCACGGGCTTCGTTGGGATTCCACGCCTCATCGACAGCCCGTTCGAGGAACATTACTGACGGGGCGGCTTGGACCCTCGGCGCGCTGTGACGTCGCGCAACGCAACACGGCCGCAGCGGGCGGTTACAGCGCGGGCCCCGGGGTACGATGCCGTCACGGGGTGGGGAAGCCCCGACGGTACGAAGCTCTTGCAGCTGCTCCAGTAGCGAGACCGTCGATCCGCCGCCCCGGCGCGCTTGCCGGCGCCACCCCGACAGAGAAGGCCCCACCTCATCGGGTCCCCCCGGGCCTGTGAATCACCCCGTCGATCCCCGCCCCGAATCGGTGCCCCCGCCTCCTGCGCTTACTCCCGACACCCTCCCGGCGTCCCGCAGCTTCTGATCCGCCTCACGGAATCGATCGGCGAGAGCCTTCACGAATGCACCCATCCACGAGTTGAGCCCCAGTGTCTTGAGCAGAATCTCCCCGGTCACCATGAGGAGGACCACATCGGTTGCCGCTCTCACGCTTGCCGTACGGGGCCCACCCGTGAACACGGCCGTCTCCCCGAAGACGTCTCCAGGGCCCATCACCCGAAGCGAGATCTCTTTGTTCGCCTCGACCTGGTACGCGACGCAACGCCCTTCGAGAATGACGTACGCAGCGTCTCCCGTTTCACCTTCGCGGATGAGGATGCTGCCTGCGGGAAGGCTTACCCGCGGCACGTCCCACGCCCCTCGCTGGAACGCCTCGACGTCTTCCTTGAGCTCGGCGACCGACGCATACCGCGCGCTCGGTTCGTACGAGAGAGCTCGCATCACGATGCGTGAAAGCTCATTGGGCACGGCCGCGGGAGGAGCGAGCGTCTCGGGCAAGGGAATGGCCGGGGGTGCTTTGCGAATCCAGAAGGCGCGGACGATGTCTGGCGTGAGCGGCGGTCGTCCGGTCAAGATCTGGTAGAGCGTGGCACCGAGCGCGAATGCATCCGTGCGTTCGTCGAGCTCCTCGTGTCTTCCCTGAAGCTGCTCTGGGGCCATGTACCAGGTCGTGCCGACCAAAGAGCCCGGGGGCTCACCCTCCGCGCCCTCTGCGAGCCCCGTGTGGATCTGCACAGGCGGGCCGAGTTCCGGAACGCCATGGCGAAGACGCGCGATCCCCCAGTCGAGCACGTAGACTTGGCCGAAGTCGCTGACCATGATGTTGGTCGGCTTGAGATCGCGGTGCAGCACGCCGCGACTGTGGGCGAATGACACGGCGTCGCAAACTTTGATGAACACGTCCAAGAGCTTCGATAGATGGACGGGAGTGAGGCGCGAGCCCCCGAGGCGATCGAGTGTTGCCTCTAACGTCGCGCCCTCGATAAGCTTCATACACATGAAGCGGCGCCCACGATTGTCGAGGCCGAGCTCGTAGATAGGCACGATACTGGGATGCTCGAGTTGCCCGGTAATCTGAGCCTCCTCGGTGAAACGGCCTATCTCCGATCCGTCGGTCGCAAGGTTCGGGTCGACGATTTTGATCGCAACATCACGCAGGATCTCTTTGTCGAGTGCCCGGATGACGACGCCCGAGGCTCCCCGGCCGATGACTTCGAGCTCGCGGTATCGGTCAGTCTCCAGCCCACCGCCTCCTGTTGTTGTCCGAGGCCGCGGCTCTGGGGCTCTGCGCGCCGTTGGCCGAAGGCGTGGCTCCGGGTTGCCCGGCGATGCCCGAAGATCAACGGGGGGCCCGCCCGGAGCGGGCGGTTGCTGCGAGGACTTCACCGGGCGCCGAACCGATGCCGGCTCCGATTCCCCACTTTCGTGCGTGGGATTCTCTCCTTCTGTCGAAGGAGGCGCGCCATCGTCGGGGCTTGCAGGCATGTGAAGGCTCGGAATATACCGCTACCTCGTAACGAATTCGGGAACAATTTCGTAGCGTCGCGCGCCGCAACGGGCGAGAGAAATGGCCCTTCACGAAACCTTCTCGCCATACTCGGCCAAATCTGACGCTCATTTCCCCCTAGTGTTCAACCCTTAGCGCCACGTCGAATTCGACATTGTCCGCCCAGATGTCGAACGGGCCGTCGAAGGCGAAGGCAGCCTTGGGGAGCGACCGCGGCACGACTATACGAGAAGGCATAATAATGGCAGCCATCGAAAGGGGATGCGATCCATGTCGAGCATTCATCAAGAGACTACGTTTTCGGCCCCGCCCTCGCGCATCTACCGGGCGCTCACGGATCTGAACGATTTCTCGCAAGCGACGGGCGCTCCCGCGAGCGGCGAATCGACCGAGGGCTCGGCCTTCACGGCGTTCGGCGGCCATATCACGGGGCGTCACCTCGAGCTCGTGCCCAACAAGCGCGTCGTTCAGGCGTGGAGGGCGAAGACTTGGCCGGAAGGGATCCACTCGATCGTCCGATTCGAGCTGCGGCCCGAAGGCGCCGGCACCAAACTCGTATTCGATCACGAGGCCTTCCCAGAGGCGGAGAAAGACCACCTCGCAGGGGGCTGGCCCACCATGTACTGGGAGAAGATCGCGAAACACGTCGGCTGAGAGTCCGGGCCTTCGACGCCTCTCCGACGCGCCAGACGCATGATCTGCGCGACGTCATCGACGGTCGATAGCCGCGAGGGGGCGTGGCCCGGTCCCGCTCATCTGCTCCAGGATCCTTCCGAGAAGCTGGTCGCCCACCGCGCGGAACTCAGCGAGGTGTTGCGCCGTCGCGCGTCGGAGCTCTCCGACACCGTCCGCGCCGTTGGCTCGAGCGACGAACGTCTCGTCTTCACGGAGGAAGTTGTCGACATCCGGCGCCGTCGTCTCACAGTGAAACTGCAGGCCAAAAAGGCGGTGTCCGAGCTGAAAGCCTTGGTTTCGGCAGACCGCGCTCGATGCCAGCAACTGGGCCCCCTCGGGCAGATCAAAGGTGTCCCCGTGCCAGTGCAAGACGATGGCCTCGGGAGGCATTCCCTCCAATACGGGAGCGC
>Ga0070761_10001924_pt1 | contig 12937 bp, 11 predicted proteins | sample HubBroMetageREF1_FD_66724 | JGI IMG/M metagenome (GOLD analysis project Ga0070761, IMG submission 66724) | Reference soil microbial communities from the Hubbard Brook experimental Forest, New Hampshire, USA - Hubbard Brook CCASE Soil... | ecosystem: Environmental > Terrestrial > Soil >...
GGATCGTCGCACGGGAATCAATGTTGCACCGCCTGCCTACTGAAGATGTGCGCCAGTGGTGCTTTCCGGTGCCAGTTCGAAACCCGGGTGCCATCTTGGAACGAAGACCAGTGCCTCATCGAAGTATTTCGGAGCACTCCGCCGTGAAAGCACCCTTTCCGAACCCCTTCACAACAACCCCGACAACGAACTGATAAAGAATTCAGAGCACTTATCCACGACGTTGCGCAAAACGCGTCGCCACCCATTGCATTCTGATACTGCATGCGCGTTCTGGCATCTGCCTTGCCTGAGAATGCACCCATATGGCTACCCTAACCGAAAAAGCGGTTGTCAGCGCGACGCGCAGGAACCTATCCATATGCGTTCTTGACGATGACGCTGATCACGTGGAACTCACCGTCGCCCGATTGGATAGGGGCGGCTTCCCCGCCGTCGGAACTACGAACCCGCAAGAGGCTCTGCAAAAAATTCGGCTAGGCGGTTGCCGCGTGGTCCTGGCAGATTTCAAGATGCCCGGGATGGACGGGCTCGCGTTTCTAGAGAAAACCCTCCAGTTCGATCCGGGAATGTACGTGATTCTGATGACCGGCTACTACTCGGTGGACTCCGCGATCGATGCCATCAAGCGCGGCGCCTACGACTACATCTGCAAGCCCATCGATTTCCCCAGGCTGGAGCGCACCCTCGACGAGCTCGCCGAACTCTTCTCGCAGCGCAGCGAAATTCGCGGCCTCGAAGAAAAACTGTTTCAGAACCTGCAATTTCACGGGATCGTCGGCAAGAGCCCCGCGATGCTCGAGGTGTTCGAGCTGGCGAAGAAAGTCGCGCGCCACTATACCAACGTCCTCATCACGGGCCCCACCGGCTCGGGAAAGGAACTCATCGCGCGCGCCCTGCACCAGCTAAGCCCTGTCGTGCAGGAGCGCTTCGCCGTCTGCAATTGCTCGGCCTTGGTCGACACCCTTCTCGAAAGCCAGCTATTCGGCCACGTCCGCGGCTCCTTTACCGGCGCCACCGATACGCGTCCCGGCCTTTTCGAGTACGCCAACAATGGCACCGTCTTCCTCGACGAAATCGGGGATACATCCCTGCAGATGCAGGCCAAGCTCCTGCGCGTGATTCAAAACCGCGAAATCCAGCGCGTCGGCTCGCCGGAAGTGAAGAAGATCGAAGTCCGATTGATCGCTGCCACGAATCGCGACCTGCGCGCGGAAGTTCTCGCCGGCAGGTTCCGCGAGGATCTCTTCTACCGCCTCAGCAGCATCGAAATCCGCGTTCCCGGCCTCACCGAGCGCCCCGAAGACATTCCAGTCCTCGTCCAGCATTTCCTGAAAAAATACGGTCAGACGTACGGAAAGTCCTTTCAGGGTCTGTCGCGCCGCGCTCAGATCGTTCTCCTGCAACACGATTGGCCGGGCAACGTTCGCGAGCTCGAAAACGTGATCTCAAGCGCCGCCATCACAGCCAACGCCGACTTCATCGACGTCAGCGACCTGCCCACCCACCTCCAAAAGCCTCATCGCCGCATCACTAACCTCGAGGAAAACTGGCGCCCGCTGCCCCTCGACGAGATTCGCCGCATCCACATTCAGCGCGTCCTCGAAATGTCCAATGGCAACCGCGTCCGCGCCGCGCAGGTCCTCGGCATCGGCCGCACCAGCCTTTACCGCTTCCTCAAGCGCACCAACAAGCCTGCGGCGGCGGCCGCGAAGGGCGCCGGCTGACGCACCCGTTTCTCGCCCCCTTTTCTGACCCCCGTTTCGCTCGCGCACACAGTTTCATCGTGCAACAGTCCCCACCCCGAATTTCGCCCCCAAGCCCCTTGTTTCGAGTCGTAGCCGCATCCACAACTGGCCCTGCGGATGCTCCTACCGCCCGGTGTTGACACCGGAATCGCAGAACGATAGGACTCCGCCGACTCGGCCCGCTGCCATCGTCGACAGCCGCTCGGAGCCTCGCTATCCCTTTGAGTTTTCGATCGAGGTTTCAGGCTTCGATCACGCCGGTAGGTTCTTCACCGAGGGGACATTCACGGTCGATGCCAGCTTCTGCGGCTGCAGATTTCATCTGCGCAATCCGGTTGAGAAAGGATGCGTCGTCGCAATTCGCCTGTTGAACCCGCGAAACAAATCCGAGACCGATCGTGTCACGCTCCTTTTTCGCGTCGCGCACGTGGCGCAGGAAAAGCGAGGCTGGGCGGTCGGCGTTTGGAAACTCCAGTCGAGCCAAGCCTGGTTGGCGGAGTTTGCGGACGTCATAAAATCAACAAAGGTTGACTCGTGATTTTCCGCAAGACCCCGACGGCGCGCGGCTGGGCCGAGCGCCAGCGCGCTGTTCCCACCGCTCGATGCGGTATCTGAATCAGTGGCCGCCCGACGTGCCCGATGTATACGAGGCGTCGTGCACCAGCGACCCCGGTAGCGAGACCGTCGAGTCAAGCCGCACAATCATTCCTGTTTGCGCCGGAAGCTCCACGTCCTTGCCCTTCCTCGCAACCACGTAGGCGGTGCCGCCGACGAGCCCGATCACGGTGCCGCGAATCACGTGGCTGAAAATGAGCCCCACCACCGACCCGCCGCTCCCGCCGATCGCCACATCCTCGACGTCGCTCTTGATGTCGTGCTTCTCCTCCACCACAACCCCTTCCACCGTCTTGACGTCTTTCCGGCGTTTACCCGATTCGGTAGATCCGTTGTAAATTCCCAAAATACTCATCCGCGCGGGAAAAATCCGGCTTTCCACTTCAACGGAATTGAAATTCAAATTCATCGACGCCCCGCCGCGGATCATGGCGAACCATTTCGGACGGTCTACGGTGCGAATGGTGCCGTGAATCTTGGCTCCGGCTGGCAGTATGAGCTGGTTCCCGGCGAAAACAGGCTCGGCCACGACGGCCGTGAACGGATCACCGTCGTGAGCCACACTCGTGCTGAGCCCGTTGAGAAGTGTGAGGCGGATTTGCGTCCCCGGAATCGCGTCCGTGGTTTGCGCGTGGACTGCCGATGTGAGCAAAAATACCGCTGATGCCAGGCAACTGATCGCGAACAAACGCTTCATGAATTTTTCTCCTCGTCCTGAGGCCGCCGCAGGCGACCGAAGGGCCTGTCCTGAGCCTGCAGCTGCAGCCCAGGGTTTTGTTTAGTTTTGTTTTGATTTAGATGCCGGATGGAAGCGTCAGGACGAACCCGCGCGCGACCTCCGGGCGTCCCCGTTTCGTGGGGCTTCCCGCTGGCGCGCGGTAAGGTGCGGAGGATGCACCCCGACCTAAGATACTATTTCCTTTGGTTTCGTTGCAGGCATTTTCAACTCCTCTTTCCTAACGGCAACCCCGCTTCAGGCAGCGAACCAAGGGGCCGCGAAACACACGCCGACCCCTGCCCCAAGAGTCTGTGTGAGAACTCCGTTCTTCGTCAGGGCGCGGCTTGAGCCGTGCCGGAACTGGCTCACAATCAAACCGCCTTTAGCCGCTGAGGAGCGGACTTCATAGTTGTCACACAGACCTCTAAGCGCCCCTTTGAGTGAACGACCGCGTGTATCCAAACGGTCATTAGCCATTACGCGTTCTGCCCCAGCTCCCCAACGCCGCTGCGCTCGGCTGGGTGCTACGTTGGCAGCATGCAGATTAAGCGCAACCTCTTGCGGGCCGCCGGCCTCACGCTCTTGCCGGTCGCGCTGATTTTCCCTGTTTTGGCGCTGGCTCGATTCGGTCCCACGGGACCCGCGGTGGTTTGGCCCGTGGCGATCTACGCGCCCGTCGCAATGTGGATCGAAACGCGCGCCCTCAGGATCCTGCTGAATACCTGGAGTGACGGCCGCGAGCGCTTGCTGGTCGCGATCGTGCCGCTCGGCCTCATTGCCGTGTTCGTCTACCTCGTCCACGGCGCAGTCTTCATCCTCGGCCTACCGGGCCTGATGAAGCATCTCCTCTAGCACCGTTAAATCCCCACAAAATAACTTAGAGTTGTTTTCCTTCCGGGAGGGATTTCAGTTTTGTGTCAGCAGGACTCGGGGTTCAGGGTTTGTCCCGAGGTTTCGGGATGCCTGCCGCCGTGGCGGGCAAACTCTGAGCCCAAAACGATGGGGGTGAGGATCTGCTTTTCTTTTCTCTGTGTCCTCAAGCCGTTCTCCGTGTCCTCTGTGTTTCAGCTTTTCTCTGTGTTTCAGATTTTCTCAGCGTTCTCCCCGCCTCGGCGGTAAAAGCCTTTGCCTTTGACTCAATTTTCAAATCTGAAATTTCCAATTTCAAATCGCTTTAGCGTTCACCTGTGTTTGTCTGTCCCGAAGCCTCGGGATCATCTGTGGTTCCAAGGTTTCACGGCCCTTGTGGGACATTTCTACGTCGCGGGATGAAGAACGCCTATTGAACTGCTTTGCCAGTCTGGCTCGCTCCACCCGCGGCCAGCCTTTGGCCTATCGCATCGCACGCCAGCTTCACAGTGGCGTCCTCCGAATGTAATGCCTGCGAGACAAGTGTTTCCCCGCTCCTCGTCACCACCGTGACCTTGTTCACCTTCACCAGACCTCCGAAGCCCGTGAAACCCTTCTTGCCGGTTCCCTTGTCGAACAGGACAGCAAACTCCGCCTTCGATTTTTCCTGTGTTACGGTCACCACGGCGCAATCGGACGTGAAATCCTGGTAGATACTCACCATGTCCGGGTTGTAGCCAGGGACGTATCCGCTCCCCCCAACCGAGGGGTTCGGATTGCCAAAGCCTCCGATTTCCGTCCATGTTTCCGTGTCGGTTATATAGACGCGCGGTTTGGAGCCCTTCTCATCCGGCGCAGGAGCCGGCTCAGCCATCGGCTTGGCCTGTTGGCTCTGCGTTTGATTTGCATTCCCATTCGTGCTGACCGAAGCAGACTGTGGTGGGCTGGCTTCCCTCATGGAAGTGTCGACGACGATCTCGTAGCGCGTGATGTATCCGATCTTCCCGCTCGCGGTTTGAACCTTCACCGTATAGCCCTGGGTATCGGAGAGTGCGATCACACTCTCGTTGCAAGCCGCCGTCGCCACCAATCGCAGCGGCAAAGCCTGCTCCGCGTCGGACGTTATCGTGACATACGGCTCATTCTGGCACTTGATCCTCGCAGGCGTGCCACCGGAATCCGACGATGGCTGCGGCCTCTGCTGCGCCCATACGGGGCCGCACACACACATCGCGCCAAGGATCAATGCACAAGCTAGCTTCCCCGTCATATTTGCCTCCACAATTCTCTCGTTTGAGTTTAACCGCTCGCCGGGCCCGCGCCCGGAGCAGACCACGCACTGTGCTGAAGGTGCCAACCGCACGCTGACCAATCACGAGTCACGGGTCACCACTCACCAATCACTAATCACCAGTCACCACCTGTGCTAGACTCGCGAAGCGGTCACGCACGAAGAAACTTTTTCGCCGCGGCTGCCATCGGTGGAACTTCGGGCTCTGTGCAACGATTCCCCGTGAACCCCGCCAGGCCCGGAAGGGAGCAACGGTAACGGGTCAGCTTCGTGTGCCGCGGAGTACCCGAAGTTCCATACCCTATGCCTGAGGATGCCTGAGGCTGAAGTGAACCATGGGCGCGAGCGCTGAGACTTCGAAAGCAGCAGCAACCCCAAGTTTTCTTTCGGCTGCCCCGACGTTTCTCGTGAACGACGTTGGCAGCACCGCGGAGTGGTATGAAAAGCATCTCGGGTTCTTGGTCAGTCCGTTTCCCAAGAACAAGCCCTATGTTTACGCCAGCCTCCAACGCGACGGGGTCGAAATCATGTTGTTGCGAACGGAGGGTTACCAGAAGCCGGAAATTTCCAGGCCGGGCGGCGCTTGGGACGCGTATATCCGAATCCGAGGCGTCGGGCAGTTCTACGAATCCGTTCGGCACGACGTGCCGATTCATCTCGAACTGGTCAAGCAATCCTATGGCAATTGGGAGTTCGAAGTACGCGACCCCAACGGATACATTCTAGCGTTCGGCGAACTCATCGATGGTGAGTAAGGAGCACGGCGTGCCTTTCGTGTGGAAAGCAGAACGAAATTGAGACTAGCGCTCGAACACATGCTAGCTGCGAAACTCGAGGTTTCACCAATCACAAATCACTACTCACTACTCACCAACGACCACTCACCAATCACGGCCCCCCATGACCTATAAAGTCATCGCCAGAAAATATCGCCCGCAAACTTTCAAAGAAATCGTCGGGCAGGAACACGTCACCCGAACTCTGGCGAACGCCATCCAATCGAATCGCGTCGCGCACGCCTACATTTTTTCCGGCGTCCGCGGCGTCGGCAAGACAACCACCGCGCGCATTCTCGCCAAAGCCCTGAATTGCGCGAAAGGACCCACCGCCGAGCCCGACAACACCTGCGATTCCTGCCGCGAAATTTCCGCCGGGACTTCGCTCGACGTCCTCGAAATCGACGCAGCCTCGAACCGCGGCATCGACCAGATTCGCGAGCTTCGTGAGATGGTGCGCTACGCGCCCGCCGCCAGCCGATACAAGGTGGTCATCCTCGACGAAGCGCATCAACTGACCGACGAAGCCTCGAACGCGCTGCTGAAGACCCTCGAAGAGCCGCCCGAGCGCGTGATTTTCATTCTCGCCACCACGCGCTCCGAAGATCTCGTCGAAACGATCAAATCGCGTGCGCAGCTCTTCCAATTCCGCTCGCTCACCTTCAAGGAAATCGCCGGCGAAATCGAGCGCATCACCAAAGCCGAAAACCTCAAGATCGATTCTGGAGCCGTGGCCGTTCTCGCGCGCGCCGCGGAAGGCAGCTTGCGCGACGGCCTCTCGCTTCTCGAACAAGCCATCGCCTATTCCGGCGACGACATCACCGATGCGCAGGTCCGCGAGCTCCTCGGTGTAGTGGCGGAGAGCGTCCTCGACGAGCTCGTCGAAGCGATCGAGGCTCAATCCGCCGAGCGCGCCCTGGGCCTGGTCCATCGCCTGATCGGCGACGGGCAGAACCTCCGTCATTTCTGCCGCGAGGCAATTCGGCACTTTCGCAATTTGCTGGTCGCTCGCGTCTGCGGCGCCGATTCCGATTTGGTGGCGGCTCCGCTTGACGAACGGTCTCGCCTCGCAGAACAGGCCGCAAAATTCGGCGAAGAAGATCTCACGCGGTTTTTCAACATTCTGCTGGCCGCGGAGGACGAGCTGCGGCGCAATCCCGATCCGCGTCTGCATCTTGAATTGGCCCTGCTGAAGCTCGTCAACGCGCAACGCCTGGCCCCGCTCGAAACGGTTCTCTCGGACTTGCATGGTGGCGGACGCGCCCCTGGTTCGCGGCCGGCTCCCGATGCTTCCGGAACTCCGCCGCGCTCCATGTCGGCAGCCGCCGCTTCAAGCGCAGCCGCGCCCACCCGCTCGAATCCAATCTCGTCTCCGGCGCCCGGTCAAACGTTCGCGCCGCCTTCGCGAACCGGAACGCCTGAATCGAATCTCGCGCCTGCGCGAACGGCAACGCCGGCTCCAATTCCCGCATCTCCTCCTCGAATCGTCGCGCGCGCCGCGGAAGATCCGTCAAGTGGTCTCCAGTCGGCGCAGATGGAAGCAATCAAGAGTGCGCTGCAGGGGTCGAAACTGCTGTCGTCCTTTCTTGAACACGCCACTCGTTGCGAAATAGAAGCCAGTGAGTTCAGGCTTTTCTTCCCAACGGAGAAACGAGCGCTTACCGATATGCTCCCGCGCGAAGCGATGGAGCGTTTGCGCACAATCGTGAGCCAAGTCGTAGGCCAGCCGCTGCGCGTCTGTGTTAAACTGGAAGCAGGTCGAGCACCCGCGAATCTTGGTTCTGAATTGCGCGCTCGATTCGAGGAAGATCCTATCGTTAGGGCGATGCTGGAAAGATTCGGCGGCCAGATTTCAAAGGTCAAGCGCCCGGGCGAGGAATAGCTGATGGAAGTCAAAGCGCTTCAGCAAATGCTGTCGCAGTTCCGGTCGGTGCAGGAAAAGCTCGAAAAGCAGATCGACGGAATTGTGGTCGAGGCGAGTGCCGGCGGCGGCATGGTCTCCGTGAAGATGAACGGCCAGAAGCAGCTACTCGAAGTGCGCGTCGAGCCGGACATCTTCAAGGGCAAGGATCAGGAAATGCTGCAGGAACTCATCCTGGCCGCGGTGAACGAAGCCGCGCGCCGCGTCGACGAAGAGCTTTCCAAACAAGTGAAAGACGTCACCGGCGGTTTGCCCGGCGTTATGGGCATGAAGATTCCCGGTCTCTTCTGAGGAGTTGCAGCCTTCGCTGGCTTTTCCATCTTCCCTTCTTCACTTTCCCTCTTCGATTTTCCAGCCTTTGATCTTTCCGTCTCTCTTCTTTTTCTCATCTGTCTTTATCAGCGTTATCTGTGTTCATCTCCGGTTCCAAGGGTTCGTTCTGCCTCTGTCTGTATTCTACGTTTTCTCGGCGTCCTCTGCGTCTCAGCGGTAAATCCGGTTTTTGGTTTCAGGTTTTGCACTTTCCTTCATCTGCGTTTATCTGTGTTCATCTGTGGTTCCAAAAGGTCTTCGCCTTTCGGCTTTGCTCCTTTCCTGCTAGGCTCATTACATGCCTGATTTCGCGCCATCCATAACGCGTCTGATCGACGAACTAAAACACTTGCCGGGCATCGGGCAAAAAACCGCGCAGCGCCTTGCCTTCTATCTCCTTCGCGCGGACCGCGATCAAGCCTTCGCGCTCTCCGACGCGATCCGCGACGCCAAGGAAAAAATCCGCGAATGCTCGGTCTGCAACAACATCACCGACGAGGATCCCTGTCTCTTCTGCAGGAGTTCCACGCGGGACAAGCGTATGATCTGCGTGGTGGAAGACGCAACCAACATCCAGGCCGTGGAGAAAACGCGCCAGTTCAACGGCCTCTACCACGTTCTCGGCGGCGCGCTGTCGCCGCTGCAAGGTATTGGTCCGGATCAATTGAAAATCAAGAGCCTCATTGAACGCCTGAAGGCAGGAACGACGGAAGAACTCATCGTCGCCACAAGTCCCACTGCCGAAGGCGAAGCCACCGCCGTGTATCTCTCGAAGCTCATCAAGCCGCTCGGCGTTCGCGTATCGCGCATCGCCATGGGCATTCCCGTCGGCTCCGACCTCGAATACGCCGACGAAGTGACCATGCTAAAAGCAATGGAAGGCCGCCGCGACCTCTAGGGCAATTTCACCACCAAGATTCCCGGAGGGGCACGGCACGTGTGGTGAGCGTAGTCGAATCCATGCCGCGCCAGCCTCGCCAATCTGGCCGTTTATTCCCGATTCAATTTATCGTGAAGATCGAGCCCGAACGCCGGCTTGTCCTTCGTGCCCGTGATTCTGATGGGTAGTTCCGTCCCGCCATCCTTGCCCCTGAAAAACGGATCGACGGCCTTGAGGAAAAACGATTTCATGCCCGTCGTCGTCTGTGACAACTTCGCCTGCAAGCGCACCCTGCCGAGAAAATCCAGCTCCTGACTATCGAGACTGTACGTGCCTTTCAGCGAGATCAATGCGCCGGTAACGCCGAAGCTCAACTGCGTAAACGTGACCACTCCTTTTTGAATCTTGAATCTTCCTTTCAACTCTGACACTGGATCGCCATCAGGCTGCTCCGCCGGCTTGCCCTGACCCTTCATGCTCAGCGTCTCGATTCTCTGTGTCGTTTGAGCGCTGGTAAAACGCGTGTCGGCCATTTCAAACATCCCGCTCAGCATCATCCGCTCGATCAGGTCTTCGTCACCCTCTCCGATCTCGATATGCGTTCGAAGCTTGGCGTCCCCCGTCATAAGCGGTTCTTGCGAGTCCACCGCCAGGTGCAGCAAGTCCTCCACGCGCGCGTGGCTCGTAACGGCGTCGAGCGAAATTGTCCGGCCCCTCAGGGGCGTCTTGTCCACTACTTCACCCTTTACGTCAAGAGTCGAGTGGAGGAACCGCGCGGCGACGCTGTTTAGAATCGTGTTGCCGTTCGTGCCGTCGACAATCGCCGAAAAATCCGTGTGCAGCAGCAGCGGATGACGGCTCGTCCGAAGGCTGAAGTCCGGCGTGTTCGTCTCACCTTCCACGGTGAGATAGTCCAGCGGCCCCTTGAACGTTCCCGTCGAAGAGAGAATACCGCTCAGTCCCTTGATCGTTCCCAGGTCGGCGTTCTCGAACGTGTAGTGGCCGTCTAGCGGACTCACGCTTGGATCGTCCGCGTTCCACGGTCCGAAAGTCCCGCTCGTATCGATTTCGCCCTTCGGTACCGGGTTCGTCATGATCGCGTGGAAGTTCGCGGGACGGCCGAAGTCCACCGAATGCAGCTCCAGAGAATGAAGCACGAATTCGCGCGGCGCCTTCGCCGGATCGCGTGGCAGAATCGCCAGCACGGCGTCGTCCGTGTGCATCTCCTCGATCGTCACCGGATATTTGCTCGCTAGGTCTTCGTGCGTGCCGTGAAGGATCGACTGCTCTCCCTCTTGATGCGGCGGAATGTGAATCTGCAATCCGTCCAGGCGAACGCTGCGAATCAAGGGATGCGGCCGCAGAATGCCGAAGAATCCCGCGTCGAGCGTGATGCGGCCGATCTGAATTAGCGGCGGAATATCCGTTCGTCCTTCGTAATGCAGCACCACTCGATCCACGGTCACGTGCACGCGCGGAAACACCGATGCCTGGAAATCGCCCAGCTCAACAGTGCTGTTGAAGTTCGTTTTGAGGTAGGCTTCCGTGCGTCGTCGAGCTGCCGCGCGCAATGCAGGTCCCGCGCCGTACAGAAGGATCAAAAGCACGCTCACACCAGCGAGGGCCACAACTCCTAACCAAATGGCCACTTTGCGCATGTCAATCCGGCGCATAGCACTCCGTTTTCGGCGCGTAATTCCCGCTAAGACGATTCCGCTTCCACGTTACAACAAGTACCCACCGCGCGCCATCGGGTGAAGTAAGTAGTCACAGCTCGGCCGGACTCGGGTTTCGGGATTTGTCCCGAAGCTTCGGGATGCAACCCTGAGCTCGAATTCGTTCAGGCTTGTCGTGCGCGTTTCGCTTTGTCTGTGTTCATCTGTGGTTCCAAGGTTTTACGCCCAGCCCCTGAAGCCAGCTTCCCGAGTTTTTCCGCAACCTCCTTAGTCCAAGGGAATCCGCCGCGCCGCACACGCGCTGGCTGAGTCGCTGAGTCTCTGTTAGTCTTCCCGTCGAAACCCACGCAGCTCGGAGGTCCGCATGCGCAGAAGAGAATTCCTGGGTGCTGCCATGGGCGCAGCAATCATTCACACCAAAGCCTTCGGCGCTCGTTCGTCTGCGGGCGCGGCGCCATCGCGTTCGGCCGACGCGCTGAGCAGCCTGAAGCCGATGGCCGTCGGCCTGATGATTCAGCCGGCCAGCGGCGCGGAGACCGCAATCTCACGCGTCAAGGATTTGGGACTCTCGAACTGTTTCCTCTCCCTCGACGGCTACATCGGACATTTCACCCCGTTGCTCGCCCAGGAATTGAACGGCCTGCTCCAGAAGTACAGCGTCGTCGCCACCAGCGCCGAAGTCGTTGGTCCCGGCCGCCTCGTGTGGGACTTTCTCGATGGCCCCTCGACGATCGGCCTCGTGCCTCGCGAAACTCGCGCCGCCCGCATCGACGCGCTGAAGCAGACCTCCGACTTCGCGAAAATGCTCGGCATCCCGCGCGTGCAAACGCACTGCGGCTTCATCCCCGAAAATCCGCGCGATCCGCTTTACGATGAAGCGGTCCTCGCGATCCGCGAAGTCGCGCAATACTGCGCCACCAACGGCCAGGATTTCCTGATGGAAACCGGCCAGGAAACTCCCACCACGCTGACGCGTGCGCTGAAGGACGTGAACCAGCCGAATCTCGGCATCGGTTTCGACACAGCGAATCTGATCTTGTACGGCAAAGCGAATCCCGTGGACGCGGAGGACATCATTGGGCCGCACGTGAAAAGTGTTCACGCAAAGGATGGAAAGTTCCCCACGGATCCCATGCAACTCGGTGAGGAAGTCCTGATCGGCACCGGCCGCGTCGACTTCGTGCAAGTGCTCACGAAGCTCCACAATTTCGGCTACACCGGCGCAATCACCATCGAACGTGAAACCTCGGGCCCGCAGCAAATCGAAGACGTGAAGAACGAGAAGATTTATCTCGAGCGCATCATCGCCCAAATCCAGGCCAAATCCGCATAGTCGATGCGTGCGGACGAAGTCAGAAGCCTTCCAGCATCCACGCGTTGTTCCCGTAATTGTATTTCATGATGGCGAGGTGCTTTCCGTCGGGGGAAGGAATGCCCCAAGTCTCCGTGAAAAGGCCCGGCTCGCGGACGAGAATCGTGGCATTACCGTCCAGTTCCACATACAGCAGCGTAGTGGCCACTGCCATCTCGCTCGAGACGTAGAAGCCCTTGCCATCGGCCGACCAATTGATGTGATTGAGGGAGTTCCAGCCTTTCACCTCAACCTCTCGTTGCGAGCCATCCAGCAGCGATATCACTCGGATCCGCCCAGGAAGCGTGCTTAAAGACACGAAGGCGATGCTCTTGCCGTCAGGCGACAAATCCAAGTGAGGCAATTCCACATCCGTATTGACCGGAATCCGGACAAGCTCCGGCCCTTTGCCCTTGATCACATCGAGCGCATAGATGATCAATTCCTTCGGGTGCAGCACTCCGACGATGCAACGATTGGCGGGAGGTCGCGTGCAGTGAAATACATATAGGCCCTGTTCTTCGACTATGGTTTCACTGGGGCCACCTGTGACGGGAACGCGGGTAAGACCCACGCGTTCGTTCCATCTCTCGATCGGTGTGGATGGATCGTAGTACATAACCCATTTACCGTCGGGACTCATTCTCGGCGTAGTCTTATTCCGCTTGCTTTCGACGAGAGCCTGCGCGGAAGTGTCGTCAAGGGATTGCCGAAAGATGTCGTAATTCCTATTGCGATTCGAATAAAAAAGCACAGCCTTGCTGTCGGGCGTCCAGTCGGAAGGTTCGTCATCGCGATCG
>Ga0070761_10001925_pt1 | contig 12936 bp, 8 predicted proteins | sample HubBroMetageREF1_FD_66724 | JGI IMG/M metagenome (GOLD analysis project Ga0070761, IMG submission 66724) | Reference soil microbial communities from the Hubbard Brook experimental Forest, New Hampshire, USA - Hubbard Brook CCASE Soil... | ecosystem: Environmental > Terrestrial > Soil > Temperate...
ACCGGCACTCGCGACAGGCCGACCAGCCAGACGATGACACTCAGGCCGTAGGCGCACAACGCGTACCACAGCGAGGGCACCACCAGCAGCTTCGCTGCGCGCTCGAGCACGCCGCTGTCGGTGGCGATCAACGGCCCGCTGACACGGGTCGCGGCCTTGAGGCCGAGCTGTGCCAGGGCGTTGAGCAGCACGCCGGTGCCCAGAATGGCGAATTCCGTAAGCTTCACAAAGAACTCACTACCAACGACTCACAGCGACCGTATAGCTGTCGGCGGCCACGACGCGGCCGGGCAGGCCCCGCCGCCGCCAGTCATCCCACATGCCGGGATCGAAGAATGCCACGGCATCGCGGCTCGCGTCCCAGGCGGCGGCAAACTGCTGCGGTGTCGCCGTCTGCCTGCCCGGCTCGGCGTTCAGTCCGAACTGCAGCTCGCCCTCGTATGCCACCAGCGTGAGCGTCCGCCCGAGGTACGGCGAGACGGTCTCGCGGTACTGGCCGATGCTGTACAGGCGGGTCTCCCGACCCACGTAGGGGCGCACCGCCGCCACCAGGTCGCGCGCCGAGTGCGACGGCGGGATGACGCCGTACGCGCACAGCAGGCACTGCCAGGCGAGGATCGCGCTCACCGCGGTCACGCCGGCCGCGCCGCGCGCGTGCGCGCGCAGTCCGGGCAGGAGAGCTGCGAGCCCGCCGGCGGCCGCGACCGTGCCGGCGAGCACCCAGACCCAAGCCTCATGCGGCACATAACTGTTGTGCAGCGCACTGTAAACCAACAGGCCGAGCCCGACGAACGCCACCAGCACCGCGCCGATCCAGGCCGCGCGCTGCGTGAAGCGCGCATCGCCCGCGGCCTGCGCGCCGGTGACGGCCGCCAGCACCGGGAACATCGGCAGAATGTAGGGCGCGAGCTTCGAGTCCGAAAAGGAGAAGAACACCAGGGTGAAGAGTGCGTAGATCAGCAGGAACTTGCACGGCTTGAAGGCGCTCGCCGGGCGCTGATCGGGCGGCCCGGACGCAATGCCCGCCCCCGTCCAGGCGGCCCGCAGCGCGCGCGCGAGCGGCACGATCCACGGCAGCGTGCCGGCGAGCAGCAGCGGCAGGAAGTACCACCAGGGCTCGACGCGCTGGTGTACCGTGGTGAGAAAGCGCGTGAAATGCTCGTGCACGAAGAAGAACTGCGCGAACCCCGGATTGCGCAGCGACACGACCGCGAACCACGGCGCGGCCAGCACCAGAAACAGCGGCAGCCCGGCCCCCGGATGCAGCCGCCGCCACGGCCGGGCGTCCCGCTCGAGCAGGCTGTAAATAATGAGTGCGCCGAGGGTGAGCACCCCGACCACGATGCCCTTGGTGAGGATGGCGAGCGCCCCCGCCCCCCAGGCCGCCATCATCCAGCGGCGCTCGGCGTCCGAGTGCTGCGGCGCGCTCTGCGCCAGCGTGAAGGCCAGCACCGCCGCGGTCAGCCACAACGTGAAACCCGGATCGAGCAGGTCGAGGTGCCCAACGACCAGGAAAAACGGGCTCACCGCGAGCGCGACCAGCGCGCTGCGCGCCGCATCCCGCCCGTGGAGCCGGCGCGTCCAGCCGTACACCGCCCCGAGACACGCGAACGCGAGTCCCACCGTCCACAGCCGCGAGCTCCACTCGTGCACACCCACCAGGCGGTAGATGGTGGCGGTGGCCCAGTACTGCAGCGGCGGCTTCTCGAAGTACTTCAGCCCGTCGAAGCGCGGCGTCACCCAGTCGCCGCTCAGCAGCATCTCGCGCGGGATCTCCGCGTAGCGGCCCTCGTCCGGATCGAACAGCGGCCGCACCTGCGCGGTGGCGAACCATGCGAGCGCCAGCGCGAGCCACGGCAGCCAGGCGTACGCGCGCGTGCGCCGCTCCTGCCCCGCCTCGATTGTCATGCGTGACCGGCGCGCGCCGCCTCAGATGCTGACCCGTGAGGCCGCGCGGCCGCCGAAGCCTTCCTGGTTGACGTAGTAGTCGATGGTGCGCCGGATGGCGGTGTCCATGTCGGTGCTTGGCTGCCAGCCGAGGTCGCGTTTCGCGGCCTCGATGTTCGGCACCCGCACCTGGATGTCCTGGTAGTACTTGCCGTAGTACTCGCCCGCGGTGACGTCGACAATCTCGGTGGCGCGGGCGTTCGCGGCCAGCACCGGAAATTCCTGGGCGATACGGATGGTGCGCTGCGCCAGGTCGCGGATCGATATGCAGTTGGCCGGGTTGCCGATGTTGAAAATGCGCCGGGTGGCGCGCGCCCCCTGATTCTCGAGGATGGTCAGCAGGCACTCGATCGCATCGTCGATGTAGGTGAAGGAGCGCTTCTGGCTGCCGCCGTCGACCAGCTTGATCGGCCGCCGGTACAGCACGTTGGACAGGAACTGCGTGAACACGCGCGAGCTCCCCTCCTTCGGCTCCTCGGGGTTGTCGAGCTTCGGGCCGATGAAGTTGAACGGCCGGAACAGCGTGTAGTCGAGCTGGTCGCGCACGCCGTAGGCGTAGATGACCCGGTCGAGCATCTGTTTCGAGCAGGCGTAGATCCAGCGTTGCTTGTTGATCGGACCGTACACCAGCGGGCTCGTCTCCTCATCCAGCACCGCGTCCGGCGACATGCCGTAGACCTCCGAGGTCGAAGGGAACACCAGGCGCTTGCCGTACTTGACGCACTGGCGCACCACCTCGAGGTTCGCCTCGAAGTCGAGCTCGAACACCTTCAGCGGATGAGTGACGTACTGCGCCGGGTTGGCAATCGCCACCAGCGGCATCACCACGTCGCATTTCTTCACGTGGTACTCGACCCATTCCCTGTTGATGGTGATATCGCCTTCCACGAAGTGAAAGCGATCGTGCTTGGGGAGATCCGACAGCTTGTTGTCGGCGAGGTCCATGCCGTAGACCTCCCAGTCGCGGCCGCGCAGGATGGCATCGGTGAGGGCGCTGCCGATGAAGCCGTTGGCCCCGAGTATCATGATTTTGAGTGCCATATCCTCACCTGCGGATGCGCGCGGGAAGATGCGCGGCTGCGAGCCCGAAGCTACTGTCGTAGCACTGCGGCACGTTTACGGACATCCGCTGCAAAGGCGGCGTCCTTGATCGACTCCAGATTGATCTCGACATTTGCCGATGCACCTGCGATGGCGGCCTGCGCCAGCGCCGCAGCCGTCGTCAGATCGGACTTCATGTTTGGATTGGTAATGGGCCGCAGTTTCACGACAATCGAGGCGATTTCGTGAGCACTTTCGGCGACCGCCAACGGCACGCTGGTGGCCTGCTTCAGCGCGGTATCGATCATAGCGGCGCCATCGGCCGACTCTTTCGCTGCCCGGTAAGCCTTCATCACGACGTTGAACGATTCGGCGTCGGCATCGATGGCAGCCTGCATCTCCTCGCGCAATTGGCCCAGGCGCGCGATCGCGTCACTGAGCTCAGGCCCGTATTGAAGGTACGCCTTCTTCCCACGGGACATGCAAGCCACCATCGTGGCCAGTGCCGCGGCCATGGCGGCACTGGCGGCCGAGGCGCTGCCGCCCCCGGGAGCGGCCGTCGGCGCGGCAAGCTGCTCGACAAACGGCTCGATTCCGGCGCGCAACCCGCCGACCGTCGCTTTGCCGCCCATCACCGCACTCAAGCGGTTTTCCAGGATCAACGACGAATCAAAGTTCTCGACCTGCAGAAACCATTCGGCCGCCGCCTCCAGCGCTTTCTTCGGGATCAATCCGACGATTTCGCTGCTCACCGGTGCCACGCCGTAGCGCGCCGCTTCGCGCTTTACCATCTCGAACACCCGATGGATGGGCGTCTGCTCGAAATCGGTGAGGTTCATGGACACCTGGGCTACGCCGCGCACCAGAAATCCCGCGCCCTTTACAAAACGCAACCCGCCGCTCGAGGCGCGAATTGCCTTGGCAATCTTTTTCGCAATCTCGACATCCGCCGTGCTGAGGAACACGTTGAAGGCAATCAGAGATTTTCTCGCGCCGACCGCCATGACCCCCGCCGTCGGATGCACTCTTGTGTCGCCGAAGTCGGGCTTCCTGGCAGGATTTGTCGCGATGTCGGCACGGATGCCTTCGAACTGCCCGCGGCGAATCGTTTCCAGATTCTGCCGCTCGGGAGTCGTTGCGGCGGCCTCGTAGAGATACACCGGAATCTGATAGCGCTTCCAGATCTCGGCGCCGACGTGGCGCGCCATGGCGACACAATCCTCGATGCTCGCGCCCTCAATCGGAATGAAGGGCACCACGTCGGTCGCACCCATGCGCGGATGCGCGCCCTGGTGAGCGTTCAGATCGATCAGCTCGGCGGCCTTGCCCACGCCGCGAATCGCCGCTTCCTGAATCGGCTCGCGCTCCCCCACCAGCGTGATCACGCAGCGGTTATGGTCGGCGTCCATCTCGCGATCGAGCAGGTACACGCCGTCCAGCCTCATGGCCGCAACAATGGCGTCCACCTTGGCTTTATCGCGGCCCTCGGAGAAATTGGGTACACATTCAACCAGCGTAGGCATAAGAGCGGAAGCATAGCTGGCGAGGTTCGCGACTCGCAAGCCAGCTCCTCGGAAGCGTTGGGTCGCGCCGTGCCCGGCGCTTGGCGATCAGAAACGGATGCCGACGCGGATCGGCAGGAACTGGGTCGCTCCCGGGGTCTCGATGCTCTCGTAACGCGCCTCGACGAACCACGACTGCCCGCCGGGCAGCGGGAAATCGAACCCGGCGCCGACGTTCCAGGCGAAGCGCGTCGTATCGTAGCTCGCCACCCCGCTGGTGGTGCTGCCCGAGAAACCGGGCCCGCACACGCCGAGGAACTGGTTGCACGGAGTCGGCCCGCTCTGGGTGAGCTCGATGCGCCGATAGGCAAGACCGATGCCGCCGGTCGCGTAGAAGTGCGACCAGGCGTTGAACGGCTGCTCGAACACGCCGTTCACCTGCCAGTCGAAGGTCTCACCGTAGCCGCCGTTGATCTGCGTCGGGCCGGCCGCCTGGCCCGCGGAGATCAGCTCGCTGCTCGCGCCGAAGCGGCTGTAGTCGAGCTCGGTCCGCAGATAGAACGGTTGCGCCGGATCCTGGCGCACCGCGAATCCGCCGCCGACGGTCCAGCCGGTGTTGAAATAGTCGGCGGTGGTGCCGAGCGGGAAGCTCGGGCCGCCGTCGACGAACCATTGCAGCGGCAGCGGCTGCACGGCATACACCTGGGCGAGCGCCGGAGCGCAGAACCCAACCAGCAACACGGGGGCGAGAAGACGCGCAGACTTTTTCATGGGGTGCATCATCCGGTCCTTTGGCTGAATCACTCCTGAATAACCGCACCTCGTGGCGCGTGTAACACACTGTGAGACCGGGCCGAAGCCTGCCGGCCGGCGCGGACGCACGTGCACAGCAGCTTTAGTCCCGCGCGGGGCGCCGAAGTTTCCGGCGCACGCTGCGTGTCACGCTGCGCGTGATGTCCTGCAGCTCCCCGATGCCAAGCGCGCTGGCACAGAGGAAGAACGCGCCAGCCGCGCAGGCGATGACAGCCACGAGGCTCAGGAGCTTCGGCCAGAAGGCCTGCACCGCCCAGTCCGCCAGCAGCCAGTGGCCGCCGGCCCAGGCGACGCCGAGCAGCACTACGCAGGAGAGCGCCAGCTTCGCCAGCAGCGCCCCCATGGCGCGCGACTCGAGCCTGCCCAGATGCGCACGCATCAACAGATAGAGGATCAGGAAGTTGCTGGTGGCAACGCATGAGGTCGAGAACGCCAGCCCGCGGTGGCCCCAGCCGAGCCGCACGGTGAAGATCCAGTTGAGCAACAGGTTGACGCCCACCGCAATGAAACTCACCACCATCGGCGTCTTGCGCCGCTCGAGCGCGTAGAAAGCGTTCACCAGCACCTTGAGCGCCGCATAGCCGCACAGCCCGATGGCGTAGAAGCGCAGCGCGGCCGCGGCCTGCGCGGTGGCGTGCGCGTCGAAACGGCCGTGCTGGTAGAGCACCGACATGATCGGCGCGGCGAGCACCATCAGCCCGACGCTCGCCGGAATCGTCATGAGGAACGCGAGCCGCATGCCGCGCGCCAGCTCGCTCCTGAACGCCTGCATGTTGTTGCCGGCAGCCATGCGCGAGAGCAGCGGCAGCGCCACCGTGCCGAGCGCCACGCCGAACACGCCGAGCGGCAGTTGCATCAGCCGGAAGGCGATGTTCAGCCAGTAGGTCGGGCCGTCGCCGAGCTGCGAGGCGAACACCGAGTTCACCAGCACGTTGACCTGGGTGCTGCTGGCGGCGATCACCGACGGGCCCATGAGCCTCAGGATCGCGCCGACGCCGGGGTCGCGCCAGCGGAAGTCGACATGGTAGCGATAACCCTGACGGCGCAGCGCCGGCAGCTGCACTGCGAGCTGCAGCGCGCCGCCAAGCAGCGTCCCGACGGCGAGTCCCAGGATCGCGCGCGGTCCGAAGTGCGGATCGAGCCAAAGCCCGAGCAGCAGGCCGCCGATGATTGAGCCCAGGTTGAAGAAGCTCGAGGCCATGGCGGGCACCCCGAACACGTTCTTCGCGTTCAGCATGCCCATCACCAGCGCCGCGAGCGACACCAGCAGGATGAACGGGAACATGACGCGCGTCAGCGTCACGGTGAGGGCGGCCTTGTCGCCTGCGAAGCCCGGCGCGAGCAGCTCGACCAGCTGCGGGGCGAACGCGATGCCGAGCAGCGTGATGGCGCTCAGGACAACCGCCGCGAGCGTCGCCACCTTGTTGGCGAGGCGCCAGGCCGCGGCGTCGTCCTGCAAAACCACGGTCTTGCTGAAGACGGTGACGAAGGCCGTCGACAGGGCACCCTCGGCGAACAGGTCGCGCAGCAGGTTGGGGATGCGGAACGCGATGGTGAACGCGTCCATGACGCGGCCGCCGCCGAACAGCGCCGCAAACACCTGCTCGCGAATCAGGCCGAGCACGCGGCTGCAGAGCACCGCCAGCCCGACGACCCCGGCCGCGCGGGTATTCAGCCGCTCGGCGCGTGCCTCCGGCCCGGCCGCCGCGGCGGCGCGGTGCGCCGGTGTGTCGCCTGCTGCCATGTGGCCGTCACGGTAGCATTCACCGTGCGGCCGCTGCCAGTCAGTGCCCGATGCGCCAGACCGCCGTGAGCCCGATCGTGCGCGGACGGTACGTGTACTGGTTCTGCTCTACGGTGGGTGCGCGGCCGGCGAGCTGGTAAAGGTAGCTGTCGAACTGGCTCATCTGGTAGTTGATGATCGTGTGTGAATCAAACACGTTGTCCATGAAGAGCGAGACCTGCCAGTCGCCCAGGGTCGTGCCGGCCCGCAACGTGGTGAAGCTGGTCGAGGGGAGCGAATAGACCGCCGGCTGCTGGCCGGTGACGTACTGCGAGGTCCGCGGATCCTGAATGGCCGCCAGCCAGGGGTTGCTGCTCTGATAGGTCCAGTCGACCCGCACGAACGCCTCATGCTGCCACGGGTGGAAGTGGTACTCCGCACCCACCGCGACGTCCCAGGGGGGATTGGTTCCCGGCGCCCCATTGATCGCCGCCTGACCGGAGATGGCGTCCCCGGTCACCACCAGCGGCTGCCCCTGCGCATTCTGGATCGGCGAGTTCGTGCTGAAGCGCGCCGACGTATAGCCCACAGCCATATCGAACAGGAACGGATCGGGAGCCCAGTCGGCCTGGAAGTCGAAGCCCTTGGAGACCGCGGTACCGACGTTGTCGATGAACTGCAGCCCGCAGCTGCCGGCGACGTAGATGCTCTGCTGGATGTTGTTCCACTTGATGTAATAGAGGCTGGTAGCGAGACGCAAGTCGCCGCCGATGAGATTCTTCGAGCCGATCTCGTAGTTCTGCGTCGAGTCTGACCCGTAGGTGAGCGGCGCCTGCTTCAGGCCCGTCTCCGCAAAGAGATCGCCGCCGTCGGGCGTGGTGCAGTAGCTCGGCAGCGGCGGGTTGCCGCCACCCACGCGGAAACCCTTGGCATAGGTCGCGTAGAACAGATTGTTCTGGTCCATCTGGTAGCCGAGATTCGCCTTGGGCGTGTTGGGCGTCTCGCTGCTCGATCCCGTGCGCGGCACCAGATACGCGGTCGGGCCATTGATCGGGCCATAGTTCTCCAGCCCGTCCGAGTAGCTGGAGATATTGAACGTCGTGTGCGCGACCCGCTCGCCCAGAGTGAGCTTCCACTGATCGGTGAAGGCGTAGCTGATCTCGCCGTATCCGGCGATCTGCTTGTCGATGGTCTGGTTGTTCAGGTAGTAGATGTCGCAGGCCGGGATGTACGGGTAGGCGCTCGCCGTCGGGCAGGAGTAGTACGAGCCAAAGATATCGGTAGCCGAGTCGCCGTAGAGATAGTTGAAGAACGGATTGATCTGATTGTTGGGGTCCTTGAGCTCCTCGATGCTGCCCTCCTTCGCTTCCTGCCAGAACGCGCCGACCGTCCAGGTCCAGTGCGACGTCGGGTCGTTCGACTGCCAGCGCAGCTCCTGCACGTAGCTCTGCTGCGTATTGGTCATCTGGTTCGGCGTCTGGAAGTCCTGGAAGGCCGACGGCAGGTGAATGCCGTTACCGTCGAGCAGCGGGTACCACGGGCAGCTGGTGGGCGGGCCGGATGCCTCGCAGCCGAGTCCGCCGGTCAGCGGATTGTTCGGCCAGCCGAGCAGCTGGAAGAAGCCGAGGTCATAGACCGTGCCCTGATAGGCGGTGAGCTCCTTGCGGTGATAGTAGGAGGTGTCGGCGATGATCTCGCTCTTGCCGAGATCCCACTGCAGCTTCAGCGCCGGCAGGTACCATTGGTCGTCCACCGGCATCAGCTCCGGAGTGGCGGTGTTGAACTCCCCGCCTGACGGGTTGGAGTAAGACGGCCAGTAGGTCGATTCGTTGCCCTGCTTGGAGTCCTGATAGACCATGCTCGGCTCGACCGTGAACGAGGTGACCGGCGCCCAGATGAACGCCAGACGGAACATGGCGGTACCGCGGTAGTTCGAGTTGGCATCCGTCACCGCTCCGGTCGTGTCGTTCACCTGGTTGATCCAGCCGCCGTCGGCGCGGTACCAGGCACTCGCCCGGAAGCCGAGCGTGCCGTCGATGATCGGCGCCCCGTGCGCCAAGCCGATCTCATAGCTCGGCTGGCCGTATTCGGTATAGGACGCCTCGGCGCGGCCGTAGGTGCTGGACTGCGTCAGGCTCGGCTCGGTGAGGATGTAGCGCACCGTGCCGCCCTCGGAGCCGGAGCCGAACAGCGTCCCCTGCGGCCCGCGCAGTACCTCGACGCGTGCCAGATCGAAAGTCTTCGGCAGCGTGTCGTCCGGGTTGAAGCCCACGTCGCGCATCTGAATCGGCGTGTCGTCGAGGTAGATGCCGGTGGTTCCGGCGCCGGCCGACGAGGAGATGCCGCGAATCGAGATGTTGTTGGTTCCGGAGGTATCGATGCTGACCCCGGGGGTGAAGCGCACGATGTCCTGAAAGTCCTTCAGACCCCGTGCGTCCATGTCCTCGCCGGTGAGCGCCGTTACGCTGATCGGCACTTTGCTCAGGGATTCCTCGTGGCGGGTTGCCGTAACCACGACCTCCTGCAGTCCGACCACGGTCTGCTCACTCGTGCCGGTGGCGGGCGCCGCCGCCTGCTGGTCCGCCAGCACCGGCGCATCCGCACCCGACAGTAACGCCCCCAAGAACAGTGACGCCGAGACCCACACGGCGTGCGTTGAATTCTTCATCTGCCGTTCCTCCCCCGTTGTCCCCTAGTCTACGATTCCAGCAAGACCGCCGCCTCCGCGCTCCAGCTCATGAACACCTCGTCGCTCCAGTCGATGGCGGGCTCGGCGGTACGCCGCTCGTTCTGCGAGAACGCCGTGATCAGCTTGCCACTGCTGGTCTTGATCCGATAGGTCGAGCGATTGCCGAGGTAGCCCAGCTCCCAGACGGTGCCGCGCAGCTGATTCACGCGGCCGGCCGTCACCGGCTCCTTGCCGATGCGGATCTTCTCCGGCCGCAGCGCCACCCAGATGCGCTGCCCCGGGCTGAAGCTGCCGGCATGGTCGACCAGCAGATCGCAGCCGGTCTCGGCGCACTGCACCGTGATCAGCCCGGCCTCGCAGGCGCGCACCGTGCCCTCGAACAGGTTGGCCGTGCCGACGAAATCCGCCACGAAGCGGCTGGCCGGAAACTCGTAAATCTGCGACGGCGTGCCGACCTGCACCACCCGGCCGCGGTCCATGACCGCGATGCGGCTGGCGAGCGCCATGGCCTCGTCCTGGTCGTGCGTCACCACGATGAAGGTGATGCCGACTTTGTATTGCACATCCATCAGCTCGAACTGCGTCTGCTCGCGCAGCTTCTTGTCGAGCGCCGACAGCGGCTCATCGAGCAGCAGCACCTTCGGCCGGCGGATGAGCGCCCGCGCCAGCGCCACGCGCTGACGCTGGCCGCCGGAGAGCTGGTGCGGCTTGCGCTGCGCCACCGCCCCGAGCTGCACCATCTCGAGCGCCTCCTGGATGCGACGCTTGCGGCTTGCGGGATCGAGCTTCATGCGGCTGATGCCGTAGCCGACGTTGCGCTCGACCGTCATGTGCGGAAACAGCGCGTAGGACTGGAACATCATGTTGACCGGGCGCTCGTGCGGTGGCACGCCGCTCATGTCGACGCCGTCGATGCTGATGCGGCCGCCGCTCGGCTCGGCGAACCCGGCGAGCATGCGCAGGAGCGTCGTCTTGCCGCAGCCCGAGGCGCCGACCAGCGCGAACATCTCGCCGCGGAAGATTTTCAGATCCACGTCGTCGACGGCGGTGAAGGCCCCAAAGCTGCGGCTCACGTGGTCGATGACGATCTGCGGCCTGGCGGCGGGATCGAGCCAGGGCCGGTCGGCGTTAGGCTTCGACTGCGTGGCGATCATCCGGTCCCCTCCCCCTGCATCGTACCGTGGCGTCAGAAGTCCGCGGGCGGCGTGAGCCGGCGCCGCTCGGGCGCGTAGAACGGCCGCTCGACCACTCGGGCGCGCGCCATGCGCCGCTCCCATACCAGCTCGCGATTCAGGTAGATCTCGGCCCACACCTCACGGCCGGGCGCGAAGTGCGGCGCATCGAGCATGGCGAGCGCCAGGTTACGCTTGGCGGTGGGCGACCAGACCGCGGAGGTAACGCTGCCCACCTGGCGGCGCCCACCGCGCTCATCATAAAGCAGCGCGTTGTGCGCGGGCTTCTCCCCCTCGATCTCGACCCCGGCCAGGCAGCGCCGCAGGCCGCGACGCTGCTGCGCGAGGAGCGCTCGCCGGCCGGTAAAGTGTCCCTTGCCGAAGTCGACCAGCCACGCGAGCCCGAGCTCGAGCGGCGAGCGCTCGGTGCCGAGGTGCAGTGCGCGCTCGGCCGGCACGAAGTCCAGGTTCGGCAGCAGGAAGCCCGCCTCGATGCGCGCGATGTTGAGCGCGCGCGAGCCGATCGCGCGAATGCCGCGCGTGCGGCCGGCCTCCATGAGCGCGTCCCAGACCGCTTCCGCATCCCCCGGTCGCATCCACAGCTCGTAGCCGAGATCCCCGGTAAAACCGGTCCGCGACACCATCAGCGGTGCAGCCGCGGTCCCCTGCAGCACGAACGTGCCGAGCTCGAAGGGCTTGAGCTGCTCGACGCCGGCGAGTCCCATCGCCTTCAGCACCGCGCACGAGGTCGGTCCCTGCACGGCAAGCGCCGCCACCTCCTCGGTCACCTCCGCGACACTGACATCGAAGCCGAGGCTCGAGTCGAGCAGCCAGTCGAGCTGGCGCTCGGCGGTGCACAGGCGGTATTCCCCTTCGCCGAGGCAGAACACCGTGCCGTCGTCGATCAGATGGCCCTGGTCGTTGCACCACACGACGTAAGCCACGCGCCCGGGACGGAGCTTGCGCAGGTCGCGTGTCACCAGCCGGTTGAGGAAGCGCAGCGCATCCGCCCCCGCGACCCGGTACTTGACCATCGGCGTCAGGTCGTACACGGAGGTGGCGTTGCGGATCGAGAAATATTCCTGCTCGACGGCCGTGAACACGTCGACGGTGGTGTAGCCGGCCCAGGGAATGAAGCTGTCGATCTGGCTCAGACGCCGCGCACGCTCATGGAACGGCGTCTTCAGCAGTGGCTCGCGAAAGAGCGGCGCGCTCTCGGTGAGCATCTCAGGCGGCCTCTTTCAACACCTGGCGCGCGGCGTTGCGGCCGGCCAGGCCGAGCACGCCGCCTCCCGGGTGACAGCCGGCGCCGCACAGGAACAGCCCGCCGACCGGCGCGCGGTAGGCGGCAGCGCCCGGCACCGGGCGCAGCATGAAGAACTGGTCGAGCGCGAGCTCGGCGTGGTGCCAGTGACCGCCGCTGATGCGAAACTCGCGCTCGATGTCGGGCGGCGCGAGCAGCTGCGCACCGCGCACGCGCGCGCGCAGTCCCGGAGCGAAGCGCTCGAGCGTGTCGATCACCAGATCGGTGAAGCGCTGCCTGCCGGCCTCCCAGCCGCCGGCCAGGTCATAGGGCGCGTACTGCGCGATCACCGACAGCACCTGTCCCCCGGGCGGCGCCAGTGCCGGATCGGCCAGCGTCGGCATGGTGATCTCGAGCATCGGCGCGGCGGAGCACTCGCAGTACTTGGCGTGATTGAAGGCGCGCTCCAGGTACTCGGGCGACGGCGCGACCAGCAGACGGCCGGCGAGCGCCGCCGGCGCGACGCCGGTGAACTGCGGCAGGCCGTCGAGCGCCAGATGCACCTTGGCGGCGAGCCCGCGCGAGCGCAGGTTTACGATGCGCCGTACGAAGCCGGTATCGAGGTGCTCGGTCCCGAGCAGTCTGAGGAAGGTCGTCTTGGGATCGGCGCTCGAGATCACCGCGCCCGCGGCGAGCTCCTCGCCGGACTCGAGCACCACGCCGACCGCGCGGTCCTCGCGCACGAGAATACGTTGCACCGCGGCGGTGGTACGGATTTCGGCGCCGGCGGCGCGCGCCGCTCCGGC
>Ga0070761_10001926_pt1 | contig 12936 bp, 8 predicted proteins | sample HubBroMetageREF1_FD_66724 | JGI IMG/M metagenome (GOLD analysis project Ga0070761, IMG submission 66724) | Reference soil microbial communities from the Hubbard Brook experimental Forest, New Hampshire, USA - Hubbard Brook CCASE Soil... | ecosystem: Environmental > Terrestrial > Soil > Temperate...
TGGGCAGACGACCGACGAAGCGCTTGGGCTCGGGTATTCGTACTCGAACGGACGGCAAGTAGACCGTCTGGTGCGAGGGCACGCCCACTGTCCAGAGCAGACTCCTCTGCGACAACTCCGCGCGAAACTCCCCACACGATCCGTATCCGGCGTCGGCAAGCACGTCGCCGAATTGCACGCGATGCTCCAAGAGGCGATCGATCTCGTCCAGCGCGATGCGCCACTTGGGACGGAAGCCGATGCTCTCGGGCACGCGAGCCTGGCTTCGCCGCTTTCGATCGGATACCCAAGCCTCCGGCAGATATAGACGCAACGCGATCGGGATCGGGATCTCGTTACGCGCAAGAGTCAGCGAAACGAGGCACTGACAATTCGCCTGCTTGCCGAGTGCACCGCAATACTGATGGGCGACGCCAACCGAGTGCACCCCCTTCTTCGGAAGGGCCGTATCATCAATGATCAGATGGGCGTCTGGACCGCCGACGAGCTCATTGCACCGGTCTGCGTGAACGATCTCGATCGGCCCCGTGTCCCACGTCGAGGTCGCCACGAAGTGGTGCACCTGCTCTTTCTCTGCAGGGGCCACCCGCGCCACGATTGGCTCGATGCTCTTGCGCTCTCCGGGCAACAGTAGCCCTCGCAAGTACACAGGGGCCCATCGGCGCCGAACCTTGTGCTCGAAAGCGTCAAGGTATGGCTCGCACCAGCGCTCTAGCTCTCGCTCCCACTTCTCACTGACTTCGCGCATCGCGCTCGTCTATCGAGCACACTCACGCACGAATGGATAGATAAAAGGGGCGGAGTAGTGTTAGCCACTCACCCGCCGAGCACCACGAAAGGTAGATTTCGCCGTAGTCAGCGGGACCGCCGTCGACGGTGACGTCGGGAGCTTGGCTGTCTTCGACCGAGAGACCAACGCAGTCGGCGCCCGTGCGATACATGGGCATCCCGTTGGGCCAGTCGCTGCAGTTGATGGCTCCCGGATGGTTGAAGGCAACGCCTTGACCGCCGGTGTCGTAATTGCGGGCGTAGATGGTGCCGGGGGTCTGGGCCACGATGCCCTCGAAGGGCATGCCCGTATACCCCGCGGGGATGTCGTGGACGGACCCGTCTGGGAGAGTCGCTCCGGAGGACTCCATCACCTCCGAAGCCTCCACTTGCACCTCGGCCTCGTTGGGCTCCACCGACGACTCCGTCACCGAGGTCCCCTCCGCCAGCGCATCAAGGCTCGACTCGTCCTGCACCGTTGGAGCATCGGGAGCCGAAGCTTCGGGTTGGTTCCCCCCCGCCTCAGCGGGGGCTCCGGTAGCGCTAGCATCGGGGCTGTAGTCGAACGCGCTCAGGTCGATGAGCGAGCAGCCGCCAATGAGCAGACTTGCAGCCGCAAGCCTCACGATGGCATGCGACGATCGCTCGGGTCGATGCACAGCCAAGGATACGTCGCACGTTTGCCAGCTGCAATCTTCCGCCATGCAGGAACCTGCCGATTTCATCTTGCTTTTCGCGCCGGATTGATCTTGAGGTCTCACCCGGGCCTTCTCGCAAATCACCCCGAGGCGTTCACAAGGATGTATTACGAAGTGAACACGGGAAGCCTTGCCACGATCTCCCAGATCGCAATGGACGCGTACGACTTTAATAATTGCGCGAACTATACTCACGTCCGCCGAGTTCAACGTGTACACGCCAAGCCAGTGATCGAGCATGAACCTCGCTACCCAAGCCATCCAGGCCGCACGCCACGTTGCAAAGGGATCGGCGGCCCAGTGCGCGTCCCTTCTCGGGAATACGGAAGGTTTCTGTGAATTGAACCTGTGGACGCGAGCGGTTCCAGTCGCACTGCTCGCCTTCGTCGAGCTGCTCGGCTGTCAGCCCCAGGTGATCGATGCCCTCCGGGCCACAGGCGAGATGGACGGCTCCAGTCCTGAGGCGGCCGAGGTTGATGGGCGACCCGAGGGCGCCCAGGGCGCGCAGGCACTCGCGTACTACAGCTTCGACGAGGGGATGGGCTCCACTGTGCACGACGATTCCCGTCATGGTTACAACGGGACGTTGGTTGGCGGCGCGTGGACGGACGCCGGTCGATTCGGGAGCGCCATCCGTTTTTCTGCTGGGCCCGACGGTGGGGTCGACGACTGGGTCGTCGTCAGTCCATTCCCGCAGGCGGGGAGCGAAGGGAGCGGCTGGAGCGTTTCGTTTTGGCTCCTGGTTCAGAGCGCGGACGTCACCGAAAACTACGTTACCGTCCTGAGTACCGAAATCGCCATGACTGGGGGATGGGAGGTGAACATCTTACCCCCCTCAGGCGATCCGGCATATGCGAACTTGCAGTTTGCGTTCTGGATCCCCTCTGCCTATGCATACTCGATCGCTACGTGCTCTTGCCTTGAGTTTGGATCATGGACTCATTTCGTTGCAGTTGTCGATGCGTCCGCGCTCACCGTCCAGCTATTTCTGGGCGGCGTCGAGGTCTACTCTACCCAGGCGCTTGGGCAGTTCGTCCAAGGGCTTCCTCGTCTCTATATGGGTCGCTGGGACGGCTCTGAGAGGCAGCTTGTGGGTGTGCTCGACGAAGTGGCCATATACGATCGACCCCTGTCGACGGCAGAAGTTGAGCAACTCAATCTCGGGGTTGTTCCGTAGAGTCGCTGCGCCTGCTGCGATGATGGATCAGGCGGGTCATGGCTGTGCTCCACGGCCTCCTCCAGGTAGAGAGTATCCGTCCGGTAGACGCACCCTGTCGCGGGGTTTTTGGAAGCGATCGGGGCTTTCCGCGGGGTTTCGGTCGCGTTCCGCGCGATCGGCAACGTGGCTTAACTCCTGTTGCCATCGGTGCTACCGCTGAGAGCGCCCCGCGCTTCAGACGCTCGCGGCACCGCGTATCGACGATCGGTTCCACCATGGCGGCAGCCACACCGAGAAGTCGGCCGCAAGCGCCGAAGGGGAAACGGGAAGGGGACGGCCGAGCCCATCGGAGCACCTCCTCGGCCGACTACTGCATTGAGTACCCGAGCGTGTGGTCGAAGTAGAGCGAGGCAAACGGCGGGAGATTTTGGCTAGGCGCGCCCTGTCCAACACCCACGTTGCCCAGCGGCGTATAGCCGCCCCGAAGGTAGTTGGTGTTCGCAAAGCGGAGCGAGGGCGTATTGCCGGCCGGATCGAGGATGCTCAGCGCAAGGGTGTAGACGCCTGTCGGCACATTGGGGGTCACCGATCCCTGCACGTTGTACGAATTGCCCGGCATCCACTGGCGGATGTCGACGCTGGAGAGTGTCCCACTCCACACCACGGATTGGCTAGTGTTGAGCAGGAAAACACCCACCGGCCAGGCGTAATAGAATGGCGCGTTGGCGACGTTCTGGACCGTGAAGTCGACGTCGAGCGCCCCGCCCTCGGCGATAGCTGTGTCGAAGGTGGCCTGGCTAATGACATACCGGTAACCGAACGCCTTCTGCATGAGGGCCGCGTTGGCCGAGATGACGCCGTTGTCCGGCGTGTACTCGGCGATCCAGCCGAGGCTCGAAGTATGAACGGACTGGATGAATCCGATGACGTACTGCGTATCCGAGTCGCTGCTGAGCGTGCCGTCGGGGCTGCCCCCGAGGTTCGACTGGTCACCCCAGTTGTAAGCGACCTCGCCGCTCTCCATCTGCGTCTGCCAGAGATTTCTCGCGACGATGCCCTGGCCACCGCCGGCGTTGTTGTCGTCGGGCAGCGCGAAAGAGTCCCAGTAGAACCCTAAGGTCGTGTAGTCAGTGAACGTGTCCGGGTAGCGAATCATCACCTTCTTGTCGGGGAAGGCCGCGATGAACGCGGGGGCCAGTGCCGCTTGCATGGCGGGCGGGATGCGGTTTCCATCGACCGCACCATCGCATGTCTGCGGATAGATGTTGTGCTCCCCCCAGTAGCCCCACAGCCCCATCTCCACGGCGGCGACGCGCGGGTCGTGGTCCCACGCCTGTCCTATCTTGGCAGTGAAGGCCACGAGCCGCGACTGCAGGGCGGAGCTGACCCACGCGTCGGGGGTGCCGTCGTTCGGAATGTCGCCCCAGTACTCGCCCGTGCCGGGATAGTCGATGACCACGCGAGGGATGACCTTGAGATTTTGCGCGGGCAGGCCCGCCCAGTTGGCGTTACTCCAATCGATGATCGTCTGTACGGTGTCGCTCGCCGAGGCCTCGAGGTCCGTGTACGGGATGTATTGCTTGTACGTGGACGTGTACTCGTGAGGCTCGAAGCTGCTCCCGATGTAGACGGAGGGACGGAATCCCATCATCGGGTTGGGGAAGGCTTCCGACGTCTCCGTCAGCGTGACGGTCGTGGTCGACCCGCCGGAATAGGGCAATGCGTCGGAAGCCGCCTCGACCGCGGCACCCAGTGCGCCGGCCTCGGTGGCGCCGGCGTTCGCGGTCGTCGCGTCGACTGAGACTGAGACGCCCGCGTCGAAGGGCGGAGCCTCCGAGTCGGAGACTTCAGAGGCCGCCTCGACCGCGCCGCCGTACACCTCCAGCTCGTAAAGAGAGTAGCCGTACGTGGTGGCGCGCTGGGTGCAGAAGAGACGCAGGTAGCGACCGGCGGCCGCCGTGAAGGTTACGTCGGTTACCCCGTCGTCACCGGAGAAGCTGTTGCTGCCCGAATAGGTCGTCGTCCAGTTGACGGCGTCGTCGGAGACCTGGATCTGGTACTCTTTGGCGTAGGACCACTCCCACGTTACCTTGACCTGGTTCACGCACTGATCGGCGCCAAGGTCGACGTAGATCCACGACGGGTCGATGTTCCATTCGGAGCTCCAGCGCGTCGTGTAATCCCCGTCCACGGCCTTGGAGGCGACGTTAACGCCTCCGTTTTCGGATTCCGTGGAAGAGACGGTCACGGGCCGCATCAGGGCGAGGTTTCCGCCGTTGCCCGAACCGGGGCTGCAGCTCGAGCTCGATCCACCGGCATCCGTGGCTCCCATGTTCGCGGTCGTCGCTGCGCCTGGGACGCCCGCGTCAGAGGGCCCAGCCCCCGAGTAGGAGCCGCCGCTCGATGGTGACGGGGCGCCCATGATCGGGAGGCCTGACGCACTCGCGCCGCCGCTCGACGTGCTGCCGAACAAGTCGCCCGCCGACCCCCCGGACGACCCGCCAAACGACCCCCCGGACGGTCCCCCAAGCAACCCCCCAACCGACCCCGCGGACGATCCGCCAACCGACCCCGCAGACGACCCCCCAACCGACCCGCTCGTCTCGCCGAGGCTCGACGTGTTGTCCGCGCTACCTTGCGCGCAGGCGGCGAGGGGGGCGCACGCGAGAGCCAATGCCAATGACGCTTGCTTCATGCTGCCCTCATGCAATGACACTTGCTTCAGTACTGCCCTCACTCGCGAGGAGCGAACTTGCCCGAGTCGGCTGGAGCTCATCGGACCACCGGCGGTTGCGGACGCGGCGGAATCTGGAATACGTCCCAGGCGGGCGTATGGTTGTGCTCGGCCGCCGGCTGATTCCACAGATACAGCGAGCCATAGGTCGTCAGGTGGTCGCTGGAGTCGGTCACCACGGCGGTGAGAAATAGCTGCGGCACGTTTCCGGGGTAACGCGTCGAGCTGAACACCACCCAGTAATAGGTGCGGCCAAGCAGGGGCACGGGCTGCGCGATGGGAGCCCATTTCCCCCAACTGTTGGTCACCCCGGGGCTCTGTTCGCCAGTGCACACGGGAGGGTCGTTCGCCGAAAGACGCAGCGGTGTGCCGCCAGCGGTAGGCACGAGGTAAAGCTCGCCGCTGGGGTTGTTGTAGGAAGACTGCCCCTGGGGAGCGCGATTAAAGATCACATACTCATCGTCCGGAGAGAAAGCGGGGTAATATTGCTCCACGCTCGGGTCAGAGGCTCCCGCAAGCGGGATCTGAGCACCGCCGGCGCCGCCTCCGTACGGCATCGCGTAAAGGTCCATGGGACCTGTGTTCGGCCGCCCATCGGTGATGCCGCCCATGGGAAGCGACGTGTACACGATGGTCTCGCCGTCGTGGCTCCACGCCGGATTCGTGACGGCCCCGTTGTCCGTTCCAGTACGAGGGACGATCCCGGTGGCTTGCGAGCCTGTGCCCTCCAAGTTCACCCAATGAAGATCCTGGCCAGTATCGCTCAGAAGCACGACGCGGTCGCCGGTCGCCCAGTGCGCGAGCGAGAAGGTGGCGATCCCTTTCAGTGAATCCAGCGCGACCTTGGCATCGGGGGTGAGAAACGAGGGCACTAGTCCCGGCGTCCCCGTCGAGCCAATGGTGCCGATGCTGTTCGTGTAGGGCCAATCCGGGTTCGGCCCGATGCTAAACACAACGTTCAACCCGTCCGGGGTGGACGTGTGACAGCCGATGCACGGAGGTGTTGCCGGCGCACGCTCCTGCACCTGGGACGGCGCGAGAACACTCACGACCGTTTCGTCCCCGACCGCGAACCCTTTCAGCGTGCCGTACTGCGCGCTCGAATCCACGATGGCCCAGTAGACGATGACGCCCGGCGCAGGTGCCGGCGCGATCTCGAGGGGTCCGGACGATCCGAGCGCCTCGTTCTGAATCGACGCTCCGGCGAGCTGAGCCCCACGTATGGAGACGGTCATTGCGACGGCCTGGGAGTGAGCGCGCAGCGCGTCCCACACTGGCTGGGCCATCGTCCATGAGGTTTGTGTCGTGTACACGACCAGCGTCTCCGCCTGGTTGGCTGCGGAAAGCCGAAGCTCGAACACGTTTTGGCCTGCGGCCGGGATCCACGTAAATCTAGGCCTCAGCCAGTTGTTTGGATAAACGGAGTTGACCTCCGGCTCGATCAGACAAGGACCTCCGCTCGGTGCCCCCTGCGACGGGCTGCCGAAGAGCGCGCCCACGGTGTCGGGGATGCCCAGACCTCCGGCATCCGGCGCATCCAGGATCGGAACGGGCGGAAGGTCGTGAAACGGACCCGCCAACACCCCGGAGAAGTCATTGTTGGGCGCCCCGGAGGAGCTTCCATCATCGTCGAGCGCCCCGGAAGAGCTTCCGTCAACGACGAGCACCCCGGAGAAGCTTCCGTCCTCTACGAATAGACCGGAGAAGCCTGCGTCATCGCCACTACCGGATGGGGCGACGCCGCTTCCCAATGAAGGGGCGCCGCTGCCGAGGTTCTGTAGCGACCCGGCGCCCGCATCGCCAAACGAGCTCTGATTTGCTCCGCAAGCGGTGATTGCCGTCGCGACGAGTACGCTCCAAGGTGGCGGGCGGCTCACCGGGTCACCTGGAGTGTCCCGAGTGTGAGCCAACCAGAAAACTTTGCTCGCAGTGCAGCGCCGATTCATTTCGACGTCTTGCACGAGCAAGCGGTGTACCCACTGCGAGATCGCGCGGTTGGCGACCATCATTGCGACTTCGGTCGCTTGGAAGCGACAGATCGTCTCCAAAAGGAGACTCAGGACTCAGGGTCTCACAGAGAGTGCTTGCGCAGCAGTCGATAGAAGTACGTCCGATTGATCCCGGCCGACTGGGCCGCGTCGGCCGTCTTGCCGCCGTGACGTGCGAGCATCCGCCGCAGGTACTCCCGTTCGGTGCGCTCCTGGAATTCGTGAAAGGGTACGTCGCAGGACAGCTCGCTCGTCGAACCGTCGACCTCGAACGGCTGCGCGGAATCGGTCACCGTGTTGTGACCGAGCAGGCGCACCCGTTCAACGACGTTTCGTAGCTCGCGGACATTGCCCGGAAGCGCTGCGGTCGAGAGCTTCTCAGAGAGACTCGCCAGGTCTGCCTCGTACATGGTTGGCGCAAAGTGCCGAATGAGCGCCGGCAAATCTTCCGTGCGCTCGCGCAGCGGGGGAACTTGAACCGGCAGCACGGCGAGGCGGAAGTAAAGGTCTTCCCGGAACGCGCCCGCGTTGACCATGGGGCGCAGGTTCCGATGCGTGGCGCTGACGAAGCGCACGTCGATGGGTCGATGCCCGGCTTCGCCCACACGCCTAAGGGTCCGCGATTCGAGGACACGTAGCAGCTTCGGCTGCATCGAGGCCGGGAGGTCACCGATCTCGTCGAGGAACACGGTGCCCCCGGACGCGAGCTCGAAGGACCCGGCGTGTGTTGCGGTCGCCCCGGTGAAGGCGCCCTTTGCGTGCCCGAACAGCTCGCTCTCGAGCAAGCCCTCGGGCAGCGCCGCGCAGTCCACCACCACGAATGGCCCCGAAGCGCGATGGGAGCAGTCATGCACCGCGCGCGCAACGAGCTCCTTGCCGCTCCCGGTCTCGCCCTCGATCAGTACAGGCGACTCGCTCGCTGCCACGCGCACGATGCGGGCATACAGCTCGCGCATAACGGGGCTTGAGCCCACGAGCCCGCCGAGGTGACCCTCGGACCACAGGTCCATTGGTGCGGGCTCGCCGCGCGGACGCAGCTCGAGCATCGTTGCGCCCAGGCGCATGCGGCCGTGCTTCGGGACCCGAGCGGCGCCCACCAGAACATCGTGCACAAAGGTCCCATTGCGGCTGCCTAGATCGCGAACCCAGAGCCCGTCGGCGCGAGGCTCGAGCTCCGCGTGAAGGCGCGACACGGTGGGCTCTTCGATGACGACGTCGGCTTGCGGCGCGGAGCCCACCACGAGAAGCCGATCCACCACGCGCGTGTGCGGTCCGGACGCATCTTGCCACGCGATGCAAGGACGGTCCCGCATCACGGAGGGCTCGCGTTCGAGCGTGAGAGTCTCAGGGTTGACAGGCATGAAACCACTCGGGCTGGCTGGCGAAGTTTCCTACCACCAAAGGCTGACAGCTCGTGCCGGAAGCGCACGACGCGGGAGCGCTCGGGTCACATAGCGCCAGCCACTCGGATGCTGCGGCCTCCTGGTCCGGGCACTGCAGGTCGCAGCGCGTTTCCAGGAGGTACTGCTGCGGGTTGAGCGAGATGCAGCAGGCGAGACCACCGTCGCCGCAGTCGGCCGGGTCGTCGCAGCGAATGGGTGTGTTGCCCTGACAAGGCTCCAGACCTGGCGCCGCCGCCACGCAGACCGACCCCTGCCCCGCGTGCAGGCAGCAGAGCTCGAGCGAGGGCGTGCAATAGGTTCCCCCATCGGCGCAGCGCACTCCGGGGTCGGCGATCGCCCCGCCCGAGCGGTAGTCGTGGTCGACGCCCAGGAGCGATGCGCAGGCGATGCCGGTCGCGAGGATCCCCAGACAAATGAGTCTCCCGCAACTTACCATCGTGCTATCGCCACGACTGTCGGCGACCGAGAGGCAGTCGGCTCGGCGATCCAGAGAACCGCCGCTACGGCGAACCCGACAGCCGCAAATGCCAAGGCGGTGGTCGCGACGTCGGCCAAGGCGCGAGCCGAATTGCCTGCGTCCGCAGCTTGTTGAGACGCGCACACCCCTGCCGCGTTGCAGCCGCCGTTGGCTGTCGACGCCTTGGAGAGCGCGAGAGACCCTGCCGCGCCAGCAACGAGCAACCCGAGCGCTCCGGCGGCCCCGGCGCCGTAGATCCAGAGACGTCGCGAGGCATGGCCGGCGGCTGGCGGCGCGGTCATACCGAGGGCCTGCGCCGGGGCCGCCGGGCTGCCAAACGATGTCGGCATCGGAGCGACCAGCGATCGTCGGTCGCCGGCCTCGAGCGAGATCGTCAGCGAGCCGGTGCGACCGTCCGGCACCTCGGTCCCGACGGTGTGGTTCCCCGGGTCGAGCGGAAGCCCCCCGACGAGCACGGGGCCCGCGATGACTTTGTTGTCGCAGCGGACGATTGTGCCGAGCGGCGCCGAATCAGGCACACGAATCGTAACGCGGGGAACAACGGCCTCGAGCGAGGCTCGCTCCTGCTTGGCGACGGCCAGCCGCTCCGCCTGCGAGGCCTGCTGGGCGGGCGGCATCCGATCGCAGAGCGCGATGAACTGGTCGTAATCAGCAAGCGCCGTCGCCGTCTTGCCCTGCCTCAAGTTGCACTCGGCCAGTGTGAACAGCGTGCCGGGCCGCGGATCGAGCCGGTAGCTCGCCTCCAGAGCGGGACACCCCGTCGCGTAACGGCCGGCCAGCATCTCTGCGAGCCCGTAGGAGAACTCGTCGGCCGCGCCGCTATCCCCCGCGTGAGCGGGCCCCACGACGACCGCCCAGGTGAGAAGTCCCGAAGCAAGCCCGATCGCAAGGCAAATCTCGCGGGATGCTCGAGGGGGCCGCATGGCCGCGTGAAGGGTACATCATTGGCGGGTGTTAGACTCACGGCACCTATGGTGGGCGCGACTCCGCATGCCGGAATACGGCTGAAGCGCTATTCGGTGCACGACCGCATCGGCGCAGGCGGTATGGGCATGGTGCACCTCGGCCGAGCCGTGGACGTGGGAGGACTCGCACGGGTCGTGGCCATCAAGCGCCTACATCCTCACCTGCTCGGCGACCCTGACGTCGTCGCCGCGTTTGGCGAGGAGGCGAGGATCTGCGCGCACATTTGTCATCCGAATGTTGTGGGTATGCTCGAAGTAGCCGTTCAGGACGGCGAGATTTTGCTCGTGATGGAATACGTGGAGGGCGCCGCCGTCTCGTCGATCATTCGGATCCTGGAGGCGCGAGGAGAGGTGATGCCCACCGCAGTCGCGGTGGGGATCGTGCGCGACACCCTGCGCGGATTGCATGCCGCCCACCAGGCACGCAGCGAAGCAGGAACACTCCTCAATATCGTGCATCGCGACGTATCGCCGGCGAACATCCTGGTTGGGATCGACGGCGTCGCACGCGTAACCGACTTTGGTGTCGCCAAGGCAATCGGCCGGCAGCAAACGACCCGCGATGGCCACATCAAGGGAAAGCTGGGTTACATGGCTCCAGAGCAGCTCGCGGGCCGAGCGGTGACTCGCAAGACGGACCTCTTCGCAGCGGCCGTCGTTCTCTGGGAGCTGCTTACCGGCGCGCGCCTCTTTCGTGCCGACGCGGATGCGGAGACAGTCACCCGAGTGCTGTTCGAGCCAGTGCGCGCTCCGAGCCACGTGCGCTCGTCGGTCAGTCCCTCGCTGGACGCGGTGGTCCTGCGAGCCCTCGAGCGCGATCCGACCCGACGATTCACGACCGCCGAAGAAATGGCGCTCGCGCTGGAGGTGGCGCTGCCTCCCGCGTCTGCACAGACCATCGGGCAATGGGTGCGGGCCATGGCGGGAGACGAGCTCGAGGAGCGCGCGCGCAGCGTCGCGGGCCTGGAGCGCGTAGCATGGTCGTCACCCGAAGGTGCCACCGAAAGCAGCGACAAGCCGAGCACACCCACCGCCCCGGCTGGGCTCCTTTCAGCGCACACCCCAGCGATCACCGCGTTCACCCCAAGGCGCCGAGCAAGCACCGCCCTCATCACGCTTTTCGCACTCGCCGGATCAGCGTTCTTTATCGTGCAGTCCTTGCGGCGCGAGCGGCTAATCATGGCGCCGCGCGAGCCCGATTTCCCGCGTGTGTCGCAAACTAGTGCTCCAGCGGCGGCTGCTGCTTCAGCGATCCCGGTGCTCGCGAGCGTGGTCCCTATCTCGGCTGCTCCGCTGCCGCCCTCGTCCGCCACGGCGCCAGCTCAGTTTCCGACGAATCGCCCGGCGTCATCGACCGCTCCTGCGAGCGGCGCATCGATTGGGGTGCGCGGTCAACCGGTACGCGGCTTGCCAAAGGCGAGGAGCGTGCCCCTCCCAGTGGGCAGTGCCCGCGAGCGCCTCTATTCGCGCGATTGAACGATCGATCCTATGTCGGCGAAGCTCATCGAGACTTGCTGCTGGCTGTGATGGCGAGAAAACGTGTCCCGATGGCGAATCGGCGCTCGGGCCCATCAGTCAGCCGTTTCCAAAATATCTCCACGACTGGGGTCGACTCGCGTGGACTGGCGTGGATTCATGGGGACGCGGCCGAAGCTAGAAAGGGAAGCGGAATCGAACTCTTACGCCGGAAAAACGAGCGACATCACCTGGTTAGAGATAGTCGCGCGTTAGAGTTCGATTCTCGTCAGGTCCACAACTGCTCGCTAAAGACTCGCGTCGCCTGGAAGCGGTCCCTTAAGAGCCGGGCTTCGATCGTTGACTCTCGGAGTGTCGGCCCTCATTGCTCCCCGTCACTTCCCGCGTCCGCGGCATCAGGCGCGCTCTGCGGAGTTGTCCCATAGGCGTATGGACATGCCGGCGCCCCATCGTTGCATTGGCAGCCTGGGTAGGCCTCGCAGAACGTGAGTTCTTCCATCGTCGAAGGTGGGGGATCTCGGGGGGGATTGCTGGCGCACGCGACGAGTGAGAGCCAAGTGCCGAAGTGCGCAACGACGGTCCAGCATGAAGATATTTGCCTCGCGGGCCGCATTCGTCGCGTTGATGACGCAAGCCCCGGGCCAGGTCGTGAACCGCATTTCGGACCCATTCGACGGGATGCTGCCGCCCTTTCGCATGTGCCAAGATGTGCCGACCCGGGGCGGTAAGGTCACTGATCGACGCACGGCTACGGTGCCAATTTCCTGCTCGCGATCGTCAGCACCGACATGGGCCGGGATCTCGCGTCGAGTAGGTCGAGCAAGGCTCGCGCGCGCGCCAAGTCACCTCGGTCGATAGCGACCTTCGCCGCCAGGCGGATCGCGTCGTCCGTGCTCACGGGTCCAAAAGCCGAAACTTTGCGTCGCCTTTGGTCGTCTCGCGGCGTCTCGTTCGCGTCGTCTAGGCGACGATTGACGACCATTGGCGCGTACGTCTGTGCCGATTCGATTCTCGTCAGCTCCACCGGATTCCTAAGTTATTCTAAGTAGATGCGCTCGCGGCCCTGCCATGTGCCGCTATTGTGCCGTGAGCTCCGCGGCCGTTGAGCAGTCCGATCGCGCGCTCGCGCTCGCTCGGCGATAGATGCATGTAACGCATCGTCGTCGACGGTCGGGGAAGCGCCCGATCAGGTGGCAGGCAGCGATAGCGGCCCTCGAAGGGGGCGCACTTCGTCGAGAAGGTGAGCGAGCGGGTAGCTTACGCGGGG
>Ga0070761_10001927_pt1 | contig 12934 bp, 14 predicted proteins | sample HubBroMetageREF1_FD_66724 | JGI IMG/M metagenome (GOLD analysis project Ga0070761, IMG submission 66724) | Reference soil microbial communities from the Hubbard Brook experimental Forest, New Hampshire, USA - Hubbard Brook CCASE Soil... | ecosystem: Environmental > Terrestrial > Soil >...
TGATGACAGATATGCTCCAGACCGTGACGAGTCTTGGCGTCGTTGAAGCCTTGGTTCTCGATCTCCCAACGGCTTTTGGCCATGCGGAACAAGGCAGCTGGACCCACCGTGGAAGAGGCAAAATTCGTCAGCCAGTAGGCTTCCACCACTTTGCCGTCGGGCTTGTGCAGGCGATAGAAGAACACGCGCACGGTTTCCCAGTGGAGCGTTTCCCAGGGATCGAAGTCCTCCGCGTCCCACATTTCCACGCGATCCGCTCCGTGCTGGAAAACCGTCGCAGGAGCCCCACAAGGAAAACGTTGCTGGGCGGCAGTGAATAATTCCGGCAAATTAACTTTCAGCCGTGCCACCACGCGAAGACCGAGCTCTCCGGCGGTGTGCAGGAACGGTGCGGTGGCAAATCCTCCGTCGACGACCACATACTGCACAAAGCGTTTTCCCAGGCTCCCGATCACTCGTCGCAACAAGCGCTGCCCGGCGGCGTACTCGCTATCGCCCGGTCAGTAGGGTTCCCCATCGCAAGGCAGCGACAGACTTGTTCCCGCCACGCTGATCATCACTAAAGAATGTTGATAGCCCGGGATCTGTTTCGCCGCGTTCTGCTGCGGCCGACAGAGCTTGCAGCCCTGGTGGGTTCGCCATCCCGCGCCGCCCCGTCCAGGGCCAAACCGATCCAGCGGCAATCGTCAAAGGCCTTGTTGCGCTTGGCGCCGCGCAGGAGCGAGAGCAAGGCTTGTCGTGTGGGAGCGAGATCGAGCCGCTCGGTGAAATAACCCAAGGTATCGTCACAGAACGAAGTGGCTATGCGGAGCGTGCGTCGCGCCGTAGAGTGCGCCAGCGCCTCGACTGCGTGAAAACTCGCTTCGCGAAGAATTTGACCGATCAGCAGGGCCCAGAGCAGAGCCGACGCCGGAATTTGCGGTTGCCGCCGACCGTCTCCCGGTTTCTTGAGGTACCGCCGGAGACGAAGACGCCCGCTCACATAGTGGAGCAGATGACGCGGCGTCGCACGATTCATTTCTTCTTTTTCTTGCGCTTCTTGCGCTCCAGCATCAGCAGCTGGGCGTTGGCCGCCAACACCTCGCGCAGCGCGTCTTGAAACTCCCGTCCCGCTTTGACTCGGCGCCGCACCTGCTCGACCCAATCCTTGGGGATGTGCTGCACCTGTTTTTTCCCCTGCACCATAAAGGTCAGTGACCAGACGGGATGGCCGCGGTCAGCGGCACAATGACAGGTGGGCTTACCGCAGCGGAGATGCGCGAGAGAGAGCGAGCCAGGAAGAGCGTCGGCGGGGATCGAGAAACGCCGCAGCAGCTGGAACTTGCGCTGACGCAATCGAGAAGCGAGTGCTCCATTGCTCTTATGGATCATCTTAATGTATACATACCATAAGACACGGTACGAATCAAACGATGTCTGCGAATGCGAAAATAGGAGTCTACTGCGGAAGGGTCGCCAAGAGGTTTAAAAGAGCGATCTGACGCTGCTGGAGTAGGCTAGCCCCCGTCGAACTTCCGAAACAGCTGCCATGTTGCCCGCTTGGGTCTGGCTTTACGACACAGTGTTTTCCTAGTACGGAAGTACCATTGTTCAGCTGGATGCAGATTATAGAATTGCGACCCGCATGATGGTGAAAATTAGGTGCAAGGAATTCGACCTACTCAAACGCGCTGCCGCCTCAGCAATTCTAGAGGCGAAGAGGATTCGCCTTTCCCGAGACGTATCAATTTACGAAGATGCTGAACTGTGCCGTGAGGGACACCGAAGAATTTACGCTCTCATTAACCATCTGCTCGTCGGACATGATGGCAGCGCATGCCCCGCCAGCGATCGCCCCATCGTGACAGCCGCCAAGCCAGAGCTGCGGGCCTCGGTGCCAGTTACGTCGGCACCGCCCAGACGAAGACCTGTGGTGTAGGAAAAAGGCATTTCCTACAGTGTGCAAACGGATGCACGACGACCGGCTGAGAAAACAAGAACCCTACCGCCCGATTGCCAGCGCCAGAACCGCAAGTGATGCGAATACGAACGCGGCGCCGAGACAGACAATAGCGGTTTCCTTTGCATCAGCGGGACGCGCTGCCAGCGGCGGTTCTGATCGATTACGAGACTGTAGTTGGAACTCCAACAGGCCGTGACAGCGCGAATCGGACCTCTCGAATCTGCGCCTTGAATCTGCGCGCGGATCTGTCCCCGAGTGAACCCCTTCATTGACCTTCCGGTAAGACTGGCAGCACCATCGTATTCACCGCGGATGGATTGTCGCGGAGCTTCAGATACAACAGCGTCCCGTTTGGCCGTGGCACGCTGAGCGTCGAATTCAGGAATCCGGCCGGCACAGGAACCATATGCGTAAATTGGGCGTCGGACGCGACAGAATCGATCAGGAATAAATCCGTACCCGTAAGTTGGCATTGTTCGTCAGGAGCGTCGGGGCAGCGGATCTCCTTCAGCGTCGGAACGCGCACCAGATTCACAAGCGGCTCCCACTCGCCCGTGGCGCCGTCCGCTGCGACTGCTCGAAAGCGCAACGGCCCGAACGCCGATGGCCCCAGGCTTTTCATTGGATCAAACACCACCAGCACCGTTTGAGAGTCCTGGAGAATCAGATTGCCATCCGCTTCGCTCAACAAGGCATGAAACGACTCATCTTCGGTCGCAACTTCCAGCTTCTCAGTCGTGGGAAATCGCTCGGGCGCCTGAGATTGTAGAACGAACGAAATCTGGTAGCCCTGCGGCATCTCATCCTGGCCCCCGAAGCGGATCGCCGAATGCACCGAACCTCCCTGAACACTTTTGCGCAGAAGCGTCACCTTCGGCCGGCGCGGTTCCACAGTCGTTGGCAGTTCGAGGATGCGCCCGTCGCGAAGCGCCACGTGCGCTACTAGATTCTCTTCGGGCTGCAGCGTTGCAGTTGGTGCGTTATTTACCGACACCAGGCGCAGCTCGTCCTTCTGATTCGTGCGCGACAGTTTCGTCGGCGCAAAATGAATCCCGTTTAATTCGAAACTGCCGACTTCGTCCAGCCGCGTCCCCTTCAGCACTCCCTGCCGATCCCCGGCGTTGATCGCGAACTGCTCCAAGTGCGCAGCTTCTGAATACGCGTGCAACGTCACTCTGTCCGGCTCATTCAGCCCGAATTGACGCACCGCCACGTACACGGCGCCCTCGGGCTGGTCCTTCATCGGAATGTTCACTTCCAATTCGTCGGGCTTTGTCAGTTTCCAGCTTGCCTTCAACTCCTCGCCCTGTTCGTTCGTCACGCTCAGCTTATCGACGCAGGCGGCGCCGACCGACTCGAGATGCACCAAATCCTCGCGGCCTATCACCAGCGCGCTTTGATCGTCAGATCCAACCATCCATGTCGCGGGTCGTGCATTGCGCAGGTGGAATCTTGGCCCTTCAAAAGATTCGAATCCCCAGTAGCCGCGTAGAGTTCCTTCTGCTTCCGGATCGCGCTTCGCTGGCGCCGCCGAGTTCACCGCGAGCGCAAATCCTCCTTGCGCAGCTTCTGGTGTCGCCGGCAGATCTACGGTCCCTGTCTTGCTTTGCACGTGCAGAACAAAATCGTGCGCGAGACTGGTAGCGAACACCAACGGAGCACCCTCGACTGGAAGAACCACGGATGATTTCTGGAGGCAATGTACATCGCCCTCATTCAACGGACGCAATGGCGGCAACTGTGGCGCTTCCACGGCCGGCAGTCCCACTACAAGCACCGATTTTGGTTTGTGAAAGGAGGGTGGATTGTTCAGTCGCAGGTTCAGTTCGCGCTGATTCGGCAACGCCAGCGCCGGAATATATTGATACTCGGCCGTGTGAATGTTGCTCAGGATTCGGGCCAGGTCCACCACCGCTCCCACATACGCGCTGTAAAATCCGCCGCCCATGAGCGACGTATTGCTCACGGCTCCGATGAAATCTGCAGACGGACCGGAAGTGAGCGCCGTCACCATCGACTGGCTGTGCCCGTCATTCAGAATAAGCAGGTCAGTGTTCTGAGTCAGGCACGGCCCCTGTTGCTCGGTTGGCTTGTCGAAGCACTGCTGATCGAGTCTGATGTTGAGGCTTCGGGCGAGCAGTTTCGAGCGCTCTTGCAACGCCTTGGGGTCGAGATCCGAGGTCTGTTTCACATCGCTCAAATATTTTTCGAGCCGCAAACGATCCAGGCTCGCCTGATTCAAATCCTGCGACGCCCTAACGAACGCTCCGGGCCTACCGCGCACCGCACCCCGCAGGGTGTTGAAGTCACCGCCGGTTTCCGGAGCCAGGAAAAGCAGCGTCTGCTGTGCTTCGGTCGGAACGGTAACCACAATTCCTTCCTCGCGAGTGCGCCTGTCCCAGCTCTCTACACGAATGAACCAATTCTCTGGCGGCGGGTTCGTCGAACCGCGAAGGAATGCCACGATCAGCAGGTAGTGCACCGACTGGCTCTCGGGAAAATCCGGATGAATCCACAACCGATCCTGCGCCTGCAAATTCGGCACTTCGGAGATGGGTAGCGTCTTCCCCGCCCGCGTCACCGTCATTTCGATGCGAGGTCCTGTCAGATCGAACGCCGCGGAATCAGCTCGGACTAAGAATGTTGCAACAAACAACGTGAGGAATCCGACGAAAAGAAACTGCACGTTTCGAATCGTCGAAATATGGAAGCCAAAGATACCCATTTCTGGATCGCTCCTTGGCCGGGACAGACATGTTACTACAATCGAAAACTTGCTTAGACAGAAATACGGTTCATCCGACTGGGCAAGCGCGACCACCGATTTCGACAGCGGATCGCTTTCTGTCCCCGGCATTCTTTTCGATGCAATTCCGCTCCGAAGGCTTGCAGCGGCGGGTGCTCGGTTGAATGCGCCCAAGTTGAAGTCTGACGATGAGTGGATTCAATAGGTTAGTTGGGGTGAGCGACGGGGTTTGAACCCGCGACCCTCGGTGCCACAGGCGGTGCCTCCGCTGTCGGGTTGTGTACTTTCAGCAGGTTACGACCGCCTCACTCGGCCTTATTCGGCGTGTTCGGGCGTTTTTGGGACGCTCTGTGCAACCGATTGTGCAACTAATCTAAAAACCCACCTCCAATGGGTCTGGTGTCACCGCGACAGAAACAAGTGGTTCGTGGCGGGAACCGAGGGTGAGGGTTTTAGCTGGATGTCAGAGGCGCTGATTGGCATGGACATTGCCCTGCGGGAGCCTGGAACCATCCCCTGATCTGAAAACCTTGACACTCCCCTCTTTATTACTTATTACCTATGGACAGCACTTGACGAAGATAGATACAGGGAGCACAAGCACATGGATTTCAAGCAACTGAAATCTGGCATCAAGGAAATCTCCGAGATTGCGTCATCCGTTCCAGAACCCTTCCGTGACAAATGTTTCGAGACGCTCCTCAATGCGTTGGTCGCCGGGGAAAAACCCCCACACGAGCAGCACCCTCCGAAGAAAGATGATCCCCGGGGAAAAGGGGTCGATCTGCCGCCCAACCCACCTGCCGGTCCTTCGACCATACCGATGAACTCCCAATTGCGTTTGCTTACGCTCAAGGCTGCGGTGTCGGTAGAGGAACTCAACAAGGTTGTTTTCGTAGAAAATGGCGAAGTGAATTTTATCCAAGAACCGCATCCGAAAAAGATACGAGACGGGCAACTGGAATGGTCACTGCTTTTAGCTTTGAAGAATGCGATTCTCAAGAATGTCTTCGAGGCGGACGCCGAAGAAATCAGATCGAAGTGCATTGACGCTGGCTATTACGACAGGAACAATTTTGCTGGAAACCTCAAATCACCCAAGTTCAAGGCATACTTCAAGGGAACCCTAAAAGCGCAAGGCAAAGCCGTCGCTCTTTCACCAGAGGGGCAAGTGGCGCTCGGCGCTCTCATCAAGCGGCTGGCAGGTGAAGCGAAATGAAAGCAGAAATTCTCGAAAAACTGAGAACCTTCGAGACAGACCTGCGTGAGTTGCGAAAGGATGTGAAGGCGCTCACCGTCAAACAAGTCAGCGTTAAGGCCATCAGGAATCGAGCGGAGGCTCTCGCAAACAGATGGGTCGAGGAACTCCGTAGTCCGCTGGAACACAAATTCAAAATCAATGCCGACACAATCAAAGCGACCTCAGAGCAGATAAAGCAACTGCATGTCTTGAGCCGACCAAACAATCTCCGGGCGTCTTATCTTTCCGTGTTGGACGACATTCTGAACGACTATAAGAACAAGTTCATCCTTCCGATTCAACAGATGCCTGTAGCCGTCGAGAACGTTTTCGACCTGCAAAAGCTAGTCTCAGGACTCGCCGACCCGGAAGAATCTGAATACCTCAAGGAAGCTATAGACTGCGCCAATGCAAATTTCAAGAAAGCGGCAATCGTGATGGGATGGTGCGCGGCGATTGACCGCATCCAAAAAAAGATTCAAGTATTGGGTCTTGCAACGTTCAGTAAGATGTCAAGCCTCATGAAGCAGCAAAACTCCGGTCGGCACAAACACTTCAAAAAGGAGTTCGTGATCGCCACGTTGGGAGATTTGCAAGCTGTTTTTGACCCCGACCTGATTCAGGTCTGCGAGGGATTGCAACTGCTCGACAGCAACGAAGCCGACAGGCTTATCAAGGTGGATTTCCAGTACCGGAATCATAGCGCCCATCCGGGAAACGCGCCTATCGAGGATGCACACGTTGTTTCGTTTTTCATAGACATTAACAAGATTATTCTGACCAATCCCAAATTCGAGTTGACCTGATCCCACGTAAAACAATCCTGATTGTTGGTGTCCTACTCATCGGAATTGTTGTCGGCGTATTGGGAATGCACCTCCCCTTCCACTCAGTATTCGTCTCGACGCTGCGGTGTCGCTTACCTCAATTTTGCTGGCTCTTTTGAAGGTCATGTTGGACCCAAACGTGGACCCAAGAGATTAGTGCGGACCGACAAACTGCGAAGCGCGTCAATCGTCGCCGTGAACGGCGGCGGTTAGGAATATTATTCGTCACTCAAAGTGGGTTCCCTCGGTGCCTTCAGCCACTTGTACTTCGACTCTGCAATCTACAAGGGGCTTCCGATTGCATCGAAGCGTTCGTACGTATTCCAGAACCGCACCTTCCTCAACATCTTTTGTCGATCCCCAAACTATTGCATCCTCATGCGGAACCTTCAACACTGATGGACACTTGTTCGGATTCGCCTTGATGAACTTTCTGAGTGCCGCGCTGATCTCAGACTTAAAATCTTCGGTTGCCACAAGCCATCTCGATGCACCCGTCCGCACTTGCTAGGGATACTTTACTGCAATGTCGAGTTGCCGGAATAGGAACGAAATGAACGACAGGATGTCCGAAGCGTCCTTTTCGGTGATCGGCCAGTCCAAAGCGGGTTCGTGTGAAGTAGGATTGCGGATCGCACGCATCAGTCCCGCCGACAAAAATTTGATGCCATCTTGCACATTCTTATCCGTCTCTGATTTGCACGGTGTAACTTTCAGAACGCCTGTGTCTGGCCCCCACACCGCCAGCATCAGAGCCTCGCCATCCTTAGTGCTTTCTGCTTTCTGACGAACCGACTTGTTGTAAACCTTTGCGGCTTCAAAAACAGCGTGAAAGAAGTGCTTCTGGCCGAAGAGCGTTCGGCAATGCTGAACAACCTCGCCGTGGAAGTCGCGGGCGTCGAATCGATTAAGAATTTCCCTATCAGCCGACGCGCCCTTGACGCCGCCATTCTCAATTATCCGCAATAGGGCCGATTTCGTGTCTTCCTTGCCCGTTAGGTTGAGAAGAAACATACTTATCAGTCTTGCTCGCTCCTCCGACGTGGAAGAATGGGTCCCTAGCGACATCAGCCAATCGTAGATAAGTTTGGCGCGAACGGAAGTTATCGATTCCTCAGGGAACTCGTCGCGCTGAAACGGAAAAACAGCCCTGCCAACGCGCTCAATCTCGTTGACGCTAGTATCGTATTTTAGAGCGTCTCCAGCCTGAACGGCGATTAAGCGGATATTCATTCGCTTGCCCTTCTTGATTTCACACGCGCTCGGAAATCATGAGAATTTCGTCTACCTACCGATTTGTCTCTTCTTAATCAGCGAAGCAATCTGGAGATTTCGACACGCTACGGCGGATTCCGAATCCCAGTATCTATGACGTTCTTGAGTGGATTCGCGTCATAGCATTTCAGGAGAGAGTCCCAAATCTCTTTCTTCCGAAAGAACGAATCATATCTCCATTTTTGGCTGATCCAGTGTTCACGAAATTCAGGCCATTTCATGCTGCGAATGACGTTTCCAAGTTGCTCGGTGCTTTCCCGCAGAAAACCAATCGCAATCAGATCACTAGTGCGATGGAAGGGGGCTCCCCACCAGAAGCGGCCAGAAAAGATCACGTCTTTGTCGTCGGTGTCTTGGTACGAACCGACGTACTCTTCAAATCGTCCTAGATCGTGGATCATCAAAGGAACGTCCCAATGGACCGTCTTATTTCTGACCCGCTCGCCAGCAAATTTCACCCACCACTCAATATCCTCTGGCCTTTTTAGTATTTTTTCGAGGATGCCGTCCTTGTAAAATTGGGCGATGGTGTGTCGTTTGTAGCGATTCCACACTTCTTCTGACATTGCGAATGGGTACCCCATCTCCGAGTCTATCGCCGCCAATCTGATAGTGTGTTCTAGCAACGCTCCTAGAATTACGGTGCAGCCGAATCCGCAGCCAAAAACATAACTGACGCAAGCCTCAAGATAAGGCATATTCACAGAGGGCTCGACCCACGGAATCGGGTCGGGAAGTTCACGATGCCGTTTGATCGCGTAATAGACTGCCCACTGCACAGAGTCGTGTACGTGATCCTCTTTACCTGCGTCTGCCGCCATACCGCGCTCCGTGATGCGCCGGCCAACCTCGCTGACTGTCCGGTCCGTCTTTGCTTGCGCTCATCGTTGACACGATCACTTCATAAATCCCTTCGTCCCGATTTGATGGCCCCAAAAATCGGTTAACTCGAAGATGCGCTCGATTGCGACATTAACGGTGTGGATGATTCCCTGTGCAGCCTTGCTGTCGATAACGTCTGCGGGAGTCCTGACATTACCGTTGTTGATGCTCACGTACATCGCGTCCATTCGATTCGCAAAGGTGGGCTTTTCGACGTGTACATAGTCTCCATCGGGGCCGTCTAAATAACGCTTCGCCTCCTCAGTCGCCCACGCCATCCTGCCGATTTTCTTTCTGTGGTCGCGGTAATGCTCCTGAAATTCGCCCTCCGTAATGAAGCCTGTAAATACATCAGCCGCCAGTTGGGATTTTGCAATCTCCTCCAGCGCAGTGAACGCCAGAGCATAGGCTCTCGGAAATGCGCCCTTGGCAAAGAGAATCTCGGCCTCTTCGAGCAACTCGACAGCATTGCTGTGGGCGCGACGATACAAAACCAAATACTCTTCGTGCGAAGAAGGGCTCATCACTTCCCCAGTGCGCGGATTCTACCACGCAGCACGTCGGCGAGTTGCGGCTTGTAGGTCATATCGAGACGTAATCGGTGGTACACTCCCGCCGTCATGTGGGAAAAACGAATCATTCATGAAGGGCTTCATGCGTTTCGCGTAGTCCGTGGTCACACACCAGAGGAGGTAGAAACGAAGGCGCGGCTACAGTTGGCAGCGTGGGCCGACACTTGGAGGCGCAGACAGGAAAGACAAGCCGCCGCAGAGAAACTCCTGCAACAGCGGTCATGGCAAGAACGGCAAATCGATATTGACCGCCGTGCAAAGGCTCTTGCGACGGATCGCACGAGAGAACTTGAATCCGCGATTTACGCAGCCAGAAACCTCCTGATGGACGCAATCACCAAACCAAAGACGCTGGATTGGGCCGCTCTTCGAGACTCAAAAGGGTTCACGAAATCGCAACCTGTTGCTCCCACCGCAGCGGCACTTCCCTTGGAACCGTCTCGCAGCGGCCCGGGATTCGCCGTTGATGCCGTTACGGTGTCGCTGAAGTTTCTGGACCACGTAATTCCCGGTCGGAAGCAAAAGAAAATCACGGAAGCGCGACTTGAGGAGCATCGAAGACGGGCCGATGCGGATCGTCGATACGCCACGGTACACGGGGAGTGGCAACGTGGCTGCGAGGCAGTGGATACGAGGAATCAGGCAGCGCAATCCGAACACGCTGCTGCGTTGGCTAGTTGGAAACAGGAAAAACTCGAATTTGAATCACAACAGCACGACTTCAATGTCGCCGTAGACGAGTTCCACAATCAGTACCTTCGCAAACTGCCAGACGCGCTCGTACGATATTGGCACGAAGTGCTCGCATGGTCCCACTATCCCGATTCGTTCCCAAGGGACTGCACCCTGTCATATGACCCGGCGAAGGCGATGTTAATTCTCGACTACGAAATGCCAAACCAAAACGCAATACCTAACAAGAAGCAAGTCAAATACGTAGCGACTCGGCAGGAATTTCAGGATGTCTTGGTTTCGGATTCAGAATTAAAACACTTGTACGACGACGTTTTATATCAAGTATGCCTTCGCACTTTGTATGAGCTATTCCACTCCGATGACGTGAGTGCGCTCGATTCAATTGTTTTCAATGGATGGGTTCGCTCGGTGGATAAAGCGACTGGGGCGGACACACATCCGTGCGTAATGACAGTCCATGTGACCAAAGACGAGTTCATGGCGCTCAATCTTTCCCAAGTTGATTTGAAAACCTGCTTTCGGGCGCTGAAGGGAATATCTGGTGGGCGACTCGTTGACCTGACTCCTGTTCGGCCAGTGTTAACGCTTAACAGAGACGACCCCCGATTTGTGGGGTCATACAACGTCGCGGGCACTCTCGACGAGAAGACCAACTTGGCTGCTATGGACTGGCTCGATTTTGAAAACTTGATTCGGGAACTTTTCGAGAAAGAATTCAAGAAGAACGGCGGAGAAGTGAAAATTACACAGGCGAGCCGCGATGGGGGAGTCGATGCCATTGCGTTTGACCCTGACCCGATTCGAGGAGGAAAAATCGTAATTCAAGCCAAGAGATACACGAACACGGTCGGTGTGTCCGCCGTAAGGGATTTATACGGGACTGTCCATAACGAGGGAGCGACCAAAGGGATTCTCGTCACCACGTCTGACTACGGTCCTGACGCTTACGAATTTTCAAAGGGCAAGCCGCTGACACTTCTGAGCGGTAGTGAGTTGCTTTATCTCCTCGGCAAACACGGCTACGCCGCAAAGATCGACCTTAGAGAAGCGAAACAAATGCTGGAAGAGAAAGAACAGTAGCCGCTCACGACTCGAACGACACGAGCTAGAAAGTGGTGATCGCTGAACGATTGAAAGCACTACGCGAACAGAAAAAGATGTCGCAACCTTCCGTGCGGGCAAGTACAGTGCCACCGCACGCATACTGGCGCGGCGATTGCCCGCTACCTAAGAGCACAAATTGATGAGGATAGGCCGTAAGAACGGAGATTCTATGAAAATCTACCTCTTGCCTCTGGCAGCACTTTTAGCGGCTCCTACGGTACCTGCTGAAGTCTTTCAAACGTACGGTTCTGAAACGGCGGTCGGGCCTCGTTCCTACGAGACTGAGGCAACGCTTGATGATCTCAGCGTTGATAACAGTCCGCTAAGAGCGACAGGTAAGGCGTCGTTCCACGTTGTTATATCAACGAACACCAAGAGCGTCACCTGCTCCCTACAGGGTAGTCTGACCAACGTATCTTCCAAACCAGTTGTTGCGTTCGAGGCCACACTCGACATTGCATCAGAACGCGGTGGCTGTGTTCACTGGCACTACAAAGTGGACTATATCTTCAATCGGAATATGCTTGATGCAGGTTCTAGTTATGATTTGACGGAGGAGTTTGGTCCAGTGGAGACGAGCCACCGCGGAAGTTTTCTTGTTGGGAAAGCCGAGGTCAACGTCAACGTTATATTTGTTCAGTTCTCGGACGGCTCTTCGTTTGGGAAAAGCGATTGGAGCGAACAGCTTCCAAGTCAACGGAGATCGCAGATAGAGCTAATGAAGTCGCTTTCGACGGCGTTCGATGACGGTGATGCACCCGCGCTGGCCAAAATCGTCGATGACCGGCTTGCGCAGGGCGGAGAACCCGAGTTTGCGTGGAGCGTACTCTACGAGACTAAGCAGCACATGCAGGAAAAAGGTGCTTCCGCTACTGTCGAGGAAATTCATCAGCGCCTTGCGACAGTGGCAGAACGCTCAAATCTGATTGGCCCACCGTGAGGCGTAGCACGTGATTTTTTTCGATGTGTGGGTGGCTAAGCCTTGAAAACGACCATCCGATGGTATTCAAGAAAATCCGCACAAATGTAAATCGTCTTGACGATTCACTCTCGTCATCGACACCGATTGCTCAGAAACATCTGTTTTGGCCGCAGTCAAAACGTCTTAATCGGCTGGTGCAAAGCAATGACTTGTAGGAGCCGCCGCCAGCGGGTTTTTGCCGCACTCAGGGATTGCACGTCGAACTGAGCGTTCCGATACCCCGAGCTTCGCAGCTACGGCGCGTAAGGAAAGCCCCTGTGCGCGGAGCGTGGCAATCCTCGCAGGGTCCACGCTGACCCGAGGCCGTCCGAGCCTCTTTCCCTTTGATCTTGCTGCCGCAATCCCGGATTTGACGCGATCCCGAATTAACTCGCGCTCAAACTCCGCGATGCTGGCAAAGATGCCGAAAACCAGCCTCCCATTAGGAGTGCTCGTATCAACACCCTCATGGAGCGAAATGAACTCGATGCCGAGCGAACGGAACTCTTCCAGCGCATTCACAAGTTGCCGAAGACTCCTTGCGAAGCGGTCATAACGGTAGACGACAACGCCATCCACACGTCTCTTTCGACACGCAATGAGGAGAGCATCCAACTGTGGCCTACGTTCCTTCGCACCCGACACACCCGCGTCCACATATTCGCCTTCGATCTCCCACGCCCTACGCT
>Ga0070761_10001928_pt1 | contig 12928 bp, 11 predicted proteins | sample HubBroMetageREF1_FD_66724 | JGI IMG/M metagenome (GOLD analysis project Ga0070761, IMG submission 66724) | Reference soil microbial communities from the Hubbard Brook experimental Forest, New Hampshire, USA - Hubbard Brook CCASE Soil... | ecosystem: Environmental > Terrestrial > Soil >...
GGATCGTGGATGTCGCCGTGGTAATAGCTATCCACGCGCAGCCAATGCATGTGCCGGCCGTGGTGCACTTCTTCCTTCCCGACCACCGCAATATTGTTTTCGGCCTGGCACGCGACTACGCACGCGCCGCAGCCGGTGCAGGCGGTCAGGTCGATGGCCATGCCCCAGGCATATTTGTCGTAAGTGAACCCCGGATACAGCGTGAGACCGGGCGCGGGCTGTTCAAAGTCTTCGTGGATTAAATTCGGGTTCTTGCGGTACTCCGCGATATTCGCCTTCTCGATGGTATGCCGCTCGGTGTCGAGCGCGTGATAATCCTGGATGGAAACCAGCAGATAATCGCTGCCTACTTTGTGCGCTTCCAGACCATAATCCTGCCAGAGCGCGGAAGAAGTGCGTATGCTGTAAAAGTTGAAGCCGATGCGCGTACCCACGTGACCGGCACGCGTCCTTCCGTAGCCCAAGTGTACGGTCACCGAGCCATTCGCATGCCCCGGCTGGATGAAGACCGGGGCGCGCATTTTGTAGCCGCGGTATGCGATCTCCACCAGGTCGGTCGAAACGACGCCTGTCTCCTGCGCGGTTTGGGGGCTGAAGATCGCCGCGTTATCCCAGGTGAGCTGGGTGATCGGCCGGGGCCACTCCTGCAGCCACCCGTTGTTGGCGAAGCGGCCGTCATACACCGCGGGGTCCGGCCGGAAAACCACTTCGAGCCCCTGTGGGCCGGCCGGCGGCGGCAGCGAGGCGGCCCACCCCGCGCGCACCGCGACGGTCTTCGCGGGCAGCGCCGTATTCGGGACCACGCCGTCGTGCACCGCCTTGCGCCACCAGGCTTCGAAATCCGGGCCGGTATGCTGTTTCGCCCAATAGTCTTTCACGATCTGGTACGAGGTGAGTTCCAGTTCGCCCGTCAGCATGGTCAGCACTTCATGCGCGGACTTGCCCGCATAGAGCGGCGCGATCAACGGCTGCATGATGGCGATCGTGCCATCGTGCGCCCGGCAGTCGCTCCAAGTCTCCAGGTAATGCGTCATGGGCAAGTGCCAATGGCACAGCTCGCTGGTTTCGTCTTCCTGTAAGCTCAGGTGGACACGCAGTGCGGCCTTCTTCAGGCGGTCGCGGAACCCTAGTTCGACCGGCGCGTTGTACGCGGGATTGCCCTCCAGGATCAGCAGCAGATCCACCGTACCTGCATCCAGATCCTTCACCAGATCGTAAAGCGAGGCCACCTGATCCACGGGCTGCGCTTCCACAGGCTCCGTATACAAGACCGTCTTACCCACGTTACCCAGCGCCGCGTTCATGGCATGTGCCAGCGCGTGGACCGCGGGGCTCTGCTGCTCGCCGGCGATCACCAGGCTGGCGGCGCGATGCTTCTGCAAATCGTGCGCGATAGGGCCGATCCACTTGTCGGCAGCGGTGGATGCGCCCTTCCGGCCGCCCGTATCGGCGCCTACCGCAGCCGCCAGGCTCCAGGCGAACTGTTCCACATCGGCGGCCCGCAGCGGCATCCGGTGATCGGCTTTCGTGCCCGTGGGAGTCGGCATCGGCTCGACCACGTACAGCCGATTCATTTCCGTCTGTTCGCCGCGCACCCGCCGCCGCGCGGAGAACTGCCGCGCGTATCGCAGGCTGCCCGGCCCCGACGAAAGGAAATCGGCATCCAACGAAACAATCGCGTCCGCGCCTTGCAGATCGTAGACCGTGTTAACGGGCTGTCCAAAAGCCAACCGCGCTCCCGCCGCGGACGAATGCGCTCCCGCGGGCTCCCATTGGTGCCATTTGGCCCCCGGAAAGGCCGCCAGCATTTCCTTGATCTGGTTGGCCAGCGTCGGCGACGTTACCGTCTCCGTCAGAATCCGGAGGCCCGCGCCGCGCTTGGCCTTCTGCTGGTTGGTGGCTTGCTGGATGGCGCCCAGGAACGCGCCCCACGAACGGATTTCGCCCTCGAGGGTCAGTGCCTGCGAGCGATCCGGATCGTACAATCCCAGCACGGATGCCTGCGCATACACATCGCACGCGCCCAGGCTGGCGGGATGGTCCGGATTGCCTTCCGCTTTGGTGGGCCGGCCTTCGTGGCTTTCCACCAGCAATCCGGTGGAACTTGCGCCCAGCGGCATGGCCGTCGCGAAAAACAGCGGACGCCCCGGCACCAGTTCTTCGGGTTGCCGGACGTAAGGCGCGATCAGTTCCGTCGGTTGCCGCGTACACGCCGTCAAGCCGGCCAGCGCCAGGGATGCCCCCATCAGCTTGATAAAATTGCGCCGGCTGTCGCCGTCTTCCCACTCCGACGCGTAGCGCGGAAACTCGCGATGCATGAGGTCCTGGAACGCATCCGTCTGCGCCAGATCCTCCAGGCTGCGCCAGTACTCGCGCCCGTGGGATTTCTCCAGCAGAGCGCGCACGCCGGGCAGATCCAGCCTTCGCGGCTGCGGCGCGGTGTCCTCGTCGTGGTTCAGCGGTTCAATAGGTTCCTTCATCGGTGGCAAGTATTGCAACTGGTCAGCGTACGCGCATCTTGAATCTTGTATTCCGCCACCAGGCGGCGTCCCATAGCCTCTTGATCTTCGGCGGGTTCGTATCCCATGGTGAACACTTCCGCGCGCGGCCGCACATGCCGTTCGGGATTCCGGTGGCACTCCAGACACCATTCCATCTGCAACGAATTCGCCTGGTACATCAGCGGCATCTTGTCCACCCGGCCGTGACAGGTCTCGCAGCCGACGCCTTTATTCACGTGAATACTATGATTGAAATAAACATAGTCGGGCAAGTCGTGTACACGCGTCCAGGCGATCGATTGCCCGCTGCGAAAACTCTCGCGCACCGGCTCCAGCATCGGGCTGGTACTCCAAATCTGGGAGTGGCAGTTCATGCACGTCTTGGTCGGAGGAATGTTGGCCGTGTTGGAAGTTTCAACGGTAGTATGGCAGTACCGGCAATCGATTCCATCGTCCGCCACATGGTGCACATGGCTGAACGGAACGGGCTGATCGCGCACCTCCCCTTGGCGGGTCTCATAGCCCGACCTGTCCAGCGTGGCGAAGCACCACACCGCAAAGGCCAAAGCGAACACCGCGCCGTAAATTGTGATGCGCGAAAAGGTGTTCGTGCTGTGATGAAAGATCTGGGCCATTCGTCACACGACCGAAATTGCTTAGAGTATCAAGCCGCGGCGCCGGTCTCAGCTTTTTCGTTCGAAAAGATACACGCTGCTCTCCAGACGGCTGGCGCCGCTGCCGTCGTTGACCGCGAAGCGAGCGGGACTGAGCTTGCCCGCGCGTATAACGCCGTTCCAAAGCGCCGCGCCGGCATACTCGCCGTCGTTGCGCAACGCATAAAAGTTCAGGTCGATCTTTTCCAGGCGCGCCATGTCGTTGTCGAAATTCCGCGCGACCCGCTTCAAGGCTTCCAGGCAAGCTTCCCGCGGCGGCATTCCGTGGCGCATGTTTTCCACTACCGTATGTCCGCCCGCGATCCGGATATTCTCTTCGCCGCGACCGGTAGATCCCGCGCCGCCCACGTCCTGGTCCAGGTACAATCCCGCGCCGATAATCGGCGAATCGCCTACGCGGCCCGCGATTTTCCAAGCCAGGCCGCTGGTGGTGGTGACACCCGACATCTCGCCTTTGGCGTTACGCGACATGCAGTTGATGGTGCCGTGCGTAGGGTGCCCGGCCATTTCCCATGCCCAAGTCAAGGTCTCTTCGTCGGCCTGCGGAAACATCTGTTTGAGCAGAGACATGGTTTTCGGCCTCGGCGCGTCCAGGCCCGGTCCCCAATTGCTATGGCCCTCGGGATCGCGCAGCGACATTTTCCAGGTGAGCCAGGCCATCCGCGATTTTTCGGTGATCAGATCCTGCTCGGGGTAGCCCATTTCCTGGGCGAATTTGGAAGCGCCGGCGCCCACCAGCATCACGTGATCCGTCTGCTCCATCACCAGCTTGGCGATCTTAGAAGGCGTCTTATTTCCGCGAATCGATGCTACCGACCCGGCCCGCCGCGTCGGCCCATGCATTACACTGGCATCCAACTCGACCACGCCTTCTTCATTGGGGAGCCCGCCATAGCCGACCGACGTATCCTCGGGGTCCTCTTCGTTGATATTGACGCCCGCGACCACGGCGTCGAGCGTATCGCCCCCCGCCTTCAGAACCTCCATGGCGCGGGCGCAGGCGCGCTCGCCGTTGGCGCTGGAGATGACGATAGTCTTGGACGTCTGGGCGGACGCCATTCCCAACGCCGGCAGCAAGGCTGAGCCGAGCATGACCGCTCTACGGCTAATCCCTTTTTCGTTGTTCATCTTCCGCACCACCTGTACTGTTTGAATGAGCCATTATGGCACAGGTTTAGCGGGATGGCGTACTCCTTTTTATGTGGGGTTGGGGGCAGGATGGCGTCCTGCGCGCCGATCGCCGATCGGCGCAATCTAGCGCGTACCCGTCCGCTCAAGGAAATCCAAAAAAAATCGTTCGCGAGACATCTGTGTCGAACGGTACATTCCCGCCCTAAAATCGCCTGTTAACACGTTTTACAAAACTTTTACAGAACCCAAACCACCGCCCATCCCTCTCACTCGTAGCATCAGTATAGGCGATAAACGCTTAAAGGAGATTTGGATGGGACCGTTTCAGATTAACGCGACGCACGAGCCACGCTATCATGATCAGCACCTGGACTTGGATTTTGAGCACAAGACCGCACTGCTGGACACGAAACCGCTGGGGCTTACCCGCAAAGAGTACGACCTGCTGGCACTATTGATTCAGAATGCCGGTGAAGTTGTCACGCGCGACACGCTGCTGCTGCGCGTGTGGGGCTACAGCAACCAGATCCGTACCCGGACCCTGGACGTACACATCCGCCGGCTGCGCAAGAAATTGGGAGAGCACAGCGGCACGTATATCGAAACCATTTTCAGCGTGGGGTATCGGTTTCAGCCCTTTCGTGCGCCCCGGCTAGTAACCAGAGCGCCGCAGATGATGGCTTTGGGCGCGTAGAGGATTGGGCCTTTTCTTGGTAGTTGGTGAGAGTACGGCCGGGCTTCAGCCGTCCATCTCGCGGACAACCCTCCGTTTCCGGCTTGCCGCAAAGTGGATCATCTGAACAACACCGCCACCGATGCCCTCTTCAACCTAGCGGTCCAGCCCTCGGTGACGCCACGCTAAAATGGGATTCCCGATGCATCAGAGAATCCCCCCGGCCCGTTCCATCTCCGGATCCATCACCTTGCCCGGCGACAAGTCGATCTGTCACCGCTATGCCATGATCGCCTCCATCGCCCAAGGCGATAGCCGGATTCAGAACTATTCCACGGGCGCCGATTGCCATTCCACCCTCGACGCCATGCGTGCACTCGGCGTGCCGGTGGAGGAAAGCGGTACCGAGGTGACGATCCGCGGCTGCGGCCTCCACGGTTTGCGCGCGCCGGCCGCGGACCTGGACGCCGGCAATTCAGGTTCGACCATCCGCATGCTGTCCGGTATTCTGGCGGCGCAACCGTTCTCCACCTGCATCGGCGGCGACGAATCCCTCTCGCGCCGGCCCATGGGCCGCATCATCGAGCCGCTTTCGCGGATGGGCGCATCCATCGCCGCCCGCGACGGCCGCTTTCCGCCGCTCGAAATCCGCGGCGCGCCCTTGCGGCCGATCGATTACACGCTTCCCGTGCCCAGCGCCCAAGTGAAAACGTGCGTGCTGTTCGCCGGACTGTATGCGGAAGGCGACACAAGGGTGCGCGAAACTGTACGCTCGCGCGATCACACGGAGATCGCTCTGCGGGAGTTTGGCGCGGATCTGCGCGTCGAACGCAAAACCATCGCGCTCACCGGACGCCCCACTCTTACCGGGCGCGACCTGGTGGTCCCTTCCGACCTTTCCTCGGCGGCGTTCTTTATCGTGGCGGCGCTGCTGCTTCCCGGCTCCCGGCTCGCCATCCGCGGAGTGGGCCTGAATCCCACGCGATCCACGTTACTCGATTTCCTGGCGGGCATGGGCGCCGCGATCCGCATCACGGAAGTGGAGAGCCGGAACGGGGAACTGTCCGGTGAACTGCTGGTGACCGGCTCGCCCGTGCGTGGCGGAGTGATCGAAAAAGAAACCACCGCCGCCTTGATCGACGAGATCCCAGTGCTGGCGGTCCTGGGCGCAGCCAGCGAAGAGGGTCTCACCATCCGGGATGCCGCCGAGCTGCGCATCAAAGAAACCGATCGCATAGCCACCATCGTAGAGAACTTGCGCCGCATGGGCGTGCAGGCGGAGGAATTGCCCGATGGCCTCGTCATCCCCGGCCGCCAGCGCTTCCACGCCGCCGAACTGGACTCCTTTGGCGATCACCGCATCGCCATGGCATTTGCCATCGCGGCTCTGTGCGCGGATGGCGAATCGGTGATTCGCGGCGCGGAAGCCGCGTCGGTTTCCTTTCCGGAGTTCTTCAAAACTCTCCGCGGCGTTACCGAGCCGCAACCGTAAGGGAGCGGTTGCTCGCGCGCAGATCCACGATCAACGCATCCAGCGCGATCGACTTCTGAATATTTCGCCTGATCAGCCCCGCCAGATCGTCCACCTTCTTCACCGCCTCGCGAATCCACGCGAATGACACCCTGCGCGCCACGGCAACCAGTTCCGCCCGCAGATCCTCATTGCGCACGTCGCCGCGCGTCGTGGGGCCCGACTCCCGCAGCACCAGCACATCGCGCAATAGATCGTAGAGCACCTTCAGGTGCAGCTCCAGCTTCTCGCTCTTGCTGCGCCCGATGGCTTCCGAATACGGCACCCACGCGCCGAATGGCATCACGCCTGCCGCCACGCGCAGTAGCGTGAACATGGCCGCGCGGCGCTTATCGTACGCTTCCAGATCCAGCGAAACCGCCACGCCCGGACTGCCTCCGCTCAGCGCCGCGCGCCGCTCCGCATCGTCCATCCCGCGCGCACGCACGAACTCGCGGATCCCCTCCGTCGAGAGCGGCGCGAACTGAAACGGCACCGCCCGCGAGCGGATGGTCGGCAGCAGATCGTAAGCGTTCTCGGCCGTCATAATCAGGATCAGGTACGGCGATGGCTCCTCCAGCGTCTTCAGCAGCGCGTTGGCGGCATGTTCGCCGGCGCGGTCCACGTGGTCGATCAGGAACACGCGCCGGTTGCCGTGATTGGGCGCCAGCTTGGCCCACTCGCGCAGCAGCCGCGTCTGATCGATGGAAATCTGCCGCAGAGGTCCATCCGGCGGAAAAGTCACAAAGTCCGGATACGAGGCGAACAGCAGCGGATCCTGGTTGCGCTTGTCCGGCGCCCAGCGCTCGCGGGCCGCGACGATTTCGGTATTCTCCGGCAGGCTGAGATCGTCGCGCTCGATCTGCTCCGTGTGGCCCAGCAGTTCCGCAGCCATCCTGCGCGCCAACGTGGCTTTGCCGACACCTTCCGGTCCGGCAAACAGCAGCGTTTGCGCCAGGCGGCCGCGCGCGATCATTTGCTCCAGCGCCACGGTGACGTGCGGGTTGCCCCAAAAGCGCTCAAACATACGGCTCCACGGCCTTCCGGATCTCGGCTGCTATGGCTTCGATGGAGGCGCGCCCGTCGATGACCCGGAAGCGCTGCGGCTCGCGCGCCGCCAGCGCGTGATACGCCTCGTAAGCCTTGCGGTGGAATTCCAGCGATTGCTCGTCCATGCGCGTTTCGGTGTGCCGCTCGGAGGCGTTGCGCGCGTGCGCCCGCGCCAGGCTGATCTCCGCATCGATATCGATGAGCAACGTCAGATCCGGAACCAAGCCGCGGCAGGCGATGCGGTCGAGCGTCATCACTGTCTCCGCACCGAGGCCACGCCCGCAGCCCTGATAGACCAGCGTCGAATCGGTGAAGCGATCCGAAAGCACGATCTTACCGGCAGCCAGCGCCGGCACGATCCACTCGTCCACGTTCTGCGCGCGGCCGGCGAAGTACAGCAGCATTTCGGCGGTGGGACCCAACTCCTGATTGGCCGCATCCAGCAATATGCGCCGGATTTCGATGCCGATGCGCGTGCCCCCCGGTTCGGCGGTCTCCAGAACCTCGCGGCCGCGCGCGCGTAAGCGCTCCGCCAGCAACCGCATCTGGGTGGTCTTCCCCGATCCGTCCATGCCTTCAAAGGTGAGGAACAGGCTCCGTTTCTGCATGCGGGAACCCTCATTGTAGCGAAGCCATCGCGGCTATGATCGAAGTGACCGAAGTGAACGAGGTATACCGGCCAAGTTCTCCGCCGCGTTCTCTTCCGGTCTCTCTCTTTTTCGCGCACTTGCGTGTAGAGAAGTAGCCGCTCCGAATTGCTGAAATCGAACCGATTGCCCGAGAAACGGCCGCGAGCTTAGGCGGATAGAGCATCTGCCTTCTAAATAGTAAAAGTCTCTGGGGGTCAAATCCAGCGGGACGAAGCCCGGCCGCTCAGCGTGGACGACCCGCATTTCCACGCTCCAGCGCCGCGCTACGACAACCTTTAGGAGCTACGTATGTGGTTCTATACTGGGACAGTCGAAGAGCGCGTGATGCTTATCCGCGCAACACCAGCCGGACGCGGCCGGGATTCGATCAACCGCCGCTCCGACCCGGCCTCCTCAGTGGTGGCCGCCCGCTATTCGCGTCCGCGGCGGTGATGGAAACGTCGGAAGCGATGGTCGCTCCGGCCGGCGGAGCATTGCTGGCATCAATCGTATTCTCCGCCTAGGCGCCGTTGACGTAGTCCACATTGAAGGTGCCCGCGGCGACACTGCATTGACATAGAGCTTCAGCGTCCTTGGCTTACGCTGGCCGTGGCCTGAAGCGACGCCAGATTGAATTGAATGTAAGCGATCTGCGTAGCACCGACTTCGAGCAAAGCTGCCGCCCCGTACTTCGTGGCCGGATCGGCGGTGTTGGTGAAGGCGTCGCCGAGAGGCGTGACCTGCGCGCAGGCCGTACTCCACAAGAACACCCACAAGCCCAGCAATGGAACCAACCGCGTTCGTGCCGTTAACGTTTTCATGATTGTCCTTCCTTGTGGGTCGCTTTGGCTCGTGAGGCGGGCACTTGTGCCCAATGCCACTTACTTTCCTCATGACCGAACACCCGCAAGAATTGTGGGGCGGTTACCCCCTGGTCGGGGTGCCCTCTGGGCCCGGTCCCCCTGGACCCGCTCCTCGCTTCAAAATCAAGCGCTGGACGTCGGCGACGAGCCGACGAGGGCGTCGGCAGCGGACCAGCGAGTCCGCCCCACGATTTATGCAGTATTCCGAGTTTGGGAAAAGTAAGTGGCATTGGGCAATTGTGCCTGCCCCACGAGCAAAGGTGGCCGCCTGCTCCTCCTACTGGGCGATAATCTTTCTGACGACGCCGTGGATTGCTTGCGTTCCGAAATGACTGGTTGCAGGTCCGGTGTACACCAGCGTAACGTTGGAGTATTCGACATTGGACCCTCCAATGATACAGACCTGCATGGTTGACGGTCCCATACTCTCGAAGGGAGCTGGGCTTCCGTTTGCCGACGTAGTAGCCGTGCCCGTAATCATCACCCCGGCGCCAGTGGACGGGGGCTTGTTGGCGGGGCAGGTGCTCGTGTCATAGCTGACCGTGGCGTTGCTCATGACGACATGGTGAGTGTGAGGGCTTCGCGTCGCCGGGTTCGTGGGATCTACCTGAGTACTATCCGTAATCCCGTAATCGGACGTCTCCATCGAGAAGTCGGCGGAAAAATTGGCCGTGCCAAACAGGTCCAACGACCATTCGCCGCGCATCTCCCAGGGTCCCCCCGATACGGTTGAGGGTGAGTAGTCGTTGAGGGTGCCGATAAACGTCACGCGCCTCAGATCCTGAGCCTGTACGAATCCTACGAACGCTATCGCGGCCGCACAGAAGCCCACTACGTTTTTCATCTTCATGAATCCTCCTTGTGGATTTTTGTGGATCTTTTCGTTTCGATCCACTCTGGAGTCCACAATGAGCCTGGGAGGGAAAAAGAGCAAGTCCAAACAGGTTGAAAGCATGTTTCATACATTTGTACACTGTTGAAACAAAAAGAGGTATCATCGGAGCATGCGCATCGCGCCCACGGATGTTGACGCCGCGCGCCGGCAGTTGGAACGGGTCCTGGCCAGCTCCGGTTTCGTCCGGAATGAACGAATGAGCCGGTTCCTGAGGTTTCTCGCCGAACAACACCTGGAAGGCAACGATGGTCAGCTCAAAGAGTCTGTGATCGCCATAGAGGTGTTTGGGCGCAGACCGGATCACGATCCTTCGCAGGACTCTATCGTGCGCACCGAGGCAGGCAGGCTGCGCGCTCGGCTCGCCGAATACTACGTGGGCGACGGCATGGGGGACGCGGTGATAATCCGGTTGCCAAAGGGCGGATACGCACCCTCCTTCGAGTTGCGGGACCCTTCGGCTCAACAGACCCTTGGAAAGCAGACACACTGGCGCTTGTGGCTGACCGCCGCGGGGGTGGCGATCGCGCTGGCGATCGCCGGAATCGTCTGGTTGCGGAAGACGGAACTCCTCTGGCGAAACCCCATTGAGGGAGGCCAATTTCAGAGCGTCACCGATTTCGATGGAACCGAGCAGGCGGCCGCCATCTCGCGCGACGGGAAGTTTGTGGCTTTTCTGTCGGACCGGGACGGACACACAGATGTCTGGGTCACCCAACCCGGTTCCGGGCAGTTCCACAACTTGACCCACGGATCGGCTCAGGAACTCGTCAATCCTTCGGTGCGGGCCCTGGGATTCTCCCCCGATGGCGCATGGGTCACGTTTTGGACTCGCAAGCCGCCCAACGGCAGCGGGCAGATCGGCGTGTGGGCGGTGCCCACGCTCGGCGGACAGCCCAAGCCCTATTTGGAAGACGCGGCGGAGTTCGATTGGTCGCACGACGGTTCACGGCTCACCTACCACACGCCTGGTGCGGGAGACCCGCTTTTCGTTTCAGACGGCGCCCTGCATGCTCACGGACCACCGATCTTTACCGCACCCGCGGGCCTGCATGCCCATTTTCCCGTGTGGGCGCCAGATGATGGATTCATATACTTCGTACGCGGCGTGCTTCCGGACAAACTGGACATCTGGCGCATCCAGCCGGCCGGCGGCCAACCGGAACGGATTACGGCGCACAATGGGCATGTGAGTCATCCCGTGCTGCTGAACCGCCGAACGCTGATGTACCTCGCCAACGATCCGGACGGCGCAGGCCCGTGGCTGTACAGCATCGACGTCGAGCGCCGGATTCCTCACCGGCTTACCTTTGGTCCGGACCGGTACACGTCGCTGGCCGCTACGGCTGACGGCAAACTCCTGGTTGTCACACGTGCAAGTCCCAGGAGATCCCTCTGGCGCATGCGGATCGGCGATTCACGAACCGAGATATCGGCTCCAACCCGAATCGCCCTGACGCCCGCGACCGCGTTTTCCGCACGGCTGGGGCCGGGTTATCTTATATGTGTCTCCGCGGCCGCCACCGGCGAAAGCATTTGGAAACAGGCGAACGGCACGGACACGGAGTTGTGGAGTGGTCACGGAGCTCACATCATCGGCAGCCCAGCGATTTCCCCCGATGGCGGACATATTGCGTTTTCGGTCCATCAAGGCTCCGAGACCCTGTTGTATGTGATGCAAGCGGACGGAAGTAACAAGCGGGTCGTGGCCGATTCACTCGAGTTGCAGGGCTCTCCGGCGTGGAACCCGGATGGCCGATCCGTTATGTCGGCCGCCAACGATCATGGTGTGCCACACCTCTTCCAGGTGCCGATTGACCGTGGCCCCCCAACTGTCTTTGTTCGCGATTACTCGGTCGATCCGGCGTGGGAACCCTACGGGCGCTTCGTCGTTTACTCGGGACCCGATATCGGCGCGACGTTTTCGGTGAAGGCCGTGACGCCCGAGGGCATCCCACATCCGCTTCTGCGCCTTACGACCCTGACGCGCGGCGCTAGGCACGTGAAATTCCTTTTGGGAGGACGTGCACTCGCGTTCCTGCGGGGAGGGATTGATCACAAAGATCTCTGGCTGGCGGACCCGGAGACCGGCGCCGAGCGGCGGCTTACCACTCTTGCCGACGATTTTGACATTCGGGACTTCGACATCTCCGCGGACGGCCGTGAAGTTATCTTAGAGCGCGTGCAGGAGCGTTCTGACATTGTGCTCCTCGACCTTGCCCGACGATGACTGCATTAAATCGCCAACGGGCTCGATACCCAGGGGCAAGGCGGATGCCGACCTCGCGCCGGCGCTGGCCTACAGCGTAGGCAAGGACGCCGTATACTCCTATGATCGCGAGTATCAACGCCATCGCCCCGGCGATTCCAAGCAGAACGAGCGCGAAGGACGTGCGCGCCATTGAGCCTTTGTGACATCGTTCAGAGTCCGCACTTTGGCCAGCGGCAAACTAGGTTCACGGCGCAGTGGCGACTTCCCGAAGGAACCCTTCCGTGCCCGTGCATTTACTGCGAATCGCAATCGAGCGTCTCAGCCGCCCCACCCGTTTCCTCCCAGATCTTCCAAACACGCGCCAAATCTTGATTCGCCAACGCAATCGTAACGCTCGGCTTGAGCCTTGCGATACCGGCATAGCTGTATTCTCTTCCTCGAGTCCGCTCTTGGGAAAGCGCTACGGCAAGATGATGCCGGGCGAGAGCCTGACCAATCGAAAATCCCGTGGCATCGCGCCGATCACTATTTGCCGGCGAAGCGGCGGTAGGACAGAATGGAACAGACGAATGGCTTGAGGTCATACCTCGCCATTTCGTGGAAGAAAGAACACATTTAGGGAACGTGCTCCTTGTGCACCATGAACCATAGTGGCTTCGATGTCGCCTGTCGCCGAGGGGCCCATCATGAAGCAGCCGTATGCTGTTTGATCCAGACGCACACGGGTGTAGCCCTCATGCATATCGGCTACAATCTCTACGGGGTCGAGGAACACAACAAGATGTTGAGATAG
>Ga0070761_10001929_pt1 | contig 12922 bp, 8 predicted proteins | sample HubBroMetageREF1_FD_66724 | JGI IMG/M metagenome (GOLD analysis project Ga0070761, IMG submission 66724) | Reference soil microbial communities from the Hubbard Brook experimental Forest, New Hampshire, USA - Hubbard Brook CCASE Soil... | ecosystem: Environmental > Terrestrial > Soil > Temperate...
TACCGAAGGACCCGCGCCGCAATCATTCTTGTCCTGGCGGTCGTCGCGATCGAACTCCTGAGTTTCGTACCGGGGGACGCAGTTGCCAGCCCCGCCCACCTGCTGACGCCGGTGTCCTCCTCAGACCCGGCCCCGAGCACGGCAGGTGCCGTCGGATCTTCCGCTCTCGCGGGCGCGGAAAGTTCGCTCGAGGCAGGTCAGGGCCCCTCTCAGGGAGTTGCGTGGAGCTGCTCGGGTGCGGCTGCCTCCGGAGGCAGCCTCCAGTGCGGCACGGCCAACGGGTCGCAAACCCCTCCTCCTCCGAAAACCACGACTCCCTCCTGGTCCGTGCAGACCTACCCTACGCCTCCCGGACGTGATCTAGGCAATATGGTCTACGACGGAAAGGACGGCTACGTGCTCCTCTACGGGGGAGTCAACAGCAGATATTTTGACGTCACCTGGAAGTTCAGCGGAGGGATCTGGACGAACATCACTCCGAGCAAGTCGCCGTCGACGCGCGAGTACTCGGAGATGGCCTATGACGCGGAAGACGGGTACGTCGTCCTGTATGGGGGCGAGAGCCCAACTCTGAAAGTCTTGTCGGATACCTGGAAGTTCGTCCGGGGAGTGTGGTCCCAGCTCACCCCGACGACGAACCCGGGGCCGGTGTATGGCGGGACGATGGCGTACGATGCGAAGGACAAGTATGTCGTGCTGTTTGGTGGTGGAAACGAAAGTGCACACGTTCGATCGTTTACTTGGGAGTTCAAAGCGGGTCAATGGACTAAGGTGACAACGAGCCCCGCCCCAACGGAACGATGGGAGGCCAGTATGGACTACGACGTAGCTGACGGATACGTCGTCCTGTTCGGGGGGTACAACTTTACTTCCGGCAAGTGGTTGGGGGACACCTGGACCTACACCGGCGGCAAGTGGACCCAACCAACGCTTTCCGCGTCTCCCAGCGCGCGATATGGCGCTGGTATGGCTTACAGCGCCATCGACCAGGAGGTTGTTTTGTTCGGGGGCCTAGGAACCTCCTCGGTCTATTCGGACACGTGGACGTTTTCCGCGGGCGTGTGGACCAAGATCTCGACCGCGGCCTCGCCCGGCCGGCGCTACGCGTTCGAGGTCGCCGACGGAACGGCCACAACCCCTATCACGTTCTTTGGAGGAGTCAACCCGGCCTACAAGCAGCTCAACGATACGTGGACCTTCCAGGGTCACGCTTGGACCCACGTAACACCTGCCGTTCCGGTAGCACGGACTGAGGGAAGCATGGTCTACGACGAGAAGGACGGCTATGTGCTCCTCTTCGGCGGGGACGGCAGCAACAACCAGGGGCGCTTGGGTGACACTTGGTCGTTCCTCGACGGCGTATGGACGCCGATCCACACGTCAGTGGCCCCCTCTCCCCGGTATGACGCGTCGATGGGCTACGATCAGGCCGACGGTTACGTCGTGCTGTTCGGGGGGTGGAGCGGATCCGTGGATCTCGACGATACATGGAGTTACGCCGGAGGCGTGTGGACGGAAGTCCAGACCGGCAACGTCATTTCCGGCCGTGAGGGCGCAATGATGACGTACGATTATGCAGACAGTTACTTGCTCCTATTCGGAGGGTACAATTTCACGTGCGCCTGCGTATTCTCCGATACCTGGACCTACTCGGCCGGCGTGTGGACCCCCGTCACGCCGTTCACTCACCCTTCCGCGCGTGCGTGGGGCGAGATGACGTACGACTCGGAGGATGGGTACGTCCTCCTATTCTCGGGCGTCGTAGCGCTGACCCTGAGCTACAGTCCCGCCGACACATGGTCGTACTTGGGCGGAGTCTGGACCAACCTCACCTCCCAAATATCGGGGGCCCCGCCGGGCGTGAGCCAGGGGGGTCTCGTGGACGACCTGTATGACGGGTATCCGGTCCTGTGGGGAGGCTACAACGCAACGACCCTCACAGGTTCCGACCAAACTTGGGAGTACACCGGCGCCGGCTGGACCCAACTCTCCCCGGCAACCAGCCCCAACCCAGTCTTAGAGTGGGAGTTCGAGATGGCGTTCGACCCCCTCGACAACGAGGTGGTCCTCTTCACGACATCCGGCACCACATGGACCTATTGAGGGGGAACTCGCCCCGGCCGGCCCTTGGGGGAGGGAGCTGCGTACGGCGATCCGCGCTTCACCGAGGAAGTTCGTGACGTTTCCGAGTGGCGTGGGCCGGGCGGCCGTCCGAGATCGTTTCACATGTCGACCTTACATGAGGCCGGGAACGGAACTCCGGAAAGCTTCGGTCCGGGAAAAGGTGCTGACGTGGGTTCGAGCGATACTCGTCTCAGGAAATGGGGTGGAAACTGCGCTCAGCCCGCGTCCTATAGATTCGGTGCCAGTCGATGAGGTCGAAGACCCCCGCACCCTATGGCCCTAAGCCTGCGGGTTTGAACTATTTGTCAAACCTCTCTGGCGGCTTGGGGTCAGCGAGCGCCGGCAATCCGGCCCTCACGAATCGAGGCGCTTGGGCAAGCTCGCCGCCCGACGCAAAACCACGGCAGCCGTGGCGCACTACGGCTCGGTCGCGTGAGGCGCGACGAGGTTAGAGCAGCCGATAGGACCTTTCGTCGTGATGCGAGCGACTCCAGCGGATCCCCGCCCGCGCTCAACCTTCTTTGCCGTTAGAGCAGGGAGGATGTTGCGTCCTTGATTGGAATACGGTCGAGCTGCTGGAAGTCGAGGCGGACCGGCGCGCCGAGGGGAACGACATCCTCGGCAAGGTCCGGTTTACCATGGAAGTACGGTAATCTCAGCCCCGTTCTGCGGCGGGTGGGCGGAGACGTAAGTGGGCCACGACGGATCAATCCGATCCGGTGACGAATGTATTTCCGCTGTACTGTAGGAGGAGACCGTACGCCTGAAAGGTGGAGGTGCCGACGAGCGTGGTCCACGACGAGTGCTCCTCCGCAAGTTCGACGGACGGAAGGTAGGGGAAGCGACCGCCGGAGAAGTCGATCTCGTCGACAAGGACGCCGCCTTGGGCCTGGCTCGCTCCTTGGTTCTGATACGTGACGTTGGCGAGCGCCCCCCCGCTCGATATGCTTCGATAGCACTCGGATAGGAGGCCGGTGAAGTAACCAGGGTTCTGGGAGGGCATCGCACCACCGAACTCCTCGGAACCAGCCCTCGGGTACGATTCGGCCGCGCTCGCGTAGGTCGTTAGGTCAGACGCGGTGAAGCTAACCGACGAGCCCCCCAGGCTCAACGAGAGGACAACGGGGTCGCCCGGATCGATCGGACCAGAGAAGTCTGCCACGCCGGCCCCGGAGTAGAGCGTGGGAAAAATCGAGTTGCCATCGGGACCGAAGGCTTCGTAGCTCATTCCCCAACCCGACGAAGAGATGCTTCCGCCTCCCCAGTCGAAGGCGAGACCTACCTGGTACCAGTAGACTTGACCGCTGTCGTTCACGTAGGCGTTGACGAGGTAGGAGTAGCCGAGCTGACAGTTCGTCGACTGGGGGCTCGCGCCCACCTCCCATGAGATCGAGCTCCCCCCCGTCCCCACCACATACGCGGCTTGCAGGTCGTAGGCGACCGGGTCGTTGACGAGATCGACGACCGATGTGAGGTCCGCCGTGATCGTCTGGGGGCATAGCAGAAGGATGGCAACCAGGCTGACGAGTACCGTGGCGACGGGAGCCGCCCATCGGGGGGAACCCCTCCGCCGCAGTGCCGTGGAGCTCGACTGCGCATTCCCTTTTCCCGAGCTTCCCACAATCGGTTTCGGATGCGGTTCGAGCAGGACCAGAAAGGATCCCGCCAGCGCCAGTGCGAACCCGACCCAGAATCCGGCGAAAGCGAGCGGCACGCTGGCCATCGCGCCGCCCACTCCCAGAAAACCGGCGAGCGCCGCCTCGTTCTGGTCCCGAAAGTAGAGGAGGAGCGTGGCGACGAGGAGAAGGACACCCGGCGCCAGGCAGAGAAAGTAGAACCCGGTAAGGAACCCGTACGGCCCCCCGGAACCCACGCGGGTATCATCCGCCACCGCGAGCAGCGCTCCGCTGGCGAGAGTAAGAATTGCCCCGAGAGCGACGAGGAGGCGAGCCGAAGGGCGACGCATCGGCCGTGCTAGCGCGCCGGCGCTTATTTGTATTGATTCGTGGAGGTCCCCACCCTTCCACACTTTAACGCGCTCGACGTGGGTCCGGGGCCTCCCAACTCCGCCGCGGTTCGGGTTCGCCGGTGTTTTTCGAAGCCAAGGACACACTAACCACCCCCGGGAGCCACGGTCCAGTACCGTGCGTCGCACGGATCGAAGGGCAGGAACCCGATCCGTTCGGAATAGCGCTCGGCGGCTCGTGGGCCACGAGGGGGCCTTCTCGTCCCTGGTGCCGTCTTGAGTACACCTCAAATCCCGAGGTTATCGTGTTGTAAGCTGACCATGAAGGTGAAACGCGGCTGGGAGAGCACCGGACTGGAGGTGCTCCGGACGAACGACTTCGAGGGCGCGCGTCTCAAGCGCGACGGGATCTACTCGGTTTGCTTTGGGGCGACCTGGTGCCGCCCGACGCGCGGCTTTGTCCCCAAGTTCGTCGCCCGAAATGGTCGCCTCCCGGGCCAGATGGCGATCGCAGACATCACCGACCTGCGCGACCCGCTCTGGGACTGGTTCCAAATCAAGATCACCCCCACGATCATCGTCTTCCGAGCCGGAGCACCGGTGGGCAGGCTCGATGGCCGGCGGTTCGTCGGGCTCCGCGACACGGACCTGGATCGACTGACTAGCCTCCTGGGAGGGTTGGGTGCCCCGACGTCCCCCGGGACTCCCCCCGCCCCGTAGGGACGAGAGAGGCCCGGTCCAACGTCGTCCCGACCGCACGAAGGACCCTGACGTCAAGACTTTCCCCCAGTGACGGTGCGCCGGCCGCCAGCACCGAGGGAAGCCCGATCTCTTGCGTTCCGAGTAGGGGACTCGCGCTCGGTGGATGGAGTGCGCCGGCTTAAGTTCGGAGGACTGGTCCGCCCTCATCGAAAATGTCGCCCATCCGCAGCCGCCATCATCGCGCGACGGACCGAACGTACGACCGAAGACCCACGAACCTACTCGTGCTCGCCGTGGTCGCAATGGGCTTGGTGGGATTCGGTGTCGCGAGCGTCGGGGGTATGGCGGCCTTTTCCGGGGCCGGACCTGCCGCCGCGGTATCGAGCGGTCAGGCCGGCGTCACGATTCATACGGTATCGGCCCTCTCGCACCTCTCGGGCAACCCTGAGGCCGCCACGATGGGACCGATCATGGCCGCCCTCCCCACTGGCGGAGCGGTACAGCCGATGACCGCGACCACGCCGGGCTGCGCCGGCTCTCCGTGCCCGATGGGTATCACGGACTATGGGATCACCCGGGCATTGGGCACGTACACGGAGTCGCCGAGCGTCGTCAACTCCAGCTACGACATTCAGACCCTCTCCGTCGGGAAGGCAAGCGCGAACGTGTGCGAAGACTCCGATGCCGTCCGCGGCGAGTGTTTCACCCTCCAGCAGAACGCCGTCACCCACGACACGTACGTGAAGAACAGCAACGGGAGCTACTGGACCCAGGATGTGGCTGAAATCGCCTACGACAAGAGCTGCTCCTCCCCGTGCACTTCGAGAACCTACAGCTTGACCTGGGTCGACAACATTTGGAACTTTAGCAGTTCCAGCGGGATCTGCCCGAGCGACGTGGCGAAGGGCGCGGGTTGCATCAATCCGAAGAATATCGTCGGCGATCTCGGGGGCAACTGCACGGCCTCCGGCGGCCACCCGACCTTCTATTATTGCGTCGGCCCTATAACGTACGGACTTACGCCGGGATTCACGGTCACCGCCTCGATGGACATTGACGGTGCCGGTCCGTGCAAATCCGCCGCCACCAAGACCTGCGTCAATTTCTTCGGCGAGATCCAGAACTCCGTGGGTAAGGTCCTTGAGTCGGGGTATTTCGACGGGGTCTCCTTCGCGTCGGGCTCCCACGGCGCCGGAAAGCCGACGTATTACATCGCCGACGCGTACGCCCCCTTCGGCCTGCCGTACGACTTTGAGTGGGTTGTCGCTGGGCCGGGTGGCGGACTCGCGAACTCGGTCACGGTGGTCGGGACCATGGAGTCCTACATCTGCAAGCTCGGCTGCCCTGCCGGTAGCCAAACGCCGATCAAGCATGCTTGGTCCTCGGGTTACGACACGGCGGAAGCGGTCTCAGGCGTCGTCGTGCAGGCGACCCCGAAGGTGACCTTCGAGGCCAGCACCTCGTCCGGAACGGACAATTCGCAAACATCGGTCTGGTAGGAGGCGGCGACACTCTCCCCGGGCCGCCGGGCCGGTTCCCAGGAGGTTCGGCGAGGCTACCGGGCCGTCGCCCCCCGTCGGGACTCCGACTTCGGGAGACACGTACGGCACGTGGTGCGGTACGAATTTCGGGAGTTCGGCTCGGCCGTCGGCCCCGCACGGGTTTCGGCGTGTCGTAATCAACGGATGGCCCGGACCCTCTCAGACGAGGGGTACGGTGGTCTTTCCCCTGCTCAAGAAACTAAATAACGCATGCCGCGAACTTGATGGACGTCACGGCTCGAAATGACGTCCATTCCGATTCTCAAGTCTCTCGAGCCTCCGCGGGATCTGTGTCCGCGTCGCCTCTCCCTGCGGGGCCGTCGTACGAACCGACGCCGACGGGGAGTCTCCGACGTCCTCGCCGTCATCCTTCTGATCGCGATCACGGTGGTCCTCGTCGTGGTGGTGTTCGTCCTTGACTCCGCATTGACGCATGGGCCGGGCGCGACCCCCATCGGGACCGTGTTTGCCACCGGGAAGCCCTCGCCGGCGACGCGATGCACGGCGTCCGGTGCCCCGACCGTGGGGTGCATCGCGGCCCACGACTATGTCTATACCCTGACCGTGGAGCAGTCGAAGGTCTCCTTCGGCGACGTCCTCTTCGAGGTGAAAACTCCCTCGGGCACGGTGTATAGCGCGACGACGGAAGGCGGCTTCAACATCCTGGACGACCAGAGCCACACCGTCGCGGCCTACAATCTGAGCGTCACCGGACCTCTGGCCGTACCGAATGCGGGGAGTTGGGTCTACCTCGCCGGACCCGGCGTGACCGGGCATACTCCCCTAACGGATCTCTACACGATCGTCACGGACATGGGGAGCGTCGATCCGACCGGGCAGGGGTACGTCTTCGTGGTCGCCGGAACCGGCTCCTATTCCAGCTCGACGGTCCCCATCCTGCTCCCGTAATCGGCAGGCTGGGCAGGCCAATCGACCGATCGCTCGTTCGACTAGACCCTCCCGATCGACCGCAATCCACCCGAAGATCACGCGGCCCCCCCCTTCGCCGCCGGGACGTGGTGGTCTGCCGGAGCTCGGTCGCCGGCCCGACGAGATGGACGCCGACCCCAACGCGCCGGCCAAGTACCCTGGCTCTCACCATGATTGGTTCCTTCCCTGGAAACCTTCCTCCCCGGTCGCCGCTCGGGGGGCGTGGGGGGAAGAGGTGGACCGCGCGATCGGTGGCGCCCCAGTGGCGGTACCTCACTCTACGAGAACGTCGCGCCGGACAGGGCTTCCGACGCGGCGACGACTGCGCGTGGTGCTCCACTCAACCAAACTCAAGTTGGCCGCTATATGGTCGGCTGGGACTTGCGCCCCCATGCAGGATTCCGAATCGGTTTCGAACGGCTCCCGGGTGCCGGCCAAGTCCGCCCTTCCACCTTCCGACAATTCGAGGATAGCTCCAACCACCCCCGGTCTGGGTTCCCCGGTCGATGGGTCGCGCCGACCGCCGCGGGTGTTCGGGTAGATCCCAACGAGTCGCTCCGCCCGGTACCGTTTCCACAGCAGCGCCCGCTGGATTCGCATCGACGGAGCCTGGGGTAGCCTCCCGCACGCCTCCAGCTGCGGGTAAACCCGGGGCGAGAGGTGCCCTCGGTACCGCCGTCCTTCGTACGGAGGATCTGCTATCGACCGTTTGGGCCGGTCGTCTCCGATGACGCGGCCGTGCGGGACCGCCCGCCTCCCCCTTGAGGGGTCGGGGTGCGGTAACATCTCCAATACAGGAGCGCGACGGTGATCGCGAGGAGGATTCCGAAAAGGATGCCGGCGTTCGTCAACCCGATCTGGTCGGAGGCTTCGGCCACGCCGATGGTAGGGACCGCCAGCGCGAGGTAGCCCGCTAGGTAGAAGCCGGAGAGTACCTCCCCTCGGTCGTCCTCGGGTGCAATGCGGTCGGTCAGCGTGACGCTGCCCATGAACGCCAACCCCACCGCTCCACCCAAGGCCACGCTCACCAGGACGAGGAGCGTCCACGACCCGAACGGTAGGATCAGGACCAACGCAGCCAACGCGCCGAGGAGAAGGGGGAACCCCACGAGGAGGGCACGCCGGTCGCGGATCTGCGAGGTCGCCAGTTGGATGAGGGCCGCGGTTCCGAACATCAGGGCCACGATCGCCCCCGCGACGAGCGGGCTGGCGATGTGGAGCTCGGTGCGAACGTACGACGGGACCAGGGCGGCGAACAGACCGTAGATCGAATAGCAGGCGGCGATACCTCCGGCCGCGACCCAGAACGCGCTGCGCACGGGCTCCGGGACGGAGATGCGCTGGATCCGGAGCCGTATCTTGGAGCCGATGGACGCTGCGGTTTCGGGGGTGACCGAGACCGCGAGGAGCCCGACGCCGCTCGCGACGATCGGCAGCAGGTAGACGAGCTGGGTCGAGTCGGGGGCATACAGCACTAGGAATCCGCTGAGGAGGACGCCGACGGCGAACGCTCCAAAGTTCGCGGCGACGGCGACCCGGGCGACGTGGTGGGGGTCCCGGTAGGGTTCGAGGTCGGTCATGGCGGCCGTGGCGACGCTCGTGGTGGCCCCGACGGCGAGCCCGGAGATGAATCGCGCCGCCGCGAGCCAGAGCACGTCCGGCGCGAAGGCAAACGTGACGGCCCCCCCCGCCGTGAGGAGCATCCCGAGGTACAGGAGATTCTTCCGGCCCACGTGATCCGCTTGCGGAGCGACGAAGAACAGGGTGAGGAAGACGCCGGGAGTGTAGGCCGCGAACGTAAGCCCGAGGACCCCCGAGGAGAACCCGAACCGGTGTTCGTAGCCCGGGTACAGGGGGGTCGGAATCGCGGCCGCGAACGCGGTGACGGCGAGTACGAAGGCGGTCCACCGAAATGCGCCGCGTGGGCTGTGAACCATGAGGCGTGCCAACCCGCCCGACCGAGTGGGGGAGTCGAAGTTCCTCATCGACATCTACCGGGCGAGCGGGCGTACGAGCTTGCGACGACGCCGGTTTCGATCCGATTTCCGAGCGGATCCGTCCTCTCTGAGTGTGCCGCGACCCCCACCCTTCGCTCGGTAACGGTGTCCCGGAACGTAGCTGTTCCGGTCCTCGAGCTCGCGACCGGAACTGGACGCTCGATGTGCGTCCGGCCGGCTCTCGCGACTCGATGGTAGAGTGCGGTTCGTCTCCGGGAGAGTTTCCGTCAGAGGACCTCCGGGTTCGGGCGCTCTGAGGATCGACCGCTCGGACGCCGGGAAAGTCACCTGCGACCCGAGTCGGACCGCCGCCAGGCCGCGCCGGAGGGTCGGAGACAGGTTTATCTTCGGACAGGATACGGCGTATAACCGGGACGGGGGCGCAATATTCGCAATGAAGAACAGGATGAGGGCCTTTCTGGCAGTGTCAATTTCGTTGGCCTTTCTCTTGACTCCACTTACGGGGTTCGCTGCTTCGACGGTCTTGTCGACCTCGAATGATGTTTCTCACCTGAGCCTCCTTCCGGGCGACCGGGTGGGGGGTCCGGTGACCGCGGCGACGTCGACGCCGTTTGCTTTTGTCTCGAACTTTGAGAACGACTCGCTCGGCGGATGGACCTCGATTCGCGGCACCGCACCAACGATCGTTTCGTCTCCCAGCTATTCCGGAGAACCCTCTCTGGCTTCCACGACCAAGTCGGGAGTCCAGGCCGACTATGTCACACAGAATATCACCGCCGGCGAGGGAAACGTTTCTCTCCACGTCGCCATCGACGCCGTCGCGAAGGGCGTCGGTCTGTTCGGACTTGCGACGGCCGCGCACACGTTCGTGGCGGTCGTCGGGGTGTCCGACGGGAACGTCGTCGCGGGGCCGAACCCGGCGCATCTCACGACGATCGAGGCGGTTCCGAACGACACCGCGCAGCCCGCGGGCTGGGTACTCATCATCGCGAACGTCGTCCACCCCGGCGCGAGTTCCTCGATGAAGGTGTTCGTGGACCGCACCGACGTGGTTGCGGCCACGGTGAAGGTTCCGGGCGCGCTCAACTACTCGGGGGCGATGATCGAGACCACCCACGGCTCGGTACACTACTCGGACGTCATCGTTTCGACCTACCAGATGGCGACCCGCATTCCCGGGTACAACAACATGGAGGGGTACGGACAGGGTTCGGCGCTGCTCGTTACCAAGCTGCCGGAGTTCGACAACTACACCGCCACCATGACGCTGAAGAACTGGTCGGTACCCCAGTCGGGGATCCTCAGCTTCCAGATCAACGCCATGAACCTGACCGGCACGACCGTGTCTACGTGCGACGGGTTCTTCCAGCTGGGTCTCTCCCTCGACAAGGGAGGGAAGATCTCTCCCTGGTACGTTCCCGGAGTGAACTGCGAGTCCACGAACTTCGTCGGGTCGGTGGCGACGCCGGCCGACAGCGTTCTCGTCCTGAGCATCGTCTGGGAGAACTCGACCCACCAGATCCGATTCTCCATTGACGACACGACGCTGGGCAAGACTTGGACGCACTCCATCGCCTACAAGGGGGGCGGCTTCTACGGCGCGTACACCCAGATGGAATTCCAGCCCTGCTGCAACAGCTCTCCCATCGGGGACTACGTGCTGAGCGGCGAACTCTCGAACATGGTGATCACGACCATCGGCGGGTCCGTTCAGTCACTGCCGGCGAGCTACATGCTCCCGTTCATGTTGGACGCTCCGCCGACGTGGGATCTGGGATACTACCAGAACGCCCACGCCGCGTACGATGAAACGAGCTGAGCACCGCGCTTAGGGAGCTCCCGGGCGGGCCGCACAACTCGGCCCGCCGGCCCGGGGGCGATCGCCACGGCGCCTAGCTCCGCGTCGGTCAGTTCTCCCGACCCGGCGCGCAACATTGTGGCGCGAGGAGACCTCGTTTTTGAGGCGACTTCCGAGAGTCCTGACCGTAAGGTTGATAATCCCCAAGGCGGCTGAATACCGTGATGCCCATTTACCGGTGGCGCCGTCGCAACGGAAACCGTGGCATTTCTCCGATTATCGGGACCATCCTGCTCCTCGCCATGACGGTCGTGATCGCGGCCTTGCTCTTCTCGTTCCGATTCTACACCCCGGTGTCCCCCCCCTCGGTGAACTTCATCATCCACTCGGGCGGAAGCAATCCGGTCTGGGGAGACCCCACGGACGAGAAGGCCGGCACGTACTCTCTGATGAACACCAGCCAGATCATCATCGGCGCGTCCTCCCCCACCAACATCCCTCTCGCCTCGATCGAGTTCACTTTCCTCTGCAATAACGAGAGCACCGGCGGGAACATCTCAATCTTGGTCCAGGGCACCCTCGAGTCGATGACCTGGTTCCCCGGAGCCTCCGGGGAGCCTCCGGCGGACGCCCCGACTCTGGGGTGGTGCGGGAGCTTCCACGCCGGGGGATACGGAGGCGGGTCGTTCGGAACCCTCTACAACCGGCTCGGCATGTTCGTACCGATCACCGAGGGCGTCGAAGTCCTGCAGAGCGGGGATACCTTCATCCTCTACATCCACAACGGCGGATTCCCCCTCGACTACAGCGGCGGAGACGACTGCGTGGGCCATACGGGCACCGCTCCCTGCTTTGACGGGGACGACTACCACGGCGCGCCGCCCTGGTGCTTCACGAACCCCGGCGCCTGCACGATCTATCTGACGTACACCGGGACCCCCTCGACCCAGCTCGCGGAGATCCCCGTCTATTCCCTCGCCCCCCCGCAACCGTGAGCGTCCCGTCAATCGATCGGACTGCGGCCGGGCGGAGCCCTCTCTGTCGCTCGAACGGCATCGGGGATGCCTCGGGGAGCCTTGGCCGCTCGGATAGGGAGGTGACATCCTGAAGGTCAAACGACGCGTCCTCTGGACCATCGCCGTAGCTATCGGCGCCCTGGTGGTCGTCGCCCTTCTGATCCTCGTCGCCGTCGGGGTGCTCGTGCTGCCGGGGACCGCCGGGGCCGCTCCCGTTCGCGTGAACGCCGTCGAGTTCACTATCGAGCAGGGAACGAACGCCTCCGGGTTCGGCTGGTTCGGGCAGAGCGATTTCAGCTATACGGGGCTCGCGAACGGGTACCCGTTCACCCCCGCCGCCGGGTCCCCGTTCAACGTGTCGATCTACCTCGACAACTACGATTCCGTTTCGCACACCGTCTACTCGGTTACGGCGGGGGCCCCGTTCACGTTCAAGAGCAGCAATCCGGCGTTGCCGGCGACGATCCCTCCCGGGGTGGCCGGCCCGGAGGGACCGGAGGGAGTATATCTCGAGGTCACGTTCGTCGCACCCTCGACGCCCGGGGCCAACCTGACGCTGTTCGTGACGATCAACACGATACCCCCGCAGACCTGAACTCCGAGCTCGGGCAAGCAGCTCCTCGGCAGCGACCTCCCATTCACCGGACGATTTTCCGAGAGGGCAGCGTCATCGACGACGGCGGGGGGTCCCGGCTCGGGCGCGACGGGTGGTCCCGCCGGAACCGGTCCGTCGCCGCCAGGTACCGGCGATCACCCAGGGTGGCTCCGGCCCGACCGGCTCGATCTTCTCGGAGTGGTACCGTTCGACCGCTCGTTCATCGACCTGGACCCCGAGGCCCGGCCCCGTCGGGATCGGGAACTCGCCCCGGTCGACGGCATATCCACGG
>Ga0070761_10001931_pt1 | contig 12911 bp, 11 predicted proteins | sample HubBroMetageREF1_FD_66724 | JGI IMG/M metagenome (GOLD analysis project Ga0070761, IMG submission 66724) | Reference soil microbial communities from the Hubbard Brook experimental Forest, New Hampshire, USA - Hubbard Brook CCASE Soil... | ecosystem: Environmental > Terrestrial > Soil >...
CGCTCGCGACGAGGCGCAGCTGGCAGCCGTGCAGGCGGAGCTGGTGGTGCTCGAGCCGCAACTCACCACGGCGCAGGCGGCGGAACTGCAGGCGGCCGCGGTGCTGGAAGCCGCCGAGGGCGCGGTGCAGGAGTCGCAGCAGCGCTGGGAGGAGCATACGCGTGCACTGGGAGCTGCGGAGCAGACGACCCAGGTCGAGCGTGCCCGCATCGAGCAGCTCGAGGCGCAGTTGCGCCGCTTTGGCACGCAGGCCGAGCGGCTCGCCACCGAGCACGAGGCCGCGGACGCCCAGGACGGCGCCCAGCAGCTTCAGGAGCTGACGCGCCAGGAATCACAGGCGCGCACCGCGAGTGAGGCAGCGAGCGGCGCGCACGCGCAGGCGCTGCAGCAGGTGCAGACACTGCGCAGCCGGCAGCTGCAGGCCGAAGAGGATCTGCAGGCGGCGCGCGCCGCGCGCGAAGCGGCACGCGCGCAGCTCACCTCGCTCGAGGCGCTGCAGGCGGCGGCGCTCTCGGATCACGCGGGTAAGGCGGCCGGCTGGCTGCACGCGGCCGGACTCGCCGCACGGCCGCGGCTGCCGGCGACGCTCGAGGTGGACGCGGGCTGGGAGCGCGCGGTGGAGACCGCGCTCGGTGAATATCTGGAAGCGGTGTGCGTTGAGCAGCTCGACGCCGCCGTTGGTACGCTCAGCCGGCTGGATGCCGGCAGGGTCACGCTGCTGCAGACCGGTGAGGTCGCGCGCAGCGCGGCGTCCGCCACGCTCGCGGCGCATGTGCGCGGCCCGGCGGCGGTGCTGGAGCGGCTGGCCACGGTCCTCACGGCGGACTCGTTCGCCGCGGCGCTGCGCGAGCGTGGCACCTTGGGCGTGGGCCAGTCGCGGATCACCCGCGACGGCGAGTGGGTTGGGCGCGACTGGCTGCGCGTGAGCCGCGCGAGCGAGCAGCGTGGCGGTGTCATCGAGCGCGAGCAGCGTCTGAAGAGTCTGCGCGTGGCGGTGAGCGGCGCTGAGTCGCAGGCGGCGCAGCGCGAGGCGCAGCTGGCGGCCGCCCGCGAAGAGCTCGCAGACGCGGAAGCCGGGCGCGATGCGGCGCAGGCGCAGATCCATGCGGGGCACCACCGGCACGCGGAGCTCCTGGCGGCGCTCGAGGCGGCGCGCGCCCGTGCCGAAGGTGTCGAGACGCGGCGTGCGCAATTGCAACAGGACGCGCACGAAGTGGCACGGGATCGCGACGCGACCCGCGAGGCGCTGACGCGCGCGGCTGCGGAACTCGCGCGCGGGGTTGAGGCGACCCGGCAGCTGCAGGCCGCGCACGCCGCGCTTGAGAGCGGGCGCGAGGCGCGCCGCGCCGCGCTGGTGGGGGCGCGGGCGCGCTCGCAGGCAGCGCAGCTCGGGGCGCGCGATCTGCACGTGCGCGTCGAAGGGCGCCGTTCCACCGCGGGCTCGGTTGCGGTCGGCGTGACGCGCATGCGGGAACAGCGCGAGCAGCTGACGCGGCGGCGCGCCGAACTGCAGCAGGAACTGGCCTCCGGGGACGCGCCGATTCTCGCCGCGCGCGCGCGCCTGAATGAAACTCTGGCGCTGCGCCTGAGCGTGGAAGGCGAGCTCGGCGTGGCGCGCGGCGCGCTGGAGGAAGCCGAAGGCGCGCTGCGGGCGCTGGATGAAACGCGTCTCGCAGCGCAGCACCGCGTCAACAGCGCGCGCGAGGAGCTGGACACGGCGCGACTCGCCGCACAGGAAACCCATGTGCGCCGCGCCGCGCTCGCCGAACAGTTCGGGGAGACGCATTGCGAGCTCACCGAGGTGCTGGCGCGCCTCGCCCCCGAGGCGCAGGTGCCGGAGTGGGAGCGGCAGCTGGACGAAACGCGCAGCGAGATCGAAAAACTCGGGCAGGTGAATCTGGCGGCCATCGACGAGCTCAAGGATCACAGCCAGCGCAAGGAGTACCTCGACCGGCAGTTCGCCGACGTCACCTCCGCTCTGGACACGCTCAGTGAAGCCATGCGGCGTATCGACAAGGAGACCCGCGCGCGTTTCGAGGATACCTTCGAACGCATCAACACCGGCCTGCGCGACAAGTTTCCACGCCTCTTTGGTGGCGGCCATGCCTACCTGGAACTTGCCGGTGACGACAAGCTCACCGCCGGCGTTACGGTGATGGCGCGGCCGCCGGGCAAGAAGAACAGCACCATCCACCAGTTGTCTGGCGGGGAGAAAGCACTCACGGCGGTGGCGCTGGTGTTCGCGATCTTCGATCTGAACCCGGCGCCGTTCTGCCTGCTCGACGAGGTGGATGCGCCGCTCGATGAGCACAATGTCGGGCGCTTCTGCGATATCGTGCGGGACATGTCCGCACGCGTGCAGTTCGTGTTCATTACGCACAACAAGAGCACCATGGAGCTCGCTTCACAGCTGATCGGGGTGACCATGAGCGAACCGGGTGTATCGCGCCTCGTCACGGTGGACGTCGACGAAGCGGTGCGGATGGCGGCGAACTGATGTCCGAGCTGCGCGCGACGCTGCTGATTGCCGGGGTGATTTTTATCGCCGCGCTCATCTGGTGGGAGCTGCGCCGTCCCCGACAGGCAAGCGCCGCCGGCGCTGAGCGCCTGGGGCCGCGCAATCCGGAACCGCAGGGGGCGGCGGCCCGCACCCTGCGCGAGCCTTCCCTGGCGCTGCCGGAAATGCGCGCGCGCGATCCGCTGGTGAGCCAGGAGTTGCCGGTGGTCGAAGTGTTGAACGATCCTCCCCACGTGCCGGTGCTGGCGCCGCACGCAGCGCCCGCGGCTGCCACGGACGCAGCCGACGCGCTGCTGCCGCGGGATAGCGCCGCAGACATGCCGGATGTGAGTGCTGAGCCCGCGCCGCCGCTTAGTGCCGGGGCGGCGCCGGTGATGGCAGGGGCGCCTGCGCCGCCGGGGCCCCGCGATGAACTGCCGCGACTTCCCGCAGGCCCCCAGCCGGTGGTGGACTGGCCACCCGATGCGCGGCGGCAGATCGTCTCGCTGCGGCTGGTGGCGAGCTCTCCGGAACGCTTCGTAGGCCGCTCGCTGCGCCAGGCGCTCGCGGCTGAAGGCTTCGTGCTCGGGCGCTTCGCGATCTTCCACAAACCCGACGATGAGCAGCGCGCCGTGCTGAGTGCGGCCAGCCTGACACGGCCGGGGACTTTCGACGCCGACACCATGGATTCGCAGCACTTCGGCGGCTTGTCGCTGTTTGCGGTACTGCCGGGGCCGCGGCCGGCTCCGCAGGCGTTCGAGGAACTCATCAGCGCCGCCCGCAACCTGAACGACCGCCTGCACGGGGTACTGCAGGATGAGCGCGGCAGTCCCCTGACCACCGCGCGCATCGCCCTGCTGCGCGAACGCATCAGCAGCGAGTCGCCCTTGTGACAGCCGCGGCGGCGGCGCGCGCCGCCGAGTTGCGCGCCCAGCTCGCGCAGCACGACTACCGCTACTACGTCCTTGATGACCCGCTGGTTGCCGACGCGGAATACGACCGCCTGATGCTGGAACTGCGCGCGCTCGAGGCGGCGCACCCGCAACTCATTACCCCGGACTCCCCGACGCAGCGCGTGGCGGGCACTCCGAGCGCGCAATTCGGCGAGGTTGTGCACACGGTGCCGATGCTGTCGCTCGATAACGCCTTTGCGGACGAGGACGTTACGGCGTTCGACCGGCGCATCCACGAACGCCTGCAGGTTTCAGGGGAGCTCGACTACGTCGCCGAGCCGAAGCTCGACGGGCTCGCGGTGACGGTGATCTACCGCGCGGGCCGGTTCGCGCAGGCCGCCACGCGCGGGGATGGCGTCACGGGGGAGGACGTGACCGCCAACGTGCGCACCATTCGCGCGGTGCCGCAGGTACTGCGCGGGCAGGCGCCGGCGCTCTTCGAGGCGCGTGGTGAGGTGTTCATGCCGAGGGCGGGCTTTGAGCGCATGAACCAGCGCGCGGCCGAGCGTGGCGAGAAAGTGTTCGTCAATCCGCGCAACGCCGCCGCCGGGAGTCTGCGCCAGCTCGACCCGCGCGTGAGCGCCGCACGCCCACTGGATATGTTTTTCTACGCCCTGGGCGCGGTTGAGGGCGCGACCCTGCCACCACGGCACAGCGAGCTGCTGCAATGGCTGCGCACCCTTGGCTTGCCGGTGTGCCCCGAGGTGCGCGCCGTGCGCGGGGTCGGCGGCTGCCTCGCGTATTACCGCGATATCGGCGCCCGCCGGGGCGCACTGCCGTACCAGATCGATGGCGTGGTCTACAAGCTGGATGCGCGCGCCGACCAGGAGCGCGTGGGTTACGTGTCGCGCGCCCCGCGCTGGGCGATCGCCCACAAGTTTCCCGCCGAGGAAGCAACCGCGCTCGTCAAGGACATCGAATTCAATGTCGGGCGCACCGGCGTGCTGACGCCGATCGCGCGGCTCGCACCGGTTTTTGTCGGCGGCGTCACGGTGAGCAACGTGACGCTGCACAACATCGACGAGTTGCACCGCAAGGACGTGCGCGTCGGCGATACCGTGATCGTGCGCCGCGCCGGCGACGTGATACCCGAAGTGGTGAGCGTGGTGCGGGAGAAACGCCCGGACGGCAGCCGCGAAGTGCAGCTGCCCACGCACTGCCCGGTGTGCGGCTCGCTGGTCCTGCGGGTGGCGGGGGAGGCGGCGGCGCGCTGCACCGGCGGATTCACTTGCCGTGCGCAGCGCCAGGAAAGCCTCAAACACTTCGCGAGCCGCCGGGCACTGGACATCGAGGGCCTGGGAGACAAGCTCATCGAGCAGCTCGTGGAGCTTGGGCAGGTACGCTCACCCGCGGACCTGTACACGCTCACGGCTGCGCAGCTGGCGCAGCTGGAGCGCATGGGTGAGAAGTCAGCGGCGAATCTCATCGCCGCCATCGACAGATCCAGGCAGACAACGCTGCCGCGGTTGCTCTACGCGCTGGGGATCCGCGATGTCGGGGAGGCGACGGCGCTGAATCTCGCGCGGCACTTCGGCAGTCTCGAGTCGCTCATGCGGGCCGACGAGCATGAGATCCAGCAGGTCCCGGATATTGGCCCGGTGGTCGCGGCGCACGTCGCGGCGTTCTTCGCATCAGAAGAACATCGTATTGTTATCAGCGCCTTACGAGATAAAGGTGTGAGATGGCCTGATGTTGAGACACAACCCCGCGCGGCGGCGGCGGCGCTTGCCGGCCGCATCTTCGTAATTACAGGGACACTCGGCAGCATGTCACGTGAGCAGGCGCAGGAGGCGCTCAGCGCGCGCGGTGCGAAAGTAACGGCAAGCGTCTCGCGCAAGACGAGTTTCGTGGTTGCAGGGAGTGATGCCGGCTCGAAGCTCATAAAAGCCCAGGAGCTGGGCGTCCCGGTGCTCGACGAACAGCAGTTCCTGAAGCTGCTGGAAGCCGGCGGGCCATGAGCCCAAGCCCGCCGGCGCAGCACTCTTAGCTGTCTTTAGTTCTTGGACGCAGGTGCGGCAGGGGTAGCCGGAGCGGGAGCCGGAGCGGGAGCCGGAGCGGGAGCGGGAGCGGGAGCCTCCGCAGGCGCGCCTGCCATGGGCGCTGCGGCGGGTGCAGCGGGTGCGGCGGCTGGTGCGGCCGCAGGCGGGGCCGAACCTGCTGCTGCCGGCTGATCCAGGAACTTCTCGATCTTGGCGTTCTTCGCCAGCTCATCGGCGTAGCCGCGGAACTCCTTGGCTTCCACCATCTGCACGAGCCGCTGCTTGACCTGATCGAAGGGCGGCGGCGCCAGCGGGCGCGTGCCAATCAGCTCAATCACGTGCCAGCCGTACTGGGTCTGCACCGGCGTATGCGTGTACTCGCCCGGCTTGAGGGTCACAACCGCCGCGGCGAACTGCGGCACCATGCGGTTCAGATCGAACCAGCCCAGGTCGCCGCCGTTCTTGTTCGAGGAATCCATGGACTCCGCCTTGGCGAGATCCTCGAATTTCTCGCCCTTCTGCAGGCGGTCAATCACTTTCTGCGCGAACGGCTGGGTCGCGACCAGGATGTGCCGCGCGTGGTACTCCTGCTTCGGGAGCTTCGCGACCTGCTGGTCGTATTCGGCGTGCAGTTGCTCATCCGTCGGCTTCTTGTCCTTCAGGAAGTGATCGGAAGCGGCCTGCTGCAGCACGTTCAAGCGCGAGATCTCGAGGATGTAGGGCGTGTCGCCGCTCTTGTCGAGTCCCTCCTTGGTGACTTCCTGGCCGACGAGTTCGGCGTGGATCAGGTTGTCGAGTGTGAGCGCACGCTGCTCCGGGGTCAGATCGGCGCTGGTTTTGCCGGTGATCCCCTTGATGTAGAAGTCATAGAAGTTACGGCTGATAGGTACGCCGTTCACGGTGGCGACCGGTGGGGAGCTGTCGGCGGCGGCGACGGTCGTGGCGGTCTTGGGCTGGCAGGCGCCAAGCCCCGCAAGCACGACGGCCAGGAGGAGGACACGGGGGTGATTCATGCTGCGGTTTCCGGTGGTGGTGGAGTGGGACATCGGGAATGGGTACTTCTTAAGTCTCGTCGGGCGTGCGCGCGACGATGTTCAGTGCGTGCACGCCGTCCTGCATGAGCGGCGCGACCGCGTCGTAAACCAGGCGGTGGCGCTCCAGGGGCGAGCGGCCGCGGAAGGCCTCCGCCACCAGTGTCACCCGGAAGTGTCCGCCAGAGCGCGCACCGGCGTGTCCGGCGTGTCGCGCGCTGTCGTCGACGATCTCCAGCGAGCGCGGCGCCAGGGCCCGTTCGATCGCCGTGCGCAGCTGATTGACGACCGTGGTGTTCATGACTGCGGGCGCAAGAGGTCCGCACGGCCGTTGAGCCAGACCATCTGCAGCACCACAAAGGCGAGCGTCAGGAGCGTCAGTCCAAACACCTTGAAATTCACCCAGGCGCGCTCGCTCGCGTAATGCGCCACGACGAGGTTCAGCGCGCCGAGGGCTGCGTAGAAGCCGGTCCACCAGCCATTCAGACGCCGCCACAGTGCCTCGCTCAACTGCAGGCGTTCGCCGAAGGCGGCGCCCAGGAAACGCTGCGTCAGGGTCTGCCGCCCGATCCAGAAAGATCCGAGGAAGGCGATACTCGCGAGCCAGAAGAACACCGTGGGTTTCCACTGGATGAACTGCCGGTTGTGCAGCAGCAGGGTCGCGCTGCCGAACACCAGCACCAACACCGTGGAGAGCATGTGCATGGGAGGCACGCGCCGAAGGCGCAGCCAGTCCACGGCGACCAGCGCCAGCATCGCGACCATGAGCACCGCGGTGGCCGCGTACAGCCCGCGCAGATAATAGGCAACGATGAACGCCAGCAACGGCGCGAACTCGGCGAGAGCCTGCATGGAACCCTATACGGGGCAAAACGGCCGCGTATATTGTCACGCGCCGCGCGTACTTTCCAATGTGGCCGCACGCCTGCATGCCATGGCCGAATACCTCGAGCTGCACCCCGTTGACCCCCAGCCGCGGCTGATCCGCCGGGCGGCCGAGGTGGTGCGTGCCGGGGGTCTGATCGCCTACCCCACCGACTCCTGCTACGCCCTGGGCTGGCATATCGGCGACAAGGGCCCGCTCGAGCGGGTGCGGCGCATCCGCCAGGCCGACCGCCATCATCATTTCACAGTGGTGTGCTCCGACCTGGCGGAGGTGGGTCGGTTTGCGCACCTGGAAACCTGGCAGTTCCGCATCCTGCGCGCCTGCCTGCCGGGCCCGTATACGTTCCTGCTGCGCGCCACGCGCGAGACGCCGCGCCGCCTGCAGCACGAGAAGCGACGCACCATAGGCGTGCGCATCCCCGAGCACCGCGTGCCGCGCCTGCTGCTCGCCGAGCTGCGCGAGCCGCTCATGAGCTCTACCCTGATAATGGCCGCTGATGCGCAGCCCCTGACTTCCGGGCGCGAGATCCAGGCGCGCCTTGATCACGAGATCGACGCCATCCTCGACGGTGGCGACTGCGGCATCGAACCGACGACCGTCGTTGATCTGTCGGTATCGCCGCCGTTGATCGTGCGCCAGGGCAAGGGTGCGCTCGGCCGGATCACGGGCCGTGCGCTATAATTCGCGCGTGAGCCACAGCGTTATCGTCCCGTGAGTTCGCCCGCGCCGGCGCGGCGCGTGTTATCCGGCATGCGGCCCACCGGCCGGCTGCACCTTGGCAACTATCACGGCGCGCTGCGCAACTGGGTGGAACTGCAGTACCAGTACGACTGTTTCTTCTTCATCGCCGACTGGCACATGCTCACCACCGGCTACGAGGACACCTCCCTCCTGCAGGAGCACATCAGGGACGTGCTCATCGACTGGCTGGCGGCGGGCCTGAATCCGGGGATCGCCACGCTCTTCATCCAGTCGCACGTGCCGGAGCACGCGGAACTGCACCTGCTGATGTCCATGATCACCCCGTTGGGGTGGCTCGAGCGCGTGCCGAGCTACAAGGACCAGCAGGAGCAATTGAAAGAGAAGGATCTCGCCACTTACGGCTTCCTCGGTTACCCGCTGCTGCAAGGCGCCGACATCCTGGTGTATCGCGCCGCCTTCGTGCCGGTGGGCGAGGACCAGGTGGCGCATGTGGAGCTGACGCGCGAGGTCGCACGCCGCTTCAATCACCTCTACGGACGCGAGAGCGACTTCGAGTCCAAGGCTGAGCGCGCGGTGAAGAGTTTAGGGGGGCGTAACGCCACCAACTACCGGCAGTTGCGCCGCCGCTACCAGGAGAGCGGCGACACCGAGGCGCTGCAGCGGGCGCAGGCGCTGGTGCAGGCCAACAGCCGCATCACCGTCGCCGACCGCGAACGCCTGTTGGGTTTCCTGGAGGGCACGGGGGTGACGATTCTCCCCGAGCCGCAGGTACTGCTCACCGCCACGCCGAAGGTGCCGGGCCTGGACGGTCGCAAGATGTCCAAGTCCTACGGCAACACCATCGGGCTGCGCGAAGAGCCGGATGCCGTGGTAGAGAAACTGCGCGCCATGAAGACCGATCCGGCGCGCGTGCGGCGCACCGACCCGGGCGACCCGGAAAAATGTCCGGTATGGGACCTGCACAAGATCTATTCCGACGACGCCACGCGCAAATGGGTGAACGAGGGTTGCCGCAGCGCCAGCATCGGCTGCCTGGAGTGCAAACAGCCGCTCATCGAGCGCATCGTCGAGGAAGTGAGCGGCATGCGGCGGCGGGCGCAGGAATTCGAGGATAATCCGGAACTGGTGCGCGGCATCGTCGCGGAAGGCGCCGAAAAGGCGCGCGAGGCCGCCCGCCAGACGCTCGACGACGTGCGCCGCGCCATGCACCTGCGAGCCGACTGACTTAAAAGCGATGGCCCCCATGAAGCTCAAGCCGGAATTGAAAATCGTGGTCTCCAACCCTCCGGCGGCGGCGCCGCCCGCGGAGCTGCAGCCGGAGCAGGTCGAAATGCCGTTCGCGATGGTGAACGGCGAGCCGTTCTCGGAGCTGCCGCGCGATCTGTACATTCCGCCCCAGGCGCTCGAGGTGTTCCTGGAGGCTTTCGAAGGGCCGCTCGATCTGCTGCTGTACCTCATCCGGCGCCGCAACCTCGACATCCTGGATATTCCGCTGGCGGAGATCACCCGGCAGTACATGCAGTACATCGAGCTCATGCAGGACCTGCAGCTGGAGCTCGCCGGGGAGTACCTGGTGATGGCGGCGACGCTGGCGGAGATCAAATCCCGCATGCTGCTGCCACGCCCGGCTTTGCCGGGGGCGGAGGGCGACGAGGACCCGCGCGCGGAGCTGGTGCGGCGCCTGCAGGAGTACGAGCGCTTCAAGCGCGCGGCGCAAGGGATCGATGCACTGCCGCGCCTGGAGCGCGACGTGTGGCCGACATTCGCGGAGCTCAAGGAGCGCCAGGTCGTGCGCGTGCTCCCGCAGGTGACGCTGCAGGAGATGCTGATCGCATTCAAGGAGGTGGTGGCGCGCTCACAGATGTTCGCTCACCATCACATCGAGCGCGAACGGCTGTCGGTGGGCGAGCGCATGAGCGAGATCCTCGCCGCCTTGGGGGTCGCCGGCTTCGTGCCGTTCGTGCAGCTGTTCCGACCGGAAGAGGGACGCATGGGTGCCACCGTGACCTTCGTGGCGATCCTGGAGCTGATGCGTGAAGGCCTGATCGACATCGTGCAGGCCGAGGCTTATGCCGCGCTGCATGTGCGCGCCGCGCCCGCGGGCCGCACGCTGCACGTGGTTGCTGATAACACACCGCCGCCGTCCGCTTGAGGGCCGACATGAACGAGACACACGTAAGGAACGTCATCGAGGCGGCGCTGCTGGCCGCGGGCACGCCGCTGCCGCTGAGCGAACTGGCGCGCCTGTTCGATGCCGGCGGGGGTCCGGATCTTCAGGCACTGCGCGCCGCGCTCGCGAGCCTGGCGGCGGAGTATGCCGGGCGCGGTATCGAGCTGAAAGAGACCGCCAGCGGCTTTCGCATCCAGGTGCGACGCGAGCTGTCGGGCGAGATCTCCCGGCTGTGGCCGGAACGTGCGGCGCGCTATTCGCGCGCGCTGCTGGAGACGCTGGCGCTGATCGCGTACCGGCAGCCCGTGACGCGCGCGGAAATCGAAGCGGTGCGCGGCGTCACGGTGAACCCCAACATCATCCGCACTGTGATCGAGCGTAACTGGGTGCGCGTCGTCGGACACCGCGACCTGCCGGGACATCCGGAGCTGCTGGGCACCACGCGCGAGTTCCTCGACTACTTTGGCCTGCGAAGTCTGGACGAGCTGCCGCCGCTCGCGGAACTAAGAGCGATGGCGGACGTGAATCTGCAGCTGGGCCTGGGTGCGGAAGATCCACCCGGCGGCGCCGCGGCTGCCAGCGATGTACACACGGGGCTGTCGGTTGCAGATGCGGCGGATGCTGATGAGGGCGCGGAAGACGACGGGCTTACGGCTGATCCTGGCCCGGGTGCGGGCCGTGAGCTGGTGGCCGGCCCGCGCGATCTGGAGGGCTGATGCCACGCGCCCCGGTGCGCCGCCGCGCCGGCGGCCAGGGCAGCCGCATGCGCGCCACGCCCGCGGCGCAAGCCGCCGCGCCTCCCAGTCACGGGCCTGAACGGTTGCAGAAAATGCTGGCGCGCGCCGGGCTCGCCTCGCGCCGCGAAGCGGAAGGCTGGATCCGCGCCGGCCGTCTCACCGTAAATGGGGAAGTCGCGACGCTCGGCGGGCGGGTCGGCGTCCACGACCAGGTGCGGCTTGACGGGCGGCTGGTGCGCTCGCGCGCCGGTGCGGACGAAGCGCGCGCGTTTGTGTGCCACCGATCACCGGGCGAACCTCTGGCGGCTCCCGGCGCGACCGGGGGCGACCCGGCAAGTGCGGCCGCGCGGCCCGCGCTGTTGCAACGCCTGCCACGGCGCGCCGGCCGGCGCTTCATCACGGTGAGCCCGATGCCGCGCGTGGACGGCGGGCTGGAGCTTGTCACCGCCGACGGGGAGCTCGCGGCGCGCCTGCAGCGCGGCGTGCGCGATCTCCTGAGCGAGTTTGGCGTGCGGGTACGCGGTGAGCTCAACCAGACGCAACTTGCGGGCGTGCTCGGGGGAACCCTCGACAGCGGTGCGCAGCTGCACGTCGAGCGCTGCGCAACGGCGGGCGGCGAGGGCGCCAACCGCTGGTACACGTTCGCCGCGCGCGGCGCGAGCGGCAAGGATGTGCGGCAATTGTTCGAACGCCAGGGAGCGCTCATCAGCCGCGTGATGCGTACCCATCTGGGTCCTGTGACCCTGGAGCGCTCCCTTGGCCGCGGTCAGTTTCGCGAGCTGAGCGCTGCAGAGCTCGCGGCGCTGCTCGCGGAAGCCCCGACGCCAGCGGCGGGCTGAGCGTCGAATGCCTGGCCCGTGACCCCGCGGCTCGCAGGTCCCAGGAGCGCAAGGTACGGCGCGGTGAGCGCCGCCGGCAGCGGCAGCGTTTCAAGATCCTCGGCGGGGTAGGCCTGGCGGCGCATTGCGGTGCGGGCGCGCCCGGGGTTCAGGGTGTTGACGCGCACCTGGCTGATACCTTCCAGTTCCGCCGCCAGCACCTGCGACAGACCCTCGATGGCGAACTTCGACACGGCGTACGCGCCCCAGTAGGCGCGGCCCTGCCGGCCGACCGCGCTGGCGGTGAATACGATCGAGGCATCGGCGGATTTCTTCAGCGCCGGCAGCAACACCTGGGTGAGGGCGAACGCGGCGGTGAGATTGACGTGCAGCACGCGGCACCAGGTCGGCACGTCGTAGTGCTCGATGGGGGTGAGCGTTCCGAGCACAGCGGCGTTGTGCAGCAGTCCGTCGAGACGTCCGTAGCGGGACAGCAGTGCATCGGCAAGCTGGTCGTAGTCGCGCGCCAGCGCCTTTTCCAGGTCGAGCACGCCGATGCTCGCCTGCGGCGCACCGGCGGCGGCGATCTGCGCGTGCACCGCCTCGAGCTTTTTGGCATCGCGCCCGATCAGCACCACCTCGGCGGCGTGCTGCGCGCACGCCAGCGCGACGGCGTGGCCGATACCGCTGCTCGCGCCGGTGATGGCGATGACGCGGCCGGCGAGCTCATCGGCACGGGCGCTGTGGCCGCGCGGATCAAATGCGGCGTTCAAACTCGCAAGCCCTCCTTCACAGTACAAAGCGCCCGGCTGCCGCGCGCCGCGCAGCGCGCCACGCCCGCCAGGCATCAGGCGGCCGGTGATGGTCGCGCGTGTCGAGTGCCTGAGGCAAGGCGCGCTCGCAACGGCGCGACTGCGCGGCGGCGAGCTGCGTCCACACCATGAGTCCCCGTAAGGCCGGCTGGGCGTGCGCCGGCAGCCCGGCAACGCCCGCCGCGAGTTGTGCGCGCAGCTCCTGATGGCGCGCACGCAGCCGCGCTGCCAGCGGCGCAGACCAGGGCGGGCGGGCGAGCTCTTGCGGGCTTGCCTGCGCGGCGGCGAGGTCCGCAAGCGTCACGCGCAAACGGCCCGCGCGCGCC
>Ga0070761_10001933_pt1 | contig 12892 bp, 17 predicted proteins | sample HubBroMetageREF1_FD_66724 | JGI IMG/M metagenome (GOLD analysis project Ga0070761, IMG submission 66724) | Reference soil microbial communities from the Hubbard Brook experimental Forest, New Hampshire, USA - Hubbard Brook CCASE Soil... | ecosystem: Environmental > Terrestrial > Soil >...
GTGGCAGGCGGTCAAGACGACCTGCCTCCCGGTTCCGAGGCGCTTCGGGATGCGTTACGAATTTATGGTATTGAAGTCACAACACTTTGTGATCCGACCTGCAACATCAACTCCGGCGGCTTCATTCTGTCCATCGGCTCTGACCCCGAACGATAAGAAGAAAGCTCACTGGTACGACGCCGGACTCCTTCGGTTCGGTATATTATCGCCGCGGGAGGAACGATGGTCATCGCCGAAAAGTTGAAGGCTTCGGGAGCGCAAAAAAATGTCTCAGAGCGACGTCGAAAAACGGACTGGGCTACTCCGTTGTTACATCTCATGGGTAGAGAAGGGACACACGGTTCCATCCGAAGATATGCTGGAAAAGATGGCCCGTGCTCTGGAAATTCCGATGTACCGGCTTCTCGCGGATGAAGAACACGTAGAAAAGCCGAATATACCCGCAGAACTCCTTCCGAGTCGGACGGTTAACTCGAAACAGGACCGCGAGCTTCCGGTCTTGGCCAAATTACTCGCTTGCATGAGTGATAGGAGCCGTGGGCTTGTGCTTCACATGATGTCAAAAAAGGCGAAGCGCGCCTAGAAGATCCGGTTTCGCTCGTCGCGAGGCACTCCGGCTTCGCCTGACGTGCGCGCATTAATAGTCAAACTCACCCCGTCCAACAGCTGGTCGCCTAGTATGGAACTACCATTGTTCGGCTCGACGGGGATTGTAGAATTGCGGCCTTCATGGTGGTGAGATTTACGTGCAACGAACTCGACCGATTCAGACGCGACGCCGCCTCAGCACTCCTGGAGGCAAAGAGGATTCGCCTCTCCCGCGACGTATCAATTCACGAAGATGCTGAACTGTGTCGTGAGGGCACAGAAGAATTGACGCTCTCATTATCCATCTGCTCGTTGGACATGATGGCCACGCATGCCCCGCCGGTGACCGACCTATCGTTACAGCGACCACGCCAGAGCTGTGGACGTCTACCGAGATTTCCTTACGCTGCCGAAACACCCCGAGCCTGGCATCCTTTCTTCGGCGCCGTACGGTCCGAACACGCGAAGCGATATCAGTTCGACCAATCGTTCCTGGGCTGGGTCGGCCGTGGAGTTTCTTTCACGAAGCACGCATCGCAAACTCTCGTGCCGTCTTTGAGCGTGAAATCGACTCGACGACTTCGATCGATCTCAGCATCGCATTTCCCACAAATGTCCTGGAGTGCTTCGTTGTCGCTTCCCATAATTTTTCAAACCAGTCAGCGTGGATTTTGTTTCCAGAGCACGAACAACTGCGCCCCAGAGCAAAAGAACAAGACGCCTGCGACAAAAAGCAGCGAGTTCTCTGATGCCGCTCCGTCTATCAAATCGAAATAGGCTGCGGCCATGACGAATACCGCAGCCATCACGAGGGCACTCGCTCTGTGACCTTCTGCGACAGTGTCTGTCATTGTGCTAACCAGGTGGCCGAAGTAAGCCGCCTCGTCTCGTCCGCTCGCGCCAACCTGCCCTAAGTCTGCCGCGCCGGGTCACGCAGCTTCGCCCGTAACCGAAGCTGACCTGCCCCTGGTCTTGAATGGACCGGCACGCAGAAGGTTCCCCCTACGCTGCCATGCCCTCACCGTGCCTTCAGATCGCGAGAAGTCGAGCAAAAAAGGAGCGGTACCGTCGCAACGCAACACGGAAATCCTCAGTTGAAATATTCTCGCTTCGATCCCACTGTTGTTCTAGTTTTTGGCGCTCATCGGCAAAGATCTCCGCCAGCCGTTTGATTGTCGCGGAAACGAGTGCATCCGCCTCTTCTACGGCCTTGCGCGGTTCGTCAACGAATCCCACCTGGATACTGTCCCAACGGGCACGTAGTTCGTTAGATTCGTTCGCTACAAACAGGGCGACCCGCTCTTCCTCACGTGCGCGTGCGACGGCGGCGCCTGTTCCCGAATCGCTCGCAAGGTTGGCGGCTGGGACGTTTGTGGGAGGCGGCGTGATCAAAGCGTGGGGAGCGGAATCACGTCCCAGCGTTCGCTCGGTAACGGTTTCTGTCGATTTCGGGTCCGCAACGATTGCCGGTTCAGAGACGAGGCCCGTATCCTTGTGAAGATATTCGGTCATGAACAATCTCCTTTATGTCACGATTTGGAAAATTGAATTGGTATGGGGTTCGCCGCATCCGCCCCACTCGGCTAACTGTGACCCACGGCACGCGCGCGCAGTGAAACCTGCTCTTCTCCCATTAATACGTCGAACAACGCGCGGTAATGAAGCATGCCTTTTCGGAGATCCTCGGTCGTGGCTTGGCGTTGAGAGTGGCGCACCGCTATATCGTGTCCAGCCCGGTAATGCTCTACCACCGTCGCGTGGTCAACAGAGATTTCCGCAGCGCGGTTTTCAAAATCGCTGGGTGGATAGCCGCGAGCCAGCATCACTGTCCCCAAAAGTTGATCGGCTTCAGACAGTGCACGAGCGGGATCGTCTACGAATGTCGCCTGGATCTTCCGCCACGACTGTTGAAACCTGTCGCGATCAGCCGCGCTTATGGTCGTGAGAGAATAGCTCCGCACTCGTTTTTCGACGCTCTCAAGTCGGGACTCCGCCTTAAATCGGTTCCCTGTTTCGGCGACGGCCCGATCGTATTCCGGCCCAAATCGGGCACGCAGTTTTGCGCTGCGCCGTCGCAAAACAACCACAACGGCTACAGCTACGATCGCGATTACCGCGATTAAAAGAACCGCCATCTGAGTCTGTGTCATTGAGGTACCTCACGCGTCTGTAACTTCTGTATGCAGTGCGCTGCCGGGCGAAGCGCAGGCAAGTACTGTATGAGCCCTATTGACGTACGCCCATCCATTACACTCTGTAGTCACTCCAAGTATTGACTGTACCCGCCTAACCGGACAAAGACTGGCGAGCCCTGGATAATCATTCGCCTTCAATTGCCTCAGCCGCGGCAAGCTTCCTGTCCACGTGCGGCTCCGAGCGCGGGCCTCCTGAATGCAGCACACAACGTTCTCCAACCCCGACACCGCAAGTAGGGCACGGGACGGACGATAATTGTTCGGATGTGAGTTCCTTCTTTTTCACTCGGACAGAGTGCAAAAATGCTTGCCGCAAAACAGTTCAATTCGGCACACTCTTCGAATTAGCAGTCCTTCACCTGTTGGGGCGGGACTTCTTGGTATCGCGTCAAGGTCAACTAGTCGTGCAGAACGACGCTGAGCAGGGAATTGTCGATGTGGATCTTGCCGTTCGTGTAGTGGATGAAGCCCATCTTGCGGAATTTGTTCATGAAAAAATTGACTCGCGACCGCGTGGTGCCGATCATCTCCGACAGCGTCTCTTGCGACATCTTGGGAAGTGACTTGCGAGGATCGCCCGGCGCTCCGTAACGCGCCAGCAGCAACAGCGTGCGCGCCAAGCGTTTCTCGCTGGAGTTGAATAGCTGGTCTATCAGGTCTTCTTCGACGCGGATGTTTCGTGCCAGCATATAGGCGATGAAGCGGTCGGAGAACTGGTGCTCCTGGTGGAGAACGCGAATCATCTCGTTCTTCTCAATCACTAGCACGGTCGTAGGTGCGATCGTGGTTGCCGTGGCCATGCAAACGGATTGTCCTCCCAGGCATGCTTCCCCAAAAAAATCACCCGGGCCTAGAATGGCTACCACAGCTTCTTTACCGGCTTGATTGACCACGGTAAGTTTTACACCGCCTTCCTGAATGTACATTACATTCTTGGCGGGATCGCCTTGTGCGAAGACCGGCTCTTTTCTCCCATACTCGGCGACTTTTCTCCCTAGACCGGTCGAGTCGAGAAACAACTTCACATCAAAGGCACGGATTCCTGGATTCGCTTTTTTGCTGAGGCGAGGGACACCCACGGATACACTTCGACCAGGAGAAGGCATCGACGCGAACAATAGCAGGACCAGTATTCCAAAAACTGTCCAATATTGCACAGTTAGCGCCGGGGACGTCGCGTCCGAGGTCTCACGCTTAACTCCAAGATGTCACGCGGATTCAAGACATTACGGGTGAATTGAATTCCGTAACAGTCCGGGGGTTTTTCGACTGTCGCTTTTCGTACGCCCCCGCTAGAATCTGGCAATGGAGTGCGGGCCACTTGATTTGGAGCAATTTCGTCTCCGCCTAATGGGATATTCCGGTGCGGAACTGATTAAATTGGGCCGCTCTTGCACTCCGGCCGCTAACAAGAGGAGCTCTTCGCTTCACGGTAGGCGCGTTGCCCGACTTTGGCTGCCTGGCGCACATGACCCTTTACCTGGTCAATGCCGTCCTGCGCTCGTTCAGTCAATGCTTGGCCGGACGCGATCGCCCCATCCCAGCCGTCTTGGGCGCGTTCGATAACAAGATCGCGCGTGTCACTTCCCGACCGAGGAGCAAAGAGCACCCCAAGAGCGGCGCCGATACCGAGCCCTACCGCAAATGCAGAAACCGATCCAGCCCATTTCATTCTGCCCCTCACAATGTCCTCCGTTTCGCTTGCAGTGCGTTGTCCTTTATTCACTATTGATCTCTCCTCTTATCGGTCTTTTATCGACGGAAAAGTGAGGAGGAAGCTCGAAATCGAACTTCCTCCTCGGAAACTATCGGCTGCCGCCCGAAGTTGTATGGCGGACCTGCTGATCGTTGGGCTTGACGTCCGCAGAAGACTCACCGGTCGAGGAGATATCCTCCGCATTTGTGTTCTTCAAGACTTCCTTGGCACGTTTGATTTCGTCGGAGGTATCACAGTGAACAGAGAGAAGAATGCCGCCCTTCTTCAACCGTCCTTCGTAACGCTTCGCTTCATACTCCGGAATTCCCAGGCCGATGAGCGCGCCGGTGACTCCGCCAACGGCTCCTCCAACTCCGAGCCCGGCGAGTCCCGCCATGATTGGGCCAGCCGCTATAAAAGGACCAAGCCCCGGGATCGCGAGCATCCCTACGCCCGCGAGCAAACCAAGTGCCCCGCCAAGAACCGCACCGGTGCTAGCGCCCGCTGTCGCACCTTCGGGAGCCTTGGTCGCTTTTTCGGTCGCGATTGGCTTCGAACCGAGATTATCGGGGAGCAGAGCAGAAATAGCTGAGGCCGAAAATCCCGACTTTACCAAGCTGTCGGTCGCTAGGTCTGCGGCGTCCACCGTCGTGTAAATCCCGAACACTGCTGTTTTCTTATTTTCCATTTTGAATCTCCTGTTCGTTTCAATTTTGATGTCAGAGCCTGACTGCTATTGAGTCGGAGGCGCGATCCTCAAGTGGTTTGTAACGTTGCCTGCCCCCGCAACTTGCGTGGCTTTTTCACCTATTGCCGTCTTTTCATCTTCAGTGCGGACAGGTCCTTTTAGAGTTACATGGCCGTCCTGAGTGATGATCTTGATGTTGTGAGCATAGGTGGACAGCTCCTTATCGTTCATGAGGGCGCTGCGGATCTGCTTCGTTGTTGCGCGATCGGCGGGATTCATCTTCTGCTGGTCGGCGGTAGTGGCACCTTTGTTGGCATCGCCTTGGTTCGTTTTGGTATTGTCCGGCGCCGGCGGTTGATCCTGCTGAATGGGACCCGCTAGAACCGAACCGGCGAAGAGCGTTGTCGCGGCTACTAGCCATAAATATTTTTTCAATCGCATCGAAATCTCCTTTTCCGTTCAGGAACATTTACAGATCGAATGGGACTAATCATTCGGAGGTAAGCCCACTGCCTATAAACAACGTTTGGGAGTGGCGAACCATACAGCGAAGCGGGTAGGCGTGAACAATTAAACTTGTAGCGTTGCCGGGCTGGGGCGCTAAAGGGACTTTGGAGACTGATCGAATCAGATCGCTGGCAGCGGGGAAGTGACGCGCGGGATGGCCGGTCGGTTCCATTACATACTCTTCTATCGATGTGCTCCAGACGACGACCGGTGCGTTGTGACCTATAAGTCGCATAGTGATTCGCAATCTTCACAGCTCATGAGCATTCCGCGCTTACGCCCGTCGTACTAGCCAAACAACCAAACAGATAACCAGTAATGTTCCGAGTAATCCGTATCCAAACATTGAAGCCTCCTGAGCTCAAGATCATCGGATTCAGAAATCCGATGAACCACTTTGTACCGTTGGCCGCGCCCTGGATGTCGCATTTGGCACACAATCCTGATGCTTGGTGGATGGATCGGCGGCAGAGAACCTCCACGGCAAAATGGGAAGGGCCATCGAACGGCGCGAATCGCAAGCTGAATTACTCATCGTAAGTCGAGAAATCCAACGGAGACGCGGACTTAGTTATCGCACGAGTTCCTGGCTAATCGAGGTTTGGCTGGATTTGGAAATCGCGCATCCAGGCGCCGCATCAATTCAATCGCATTGTCGAACGATTCGCGATCCGCGGCTTCGCACGACGTTCATCATCATCCCATCACTTGCAGTCAGCGCATTTGAGGTTGTCGTTTTGCATAATCAACCAAGCATTACACGCCTCGGTAAGAGCCTGCCGGTCGACACGCCCGGCTGAGGTTGTCTGCAATTCTCGTAGGCGTGAATTAATCGGTGTCTCGGCGTTGCGGACGCGATCGACGAGTCTATAAGGGTCGAATTTTATTTGTGCGGTCTGCTACGGTTATGGCCATGTCTGATCTGTCAGCGTGCACACGTTCACCGCCGTGCGCCGAGACTTTGACCGTCGCAACTTAAAACGTGTCGCGGTAGGAATCTGTACCGTATTGAACAGATTTTCCTTTCTAACCGAACTACAAATAGCACTTCCTGCAGCTGATATTGTTTTCGGACCTAATCGGGAGTTGAGGACGACTGAAATGATCACCGACGGAACAAGAGATTTCTCACCCCCCGATACGGCCTGGCTCCGTAAGCCCGTGGCGCTGCTCGTGGTAATCCGTCGGTGCCACGTCCCCTTCCCTTGCAGCATCGTCGGTGAATCAGCCACCGCACTGCGTGTGCGCTTCGATCCCGGATGCGAGATGGATCTCCGAAAGGAATTGATTCTAGCTGTCGAAGAAAAGCCCGTATTTCTGGGTTCCCGCGTGAATTGAAACGGAGCCAAAGGTTCTCGGTCGTTCACACCGGATCGGGACCTCTGTAGGCTTATCGAGGTTGCGCATTAAGAGGAGAATTTCGATGTTGTTACTCATTATTATCCTGTTGTTGGTGTTCGGCGCAGGTGGCGGCTATTACGGGTATTCCCGATGGGGCACCGGTGGCGGCCTGGGGATCGTTGGGACGGTCGTGCTCATCGCCGTAGTTGTGTGCCTGCTCGGCGGTTCGCATTGATCCTCTAAGAAGCGGTTGAGAGTTCCTACGGGACTCAACTAGATTGAGCCAAAGGAGAAATTCCATGAAACAGAGCGTTAAGGACGAAGCGAAAGGCTTACTTCACGAGGTAAAGGGCAAAATTAAGGAAAAGGTCGGACGGGTCACGAGTAATCCCGATTTGGAAGCCGAAGGTCAGGATGAAAAGGTGGCCGGGAAGGTTCAAAAGAAAATTGGCCAAGTAGAGAACGTTTTCGAAAAATAGAGTGTATTGCTCCGCCTGTCTTTGTGCGTCTCTCCAATGGGGCCGGATTGGCGAGCCGGTTCGACGGCCCGCGGTCTCGACTCTGCAACGTAACTTATCGGCTCGTCTCGATTGAGGTTGGTTGTGATCCAAGAGACTACACAAAGCCATTATCTGGGGGTCCCCTGCTCTCGTTGCGAGGAACGAATTCCCGTTCCGAGGTGGGCCGCCGTGCTCTATGAGGAGCTAAAGCGTGGTGAAGTAAGTGAGGGTCAAGATGTAAAGTCGCGCGCATTTACGCTCCGGTGCAAAGCCTGCAACGAAGAAGGCGTATACCAGATCAAAGAAGTCCAGGAATTCGAAGGAATGCCGAGGGTCCGAGCCTCCAAAGCCGATAATGCCGATCTTACGGCATGGTGACGAGTGCTTGGTCAAGGTTGCGGCTGCACGGCCTCGAAGTAAGGATTTCTTATTCGTTCTTTGTTAACCCAAGCGCCACAATTGAGTATAAGAGTCAGAGGGTTTGAGCAGAATTCACTTGATTGCGTTTTGATGCAATCGGTGAGAAGGAGGATTATGTCAAAGCAGGCAGCGGAGCATCATCACAAGGCAGCAGAGCATCACGAACACGCGGCACGACACCACAAGGAAGCCGCGAAACACCACGAAGCAGGCAAACACGAAACCGCAGCTCACCACGCGCACCTAGCTCGTGGTCACCACGAACATGCGATGCACCACGCGGCGGAGGCAGCCAAGGCGCATATCGAAGATCACGGCAAGGCCACCGCGGCTCGTGCCTAAACTCATTCAAGGCCGGGTGCCCAGCCCACCCCCCTCATTTCTCTTGCGCGTCCTTCGACACAAATCCTGTTCCGGGAAGTCGCCTTTGGGATGCTTGTCGCGTTGACTTCAAATCAGATCGGCCAATCACGCTTGGGCCGTCGAGTTTCTTCCACGAAGCAAGTTTCACATACTTTCATTCCGTCTTTAAGCGTGAAATCGACTTATCAGCTGGGGTCGATCTCGGTGCCACATTTTCCGCAAACATCGATCTGCAATTCGCTCATCCCAATAGCACACCTCTATGCGAGCGAACCACTCCGAGAGTCCAAGGGTTCCTGCTCAAATCGAGAAGGTCCGAAACGTGCGCTTGGACGTTCGTCCACTAGCGGAAATGAAATCCAACAATAGCGATTCGCGTCCCTACAGGTCTTTAGGGGTTCGTAAGACGCGTGCAATATTGGACAGATTTATGAATCTATTTGAGCGATTTTAAGCGCGTGGCATCGCCTTTCAATCCGTGCACCCCGCAGAAGTCAAGCAACGTCGGGCAGGGATGATCTGGCAGGAGGACGCACAATGCGTTTTGCTTTCGTCGTTCGTTCGGTTATGTTCGCGCTCTTATTGATGGCTGTTTCGGGAGCCATGTATGCACAAGTCCGCGTAGCGATCGCGGTCGGGCCGCCGGCGCTGCCGGTTTACGCGCAGCCGGTTTGTCCCGGCGACGGTTACATCTGGACACCTGGATACTGGGATTACGATTACGATGCCACCGACTACTTTTGGGTACCGGGCACGTGGATAATGGCTCCGGAAGTCGGTTTCCTGTGGACCCCGCCGTACTGGGGTTGGGGCGGCTCCGGGTTTCTGTTCTATGACGGCTATTGGGGCCCTACTGTAGGTTTTTATGGCGGGATCAACTATGGCTTCGGTTACTACGGTACTGGCTTTTACGGCGGACGCTGGGAAGGCGGGCACTTCCAATACAACACATCGGTCTGGCACGTGGGTGCGGACTTTCACAACGTTTACAACGAGAGAGTGAACATAACTAACGAAAATCGAGTCAGCTACAATGGCCACGGCGGGATCGATGCACGTCCGACCGCCCAAGAAGAAGCTGCCACGCGCGAGCGGCGCGTCGGGCCGGTAGCCGCGCAAACTGCACATGCGCAGGCTTCCCGCTCTGACCCACAGCAACGGGCGTCCGTAAACCATGGCCAACCCGGAGTCGTTGCAACCGCCAGGCCAGGAGATCTTACGGGGAATGGCGCCGTGCGAGGCGGAGAAGCGAGTGGGCGCGCGGAAAACGCTGGCGGTCGACCAGCGGTCCACCCGAACGATCTACCGGCTTTGGAACATCCATCGGCTCCAAACACGGGCAACGCAAAAAACGATAAGAAGTATCAGCAGCAACAAAACAAGCTATACGCATCGCAGCAACAAGATCGGCAGAAGCTGCAGCAGCAGCAGGACAAAGAGCATCTGCAGTTGGATAAACAGAAGGCTGATGAAGCGACGACGAAGCAAGTGGAGCAGAAACACCAGCAACAGACGCAACAATTACAGCAAACACACACGCAGCAGACCCAGCAAATGCAGCAGCGACAGTCAGCCCCCGCGCACTCGTCCGGAGAAAGCAAGCCGAAGTAGTTGGTCGTTGAGACCACATGGGGTGGGGCGCCTGCCATCTGGCGGTTCCCTCGCCCGCGGCCCTCGAGTCTGGGCCCACGCCGGATCGCGTCCCAGGAACGAAAGTGCAAGACTAGTTGCAAGGGGGTCATTATGACCAACGAACAAATGAGCGCACTGGAGAATGTGCGGGCTGCCGCGATCGCAGCAGAAACAACCGGCCTTACCGAAGCAGAGATTTGCGAAGCGGTTGTGAGCGGGCTAGTTCATCCTGAAGTGAAAGGCGGACGGCCACCCGGCAACTACAATCCAGTTGCCGACTGCCTCGACAAACCAAAAGCTGCGGACCAACAGAGATGGCGAATGACTGAGCGGACGTGCCGTGCCGATCCTAGCGAGGCTTGTTAGGGCTCGGAAATCGCACGTCAATCCTTTGCAACAACTCCACGGCATTATCAATCGCATCCCGGAACGCATTTTCTCTAGCGGGCGACGGCCGGCGATCCAAGCCCGCCAATCGCCGAACCAGGACCTACGTGAATTGCATTGCGGCAGTCATGCGAGGATGCTACTTTTGCGCATTGTGTCCGCGCGTCTCCTCGGGAATTGCTAGGTGCGATCCTTAAGGGAAAACAGGGTGATTAACCACCCGTTCAAGAACGTTGTCCGGGTTGCATCGATCGTCCTAATATTTAGTTTCGCTGCGAAACTGCTGGCACAGGATGCAGGAGTCACGGCAGGGTCCGCGCCCGATAGAGCGTTATTGGGAGTTTGGGGAAGCGAACAAGTCTTTGGGCCACTGGTGCGGGGCAGCCTCACCATTGATGGCCGCGAATCGCAATGGCGCGCCACTATCGCTGGATTCGATGTGCCGATTGAGCGCGATAAGCAGCGCATCAGCTTCATGCTTCCCGGCGGAGCCGGAGAATTTCGCGGCCACCGCAGAGCGACCTCAGAGGCAATCGACGGCGACTGGATCCAGCCCGCCGGAGTGGTCAACAACAACCGGTATGCCACCCCAGTCCACCTAGCGCCAGTGAGCCAATCGGTGTGGAGAGGGATGGTTCTCCCGCTCGACGATCATGTTTCTTTTTATGCTTCGATTCAAGCGAAGCCCGATAACTCGATGACGGCGTTCATCATCAACCCAGAATTCAACATGTTTCGCGGGCGCTCTTACGACGTTGCGCTGAAAGACGGGACCGTCACATTCAGCAACGCGAAGCGGGCAAACGATCACTTCCAAGGCACCTATGACAGGGCGACAGATCATTTGTCGCTGGAGGTGCTTGATTCTTGCCCGCCGCTTCTGTTTTCGCGACGCAACCGCGATGCCCTAGGCTTCTTTCCCCGCACTCCTGCCACTCATAAGTACGTATATACCAAGCCGATCGGTGGCGACGACGGATGGGCAACTTCATCGCTAGCCGAGGTCGGCATCGAGGAGCAGCCAATTGTGGTGCTGGTTGAGAAGATTTTGACGGCCGACCCAGCCAACAATCCTGTCAACATTCACGACCTCTTGATTGCGCGCCACGGCAAGTTGGTCTTCGAAGAATACTTTTACGGCTTCGATCAAGAGAGGCCTCACGATATGCGTTCAGCCGCAAAAACCTTTGCACCGGTTTTGTTCGGCATTGCTCGCGACCAGGGCATCAAGATTGCCCCCGAGACGCCGGTCTATTCTCTGTTCCCCGAAGAGGCACCATTTGCCAACTGGGATGAGCGCAAGAATTACGTGACACTCAAAGCCTTGATGACCATGACCTCTGGGTTTGCCTGCGACGACAATGACGATGCCTCCCCCGGAAACGAAGACAACATGCAGAGCCAGACCGCGCAGCCAGACTGGTACAAATACACCCTCGATCTGCCGATCGCTACTGAGCCGGGCGGTAGGCACGCGGTCTATTGCTCTGCGGATCTCAACCTTGTCGGCGGCGCAGTGAGCCATGCTACGGCATCGTGGCTGCCGGAATTTTTCGATGACTACCTGGCGCGTCCACTTCAATTCGACACTTATCATATGAACCTGATGCCGACCGGCGAGGCGTACATGGGCGGCGGGATTTACCTACGCCCCAGAGACGAGCTCAAACTTGGTCAACTTTATCTTTCAGGTGGAATCTGGAATGGTCGCCAAGTGGTGAGCAAGGAATGGGTGCAACAATCTACCACTGCTTACTCCGTGTTTGATCCGCAAACAGATTTCGACGCCAATCATGAATACGGCTACGGTTGGCACATCAACCATCTGAGCGTGGGCGATCGCGTTTTTCGCACCTACAGCGCGGGTGGAAATGGCGGACAAATTGTAATGGTCATTCCGGATCTAGACCTGGTGGTGGCCTTCAATGGCGGAAGCTACGGTGAATTTAACAAGTGGTACAGATGGGGGTTTCACTTGGTGCCGCAATACATCATCCCGGCAGCGCTGGGACAGAAAATTCATTAATAAACGGCTAGGCAGCGGGTAAATCGACCGGGACCGAGGTGCTTCTATTCAGTAACGCTACGAGATTTGTGCTGCGACAAACTGTAAACGACTAAGAGATCTCTAAGGAATTCCTAAAGGACTAAATGACCACTTTCGATCGAGTTTCTTTGCACCCCTGTAGTCCTTCAGCTATTCTCAGCAGACAGGCACGGATCGATTCCGGCCGTCACTGACTTGAAATCCGAAACTCTAGTATTGCTTCGAAGTATTTGGAATCGAGTTGGTGGCTTCTGCCGTTAACGAGGAAGGTGAGGAACTCTTTCCTCGCAAATGGAACCACGAATTCGTCGACATGCCAGCGGTGGATAAGAGCAAGCAGAACACGCCCCACTTTACCAGCGAAGTAATCACCGGGATTCTCGCGTCTTCCAAAGGGTACAAACGGATGTTTTGTGCCTTGCTTGGCGGAACGGGGCTCCGCGCTGGAGAAGCATTGGGGCTTGAAGTCGATAAGCACATCTTAGACGACTCCAGAACTCTGTACGTTCGCCAGAAAGTCCGCAGAGG
>Ga0070761_10001934_pt1 | contig 12892 bp, 11 predicted proteins | sample HubBroMetageREF1_FD_66724 | JGI IMG/M metagenome (GOLD analysis project Ga0070761, IMG submission 66724) | Reference soil microbial communities from the Hubbard Brook experimental Forest, New Hampshire, USA - Hubbard Brook CCASE Soil... | ecosystem: Environmental > Terrestrial > Soil >...
GCCGGCGCCAGGCGCGCGCCTCTTCGGTCGGGAGCGCGCTCGAGTATACCCCCGGCTTTGGCAGCGAGTGACTCACCGCCGATGAGCCGGTGATCACCACGTCATCACCGATGTGCAGGTGGCCGGCGATCGCGACCGCCCCGCCGATCATGCAGCGCTGGCCGATGGTGGTGCTGCCGGAAACGCCGGTGCAGGCGGCAATCGCGCTGTGCGCGCCGACCTGCACGTTGTGGCCGATCTGAATGAGGTTATCGAGCTTCACGCCTTCCGCGATCACCGTGTCTTCGATGGCACCGCGGTCGATGGTGGTGTTGGCGCCGATCTCCACATCCGCGCCGACGCGCACACTGCCGACCTGCGGCACCTTGAACCAGCGGCCTTGTTCGGGGGCGAAGCCGAAGCCGTCGGCGCCGATCACCGCCCCTGGCTGCAGCACGCTGCGCGCGCCGATACTGACGCCGTGGCCGAGCGTCACCCGCGCCACCAGCCGCACGTCCTCGGCGAGCGTCACGTCGCGGTCGATGACACAGTGCGGACCGATCTGCACGCGCGCGCCGACCGTGACGTGGGCCGCCACGGTGACATAAGGGCCGATCTCCGCGCTCGCATCGATACGGGCCGTGGGGTGCACCAGCGCGCTCGGGTGCACGCCGGCCGTGACCGCAGCCGCCGGATGCAGCAGCGCCGCCATGCGCGCGTAGGTGGCGTACGGGTTCTCACTCAGCAGCACTGCGGTCGGACAATCGGCCGCCGCTGCGGCGTTGACGATCACCGCCCCGGCACGCGTGGCCGCCAGCTGCGCGCGGTAGCGCGGGTTGGCGAGGAAGGCGAGCGCGTGCGCGTCGGCGCCCGCCAGCGTCGCCACGCGCTCGATGCGCCGGTCCGGGTCGCCGCGCAATTCGCAGCCGAAGCGCACCGCCAGCTCCCCGAGCGATACCGGCATGCCGGCGCGCCTCCCCGTGTTGACGTTACTTGCTGGGCGGCGAGAGCGCCGGCGGTTTGGACGTCGGCGCCGCTGTGCCGCCGCCGCGCGCCTGCAGGGCACTCAGCACCTGCGGCGTGATGTCGTAACTGTTGGAGGAATAGATGACCGCGTCCTTGCTCAGCACCATGTCGAAGTTCTGCGCCTTGGCGTAGCTCTGCACTTCCTCGATCAGCGTGCGCTGCAGCTTGGAGAGTTCCTCGTTGCGCCGTGCGCTGACGTCGTCGTTGAACTCGCCCTCACCGCGCTGCAGGTCGCGCTCCGCATCGCGCAGATCCTTCTCCGCGCGGGTGCGCTGGTCGTCGCTCATGGTTGCGCCGTCCTTCTGCAGCTTCTCCTGCTTGGCTTTGATGGACTGCGCCTGTGCCTGCAGGGTGCGCTGGCGCGGCGCGAATTCCGCGCGCATCGCCTCCGATACGGCCTTACCCTGTGGCGACTCCTGCGCCAGGCGCTGGAAGTCGACGATCGCGACCTTCCCTTCCGCCCAGGCCGGCAAGGTCCCGAGGACTGCCGCCGCCGCAATCAACCACACCGTCAACTTGCTGCTGATCGAACGCTTCACAGAGCCTACCTACCCTCACTCAAGTGTTAATGTGCGCCCGCAACCGGATGAGGCCACGGGCTAAACGCCTAGTATCGCGTAGAACCGGGCCGCGCGGCGCGTTTCTTTGCCGGCCCGGGGCGGAAAACGCCTTTTTTAGAAGGCGTTACCCACCGAGAACTGGAACACCTCGCGGTCATCGCCCCAGGTGGTGATGCCGTCACTCGATTTGGCGTTGAGCGGCATGCCCAGGCTGAAGCGGAAGAGGCCGAGCGGGGCCAGCCACTGCACCGCCACACCCACCGATTTCTTCAGCCCCTGGCAGCGGTACGAGTAGCAGTCGGGCGTGATGCCATCGGGTCCATAGAACTTGATGATGCTGCCGGTCTGGTAGACCCCGCCCATGTCAAAGAAGGCACTGACGCGCGCAGTCTGGGCGAATTTGGCCGGCATCGGGAAAATCAGCTCGTTCTGGCTGGTGATGCGCATGTTGCCGCCGTAGGGGTTGCCGAAGTTGTCCTTCGGACCCAGACGGCTCTCGCGGAAGCCGCGCACGTTGTCCGGGCCGCCGCCGAAGAACTGGCGGAACGGCGGGATCGCGGTCGTGCTGCCCATCGGCGCGCCGTAATCGATGCCCTCGAGGAACGACAGGGTCCAGCCTTTCCATACCGGCAGGTACCTGATGAACTGGTAGTTGCCGATCCAGTACTTGACGTCGCTCCCGGGGCTGGTGATGGTGAACGAGATGTTCTGGCGCATGCCGCGGTCCGCGAACAGCGTGCGGTTGCGGGTATCCCAGTCCCAGCCGGTCACGAAATCAACATTCTTGAAGTTGGTACCGTAGAAGACGTACTCGTTGTTGGTCGCGGTATCGTGTGCCAGGCGGCTGTAGGAATGGCCGTTCTCCTGCACCCACTGCTGCGCCTGCTCGGCGCTGCTCAGCGAGTTGGTGAGCAGCTGCGCCGAGGTGAACACCGCGCCGAAGCGCAGATACATGAACTCGCTCACCGGATAGGCCCAGGTGGGACCCAAGCTGATGGTCTGCGAAGAGAACTGCGACGACGACGACACGAACTGGGTGACGTCGCTGTAGGTGAGCGACTCGCTCTGCTGCACGTTGTCGACGCTGGTGTACGGATTGGTGTGCTGCAGGGTGTAGACCTTGCTGAAGGCGCCGCCGTTCAGGTTGACCGACACGCGCTGCCCGCTGCCGAGGAAATCGGAGTCGGCATAGCTGCCGTTCAGCATGAACTTGTAGGTTTCCGACCAACCGATGCCACCGGAGAGCTGCGAGGCCGGGCCCTCCTCGATCTTGTAGTTGACGTCGACCAGATCGGGCGAGCCCGCGACGGGCGTGGTCTCGAAGTCCACGCTCTTCACGTACGGCAGGCGCTGAATGCGTTGCTTGGAGCGCTCCAGCGAGGTGTTCGACAGCCAACCGCCCTCGAGCTGGCGCATTTCGCGGCGCAGCACTTCATCATTAATGCGGTTGGAACCACTGAAGCTGATGTTGCGCACGTACACCCGGTTGCCCGGGTCGACGAAGAAGGTGAGCGACACCGTGTGGTGGACATTGTCGGCGGTCGGCACCGGCTCGACCTTGGCAAAGGCGTAGCCGTCGCGCCCCATGCGGTTCTGCATCAGCTCCTGGCTGCCGGTGATCAGCTTGCGATTGAAGGTGTCACCCGGACGAATCATCAGCAGAAACTCGAGCTCCGACTTCGGCACGACGAAGGTGCCCGCCAGCTTGATCTCCGACACCTTGTAGACCGTGCCGGAATTCAGGTTGACGGTGATGAAGATGTCTTCCTTCTCGGGCGCGATCGCCACCTGGGTGGATTCGATCTGGAAGTTGGCGTAACCGCGGTCCATGTAGTAGTTGCGGATCTTCTCCAGGTCGCCCTGCAGCGATTCGCGCGAATAGCGGTCGTCCTGCTTGTACCAGGACAGCCAGTTGGGCGTCTTCAGCTCGAGGGTGCCGAGGATGTCCTTGTCGGGGAAGCGCGTGTTGCCGACCAGGTTGATCTGCCGGATCTTGGCGCGCGAGCCCTCCTTGATGTCGATCTTGATCTTGACGCGATTGCCCGCCTCTTCCTCGACCTTGGAATCGATGCGCACGCCGTACTTGCCGCGCGCGTAGTACTGGTCGGTGAGGTACTGGGTGACGTCCTCGAGCACCGAGCGGTCGAAGGTCTTGCCGGTGGCGAGTCCCACGCCGCGCAGCGACTTCTGCAGATCCTCGGTCTTGATGTCTTTGTTGCCGGTGATCTCGAAGCTCTCGATCGAGGGGCGCTCGAGCACCACCACCAGCAGGGTATTGCCGTCGCGGCGCATCTGCACGTCGCGGAAAAAGCCGGTGGCGTACAGGGCGCGGATGGCCTCACGCACGCGCGTCGGCGTCAGATGGTCACCGATGTTGACCGGCAGGTAGTTGTAGACGGTACCTTCCGAGACGCGCTGCAGGCCCTCGATCTTGATGTCGCCAACGGTAAAATCCGCCGGCGTCGTCTCGGTCTGCGCCAGCAGCAGCGCGCAGCGCATGACCAGTACGGCCCCCAGCAGGGCCATGCGCTTCAACATGTTCTAACCACCCGTATCCCTCTGTAAGGTCGCGCCTGTGGCGCTGTTCACTGTGGGGCCGCGTCGCAGCGCCCGACCGCAGGCCAAACGCGGCCCTAGCCGCGGCCCGCACGGCCGCGCGGCGGCCCTAAATACCCTCAACTGAACTGGCGCGCAATATCGTTGTACAGCGCGACACCCATCAGAACGATGAGCAAAGCGATGCCAACCTGCTGCCCCCACGCCTGCGCCCGCTCCGACAGCGGGCCGCCCTTGAGCCACTCCGCCAGCTGGAACAGGATCTGTCCGCCATCCAGGATCGGAATCGGCAGCAGGTTGAGAAACCCCAGCGACAGGGAAATCAATACCAGAAAACTCAGGAACGAGGCCACGCCCGCCTGCGCCGACTCGCCGGCGAACTGGGCGATCGACAGCGGCCCACTCAGGTTCTTCAGCGACACCCGCCCGAGCACCATGCGGTAGAACATGCGTGCCTGGATCTCGGTCATGCTCCAGGCTTCGTGCACCGCATAGCCGAGCGCCTGCCCGGGACCTAGGTCGGTGTGCAGCTGCATGTTGGCCGGATAGACACCGACGCCGATGCGGCCGATCGCCTTGCCGAACAGATGGCTCTCGGCGCTGGTATGCAGCCGCACGCTGTGCTGCGCACCGTCGCGGCTGTAGGTGAGCTGCAGGTCACTGTCGGGCCGCGCGCTCACCAGGCGCACGATGTCCTCGAAGCCTTTGACCGGCGCACCGTCGATCGAGACGATGCGGTCGCCGGGCTCGAGTCCGGCGCGCGCCGCAGCGCCGTTGGGCGTGATCTGCCCGACTACGCCGTCGGGTGGGCTCCAGAACTCGAATCCCAGCCCGCGGAACAGCTCGGTGGGCTCGGTCAGGTGGCGGCGTTCAGCGGCATCCGGCACGCTTATGTGCACATCGCGCAGCGCGCCGTCGGCGCTGCGCACGCTGAGGGTCGTATCGCCACGGCCGCTGACCGCATCCAGCAGTCCGAAGATCACATCGCGCGGACCGGTGACCGGCGTGCCGTCGATCGCGCGGATGTCATCACCGGATTTGAGTCCAGCGTGTGCGGCGATCGAGTTAGGCAGCACTTCACCCACCCGCGGCTGCAGCTCGGTGATGCCACCCACCCAGTACATGCCCCACAGCACCAGGATAGCGAACAGAATGTTGAAGGCGGGGCCGGCGAGCGGCACCGTGATGCGCTGCCAGGGGGGCCGGCGCGTGAAGGAGCGCGACAGCTCGGCCGGCGCCACCGGCCCCTCGCGCTCATCGAGCATTTTCACGTAGCCACCGAGCGGGATGGCGGCCAGCACGTATTCGACCTGATCGGCTCCGGCGACACGCCGCAGCAGCGGGCGGCCGAAGCCGACCGAGAAGCGCAGCACCTTGAAGCCGAGCCGGCGTGCGACCCAGAAATGGCCGAATTCGTGCACCGTGACCAGAAGGCCCACGGCCACGACGAACCAGATGAGGTACCAGATGAAACTCATGCGTGAGCGCCTCTCACCGCTGCACTTTGACTCATGCCGTCGATCCGCTCACGTGCGTGCACCCGGCTTTCCGCGTCGGCGGCAAATACATCCTCCAGGCCGCCGATCGCCCCTCTGGGGCTCCGCTCCACCACGGCTTCAATGACCGCCGCGATGCCGGGAAAGTTCAATCGGCGCTCGAGGAAGGCCTCGACGGCCACCTCGTTGGCGGCGTTCAGCACCACGGGGTGCAGACCGCCGGCGCAGGCTGCCGCCTGGGCCAGCGCGAGGCAGCGGAACTTGCCGGTGTCGGGGGCCCGGAAGTCGAGCCGACCGGCCTTGAGCAGGTCGAGGGATTCTACACCGGACTCGATGCGCTCGGGCCACGCAAGCGCATAGGCGATCGGCGTGCGCATATCGGGCGCTCCGAGCTGCGCCAGGAGCGAGCCGTCCACGTACTCGACCAGCGAGTGCACGATGCTCTGCGGATGCACGACGATCTGCACTTCCGCCGGCGTGAGACCGAACAGCTGACAGGCCTCGATGAGCTCCAGGCCCTTGTTCATGAGAGTGGCTGAATCGACCGAGATCTTGCGCCCCATGACCCAGTTGGGATGCGCGCAGGCGGCCTCCGGGGTGACTGCGACCAGCGCTTCGGCCGGGGTGTCACGGAACGGGCCGCCGGAGGCGGTCAAGAGCACGCGCTTCACGCCGCGCGGCTTCACTCCGGTGCGCGCATCCGCCGGCAGGCACTGAAAGATGGCGTTGTGCTCGCTGTCGACCGGCAGCAGGGTGGCGCCGCCGGCGCGCGCCGCCGCGAGCAGCAGCGGGCCTGCCATGACCAGCGATTCCTTGTTGGCGAGCAGCAGACGCTTGCCGGCGCGCGCCGCTGCCAGCGTCGAGGGCAAGCCGGCGGCGCCGACGATCGCCGCCATGACGCACTGGACTTCGTTGAGTGAGGCGAGCGCTTCGAGCGCGCCGCGCCCGAGCAGTATGCGCGTCGCGGCCCCGCCGGCGCCGAGGAGACGATGCAGCTCGCTGCCAGCGCGCTCATCGGCGAGCGCCGCATAGGCCGGGCGGAAGGTGCGGATCTGCTGCGCCAGTTTCTCGGCGTTGGTGTTGGCGGCGAGCGCCACCAGCCGATAGCGCTCCGGATGGCGCGCGATGACATCGAGCGTGCTCTCGCCGATCGAACCGGTGGAGCCCAGCACCGCGACGCCGATCATGCGACCACCCCGAGGAGCATTAGCCCCAGCAGCAGCACCGGGGCGGCCGCGGTGATGCTGTCGATGCGATCCATGACACCGCCGTGTCCGGGGAAGACACTGCCGCTGTCCTTCACGCCGGCAAAGCGTTTGAGCAGGCTCTCGGTGAGATCACCGACGATGGAGAAGCCGACCGCCGCCAGACACAAGGGCAGGAAAGCGACCAGCGACACGTGAAACCACAGACTGCCGGCAACCGCGACCAGCGCGCTCACTGCGATACCTCCCAACACACCTTCCCAAGTCTTCCCGGGGGACACCTCGGGCGCCAGGCGGATACGACCATAGCGCCGGCCGAAGAAGAATGCGCCAATGTCGGCGACCCACACCAGCAGCAACGCAAACAGCACCCACTGGGCCCCGTGCGGGGGCGCGAGCCGCAGGCGCGACAGTGCCAGCCAGGAGGGCACCAGCGCCAGGATTCCGGCCGCCGCGGCCGACCAGGACGACACATGGCGCGGTGCGAACGTGATCCAGGCGAGCGCTGCCAGCCACCAGAGGAGTGCGCCGGCCAGCAGCAGCTCGCAGGCTCCGGGGCGCTGCGCGTAAACCCAGGCGCCCCACAGCAGCAGCGCCACGAGCAGCACATAGCCAAGGCGCAGCATGCGGCCACCCAAGCGGACGAAGGCCGACCACTCCCAGGCGCCCGCCAGCACCAGCACGGTGATGACGGCCACCGTCACCCACCCCGGCAGCCACAGCAGCGTCGGCAGAAACAGCGCCGCCAGCACGACCGCCGTAATGATCCGCTTGCGCAGTGCCACCGAGATCACGGTGCGATCAAGCCTTGACCGCGCCGTGCTGCGCGGCCGTCTGCCCGAAACGGCGCTCGCGCCCGGCAAAGAAGGCGAACGCCTCCTCCAGATCGCGCACTGTGAAGTCCGGCCACAGTTGCGCGCTGAAGTACAGCTCGGCGTAGGCCAGATCCCACAGCAGGAAGTTACTGAGCCGCTGCTCGGCGCCGGTGCGGATCAGCAGGTCGGTCTGCGGCAACCCCGCGAGCGCCAGTGCCGCACCGAAGCGCGCCTCGCTGATGTCCTCCGCCCGCAGGGCGCCGCTCGCGCACTCGCGCGCCAGCTGCTGTGCCGCCTGCACGACATCCCAGCGCCCGCCATAGCTCATGGCCACCTGCAGCCTCAGGCCGGAATTGGCGGCGGTGCGCTCCTCGGCGGCGGCAATGCGGGCCTGCAGGCGCACCGAGAGGCTCTTGCGCTCGCCGATGAAACGCATGCGCACCCGACGGCGGTCGAGCTCGCTCACCTCGCGGTCGATCGCCTCGATGAACAAGGTCATCAGACTCAAGACCTCCTCGGCCGGGCGGCGCCAGTTCTCGCTCGAAAACGCGAACAGCGTGAGCGCCTCGACGCCGCGCTGCGAACATTCCTCGATGCACATGCGCACCGCGGCGAGCCCCGCCTTGTGTCCGGCGGTGCGGGTGAGTCCACGCGCCGCCGCCCAGCGGCCATTGCCGTCCATGATGACGGCGACGTGGCGCGGCAGGACCTGCGCCTGCGCCATCACACCTGCATGACCTCTTTTTCCTTGGCAGCGAGCAGTGAGTCGATCTCGGCGACGTGCTTGTCGGTGAGCTTCTGCACCTCCTGCTCGGCACGCCGCTCGTCGTCCTGCGAGACCTGCTTTTCCTTGAGCTGGTGCTTGATGTCGTTCATGACATCGCGGCGCACGTTGCGCACCGCGACGCGGGCATTCTCCGCGTCGTGGCGCAGCACCTTGGTAATCTCGCGGCGCCGCTCCTCGGTGAGCGGCGGCATCGGAATGCGTACCACGGTGCCGGCGGTCTGCGGCGTCAGGCCCAGGTCGGACTTGAAGATGGCCTTCTCGATCGCCTGCACCACGCTCTTCTCCCAGGGCGAAATGACCAGCGTGCGGCCGTCCTCCACCGCGATGCTCGCCACCTGCTGCAGCGGCACGTCGGAGCCGTAGTAGTCGACCTTGAGATGCTCGATCAGGCTCGGGTGCGCGCGGCCGGTGCGCAGTTTCCTGAGGTCCGCCTGGAAGGTCTGCACGCACTTGCTCATGCGCGCCGCCGCGTCTTTCTTTACGTCTTCGAGCATGGGGCTCTCTCCTCGCCGCGCCTGCGGCTCACTCGACCGTCACCGAGGTACCGACCTCTTCGCCCTGTACGATCCGGGTGAGGTCGCCGGGATTGTTGAGATTGAACACCCGCAAAGGCAAGCGGTTGTCGCGGCACATGACGATGGCGGTGGCGTCCATCACGTTGAGACGCTCGGTGAGCACCCGGTCGAAGGTCAGCTGCGCGTAGCGTACCGCGGCGGGGTTCTTCACCGGGTCATCGGAATAGACGCCGTTGACCTTGGTGGCCTTGAGCAGCACATCGGCGTTGATCTCGATGGCGCGCAGTGCCGCGGCGGTGTCCGTGGTGAAGAACGGATTGCCGGTGCCGGCGCCGAAAATCGTGACGCGGCCCTTTTCCAGATGGCGCATGGCGCGACGGCGGATGTAGTCCTCGCACACCTCATTGATGCGGATCGCCGACATGACGCGCGCATGCATGCCGAGGCTCTCGAGCGCGTCCTGCATGGCGAGCGCGTTCATCACCGTGGCGAGCATTCCCATGTGGTCGGCCGCCACGCGGTCCATGCCGGCACGCGCCAGTCCTGCGCCGCGGAAGATGTTGCCGCCGCCGATCACCACCGCGACCTGCACTCCCATCTCGATGATGTCCTGCAGCTCGCCGGCGATGCGCCGCAGCACCGCCGGGTCGATGCCGTAGTCACCGCTCCCCATCAGCGCCTCGCCCGAAAGCTTGACCAGGATCCTCGAGAAGGCCGCCTTGGCTTGCGTCATCTGCATTCCCCTGAAGATGGATGGAAAAAACCCCGCGCGGGGCGGGGTTTGCTCCTGTGGCTCACCGTTCGCCCCGTCAGTGCTTGATCCTCGGGTCAGAACCCTTGACCTGCGCCATGACGTCCGCGACGAAATCCTCGGCCTTCTTTTCGATACCGGCACCGACTTCGAAGCGCTCGAAGGCGAGCACCTGGGCCTTGGCGCCCTGCAGCAGCTTCTCGATGGTCACGTCCGGATCCTTGACGAAGGGCTGGCCGCTCAGCGTGATCTCGCCGAGCGCCTTGCGCAGCCGCCCCTCGACCATCTTGGCGACGATCTCCGGCGGCTTGCCTTCACCGTGAGCTTGCTCGGTGAGGATATCGCGCTCCTTGGCGACCACTTCCGCCGGCACCTGGGCGGGACTGAGGTAGCGGGGATTGCTGGCCGCGACATGCATGGCGAGATCGTAGGCGAGAGCCGCGCTGCCGCCCTGCAGCGCCACCAGCGCCCCGATGCGGGTGCCGTGCACGTAGGCGCCCAGATGCTCCGGCGCGCTGAGCACGACGCAGCGACGCAGGCTGATGTTCTCACCAATCTTGGCGATGAGTGCGCGCCGCCGCTCTTCGATACTCTCGCCGCTCGGCAGCGCGGCGGCTGCGAGCGCGGCGAGATCTGCCGGGCGCAGCGCCAGCGCGCAGTCGCTCACCGCCTGGGCAAACGCACGGAACTCCTGCTCGCGGGCCACGAAGTCGGTCTCGCAGTTGACCTCGACCATGGCGGCGGTGCGTGCATCGGCCGACTTGCTGATGGCGATGACGCCCTCGGCAGCGACCCGCGTCGCCTTCTTGTCGGCCTTGGCCAGACCCTGCTTGCGCATGAGCTCGGCGGCGGCATCCAGATCGCCCTTGGTCTCGACCAGTGCCTTCTTGCACTCCATCATGCCCGCGCCGGTGCGCTCACGAAGCTGCTTCACTGCATCTGCTGAGATATTCATGACTAAATCCCTTTAAATTTAAGGCTCGGAGGCGCCCGCACCGCCGCGTCCCTTGCGGCGCTGGGTGGCTCCGGGGCGGCGCACACCTTCCGGCGGCGGCACGGTTCCGGCGGCAACGTCGGCGACGACTTCCGGAGTCTCGGGATCCTCCTCCTCGACGGCGAGCTCGGCGGGTGCCCCCGGCGGCTTGACCGCCGGCAGCTTGCGCCGTGCCGGGGCTTTCTTGCGCACTGCCGGCTGCGGCCGCTGGCGTCCGCGCGCCTGCTTGCGGCGCGGATTGCCGGCTTCGTCGAGCTCGACGAACTCGTCCTCACCGACCGCCACCTGCGGCACAGCTTCGCGGCCCTCGAGCACGGCATCGGCGATACCGGTGGCGTACAGGTGGATGGCGCGCATGGCGTCGTCGTTGCCGGGAATCACGTAATCGATGCCGTCCGGCGAACAGTTGGTGTCCACGATCGCCACCACCGGGATGCCAAGCTTCTTCGCCTCGTGGATGGCGATGTTCTCGTGCCCCACGTCCACGACGAACAGCGCATCCGGGAGCGACTCCATGTTCTTGATGCCGCCCAGGCTTCTTTCCAGCTTGTCCATCTCGCGCCGCAGCTGCGTCGCCTCTTTCTTGCCGCGCTTCTCGAGCGCACCGGAGGCGGCGAGTTCGGTGATCTCGGCCAGCCGCTTGATCGACTGGCGGATGGTCTTGAAGTTCGTGAGCATGCCGCCCAGCCAGCGCTGGTTGACAAACGGCTGGCCGGCGCGCTCGGCTTCCTTCTGGATCGACTCGCGCGCTGAGCGTTTGGTGCCGACGAACAGCACCCGGCCGCCATCGGCGATCACGCCCTTGATGAAGTTCGCAGCCTCGGTATACATGGGCTGCGTCTTCTCGAGATTGATAATGTGAATCTTGTTACGTTCGCCGAAGATAAAAGGGGCCATCTTCGGGTTCCAGAAGCGGGTCTGATGTCCGAAATGGACTCCCGCCTCCAGCATCTGTCGCATGGACACGCCGGGCATAAAAACTCCTGTGTGGGTTAAGCCTCCGCGCATCCCCGTGACCATCCTGCGGTGGCGTTGCGGCCGCTGCAGGACACCCAGTCACTTGGTTCGTGATGCGCGTGTGGGTTGCGTTGCCAAAAAAGGCCGCGCTTTATACCATGAAGACCTCATCGGAACAATGTCTTAGGCGTCCTCAGGACTCTTGTCGCCGGACGCCGCCGGCCCCATCTCGTAGACCCTATGCACGTGACCATCAAGACCGCCGAAGAGCAGCAGAAAATGCGCACCGCCGGACGCCTGGCAGCCGAGGTGCTCGACATGATCGGGGAGCACGTGGTGCCGGGGGTGACCACCGAGGAGCTCGACCGCATCTGCTACGACCACATCGTGAACGTGCAGCGCTCGGTGCCGGCCAACCTCAATTACCGCGGCTTCCCGAAGACCATCTGTACCTCGGTGAATCACGTGGTGTGCCATGGCATTCCGAACGACAAGCGCCTGAAGGCCGGTGACATCGTCAATATCGACGTCACCGTGATTCGCGATGGCTTTCATGGCGACACCAGCCGCATGTACCTGGTCGGCAAGGCGCCCCCGCACGCGCAGCGCCTCTCGGAGACCTGTTTCGCCGCCATGTGGCGCGGTATCGAGGCGGTACGCCCCGGCACCCGCCTGGGCGATATCGGCCATGCCATTCAGACCTTCGTGGAACAACACGACTACTCGGTGGTGCGCGAGTACTGCGGCCATGGGATCGGGCGGGTCTATCACGAAGATCCGCAGGTGCTGCACTACGGCGAGCCCGGCACCGGCTTCGAGCTCAAACCGGGCATGACATTCACCATCGAGCCGATGGTGAACGCCGGTCGCCGCCACGTGCGCCTGCTGCCCGATGGCTGGACGGTGATCACCAAGGACCACTCGCTGTCGGCGCAATGGGAGCACACCGTGCTGGTCACCGAGGACGGCTTCGATGTCCTCACCCTGGGCGCGGACGGCGCACGGCACTGACTGTCGCCTCAGCCATGGGAGCTGCTGACACCGAGTTGCTCGAAGAAACGCTCCCGACCGGCACCCACCGCCCGTTCCTGTGGCCCCTGCTCGCCCAGCTGCCGCAGCAGCTCGGCGCCGATCCGACGCCTGCGGCCTGGCGTGTCCTGCTTCGGCAGGCGCATGAAGAGCTGCGCGAGCGTTTCTACGCCGAAGAACCGGTCGAAGACCTGGTGCATGCGCGTGCCGCACTCATCGATG
>Ga0070761_10001936_pt1 | contig 12886 bp, 13 predicted proteins | sample HubBroMetageREF1_FD_66724 | JGI IMG/M metagenome (GOLD analysis project Ga0070761, IMG submission 66724) | Reference soil microbial communities from the Hubbard Brook experimental Forest, New Hampshire, USA - Hubbard Brook CCASE Soil... | ecosystem: Environmental > Terrestrial > Soil >...
CTACGCGGGCCGCTTCGATCATCGATGCCGCGCGGTCTACGGCCACTTCGGCGGCGGTGATATTTCCTGCCTGCGCTTCCCTGGCACCAGATTCCAGCGACGCAAGCGCGTCGTTCTGCCATAGAGCCACTCCTGCCGCCAGAGCCGGGCTCTTTGCCTCAGCTGTTGGCGCACTACCGGAAATGCCACCGCGATCGAACACAAGCCGCAGGCCGTGCCAAACGAGCGTTGCAGCGAGCGCTAACAGGAGGGCCAGGATCGCCAGCCGCGCATAGAGGGGCGCAGGAACGCTTGTGTCCTTCCGCTTTACCCACCGTCGTGAGCGCCCGCTCGGCGTTTCCCAAATCGTCAAGCCCTTCTCCTCTGGCCTTACATTCTAGCAAAACCATCGGAGCCACGAACCCCGGCACATCAAGACCGACGATTGCGTGGGAGGACAGCGCGTGCCCGAATCCGCGTGATCGCACTATTCTCCACAATCTTTGGCGAACTGATTCTGCAGGAAATCGACGAGGTCGCCATGATTGGAGAACACGTGCGTTTCGGGCTGCTGTGAGACAGCCACGCTTGCCTGTGATGGCGAACCAAATCCAGAGGTTGCGCCGGAGGGCGCGTCTTGCGGGTTCGCATAAGTCGTACGGTGAACGCGGGCGACAAAACCGCGGTGCGCACGTCCCGAGTGTGATGGCACGACCTCGGCTGCTTCAATTTCAACGCGGTGGATCGGTCCCTTCTCGTCGCCGACGTTTGAGTACTTCTTCGAATCGCTCGCGTCGGAGTTACTTTGCTCCTGCTGGAGGGCCGCAAGAGCTTCCTCGGCCTCGCGTGCAGCTTCGAGCGCTTGGCCCGCAATCGGATTAATGTGATAACGGCCTCGAATGAATGGCATTCTTCCTCCCATTGGAAACTAACGTAAGGAGCGCGAACTCAGTGGTTAGGTGTGAATTGAAGTCTGCGATCGAGAGCCCGTGTCCTGTTCGCGCTTTCGAAGCGAATCGAACTCCAGCATGCGATTAACCTGTTGCCACGAACGATGCCTCACCGGCGGTGGCATATTCACAGCGACCCCTCGAGCCGAGGCATTTCCGGAACGAGGTTTGCGTCGCGCTGAGACGCTGCCTCCGACGAGGGCACCCGGTGTATCCATGCCGTCCGCGATCTGAGGGTGAGGCGGCACACTCTCAGCACCTTCTGAGGCCACGACAATCGGTGGAATTCCCGCAATTCCCAGAATAGAATTCAGCAAGGCGCGATTTTCCGCGCGCAATCTTCCCACCTCCGCCTCGAGCAACCGCGTATATCGTGTGGCGACAATGCGATTCCATAGCTGGCGTATCGACATGTTCAGTTCCTTCCGAAGAAAATCAAACAGCCACTGCCCAACTGGATCTCACTAGCGCGGGCGGCGCCGCAGGAAACTTACCGGCTGACCTCGCCTGGACTCCTCCAGATTGGCTTTCTGCGCCTGGATGGCTCGAATTGTTGGGTCGGCGGATGTTACGCGCTCCGCCAGTCGTTGTTCGAGTGGCGGGCCGTTCACGCCTCCCCGTCCCGCTCCGTAACGTGACTTCAAGCCGTAGCGCGCCGCGTCGGCTGTGTCGTCGCCGTCCATCTTCGCGATGTCCTCCACGCGAACGGAGTCCCGCACCAGTGTCGGCAACGTCCGAATAAGCTCGACGCAGTTGTCGGCAATCACCCATTCGCCCGCGTCCAGCATTTGGTACATCAACATCCATCCACCCACGCGATCGTTATCGGCGGGCACGGGCCGCGGAAGCCCAGCCTCCACAAAAACGTCACCCATCTGCTCGGCGATTGAGGCCTCGTCCGTCCGCCGGGCAAAGGCGTCCGGCGAAAGGTAAATCGCGTCGATTTTTTCGCGTTCAGTGGTCGCGCTGCTGTTGCAAAGGCTGCGCTCGATGATTTCCCGAGCCAACTCCCGTGGAGACATGTGATTAGTCACGAATTCGCGGTAGGTTACGACCTTCTTGCCGTACGCCCCGCCCGTCGTTGTCGGCGTCATTACATCCTCGGTTTGACGCTTCGAGGGCGGTGTTGTCTGCAGCACAGCCGCGTGCCAATATGCAGCCGCGGGATGTTCGAACCCCCAATCGAGCGAAATCCAGCGCTGCCACCACGGTTGCCACTCAAACTGTTCCGCCCGCGCCACGTTCGACGATGGGTCAAACCGGTCGAAGTACTGCCCTGCAAAGACGTCCCAGTCGCCGTCGAGGAATGCTCGCCGCAGGTTCGATGGCAAGGCGCGGAGCGTTTTCAAATAATTTTCATCCGAGGCGTAGATCGGATTGTCCGTCACGCACGCGCGAATGAAATCGTAGTCGGCCGGATCATATTGCTCCGCGTCTTCCATTCCAGCGGCAGGGTTCTTGTCAATCCACAGGGATTTCACCCAGGCGTGGCCTATGTTTCCGGGATTTGTCGCGCCCGCCATGCACGGAAACGTGCCTGGTATGGGGCACCTGTTTCGGCTGCTGAGGAACTGCCACTGCCGCAGAGTGAAAAGCGTCAGTTCGTCGATCCCTATGAAGAGAAACTCGGCGCCCTGGTATTGATAGACGTCGTTCTCATTCTGACAGTACCCAAAACGAGTGGTCGAACCGTTCCACCACGTCACAAGATGCTTCGAGTCCTGGTATGACTTATATGCCCATCGCGGCACATCCCGGCGGAAGTAAAGCAGCAGTGACTGTTCGAGCTCGGGAAAGGTTCGTCGCAAAAGCAGCGTGTTCGACCCTGGATGTTCAACGGCCTGGGCAATCGCCTCCATAAGAAGCGCCTTCGATTTTCCAGGGCCCGCCGCTCCCCCAAACAGCCGGTATTTCGCGGGGGAGCCGTGAAACTCATTCTGCTTTGGGAACGGACGGTAGCCAAGATCACGTTCCCCGCCCGCGTTCTGGGTGCCGGCTGTGATTTCAGGATCTCGATCCGCTCTTGTCTCCACCTTGTCCCAGACCCCGCTGCGGACGCAACATGTTATGCAGCACTACGACCGGAACGGAGCGAACACCGGATTCCGGTTTCACCGGGGCGTCTTCCTCTTCGAGGATCTTGCCGCACTGTTTGAGGACGTCGACGAGGAGCTTTTCCGCGTTGGTGTCCTTGGGCTTGCTCTGCAACTCCCCCAAAACGTCGGCATACCCTCCGGCCACTGCGTGCTCGTCGATCCCTCGCTTGCGCAGCGCCTCGCCGAGCCGAACTCGTTTGCGTCGGGGCTTCCGGAAAGGCTCGGCAACGCCACTCGAAGTCGGTTCCGGTTGTTCGTTTCCGCTTGAGATAACGATTGCGGTCGTGGAGCTGTCGCATTCGGGCGTCGAGCTATCGGAAGGCGACCCAGGCAAAGCTAGTTGACCGTCCCGAGGAACCATTGATTGCGAGTCACTCCCGGTACTAGAAGAGGAAATTGTTGCTGACTCTTGCGCGGCGTCTTGGTTCTCTGAATTTGAGCCTGCGTTTTCGTTGGTTGGCATCTCGCGCTCTCCTTCCGTGAAAGAAGTTAAGCATGGCGCCATCAATTCTTACGTACGGCAATCGCTCAGGCTTGGTTCGCGAAGCGTCAAGACGAGAGTGACGCGTTAGCCCAGGAATTGAACCGTGATTCCGCTGCCACCCGTGATTGAGCTAACCTTCGCGCGCACAAAATTCGCGCGGACGCCCGTCACACTGCGTGCTTCGCCGGCGGTGGCAGTGGAAGTATCGATCGTAGTGTATTGCGCGTCAGAATCGCTCATCGCCGTCTGCAGCACGACGCTGATCGCGGAAGGCGCCGACCCGAAGACGGTTTGCCATCGGATCGTTCTCCCGTTCTCAGGAAAACCCGCGTAGCTCGGCACGGCGAATTGCTGGCTGGCTTGGCCGGCGCCGGGTGCTTCGCCGTTGAACGCGAGAGCGACATCACCCGGAAAGACGGAATAAGGCGGGACTTGTGCGTTGTAATTCGGCATGTTGCCTCCGAAAGGAAATTCGCGCCCTGCCGATTACGGACGGGCGGCGGTCAAGCTAGGAAAGCACTGAAAGGGAGTAACTGCGGTTGGTCTGCATCACCTCAGGCTGGCAGCCCAAAACTTGCGTCTAATTCTGGCCGTCGATTGTTCGTCTGGGCACAATTCCAGGATAACGAAACGCATTATACACTAACTCTTAAACAATTGCAAGTACTTTTTTTCGTAGGGAAATCAATCCAAGGTAACTTCCGCCGGATCAGTCACTTTTTTGTTTCTCGATTTCTACCCTGCCAGGATCCTGCGGCGGTTGAGGCTGGTTGGCCGGATCGGATTGCTGAGGCACATTCTCAAACGGTTTCCCACGTTGCGTCCGATCGAGCGTGAACTTCAATCCTACCCGCGCGTTGGCATCAATCGTCCGCTGCAAGTCCAAAGTTGCCACGGCGAAATTGCCTTGCTTTCCGTCAACGGTCACGTAGTCCAGAATGTCGCCGTCTACCCAATAGTCCGTGACCTCAAAGGCCGAGCCGTCCTGCGTGTAGAGCAGCATTGAGGCTGGGGATTGCGTCGAGCCGTGCGAGAACGGCGGGCTCCAGTCCCAGTACCCAAAATAGAATAGCGGCAATCCGAAACCGAACCCGAAATCGAATCCACAGGCGTAGCAGCCATAGCCTGGCGGATAGTACGGATGGCGCGGGTGCGGCGGAATCGGCCGTGGCGGCGCGCTGATCGCGGGGACTGATGATGAACGACTCTCGCCAAATGCCGATGGCGTCCCAGTGAGATGGACACGTGCAAGAGCGGCAGGCACGCCGCTTGGAGCTGTTCGGTGGCCCATGAATGAGGTCGAAGGACTTACTCCTCCGGCCACGCGTGAGCTTTCAGTCATTCGAGCTTTTGGAGTGGAAGGCAGCCCCAAGAAACGGCGGACGACCGTACTGAATCCCGATCCGTGAGCAACGCTGTTTGCTTTTCCTGTGGAGGTCGAAGCACCTGAGTTCCTGCTGCCACCTCCGGAATGACTCCCGCCGCCGGAGCTACCTCCCCCCGCGCTCGCGGGGTGGCCACCGCCTCCACCCCCAAATGAACCGCCACCACCAGAATGTCCCCCGACGGACGAGGCGCTTGAGCCGCCTCCGCCCCTCTGCGCATATGACGGTGACGCGACAGCCAATGCACCCACGACGATCAAGAAAGCAATGGCATTCGCCAATCTCGATGTCAGGAATCTCGCGGAGCAGCTGGAAATGTCCGGCGGGCTTACTCTTTCTACGACCAGCGGCGGGTTACTCGAAAGCGTCTGCTTCATAGCCCCTCTGATCTGTGCCTATCGAGGGTGCAGCCATCCACGTTTTCTTTGACGTTCTATAAACGGCGGAGTTACATCAATCTCTAGCTAAGTTCGCCTGCGACGACTCAGTACGGACGCTCCACTTAAGTTCAGCTGGTGTGGCTCAAGTGCGTCCGGCTCAATCTTACTCTGGCTGCGGCCTCAGCGTGAAATTGACACCGCTCTTCGCGTTAGCGTCCACCGTCTGTTGCAGATTCAGATCGTCCATTTCGATTGTGTTTTCACCGCCGTAGGAAGGCCTATAGTGCAGCTTGCCATCGGCAATCCAGTAGTCCGTCACGGCATAGGCTGAGCCGGTCTTCATGTACAGCACAACCGACGCTTTCTTGGTCCCAATCTCCTCCCGCGAACTCTCCGGGGCGGGAACGTACACGGACGGAGGTTCCTGGAGCGACTGTTCGATTCCTTGCGGAGCGTCGGTCTGGTCGATGCGTGCGTCATAGTCGGCATTGTAGTCGGAGTTGTCACCGTTCCAGTATCCAAGCGTGTTGCAACCGGACGCCCACGGCTCCACCGAGAACGGATCGCACTCCGCCCCGAGCCCGAAGCCCAGGAACTGGGATCCAAATCCAAACCCGAAAAATCCCAGTGTGCCGTATGTAGATCGGGGTGGGCTCTTTCGCCGAGGCCAAATGTGGGGCGGGCCGATCACGCCTGGCCGGTCGATGGAAAGCAAAACCGTTGCGCGAGTTCGATCTCGGCTGGCTTGCTTCGTCAGCGAAGCCGGTTGCGCGTAGTCCCTCGGAATCGAGGGTGCCAACCGCATCCTAGGCGCTGCAACAGGGGTCATCGGACGCTGCGGATCCACCACCGTCGGCGCGTCTCGGACCCGTTCTTCCCAGAAGTGATTCCCTCCTCCAGTGAAGGTTGTCCGGCTGCCGGACGCAAACGATGAGATTCGCGGCTCGTCCGGTGATCGCGGTGGAAAACCAATGGTGACGCTTCGGGGTGTACTGTCGGCACGCCGCTGGCCGCTGCGGGCAGGCGTAACCTCGTTCGAGCCGAAATGCGCAGAATCTGGCGGTACTATCCGCGAACTACTCGCCATCGCGCTTCCGGTGTGCTCCGGGGAACCACTCGCCGTGGCACCGCGCGCACCGGTTACCGTCGGCGAGGGCCTTGGTGTCGCCGCGCCTTCGGCGCGAGAGTTGCCACTACTGAAATGCCCTCCTCCTCCGCTGGCATGGCCGCTGCCGTGGCTACCTCCGCCACCACCCGACCGCTGACCAAACGCGATTTCAGGTAAAACGGCCAAGGCGCTAGCGGCAAGAATGCTGAGCACAAAAGCCGACGTGAACGCACGTCGAGCTGCTGGCAGGACCGCCGCAAGCGAACTACGCGCCAAACTTCGGTTGGCTGGTGCCGGAAACGGACGCTGGCACAGCCTGGCTGGGGTTCCCATTAGTGCTCTCCAACCGGGGACGATTGAGGGTACAACAATTCTGTATTTCCTGTTCTGTTTCATTGGACGTGAACCGGTTCAGGCTAGTTTCAGTCAAAATATCGGCGACTGGAAACGACAACTCGCGGGCAAGTGACAAGCTGTGCGCCCTTCGGTTGCTTCCATCAATTCCGATATACTGGCGAAGCATGATTCCGTTCCTTCACCTTTGGCGACTGACGATTCCCACCTTTGGATTGATGGTCGCTATAGCGATGCTTGTTTCGTTCTATGTTTTCCGCGCGGATCTTCATCGGCGTGGTATCGCTCAAAACAACTCTGGTTTGGCGGAAGCATTTGTCGCAATTCCCTCCCTCGCTGGAATCATTGGCGCCAAGTTGTACCACGTTCTCGAAACACCGCGCGACCTCCTGGCGGATCCCTTCGGTCAGATTTTCAGTCAGTACGGATTCGCATGGTTCGGGGGACTCCTTGCCGGAGTTGCAGCATTTCTATGGCTCGCCAAGCGAAACAAAATCCCGCTGCTTGCGATGCTTGACGCGGGTTCGTCCGGGGCAGCGCTGGGCTACGGAATTGGCCGCATCGGGTGCTTCTTGTCCGGTGACGGCGACTATGGAATTCCTACGTCACTACCGTGGGGCGTCAGTTTTCCCGACGGGCTCGTTCCAACGAGTGCGCGGGTTCACCCCACGCCCATCTATGAGCTCTTGGCCTCCTGCCTGATTGCCTGGTGTCTGTGGCGGCTCGGCAAGAAACAATTGGCGACTGCCCGGCATGGACTGCAATTTCCTGCTGAAGCGAAGGATCCGGCAACAGGAGATGCAACCCGGCCAGGATATGTTTTTGCTGCGTATCTCATTCTGACGGGCGTTGCGCGGTTTTTCGTTGAGTTCATCCGAATCAACCCACATTCGTTCCTGGGATTGACCAATGCACAGCTGGCCAGTCTCGTCTCCATGTTGGCTGGTGCGGTCCTATATTGGCGCGTCCGAAAGGCTTAAATCGCAGCGCAGGGCGCACGCGAGGAGGGGAAAAAGGATCCCCGATCGTCCAGAATTGGGAACCGGGGATCCCATGTACTGAGGATTTAGATACAGGCCCGAATAGAGCTTCCCTTCCAGCTCCGCGCATAGCGTAGTGGCCCCGTATTGCAGTTTCAATTCGCAAAACTACGGTTTTGTGATGCTCGATTTACTGCGTTTAATACTTACACACAATATAGTGCTTCTACGTACTCCTTAGAAATTCTCCCGGCTCCGTTTGGCTGAACCGCCCCAGCGGCGTGCGGTGCCCCCGGCGCTCGTATCACAGCGGAGTACTTGACAGTCCAGTTATGCGGGAGTAGAGTGCACCAAATTCGCGAGTAGTGGCCATGTACTCATGCGTGCCGGTGGCCACTCGTAAAATGGGGCTTGGGTGTTTGCATCATCGCCTGATTCGCGGTCGACACGACAGTCATGATTCAGCGAAACGGGAAACGAAACCGGAAACCTGCGCTCGCAAAGCGAAGGCCGGTGAAACCGCACTCCGCTCGTTCGGCAAACGGCAGCCCTGCTGCGAGACTCGATAGATGTTTGCCACACAACGGTTCGGCAGCCCAGGCCTTCGAGACCCTCGTCATGGCGAGCGAGATTTTCGGCTTGGTTGTCGATTCTGCAGGGATCGTCCGGACCGTGCGAATCCCCGATTCGGAGAGGCTGAAGCCGACTTGCAGCATGCTCATCGGGCAGCCGCTTCACGACATCCTCGGCAAGAAAACCTATCAGATCTTTGCCGAATCGTTCCGCCGGAGCGCTCGTGCGAGTCAGGCCGAAGAGCTGGGTTGCCTCATTGACCTGCTTAGCGGTCGGCGATGGTTCTCGGTGGTCATCCGGTGTCTTTCGACACGCCGGAGCCACTCGAAACTCTTTTCTATTTTCGTCCGTGATGTCACTGGTTGGCGCCAAGCCCAACAGAGGCTGGAAAGGGCGAAGACTCTTCTGACTCACGCGGAGAGAACCGTGCGGATGGGCACTTGGGAAACAGACCTTCGCACCGGCGAACTCACCTTCTCTCGCCATCTCTTCGATATCCTCGGCGTCACGAAGCGTAAGTCATCGTCCGTCGTCGATCTGCTCTGGAAAATAGTCCATTCCTATTATTCCGGACAGGAAACGGGTGGGAGTGGGACCCCTACGTCCCAGGCTGCCGACCAAGAAGTGCCCTACCTGCACCCTGACGGCACTAACCGGACCCTGCAGACACGCCTCATTCCCGTTCCTTGTGACGGAGAGCCACCGCTCCGGTTCGTCGGAATGATACGCGACGTCACGGAGCAGAAAAGCGCGGAACGAGAGTTACGAGAAAGCGAGATGTTACACCGTCTCTCGCGAGAGCTGATGCGAGCACGCGATGAAGAGCGCCGCCAAATGGCTCGCGAATTGCATGAATCCGCCGGACAAAGTTTGGCCGCTCTCAAAATGACCTTGGGAAACCTGCGCGAAGCCTTGCCTAAGAGAAATTCTGCTGCGCTTTCCCATCTTCGGAGCTGTGTTGATCTCACCGACGAAGCCGTGCGAGAGGTTAGGACGATTTCCTACCTGATGCACCCGCCTATGCTAGATGAGGCTGGTTTGGCTTCAGCACTGCGATGGTACGCCAAGGGCTTCTCCGAACGGAGTAAAATTCGCCTCGACGTTGAAGTGTCAGATGACTTCGGCCGTCAGCCCCAGCAGATCGAAATCACCTTGTTCCGGATCATTCAGGAAGCGCTGACGAACATCCATCGTTATTCGGGCAGCAAAGTAGCCCGAATCCGCCTCGCGCGAGACTCCGCAGCCGTTCGAGCGGAAGTACAGGATGAAGGTTGCGGTCTTTTACACCCCATACAGTCATCCGGCTCGAATCACGTCCCCGGTGTCGGAATTGCCGGCATGCGAGAACGCGCCCATCAGCTAAACGGCACCTTCGAGATCGATAGCGTCCGCGGCTCTGGCACCACCGTCCGAGTAATCCTGCCTCTTGTGGACGCTCGGTCGGCCGCTGTCGAAGTCAAACCCGAAAACACCGATAGCGAGCACGGAGACGCAAGCCTGCGTGTTAGCCTCGCGCTTTCCCAATGCGCCCAGGGAGGATCCCACCAATGAATACGACCGCAGCCAGGCCTTATCGAATACTTGTCGCGGACGACCACGCGCTGATGCGCACGGGGATTTGCACCACTATTGCTTCGCAACCGGGGATCGAAGTGTGCTGCGAAGCTTCCACCGGCCTCGAAGCGATGAGGCAGGTGCGAAAGGAGAAGCCTGATCTCGTCGTGTTAGATCTGACGATGCCAGAAATGAACGGGCTCGAGGTAACCCGGGCAATTCGAGAGGAGTTTCCCGAAACCCATGTTCTCGTTCTGACGATCCACTTTTCCGAGGAACTGGCCCGTCAAGTTTTCCGAGCCGGGGCCCTCGGCTACGTCCTGAAGTCCGACGGACAGAGCGACCTAATGGCCGCCATTGATCATATCCGCCACCGGCAGCCATTCTTTACGAGCCAGCTTGCTGCGTCTATGATGCAGAGCTTCGTGCAAAGCGACAAAGAAGGCCTTGCCGTCAGCGATGAACGCCTGCCGCTGACGCCGCGGGAAATCGAGGTTGTTCAACTGTTGGCGGAGGGCAATAGCAACAAAGCGGTCGCTGACGCACTGAGCGTTTCCACTCGCACCGTCGAAAGCCATCGCAACCATATCATGCACAAGATGAACTTCGCGAGCTTCAGCGAGCTTGTGAAGTTCGCCGTGCGTCACAATCTCGTTGAACTGTAAAGGGTGGCGGCATCAACACCGGTCGCGGCAACTTCATCCGGGCGCATCTCTACTTTTTCGCAGTCTTTCGGCGAGCACGGCGGCGCACTGGACGTTCGGCGGGAGCCTCACCAATCACTTCCGCCGTCCAGATGGAGGTTACGAATTTTTTCATGCCGTGACTGTCGAATTCGATCGTGGTCCGCTCGGTGTTTGACTCCGTCACGGTTCCGATCCCATACTGCTCGTGACGGACGGTCTGCCCCTCTTCCAAGATCTGCACTATTCTCTCTCCTTTGGGCCCATAGCACAGCGAACGCTGGCATCGCACACCCGCCCGGGTCGATGCGACACCAATTGTCTGGACTCCGAAGGAGCGACGGGTTCGCCCATCGGGATTGGGCACCGCTAACACTAAGTAGAGACGGGGTTAGAGGCCTGTTACACGCTCGGCCTGCAGACCTTTCGGTCCTTGCTTGACCTCAAATTCGACCGCTTGCCCTTCGTTCAGGCTCTTGTACCCTTCGGACTGGATCGCCGAAAAGTGCACGAAGACGTCCTCTCCCGACTGGCGCTGGATGAACCCATAGCCCTTGGCCGCGTTGAACCACTTGACTGTACCTTGCTCTCTGCTCACTTCTCGTGCTCCTAATTAATTCACTCGGCGAACCTTACCAACTAGCTGGGGATCCGCCAGGAAAGCTATTTGTGCCTCGGTTCGCCTCGCCCCGTCACAAAAAAAAGGCCGACGGGCGTTCGCCCGACAGCCTCAATTGCACACGTCAAAAGGAATCCCAAAAGCAACAAACGCAAGCAAATCCTAGCATACTTCTGGCTAAAGAGAAATGACGTCCCTCATCTTCCAGATAGCTCAATGCGCAGGAGCAACCCGGGCTCTCCGAACTTTCATCGAAGCTAACCGTAACTCTTGAGCGGGCGTTTTTGATCGAGTGACGTCCGGCGCCTGGCTGACAATCTCGCAAATCAGGAGTTTCTGTGCCTAAGACTGGCTCGGTGTGGCAACATTAAGCGATCTCTCAGCCGCGGAACTATCTATAAAATATACTTGCAATCGAGGGGAGCGACTCTAAAATCATGCGCATGAAATTGGCTTTACTTCTCGCTGTATTCGCGATGGTTTCTACGCCTGCACTCGCGCAAAATGGTCATTCGGAGTTCTCAGCCGATTTCTTTGTCAACTACCAATCGACTGTAAGCGGCCAGAGTGTTACCGACCTCTCCAGCTACTCCGGAGGATTTCTCGCCAATTACCGCTATCACTTCAATAGCTGGGGCGCCGTGGAAGTGAACTACTCGCGCACCCGCTACACTCAGTTCTATTCGGGCGGGAACGGGATCGTGACGTCGTGGACTCAGGCTAAGGCGCAGGAACTGACCCTTGCCTTCGTCTACTCCTTCGGCAGCCATTTCAATGGGCATCTACGACCCTTCGCTGAAGGGGGAACGGGGGGACTCTTCTGGTCGCCCATAACGGCGGGTTCCGTCGGAGGCCCGTATTCTCAGGACCGCGCAGCGCTGCTTTATGGCGGCGGAGTTGATTGGAAACTGTTCAGCCACGTTTCAGCGCGAGCCGGATACCGCGGCCTTCTCTTCATCGCGCCCGATTTCAACCAGGCGGGTCAGTTTACAAACTCTCGAACCCAAATGAAGGAGCCATACGCCGGTGTCGTGATTCGCTTCTAAGCGCCGAAGTCTGCGTCGGAGCTCACGCAGTCGCAGTCTCTGCGGCGACCAGCGCTGGGGAACTCTAACAACAATCACCTCAATGGTTCCAGAGACCTCCTAGTACCGTCGTACCACCTCATGATGCCGCGTTCGTACCTCTTAAATGTAACTTCCCTTCTACTGCAATGATCACTCCTTCTTGTTAACCTCGCTTTTGGGCAAGAAACTCAGTCGAGGGTGGCTCAGAATGAGCGATGCGATCTTTCCAGTACCCGGCGGAACTCCGGGAGAGAATCTCCCCGTAGACATGACTCCGGGCGTCGAATCATCATCTTCTTCTTTCGAATTCGCGGAACCCTCGGAGACGCAGCCTGCAGCTGCTGCGCCCGAGGACAGGCGTCGCCGCCGCCGTGCTTTGATTTCTGCGCCTGTTCGTGTTCGCGGCGTTGACGCGGCAGACGGCGGCCCGGACGAAATCTCGGCCACCATCGACGTTTCGCGCGTGGGCATCCTGTTTCCCACTTCCCAGCCGGCGTACGTCAAGGGTATGGATGTGATGGTCACGTTTCCCTACAGCAAGGCGCCGACCGCTCTTCATGCGGAGCAATGCGGCCGCGTCACGCGCGTATTTGATCTGCCCGACGGTCGCCGTGCCGTGGCAATTGCACTTGGCGCGTTGGGGATCGGCGAAGATTTGGTTGATGCCGGCGGTC
>Ga0070761_10001938_pt1 | contig 12883 bp, 8 predicted proteins | sample HubBroMetageREF1_FD_66724 | JGI IMG/M metagenome (GOLD analysis project Ga0070761, IMG submission 66724) | Reference soil microbial communities from the Hubbard Brook experimental Forest, New Hampshire, USA - Hubbard Brook CCASE Soil... | ecosystem: Environmental > Terrestrial > Soil > Temperate...
TTCGCCGTGCACGAATACTTTTCCGGCGGGCGCGAGCTCGGTTTGCGCGATTCCGATTTCGCCTATCAATCCTTGTTCTCCGGTGACAATTTTGTTGCGGCGGGCGCGCACGGCGATGCCCATCAGGAACGCGGTGATCAATCCGAGCGGGACGCTGACTGCCAGCGCGGTCACCAGGCGAACGCGCATTTCGGGAATGGGCGCGTCGACCAGGAGCAAGCCTCCCAAGGTTAGCAAGACAATTCCGCCGGTGGTTAGCACTCCGTGACTGGCGAATTTGGCTTCGGCGGCGAACAGAAGGAAGGCCGCGAGAATCATCGCTAGCGCGGCGTAGCGGATCGGCATCAGATGCATGGCAAAGGCTGCCAGCACGATGAAGACCACGCCGATTGTGCCGGGGACGACCGCTCCCGGATGATTGAATTCGACGTACAGACATAACGCGCCAATCGCCAGAATGATGAGCGTGATGTTCGGATCCATGATGTAGGAAAGGATCTGCTCCTTCAGCGTCATCTGGTAGTTGCGCAGCGGTTGTGCGGTGAGGTTGAGGGTTGCGCTTGCTCCATCGAAACGTTTGAAGCTCTTGCCGTTCATCTGGCGAAACAGATCCTGTTCGCTGGGCGCTACATAGTCGACGAGTTTCTTGTCGAGCGCCTCCTGTTCGGTGAAGGACTTCGACTCGCGCACGGCGCTTTCAGCCAGTTCGACGTTGCGGCCACGCTTGGCGGTGACCGAGCGCATCAGAGCGGCCGTGTCGTTCTCAATCTTCTTCATCATGATCTCGTCGGGCTTGCCGAACAGAGTCACCGGATGCGCCGCGCCAGCATTGGTTCCCGGAGCCATGGCCGCGACGTCGGCGGCTTCGAGGATGAAGATTCCGGCTGAGCCAGCGCGGCTGCCCGCGGGAGTGACGTAGACGATCACTGGAACGGGCGAGGCCACGATTTTGTCGATGATGTCGCGCGTCGAATCGACGAGTCCTCCGGGCGTGTTCATCTCGACGAGGACGGCTTGGTCGTGGTGGGCGGCTGCCACGTCGATGGCTCGGCCGATGAATTCGGCGGTCACGGGTTGAATGGCGTCGTCGATCACGATCTTCAGGACGTCGGCGGAGCAGAAGGCGGTGAGAAGAAGGAAGAGAAAGGCCACGGCAAGACTGCGAGTCCTGGCAGGCTGCAGAAAAGCTAGTCCCCGAGCCGAGGCAGTTGCCTCAGCGGCTAAAGCCGAACTCAAAACGACGTCGTTACCGCAGCGCTGAAGCGCTGCGCCACCCAAAATCAACATCGAGCTTTTCCGCAATCCCCTCATGGCTGTGACGGCGGCTGCGCTTTCTCCGCTAGCTTGGCGGTTAGGGTGCGCTTCAGGTCCTGGGCTGCGGGATTGGCGGGTTCCAACTGCAGCACACGATTGATGTTCTGGGCAGCCGCTTCCATTCTATTTTCTCTCAAATCGAGCCGCGCAAGAATCAGGTAGGCCTCGGTGGACTCGCGAATGCGGAGGGCGGCTTCGGCCTGGGCGCGGGCTTCGCGGACGTCGCCACGCGCGTCATAATCTTCGGCAAGAGCGGTGAAGGGCGCGGAACTTGAGGGATCAACCGCAGCGGCGTGACGGAATTCGGCTTCGGCTTCGGCGGTGAATCCGTGGGCCAGCAGTTCCTTGCCGCGTTCGACGTGAAAGCGGGCGTGGGCGCGCGGATCGGAGCGGGCAAATTGCTGCTCGACCCAGCCCAGCATTTGCGTAGTCATCTGGCGGAAGGCGTCTTCCTCGTAGTTGGTCTTGATGCGCTCGAATGCGGCTTTTGAGACCGCGCTGCTCGGCACGATCGCGCCAGTGCCCACAGGCGGCATCAGGGAGTCGAGCATCATTCTAGCTTCGGCGTCGTTGGGGCGATGATCGAGCGCGGTGTGCAGTTCGCGGGCCGCGGCGGCGCGATCGCCCGCGAGAGTTAGAGTGACTCCCAGGTTGAAGTGATAGTCGGCATCGCTCGGATCGTTCTGAATCGCTCGCTCGAAATATTCGGCGGCCGTCTTCGGGTGGCCGCGGCGGGCGGCGACCACTCCGAGGTTGTTATAGACCTCGGCCAGAGGCAGGCGCGCGGCTACGAACTCAAAGGCGGTTTCGGACTTGGCGAAGTCTCCGTGAGCGTAGGCGGCGAGGCCGAGATAGAAGTTTGCCTCGCGAGCGACTGCGCCTGACATTACTGTGCCCGACGTTGCTGTGCCCGAGATCGGAATTGAAGAAGACTGCTGGATTTGGCTCAGGGCAGCGATCGCTGGTTCATAAGCGCGCTGGGCGTAGTAGGTCTTGCCCAGTTCCAGCCAGGCTTGTGCATAATCCAGATTGAGGCGGACCGCTTCGCGATAGTGCTGGACTTTTGCTTCGGCCCTTGTCGCCAGCATGCCTCGAATGTAATTCTCCAGGGCGTCCAGGCGTATGGGGGTAACGCCGGCTACGTAGTTTTCCTTGGGCGTCGGGAAATCGGCGCGGATCTGGCGAAGCAAATCCCAGGCAAGCGCGGATTGCAGGCTGCCAAGATCGGCCAGCGGCGCGGACTCTGAGGCGGCGGGCAGGAGCTTCTCCGCCCGCATGTCGAGCAACTGGGCGGTTGCGGTCAGGCGCTGGCCATCATACTTATAGGAGCCGAGCACGGAGTAGTCGACATCCATCTGCTCGGCGAGGCGGTAGAGAGCGGCGCGCGTAGGGTGAACGCCGGCCGGAATACCCTGGCGATCATAGGCCCGGAGTCGCTCGTCCCGGCTGGCCACGTAGAGAAGCGGAGAATTGAGTTGCGCGTGGAAGGCTTCAGGAAAGGATTCGCCGAGCCATTCGAGGCCAGGGGTCGGAGAATCATTCTCGAAGGGAACCACGACCATGGTTTGGCCGAGCATGGTTTGGCCGAGGACGATCTGGCTGGCCGTGCGGTTCTGGGCGCGAAGCGGCGGGCAGACAAGCAGCGAAGCTAGAAAAACGAAAACAGCGGCACGTTTCACGACAAGTTGATTATAGCGGCAGGCGCGGCGACCGGGTGATAGCGGCTGGCGACGATTCAGGATTGCCGGGGTAGGGCCGGGCGTCATCGCTCGGGTGGACGGGCGGGGCGCCCGTCGCTCCACCGCCCTCTTTGGGATGGGGCTGGGATTGGGTCCAGCCCGGGAGTTCGTCGCCGCCGGTGATCAGGCGGGCACCGCGTTCGTAGGTGAGATAGGACCAGGCCCACTGGATCATCACCAGCAGACGATTGCGGAATCCGATGAGGAAAAAGATGTGGACGAACAGCCACGCCAGCCAGGCGAAATAGCCGGACAACTCGAATTTTCCGAACTGAGCGACGGCGGCGGCGCGGCCGATGGTGGCCAGGCTGCCTTTGTCGTGATAACGGAAATTGCGGCGCGGTCGATGTTCGAGGTCGCAGGCGACGGTTTCCGCAACCCAGTCGCCTTGCTGGATGGCGACCGGCGCGACTCCAGGGAGCATCTTGCCGTTTTCGTCATTGAGTGAGGCGAGGTCGCCAAGGACAAACACTTCGGGATGTCCGGGCACGCTGAGATCGGGTTGAACGAATACGCGACCGGCACGGTCGACGGGAACGCCCAACTTTCGGCCGAGTGGTGAAGCGGCTACGCCCGCCGCCCATAGGATCACCGGGGCTGAAATTTTCTCGTTGCCGACCCAGACCGCGCCGGGCTCAATGCGGGTGACCATGCCGGACGTGCGAACCTCGACGCCCAAGTGTTGCAGTTGGGCTTCGGCCTTGCGGGAAAGTTGTGCGGAATAGGCTGGCAGAACGCGGGGTCCGCCTTCGATGAGCAGGATGCGGGTTTGGCGGGGATCGATATTGCGAAACTCGTGGTTCATGGCGTGGTGTGCGATTTCAGCCAGAGTGCCGGCGAGTTCGACGCCAGTGGGTCCGCCTCCGATGACCACAAACTGCAGCGGAGTGGGGGTTTGGGCGTTATTCGCTTTTTGCCGGTCTTTTTCTGGTTGATCGGTTTTCTGCCGATCGGCTTCTTGCCGCTCGGCCAGTTCGAAGGCCAGCAGAACGCGCCGGCGGATTTCGAGCGCATCTTCAATCGTCTTCAGACCGGGCGCGAAAGGCTCCCATTCCTCGTGACCGAAGTAGGCATGGGTCGCCCCGGAGGCGATGATGAGAAAGTCGTAATCGAGCGCCTGCTCCCGGGTGATGACCTTTTTTTGTTGCAGGTTGAAATCGACCACCTCTTCCAGCAACACTTCAATGTTGGAGTCGCGTTTGAGTATCCAACGGATGGGCGCGGTTATTTCGCCGGGCGACAGACCGGCAGTCGCAACCTGGTAGAGCAGCGGTTGGAAGGTATGGTGGTTTCTCCGGTCGACGACCGTGACCTGAACGGGAAGCCGGGCGATGCGGCGCGCGGCGGTCAGGCCCGCGAATCCGGCTCCGACGATTACTACTCTCGGTTTTCGTTTGCTATCCGTTGGCATCAATTTTGCGCGCTACTATAGAGATTCATAGACTGGCCTGCCGGATGCTACACCAATGTGACCGCCAATGACTTGCATGCGCTTCCAACTGACTCGGTTCTGAATGTCGCCGGCGTGCCTGAATCGCGAAACAGTCGACGGGCGTGAAATTCTCAGATTAGCCGCCCGTTACCTTCGATACTTTCCACCTCGGCGCGACTGCCGATAGAGTAGAGCAAAAGGGTCTATCTTCATTTTTTATGCGTCGAGCAGGCATCTTGATTGCCGCGGCGGCACTGTGTGCCGCTCTGTCCACAGGGACCAGCACGGCTCAGATGCCGGGCCATCCGGAACGAACAGTGGTCTACAAAGTCGCGGCTGTTTATCCGGAACTTGCGAAGCGTGATCACATTAAGGGTGTGGTCAGGCTGCAAATTGTCGTCGGCGTCAATGGGACGGTTAAGTCTACGATGCCCCTGGGGGGTGCTCCGGTTCTGATCCCATCGGCCATCGATGCGGTGCGCAAGTGGAGGTTTGAAGCCGCACCCAAGGAAACCACTGAGATCGTTCAAATCATATTTGCCTTACCGCAATCGTGAGCAAGGTGATGCTGCGCCAGGTTTCAACGTTGCGGAGTTTCAAGGTTTCAAAGACGTGCCAGGGCTCGGGTCGCACCTTGAAACTTTGAAACTCTGAAACTTTGAAACCTTGTACACTCCTTCTTCATACTTGCTCTGCAAACTTTGATGACCCCGGCGCAGCCCAGTCCGTTCGCCCTGCGTTTTCTTCTGCCTTCGGTCCGCGACATCATTTTCATTTTTCTTTTCTGGTCGTTGCTGGGGGGGCCTTTGTCGAATCGGCCCCTGGCCGATGCCGACATCGGATGGCACATCCGGACCGGCGAGCAGATTCTGGCGACGCATTCGCTTCCCCGCACCGATCCGTTTTCTTCCACCATGCAGGGTCAGCCGTGGTTTGCCTGGGAATGGCTGTACGACATTTTGCTTGGGATTCTGCACCAGGCTTGCGGATTGAACGGAGTGGTTTGGTTGTGCGCAGTGCTGGTGGCTGCGATCTTTGCGCTGCTGCTTTCGCAACTGTTGCGGCGCGGCACCGGTCTGTTGCTGGCGATCGTGCTCATGCTGCTGGCGGAGGCCGCTTCGATGATTCATCTCTATGCGCGTCCGCATATTGTGAGCTGGATGTTTTCTCTGCTCTGGTTTGTTGCTCTGGAACGTTGGGAGCATTGGGAACGTCGGCAACACGGGCCCACGCCGGGCTGGATACGGTGGTTTTTCCCCGTCTCTACGCTGCTTTGGGTCAATCTGCATGGCGGATGGCTGTTTGGAATGGCGTTGCTCGGAGTCTACACTCTCGCTGCACTCGTCGAAAGCTGGCGTACTTCCGATGCATTTGCCGCGATTCGCGCGGCGCATCGGGCTCGCGACATGGGCGCGTCTTTCGTGGCGTCGGCGCTGGCAACGCTGGTGAATCCTTACGGCTGGCGGCTGCATGCGCACATCGATCGCTATCTGGGCGACCGCTATCTCATGAACCGGATCGACGAGTTCCGCTCGCCTGATTTTCACGGATGGGCTGAGCGCTGTTTTGCGGTCATCCTGGTGCTGGTGCTGATCGCGTTTGTGAAGAGTCGCAAGAGCGTGCGGCTCAGCCTCCTGCTGGTCGCGCTGCTGGCGGTGTATGCGGGATTCTATTCCTCGCGCAACCTTCCGGTTTCGTCGATGCTGATGGTCCTGATTGCCGGGCCGATCCTGGGGGAGAACTTCACTTCGTTGGCCGGCCAGCCGGGCGCCTGGCAATGGCTGCGCCGGGGCGCGAGTCGAATTTCAGATTTCTCCGGCCGCATGGGCGCGCAAGAAATTGAGCTTCGGGGGCATCTGTGGCCGGTTGCTTCGGTGGCCCTGGCGTTCGGGCTTTGTCTGCAAGGTGGGCGGCTCGGCTCGCGGCAGCTGATTCAGGCGCAGTTCGATCCTAAGAAGGTGCCGGTTGCGGCGGTGACATTCCTGCAGAGCGAATTGCAAAATTCGAAAGACAAGCAGCCGAGCACGGAGCCGGTTTTCTCAACCGACGCTTGGGGAGGCTATCTCATCTATCGAATGTATCCGCAACGGAAGGTCGTCTTAGATGATCGTCACGATCTCTACGGTTCGGGCCGGATTCGCCAGTACTTGATCCTGACCCGGGCAGAGCCGGGATGGCGGAACGTGCTCGAAGAGTGGAAGATTCGGACGGCGCTTTTGCCTGCTGATTCGACGCTGGCTAACTTGCTGCGTGAAGTTCCGCAGGATTGGCGGGTGGCGTATGAGGACGAGGTTGCGGTCGTGTTTGAGCGGCGTTAGAGGTGGGGTCCTGGAATCGTCAGTGCACGGTAACAATAGCCTTCCGGACCGTCCGCCCGGCGAGATAGACTTGCGGCCATGAAAAGAGCTGGGATCGTCCTTGTGGCTGTGGTTGCCCTCCGCTTCTGTGCAACTGCACAGGTTGCGGCTGACGCCGGCTTCAAGTTGGCACTCCCCGAACATCGAGGACAACTCAGTTGGTCCGCCGAGGGATTCAAGGTCATTCAATCCTCCGCCAAGCCAGAAGGGCGCGAGATAGGGATTCGCGGCCAAGATCCATCAGGTCGCATCACATTTCTGGGATTCCTGTTCCTGGTTCCTGAACAGGCGCCTCTAACGAGTGCGAAATGCCGCGATGGGGCTCTCGAACCGATAAAAAAGAGTGATGCGAGTTTGAAAATCGAGACGACCGAGAAGGCCTCACCCAACCGTCGGTCGATCGCCATGGCCAAGTATGCGGCGCACGGGCGCGGTGGAAAGATGGTCTACTCGGTGCGCGGTTTCCTGGCAATCGACGACATTTGCGGCGATCTGGAGGTTTATAGCAACACTCCGATCAGTGCTGACGACGGTGTCGTGCAGAACATTTTTGCAAGTTACCGGTTCGATCAGAATTATTCCCCACAGTTTGACAGTGTTTTGTTTTACGCGCAGACCCTCTACCAGGCGCACATGTACAAGGCTGCGGCCCCGATGTTTGAAGCCGCACTGGTGAAACTCAACGAAAATCCGGACATGGCTGCAATAATGATGAGGGATACAAGAACGGCGACGCGGGTGGTGACCGACCAGGCTGGGATGGCTTATGGGATGTCGGGAAACATCCCAAAGGCCCGGAGCCTATTCGAGAAAGCAATTGTCGAAGACCCAGACTACCCGCTGAACTACTACAACCTTGCGTGTGCTGACGCGGAGGAGAAAAAGCTAGCGGATGCGCGAACCCACCTGCAACAAGCTTTTGCCCGGAAAGCGAACGTGATATCGGGCGAAGCGATGCCAGATCCGACCAAAGACGACTCTTTCTTGCCTTACCGCGACAACCAAGAGTTCTGGGCATTCTTGGAGAGCCTTCAACCGAAGTAAAAGCACCTGTCGTCCGAACACTCTCTGCAACCTGGGCGCTTCCGCATCATCTGATGTAGTTGAGTTTGGCCCTGGCTGCTTCGGAAGTGTTACTTTTCAACTGCGAGAGCGAGCGCGCCGGTTTCTGGGGGAGTGAGAACAAATGCGGATCGCGATATTCCGATGTCCGGAGAGCTGCCGATGAAATCGCAGTGTTTGCCCTTCCAGCAAATTCCGCACACTACGCGTCTCTTCCTTGATTATCTTTCCTATACGCCTTCCGTTCGCGGGCTGTATCCTCGGTCACCGATTTTTTCCGAATGGGTAAAAGAAGAATCTCAGCATGTGGTTTACGAGGCCGCGCGCCGCGGCAAGGTCAGCGAAATTCTCGAGCGGCAGAATCGGGCTTGGGGCGCATCTCCGAAGGCTCTGGCCAATATTGAGCGGTTCCGGCGAGGAGCGCTGGCGGCGGTTACGGGACAGCAGGTCGGTCTCTTCGGCGGCCCGCTGTTTTCCATTTTTAAAGCGCTGACGGCGGTCAAGCTGGCGGAGCAGGCTACGGCGGCGGGAGTGGACTGCGTTCCGGTGTTCTGGCTGGCGACCGAGGATCACGATTTGGCCGAAGTCAACCATGTTGGGCTGCTCTCGGAGCACGGACTTCCGGAACCATTTGCGGTGGAGAGTCATGGCGTCGTCGATGCGCCCGTCGGGACTGTGAAGTTCGGGCCTGAGATTGAGCCGGTGGTCGAGCGCGCGGCCGCGCGGTTGGGAGATTCCGAGGTCGCGACTTGGCTGCGTCAGGCGTACCGTCCGGGAGAAAGTCTGGGCAGCGCGTTTGCCCGGCTGTTTGCGCGGCTGTTTGCGGATTGGGGCGTGGTCCTGCTCGATCCGGCGGAAACAGACTTTCATGGTCTTGCGAAGCCTCTGTTCCGCGCCGCAATCGAGCGGGCCTCCGAACTTGATGAGGCGCTGCTGGCGCGCGGCAAGGCGCTCGAGGCGGCGGGATATCATCAGCAAGTGAAAGTGACCCCGGCGACCACGCTGCTTTTTGAAGTGAGGGACGGCGCGCGCACCGTCGTGCGACGCACGAATAAGGCGAATGGCTCCGACGGCGGAGAGTTCGTGGTGGGTGAGGAGCGCATCTCGTCGAAGAATTTGATTGAGCGCATTGAAGCGGCGCCGGAGAAGTTCAACCCGAACGTGCTCTTGCGTCCGGTGGTGCAGGATTACCTGCTGCCGACGCTAGTGTATACGGGCGGCGCGGCGGAGGTCGCGTACTTTGCGCAGGTCGGCGTTGTGTACGAGAAACTGCTGGGACGAGTGACGCCGATATTGCCTCGTTTCTCGGCGACGCTGCTGGAAGCCAAGCCAGAGCGCATTCTGACGCGCTATCAACTGGGCCTGCCCGATGTTTTCCAAGGTCCGGAGAAAGTTCGAGAGGCCATTGCCGCTCGTTCGCTGCCGGCGGACTTGCAGACGCGCTTTTCGGAAGCCCACGCGAGCGTTGAGCAGTCGATGGTTGCGCTTCGCGAATCAATCGGCAAGCTGGACTCAACTCTCGTTGATACCGCCGAGAGTACCCGGACCAGCATGGCGCAGCAAATCGATCGCCTGCGAGCACGCGTGACGCGGGCGGAACAGCAACGGAATGAAGTCATCACGCGGCACGCGGATGCCTTGTCCAATGCGTTATTTCCGCGCAAGGCGCTCCAGGAGCGCGAAGCCGCAGGCGTGAGCTTTGCGGCGCAGTATGGGCCCGAGTTGCTCGCGAACCTCTATCAGAATATCCATCCCGATTGTCACGATCACCAGGTGATTGAAGTGCAGTAATAGCCTGCGGATTCGCTTCGCTGCCGAAACGCGGCGCGCCGCGTCTCTACTCGAAATTAGCCTCTTCGGACGGCGGATGGCCCCGTCGCCACAATCGCCGGATGAATTAGACTGAAAAATCAGCGAGCTATCAGGTCAGATCAGAAGTTATGGCTCAACTGCGAGTTGTCGTCCTGTGGCACCAGCACCAGCCGTTCTACAAAGACCTGGTGACGGGGCAATATCGTCTGCCCTGGACGCGCCTCCATGCTTTGAAGGATTACTACGGGATGGTGAAACTGCTGGACGAGTTTCCACAGGTGCATCAGACGTTCAACCTAGTGCCCTCGCTGGTCACACAGATTCAGGATTATGTATCGGGCGAGGCGCAGGACCCTTTTCTTCAGGTTGCGGCGAAACCCGCAAAAGACCTGACGGAGCGGGAGCGGCGGTTTGCGCTGCAATATCTGTTCCAGGCGAATCCGGTGAATGTCATCGGGCGCTATCCGCGGTACCGCGAGCTGTGGGAGAAATTTCACGGGGCGGGGGGCGTGCCCGAGCGCGCGGAAAAACATTTTCAGGCTCAGGATTTCACCGACTTGCAGGTGCTTTCGCAGATTGGATGGTTCGACGAGTATTTTCTGGCGGAGAAAGACGTTGCGGAAGTGGTCCGCAAAGGACGGAACTTTACGCTCGAGGACCAGCGGTTCGTGATCGCGCGGGAACGCGAACTGCTGGGGCGGGTGCTGCCGGTGCATGCGGAGGCGGACAAGAAAGGCCTGATCGAGATTTCGACTTCGCCTTTTTATCATCCCATTCTGCCGCTGGTTTGCGACACGCAGATGGGGGCGGTTTCGTCTCCAGGTCTGGCCTTACCGCAGAATCGCTATCGCCATCCGGAAGATGCCCGCGAGCAATTGCAGCGCGGACTGGATCTTCACGAAAAGGTGTTTGGAGTTCGGCCGCAAGGGGTTTGGCCATCGGAGGGCAGCGTTTCCGAAGAGGCGCTGGCGATTGCGCACCAGCTTGGAGTGCAGTGGATGGCGACCGACGAAGGCGTGCTGGGGCGGAGTCTGGGGATAAATTTTCCACGCGACGGCAATGGTTATCTCAATTCGGATGGGGCGCGGCAACTGTATACGATTTATCGATACGAAAATGCCGATACACGGATGAATCTGCTCTTCCGCGACCACACACTCTCGGACTTGATTGGATTCGTGTATTCGGGAATGCCGCCACAAGAAGCTGCCACGAATCTCATCCACAAGATCAAGGAGTCGGCAAAGTCGGTTCTGGCGAGCGGGCAAGATGCGGTGGTCCCCATCATTCTGGACGGCGAGAATGCGTGGGAATACTACCCGCAGTCAGGGCGAGAATTCCTGCGGAGGTTTTATGACGGTTTGCAAAAGGATCCGGGAATTGAAGCGGTGACGGTGACGGAGGCGATTGCTCGCCACAAGAACGTCAGTCACCTGAAGTCGCTGGTGCCGGGGTCGTGGATCAACGCGAATTTCAATGTTTGGATTGGAGCGCCAGAGGACAACAAGGCGTGGGACTACCTGTATCAGGCGCGAAATCTCTATGCTCAGGCCGCTGCGGACGTAACCGAGAAACAACGCAAGCTGGCGTTTGAAGAGATATTGATCGCCGAGGGCAGCGATTGGAACTGGTGGTATGGCCCGGAACACCACTCGGCGAACGACCGTGATTTTGACGAACTCTACCGCAAACACCTGTCGAATGTTTACCAGGCGTTGGGCGGGACGCCGCCGGATTATCTGGCCCAGCCGATCATCGGGGGAGTGGCTCGGCCTTCGTTCACGCCGCAGAGCGCTTATATACATCCCAGGGTCTCAGGCGACATGGTGCGGTACTTCGAGTGGATGGGGGCGGCGTGTTACACGGCTGACCAGCGATCGGGCGCCATGCACGGCAAGCAGTTTCTGATGGATGAAGTGTTTGCCGGGATTGACGAGCAGTACGTATACGGCCGACTGGATTTCACCGGGAAAGTACCGCTGGACGCATTCGAAGTGGTGGTGAATCTGGAGTCGTGGGCCAACCAGGCGGCCAAGCCCCGGCGCGAACTGCGGTTGGGTGCGGCGGTGGATGGAGGCCGCATAAAGTCATGGAGAGTGACGCAGGGGAAAGACAAGGCAATGGCGGATTCGACCGATCCGATCGATCCGCTTGATCCGGCCGGTCCAAAAGATGCACGAGTGGCGCTCGTCCGGAATTTTGAGTTTCGCCTGCCTCTCACTTGGCTGCTCGCGGCTCCGCTGGAGATTGAAAAAGTGCACGGGGCGAAAGGCTCGGATCTGCTGACCACCCGGCTGCGTCTGCGCTTCAGTTTGTGGCAGAACCATCTGCCGGTCGACGCCTTGCCGGTGGAGGGATGGATCGACCTGGATCTGCTGGCGGAAGAGGATCTGCTGGCGCTGGGCGGATAAGGAAACGTGGCTCCTGCGACTACCCGGGTGATCTCGACCCCGTGGCAGTTTCTGGTTCGAGCGCGGGACTGAGCTGACACGTAAGTCGTCATCGACGTCGTCCAACCATAAACATCGTCACTCTCCGCCGCTCGCAGTGGTCCTAGTCATCGGACGATTCAATTCCATCACCAGCTCTGTGTCCGCGGGAAGCATCGCGGCACGGTGTTGCCAATCCAGTGCGCTACGGTCAGGGTGGCGCCGACGGCTCCGCCGATGAGCAGGCCTTTGCCGCCGCCAGACCATCCGCCCACGAGCATTCCGCCGCCCATCGGCCTAGTAAATTGTTGTTGCGTATACGCAACGTATTGGTTTATAAAAGCATCATGTCGCTTCATAACCGCATCGCTGTGCTTCGGGCGGAAAAGAAATTATCTCGGGCGACGCTGGCATCGTCCGTCGGTGTGAATCCGCAGACGATCGGGTTTCTAGAGCGGGGCGACTACACGCCGTCGCTGGAGTTAGCCTTCAAGATCGCCGAGCACTTTGGATTGCCGGTCGAGGCTGTCTTCTCGCCTCGGCCGTTTAGGACATTGAGCGAGCAGGTGTACGACATGCACAAGAGGGAGGCTTGAGATGGCGGTAAACGGAAACAATGTGAACAAAGAGCGGAGTTGGTTCTGGAGGAAGATCGGGTTTTGGTTTGTGCCGGTGAGGGCGGGGACACTGGGACCGGAGGAGTGGGCGAAGGTCCGCAAGATGTCGCGGACCGGAAAG
>Ga0070761_10001939_pt1 | contig 12881 bp, 12 predicted proteins | sample HubBroMetageREF1_FD_66724 | JGI IMG/M metagenome (GOLD analysis project Ga0070761, IMG submission 66724) | Reference soil microbial communities from the Hubbard Brook experimental Forest, New Hampshire, USA - Hubbard Brook CCASE Soil... | ecosystem: Environmental > Terrestrial > Soil >...
CGCCTGGTCGAACGCGCGCCGGGCGGCGACGACGGTCGACTCAACGGTCGTGACATCGGCCCGGTGCTGGACGGCCATCGTGTCGCAGGCGACCTGGCTCGCCGCGATCCGGATCGGGGTGTCGGTGTGCTCGCGCGCGGTCTCCAGCGGACCGAGCACCACGGCGGCGGCCCCGTCCGACAGGGGCGCGCAGTCGAACATCCCGAGCGGCTCGGCGACGGCGCCCGCCTCCATGACCTGGGCCAGCGAGAGCTTGTTACGGTAGTGCGCGTTCGGATTCTTCGAGCCCATCTCGTGGGCATGCACGGCAACCCGGGCGAGCTGTTCCTTCGTCGTACCATACTGGTACATGTGACGTCGCGCGATCAGCGCCCAGAGCGAGGGCAGGGTCGCCCCGAAGACGACCTCCCACTCATGGTCCGCGGTCGCGCTCGTGATCCGGTTGCCCGTCTCGTCGGGCACGTCGGTGAGTTTCTCCGCACCGCCGACGACGACGTAGTCGTACAACCCGCTCGCCACGGCGAGGTACCCCTGGTGGAACGCCAGCGCCCCCGACGCCCCGCCCGCTTCGACGCGCACCGCGGGCAGATGCCGGCGTCCGAGGCCGGCGTAGTCGAGGATGAGCGGACCGATGTGTTCCTGGTCGATGAGCGACCCGCTCGCCATGTTGCCGAGGTACAGCGCGCCGAGGTCGGCGGAGGAGAGTTTCGCGTTGACGAGCGCCTGGAGTCCCGCTTCGATCCCGATCTCCCGGAACGAGCGGTCCCACAGCTCGCCGAACTTCGTCATGCCGACGCCGAGGACAGCCACGTCGCGCACGGTCAGCTGCCCCCCATGTTGATCTTGCCGCGGTACTTCGCGTAGACGCCGTAGGTGAGCTCGATCCCGCTGTCGAGGTAGGACTGGACGGGACGCCCGAACGACTTGTCGTACGTAGCGAGCTCATCTGTCGTGGTAAGGTCGAACGCGTCGGAACCGGCACCGGATCCGTACCCTACCATGAGGATCCGTTCGCCGGGGGCCGCATGGTCGAGAACGTTCGCGAGCCCGAGCAGGGCGGCCGCCGAGTACGTGTTCCCGATGTACGGCGTGACGAGTCCCCATTTCATCTGCTGCTCGGTGAATCCGAGCTGCTTTCCTACTCGCTGCGGGAACTTTCCGTTCGGTTGGTGGAAGACGACGTACTGGTAGTCTTTCGGCTCGGTGCCGGACGCCTCCATCAACCGGTGGGCGCATTCCGTCTCGTGCCGGAAGTACGCGGGCTCCCCCGTGAACCGTCCGGTGTGGCTCGGGTACCGTTGCCCCTCGCGTCGCCAGAAGTCCGGCGTGTCGGTCGTGTACGAGAGTGTCCGTTCGACCTTGGCAATGACGTGCTCGCGCCCGAGGACGAACGCGGCGCCTCCCGCGCTGGCCGAGTATTCGAGCGCGTCCCCCGGCGCGCCCTGCGACGTGTCCGTCCCGATCGCGACGCCGTAGCGGACCATCCCGGCGCCGACCAGCCCGAGGCAGGTCTGGATCGCCGCCGTGCCGGCTTTGCACGCGAACTCGAAGTCCGCGGCCGTGAGATTCGGCGTGGCGCCGACGGCTTGCGCGACGACGGTCGCGGTCGGTTTCACCGCATAGGGGTGCGACTCTGACCCCACGTAGAGTGCACCGATCGTCTGCGGGTCGATCCCGCCGCGGACGAGCGCAACGCGCAGCGCCTCCGTCGAGATCGTGATCGTATCCTCGTCCGGAGCGGGAACGCTCTTTCGGTGGACGTTGAGCCCCTGGCCCATGCTTTCTCCGTCGGCGCCCCAGACGCGGCCGATCTCCGTCGGCGAGATCCGGTACCGCGGGACGTACGCTCCGTAGCTCACGATTCCTGCGTCCATTCGTTTCCCTTCCGTGCTAGAGTTCCTCGAGTCGTTCGAGCACCGCCGGTGCGGCGAGCGACGTGGTGAGGAGAGGAATGTTCTCGACCTCGCTCAATCGGACAGCGAGCGGGTCGACGCGACCGGGGTTCGCGAAGAGGACGGCCGCCGGTTTGAGCGGGTGGGCGCGGATCGCGACCATCGGGGAGCGGCCGTACTTCACGTTCGAAAAGATGAGCGCCCGCTGGGTCGTCCAACCGTACACCTCGACGAAATGGGACGCGTCGATCGAAAGGATCGCGCGCGGGGCGTCGAGGACGGTGAAGCCGTGGATGTCGCGATGGAGGTCGACGCGGCTCACCGCTCGGGCTTCCAGCTGGTCCGCGAACGATCGGAGCGGGATCGCCACCGCGAACTCGCGCATGCCGAGGATGCCGTCCGAATGGGGATGGATGCCGAGGCGCTGTCCCACTTTTCCGCCGTGGTCCGTGTCGACGGCGAGCAGCGCGTCCACGTACTTGCGGATGAACGCAGCCCCCGGGCTCAACCGGCGCTCGGACTCGTAGTCCGAGATCACGGACGGCACGGTCTGCAACTGGCGCGCGAGGTCGCGTTGGGAGATGCCGAAATCTTCGCGCCACTTGCGGAGTGTCCGGCCCGGATGGGGCGAGAGAACGACCTCGCCGGCCATCTTCTCGCGGATCTCCGCTTCCACGAGCCCGAGGGAGGCGGGGGCCGGTATAAATCGCTAGCCTTCGTGTCGGTGCTAGCGCTCGACACGTGCCGATAGCGCCGCCGAAGAAACGGGGGAATGGACCGGGCGAGAGTTTCCGGGCGGGACGCACTCCCGCCCCTTTGAACTCGCGACCTCTACCTTGCCAAGGTAGCGATCTTCCGCTGATCTACCGGCCCACGCGGCGTCCGAGCGACCGCGCGGGATAAGTGTTGTCGGTTCGAGCCGGCGACGGCTCGTCCGCTGCTTCCAAATGCTTATGCCTCGGGCTCGACTCGGCCGCCCGATGGCGGACGACGGGTCGGGCGAACCGCTCGACATGCTCGCGAAAAGCGCGCGCGACCTGCTCCGGCCCGAGGAACTCGTCCGAGAGGCGACGCGCGATATCGTCAAGGACGAGATCCGTAAACACCTCGAAAAGACGCTCAAGGAGGACCCCCAGCTCGAGGCGGACCTCCGGGAGGCGGTCCGCGAGCTGCTCGCCGCGCGCGCGACCGAGTACGCCGCGCTCGTCCGGGTTGGCACCGCTACGGCCCGACTCGGTCTCCACGCGCTGCCGCCCGAAGTGCGGCGGGCGTTGACGAAGAACGTCGTCGACCTCCTCTCGAAGGAGCTCGGCCAGATCGTCGAGAGGTCCCTCTAGCGATGACGATGGCGCCGGACCAGGTCCGGATCTACGAGATCAAGCGTGTTGACGTCGAGGGCGCGATCGTCATCGACGGATTTCCGTCGGTGGGCCTCGTCAGTTCGATCGTGGCCAACTATCTCATCGATACGCTGCAGATGGAGCAGATCGGGATCGTCGAGTCCCCGGCCTTTCCCACCGTCTCGCTCATCCGGAACGGCGACCCGCAGCACCCGGTCCGAATCTACGCCGGCCGCCCGCCGGCCGACCGAACGGGCCGCGGCGCGGACAAGATCGTGGCGTTCGTCTCCGAATTCCATCCCGCTCCCACCGTGATCCACCCGCTCGCGACGACGATCCTGGACTGGGTCCAGGAACAGCGCTGCTCGCTGCTCGTGTCGCCCGAAGGACTCGTCGTGGACGCGGCGCCGCGCGTCGGGAAGGGCGGTCGAGCGGCGCGACTGAACGACGTTCGGGTGTACGGCGTCGCCAGCACGCGAAAGGCGCGCGAGCTGTACATCGAGCCGAACATGAACACCTTCGCGGAGGGCGTCATCACCGGTATCGCCGGTGTCCTCCTGAACGAGGGCCGTCGCCGCGGTTTTGACGTGCTCACGTTCCTCGCCGAGGCGCAGTCCGACTATCCGGACGCCCGCGCGGCGGCCAAGGTGATCGAAACGATCAACCAGATCTTGCTGCGGACGCCGCTCGACCCCGTCCCGCTCTACGCCGAGGCGGAGCGGATCGAGCAGCAGCTGTTGTCGATCCAGCGGCACGCCGCCGAGCGCGGACGGGCCGATGCGCCGACGCAGAGCTCGCAGCCGATGTACCGTTAGAGCGGCTCGCCGGGATCCGCTCGAGCAGTTCGTCGAGGCCGGCGATGAGCCGGTCCGCGTCGCCGCGGTCGTTGTAGAAGTAGAACGAGGCCCGGACATTTCCCGGGAGCCCGCGCCGCTCGTAGAACGAGTGGACGCAGTGCATGCCCGAGCGGACCATCACGTCGTGGCCCTCGTCCAGAAAGACGGCGGCGTCGTTCGGGTCGACTCCGTCCAGCGAGAACGCAAAGATGCTGGGACGCTCGCGGGGGTCGCTCGGACCGAGGAGCTGCACGCGGGGTTCTCCGACGAACGCTGTCGAGACGCGTGCGTTGAGCTCGCGCTGGCGCGCTTCGATCTCCTCGAGACCGACCGCGTCAAGATAGTCGAGCGCCGCGTGCGCCCCGATCACGCCGGCATAGTTCTGCAGACCCGCCTCGAACCGGTGCGGCGGGGGCCGCAGTTCGTGCGCGGTGAGCGTGCTCCACTCGACCGTCTCCCCGCCGAGGAGGAGCGGGCGGAGTTCGGCGATCGGACCGGGAGCCGCGGCGAGCACTCCGATCCCCGTGGGTCCGAGCATCTTGTGCGCGGAGATCGCATAGAAGTCGACCCCCCACGCGTCCAGCTCCACCGCGAGGTGCGGCGCGGCCTGACATCCGTCGAACAGCACGAGCGCGCCGTGATCGTGCGCTCGCTCGGTGATCTCGCGGATCGGGAGCGACCGGCCGTCGAGGTTGGACGTGTGGAAGAAGCTCAGGAGCCGGACGCCCTTCACCAGCTCGTCTTCGAGCGCGTCCCCATCGAACGTGCCGTCGTCCGGCAGCGCGAGGGTCGCGAGCTTAGTCCCCCGCTCCTGCGCGAGTCGTTGCCAGATCACGAGGTTCGAGTTGTGCTCGCGGTCGGTGACGAGGACGCGGTCCCCCCGCTGGTAGGAGAGACCCTGGCCGACGAGATTAATCGCCTCCGTCGCGTTCCGAACGAAGACGACGCCGCTCGGGTCGGAGCGACCGAGGAAGTGCGCGAACGCGCCCCGGGCGGCTTCGTACCGTCGGCCCACTTCCTCGGCATAGCGATGCAAACTCCGACCGGCGCATCCGGGGAAATCCCGGTAGTACTCGGCCATCGCGTCGAGGACCCGGTTCGGTACGAGCGACATGCAGGCGGAGTCGAGGTACGTCGGCGTCGGATGCCCCGGGCGGGCCGATAGCGCGGCAAAGTCGCCCCGCCGTCCTTCAACCGTCACGGAGGTCCTCGCTGCAGCCCGTCCGCGGCCGTGGCGAGAATCGCCGCCCCGTACACCAGGGCGCGCTCGTCCGGCGCGAACGTGGCGCTGTGGAGACTGGCCGGCTGCTCGGGAATTCCTACGCCGAGCCGTAGGAAGGTGCCCGGCACTTTTTCGAGGTACCGGGCGAAGTCCTCGGCCCCCATGAGGGGATATTCCATTTCGTAGCAGTGGGACTTTCCGAACTCGATCCGAAGGGCGTCCGCCACGATCTTGGTGGCCGCGGGCTCGTTGAACAGCGGTGGATATCCCCGGCGGTACTGGATCCGGACGCGCGCCCCCAAGCTCGCGGCGATCGCCTTCACCCGGCGGTGAAGGGCCGAGTCGATCATATCCCGTGTTTCGGGTCGAAGCGTTCGGACCGTCCCTTCGAGAACTACCTCGGACGGCAGGATGTTGTTCCGCGTCCCGCCGTGGATCGACCCGACGCTGACGACCACCGGGTCGAGCGGGTTCCGGACCCGGCTCACGAGCGCCTGGAGTCCGTTGACGATCTCGCTCGCCACCACGATCGCGTCGGGTCCCTGGTGGGGAGTCGCGGCGTGGCCGCCCTGACCGAGGACCGTGATGTGGAAGAAATCCGCGGCGGCCATCGACGCACCGCTCTTCCAGCCGACCTTGCCGAGGGGGATCGTCGGATCGACGTGTTGACCCACGACGAAGTCGACCTTGGGATCCTTGAGGCAGCCTCGCTCGATCAGGGGCAGCGCTCCGCCCTGGTTCCCCTCCTCCTCGGCGGGTTGGAACAGGAGCTTGACCGGACCGACGGGACGTCGGCCGCCCCGGGTCATCATGGCGGCCGCCCCGAGCAGGCACGCCAGGTGAACGTCGTGTCCGCACGCGTGCATCTTGCCCGGAAAGCGCGAGGCGAAGGGCAACTGCGTCGCTTCCGTGACCGGGAGTGCGTCCATGTCGGCCCGCAACGCGACGACCGGTCGGTCCGAGCTGCCGGGGATCAGCCCGACCACTCCGGGGAACCCCTCGAAGGTCCGGTACGAGATGCCGAGCTCCCGGAGCGCCGCCACGACCTTGTCGCGGGTGCGGTTCTCCTCGAGCGAGAGTTCCGGCTCTCGGTGGAACGCGTTGCGCCACGTCCGCATGGCCGGGAGCGCACGACGCGCGTCGGGCGTCCACGCTTCCGGCAATCGAGCCATCGAGCGCGCAGCGGGGGGCCCGATATAATGCGCGCGGACCGCGTCCCTCGGGGGTACGTCGTCAGGGAGGTCCTGGGCCGCCCGCGAGCATCCGCTCGAGCTTCCGGTTCGCTCGGAACGACGAGAACTCGAGTACCGCCGGCGTGCCCGGCGCGGGCTCCCGGAACCGGTTGAACCACACCGCCCGGATCCCGCTCGCATGAGCGCCGGTGACGTCCATCTCCCAGCTGTCGCCGACCATGACCGCCTCCTCGGGCCGAACTCGGGCTCGGTCCAAGGCGGCGCGGAAAAGGCCCACGTCCGGTTTTTGCACGCCGACCTCGTCGGACGTGACGAGATGGTCGACGATGCGATCGAGTCCCAGGAAGGCGAGCTTCTCCCGCTGCTCCGTGAGGGTGTTGTTCGTGACCACGCCGACCCGCGTCCGGCCCGCCAGCGAGGTGACGAACTCGGGGGCCCCGGAAACGGGTCGTCGGAGTCGCTGGTAGTGCGAGCGGTACTCCGTCGAGAGTTGGGTCGCGAACTCCGGCTCGACCGCCCGACCGGCCCACGCTGCGAGACGCGCGAATCGGTCCGCGCGGGCTTCCGCGTGGGATCGACGTCCGAGCGCGACTTCGCCGTGCGTGTCCCAAAGCAGCTGCGCGTACTGCTCGGACATCGATTCGAGCGGTTGGGCCCGCAGAAAGGGGTGGTCTCGCCGCAGGGCCGCGAGCGACGCGCGGAGCGTGAGGGTATGGTCGAAGAGGGTGTCGTCGAGGTCGAAAAGGACCAGGGGCGGAAGCGACGGCTTCCGCGCTCGAACGATCGGCACGGAGGGCACTACCGGAAGGAGGCAGAAAACTCCGGGCCTCGCCCCCTAGATTCGGTAGGATTCCGATAGGGACGATGGGTCTCCTTTTTATACGAGTATTGTCCTACTCTTGCCGCAAAAAGAGGACCGTGCGCCCTCGGTGGCGGTCGCGTCCTCGGAGTCCACCCCCATGTCGAAAATCATCGGAATTGACCTCGGAACGAGCAACTCGGCGGCCGCGATGCTGGAGGGCGGCCGCCCCGTGATCATCCCCAGCGCGGAAGGAACGACGACGGGCGGCGGGAAGGCGTTCCCGTCGTATGTGGCGTTCACGAAGGACGGACAACTGATCGTGGGCGAGCCGGCGCGTCGCCAGGCCGTCTCGAACCCCGAAGGTACCGTCACTGCGTTCAAGCGGAAGATGGGCACGGATTACAAGTACAAGATCTACGGGAAGGAGTACACTCCGCAGCAGCTCTCCGCGTACCTCCTCCAGAAGATCAAGCGGGACGCGGAAGCGTTCATCGGCGAGAAGGTCGAGAAGGCGGTCATCACCGTCCCGGCCTACTTCAACGACAATCAGCGCCAGGCGACGAAGGACGCGGGCGCGATCGCCGGCCTCGAGGTCGTTCGGATCATCAACGAGCCCACGGCCGCCTCGCTCGCCTACGGGCTCGACAAGGCCGGGAAGAACCAGAAGATCCTCGTCTTCGACCTTGGGGGCGGGACGCTCGATGTGACGATCATGGACTTCGGCGACGGTGTCTTCGAGGTGCTCTCGACGAGCGGCGATACGCAGCTCGGGGGGACCGACATGGACACGGCGCTCACCGAGTGGATCGCCGGCGAGTTCCAGAAGGACTCCGGGATCGATATCCGCAAGGACAAGATGGCGATGCAGCGCGTCCGCGATGCGGCCGAGAAGGCGAAGATCGAGCTCTCGTCGACGCTCGAGACGCAGATCAACCTCCCGTTCCTCACCGCGACCAACGAGGGTCCGAAGCACCTCGCGCTGACGCTCTCGCGCGCGAAGCTCGAGGACCTCGTCCGGCCGATCGTCGACCGATGCCGTAAGCCGGTCGATCAGGCGATCGCCGACGCGAAGATCAAGAAGGACGACATCGGCCGGATCGTCCTCGTCGGCGGTCCGACGCGGATGCCGATGGTCCAGAAGTTCCTCGAGGGCGCCGTGGGGCGCCCCATCGAACGCGGCGTCGACCCGATGGAGTGCGTCGCGATGGGCGCGGCGATCCAGGGCGGCGTGCTCGGCGGCGAGGTCAAGGACGTCCTCCTGCTCGACGTGACGCCCCTCTCGCTCGGCCTCGAGACGATGGGCGGGGTATTCACCAAGCTGATCGAGCGGAACACGACGATCCCGACCCACAAGTCGGAGACGTTCACGACCGCCTCTGACAACCAGAACACGGTCGAGATCAAGGTCTCGCAGGGCGAGCGCCCGATGGCGGGCGACAACGTCGCGCTCGGGAGCTTCCTCCTCACCGGCATCCCGCCGGCCCCGCGGGGCATCCCGAAAGTCGAGGTCAGCTTCGATATCGACGCGAACGGGATCCTCAACGTCTCGGCGAAGGACCTCGCGTCGGGACGCAAGCAGGGGATCACGATCACGGCGTCCAACAAGCTCTCGAAGGACGACGTCGCGAAGATGGTCCACCAGGCGGAGGAGTTCGCGGACGCCGACAAGGCGCGCGCGGAACTGGTCCACGCGAAGAACCAGGCGGAGTCGCTCGCCTACGAAGCCGAGCGGGTGCTCACCGATTCGAAGGACAAGGTCGACGCGGCGGACGCCCAGTCCGTCCGAGACCAGATCACCGCGCTCCGGGACCTGGTCCAGAAGAAGGACGTCTCCGCGTCCGAGCTGAAGGAGAAGACCGACCAGCTCACGACGGCGCTCCACGCGATCGCGCAGAAGCTCTACGCGGCGGGATCGGCGAACAGCGCGGGTCCCACGAGCGCTCCCCCGCCGGAAGAGGCGACGACCTCCGAGCCGACGAACCACGGCGGGCCGAGCGGGCCCGTCGACGCCGACTTCAAGGTCGTCGACAAGGACGCCGGCGACGAGCAAGGCCAGCCGTAGACCGGTCCGGGGCTAGTGCCCCGGGAGGGGTCGGGGCCACACCCGACCCTTCGGCGGTCCGACGTACTCAACCTCGGGTCGCATCAGGCGATTGTCGGTCGATTGCTCGAGCGCGTGGGCCGTCCATCCGGCGGTCCGCGCGACCGCGAACGTCGGCGTGAACAGCGCGGGCGGCAGACCGATCCCCTCGAGCACGACCGCGCTGTAGTACTCGACGTTCGTGAACAGGCGCGCGCCGGGCTTGGCCGCCCGCAGCTCCGCGAGAGCGACCTTCTCGACCGCCTCCGCGAGCGCGAGGCGGTGCGGGTCGCCGACCGAGCGGGCGATCTCGTGCAACCGGAGTCCGCGCGGGTCGTCCGTCTTGTACACTCGATGTCCGAAACCGTAGAGGACCTCCTTGCGGGCCAGCCGTTCCTGGACCCACGTGGCCGCGCGGTCGGCGGTCCGGATCTCGTCGAGCATCTCGGAAACCTTGCTCGGGGCGCCGCCGTGGACCGGCCCCTTCAGGGTGCCGAGCGCTCCCGTCGCCGCACTGACCAGGTCGGATTGGGTGGAGATCGTGACCCGGAGCGAGAAGGTAGAGGCGTTCATCCCGTGGTCGGCGAGGAGGTCGAGGTACCCCTGCAGCGCGGCGACGCGGCGGGGCTCGGGCTCGGTGCCGAAGAGCATCCACAGGTAGTTCGCAGCATGGTCGAGGTCGGCCCGGGGAGGAACCGGCGCGAGCCCCTTCGAGCGACGGACGTAGCGGGCGAGTAGCACCGGGGTGCGTGCGATCAGGTCGAACCCTTGCTCACGCGTCGGGGGGTAGCCGTACGAGCCGTCCCCGAGGGCGGAGAGGATCGTACGGAGCGCTACGAGCGGGGGGAGCCCGGGCGGGATGGCGTCCACGAGGTGCTCCACCGTCGGGGGGACCGAACGGCGAGCGGAGAGCTCCCGTCGGACCTCGGGGGACGGGTCGGCGCCCGGAGGTTCCCCGTAGAGGAGGAGATGCACGACCGACTCGTACGGGACGCCCGGCACGAGGTCTCGGACGTCGAATCCCCGATAGACCAGGTCGCCGGTCTCGCCCCCGACCCACGTGATCGACGAGCGTCCGATGACGACGTCGTCCAGTCCCTTCGAGATCCGGACCGGCGCCGCCATCGCGTCCGCGACATCGGGTCGCGGGCTTAGCCTCAGCGCCCGCGCAACACCGCCGGCCCTCGGGGAAAAGTTATGACCCGCGGTCGGTCGGTCCGCCGATGGCCGCCGGTCCGATCCCGTTGCTCGAGCGCGTCGTGCAGCAGCGCGTCACCCTCGTACTGAAGGACACGCGCCAGCTCACGGGCAAACTCCTCGGGCTCGACGAGCACATGAACCTCGTTCTCGACGATACCGATGAGTCGACCGCGGAAGTTACGCGCCATCTCGGTCGCGTGGTGCTGCGCGGGTCGAACGTCGTGGTCCTCCACGCCCCCCAGGCCGGCGGAGCGAAGTCGGGCTGATCCCGTGCCGAGCGCTTCCGAACCGGCGGGCCGAGGTCGACCCCGCCCCAAGGGCGAGACGCTCGCGGTCCTGAAGTACCTCGCGCTCGCCGGCGCGGACACCACCCCCGTCGTGGTCACCTCGCGCGAGCTCGGGTCGAAGATCGGCGTCAGCCAGCAGGCGGCCGACCGCTACCTCGTCGGGCTCGAGAAGCGAGGGCTCGTCACCCGCTCGCTCGCTCAGCGGCGACAGCGGCTCGTCCTGACCCCGGAGGCGATGATGCTCTTGCGCGCCGAGTACCACAGCTATCACCGCATCTTCGAAGGTCCGAACCGGCTCCGGTTCTCGGGCAAGGTCGCCTCGGGACTCGGCGAGGGTCGGTACTATCTCAGCCAGCCGGGGTACGTCGTGCAGTTCACGGAGCGCCTCGGCTACGCTCCCTATCCGGGGACGTTGAACATCCGCGTCGGAGGGCCCGCGCTTCGGAAGATGGACCTGACCAGCCACTGGACGGGGCTCCGGATCGACGGGTTCCAAGCCTCGGGCCGTACGTTCGGCGGCGCCACCTGCTTTCCGGCGCGCATGAACGGCCACCCGTGCCATTTCATTCACCCCGACCGGACCCACTACAAGGACGTCGTCGAGTTCATCGCCGCGGATTGTTTGCGCGACGCCCTCGGGGTGAAGGACGACGACCCCGTCGAGCTCGACGTCGAGGAACTGTGACCCCCGGGTCGGTCGCCCGCTCGGTCGCGCATGACCGGCGCCCGGACCCGGCGGCACCGGACGCGGCCCGGCGGTACGTGAACCAGTGGGTCGAGGCGGAGGCGATCGGCGACGAGCGCGTCTCCGCGTTCGTTCTGATCATGAAGACCCGCGGCTGTTACTGGGCGGACGAGAAGGGTTGCTCGATGTGCGGCTACGCCAAGGACACGCTCGGTCGTTCGGCCACTCCCGAGGAGCTCGCGGAGCAGACGTCGCGGGCGCTCGCGCGGTATCGCGGCGAGCCGTACGTCAAGGTGTACACCTCGGGCAGTTTCCTCGACGACCGCGAGGTCGACCCGGAGAGCCGTCGGGCGCTGGTCGCCGCGTTCTCGGGACGGGCGCGCCGACTCCTCTTTGAGACGCTCCCCGAGTTCGCGACGGCCGACACCCTGAGCCCGCTGCGAGCGGCGTTCGCCGGCGAGCTCGAGGCCGCGCTCGGTCTCGAGACGACGGACCCGACGGTCCTCGCGCGGTATGTCCACAAGAACGCACCCCCCTCCGAGTACCTCGCGGCTGCGGACCGGGTCCGCGCGCTCGGATTGCGCGCCAAGGCGTACCTCCTGCTCAAGCCACCGTACCTGACCGAGCAGGAGTCGATCGAAGACGTCGTTCGGTCGGTCGAGGAAGCATCGACGCGGTTCGATGCGCTATCGGTGAACCCGGTGCACATCCAGAACGGTACCGTCGTCGAGTGGCTGTACCACCGAGGCCGCTACCGTCCGCCCTGGTTGTGGAGCGTGGTCGAGGTGCTGCAGCGCGGCGCCGAAAGGCGCGGCTCCGCGCGCCTCGTTTCGTTCCCGACGGCCGGGGGACTGGCGCGGGGAGCGCACAACTGCGGCGAGTGCGATGCGCGCGTCCTGGCGGCTATCGAGGAGGCGTCCTTGTCGCAGAAGTTCGAGGGCCTTCGCGACCTCGACTGCGAGTGCCGGACCACGTGGTCCCACGGACGCGCGCTCGAGCCGCTCGGGGTCGAGGCATGAGCGGGTGGACCCCGAAGCTCCCCGAGCACGCGATCCCGGCGATCGAGCAGTTCCTGCGCGCCCACGCGCTGTCCGGTCCGGCGACGGGCGTCGTGGTGGGACTCTCGGGCGGGATCGATTCCGCCCTCGTGGCGCGACTCGCCCGCGACGCGCTCGGGCCGGAGCACGTGCTCGGGGTCCTGGAGCCGGACGCGCGTTACCCCTCCGCCCTGCTGGCCGAGACACAGGAGTACGCCCGGCACCTCGGGATCGAATCGATCACCGTCCCGATCGAGAAGGTCGAGGCCGCCTTTCGAGCGGCGCTGCCCGAGGTGACCGACCGTGT
>Ga0070761_10001940_pt1 | contig 12879 bp, 10 predicted proteins | sample HubBroMetageREF1_FD_66724 | JGI IMG/M metagenome (GOLD analysis project Ga0070761, IMG submission 66724) | Reference soil microbial communities from the Hubbard Brook experimental Forest, New Hampshire, USA - Hubbard Brook CCASE Soil... | ecosystem: Environmental > Terrestrial > Soil >...
TCCCGCTATTGCGCGCCCCGCTCGAGGGCCAGGATATCGTCGCCGACTACGGCAGCACGGGCTTGACGCTGCGCCGCCATCCGCTGGCGTTGGTGCGCGGGAAATTGCTGAAGCGCGGGGTCATTCCGGCGCAAGAACTGTGGGAGAAGCCGAACGGTGAGTTCGTGACCACGGCGGGCTTGGTGATTACGCGGCAGCGGCCGGGCAGCGCGAACGGCGTGACCTTCGTCACCATGGAGGACGAAACCGGCTATGTGAACCTGATCGTCTGGGAGCGCGTGGCAACCGCCCAGCGCGCGGCATTGCTTGATTCGCGGCTGCTCGAGGTGCGCGGCAAGCTGCAGCGGGAGGGCGATGTGCTGCATGTGGTCGCCCAGCGGCTGACGAATCTTTCCGCGCTGCTCGGCGATCTCGTGGTGGCGTCGCGGAATTTTCACTAAGCTCTCATACGTGTACGATGAGGCTCAAACGGTGAGGAAAAGCCAAGATGCGGAAAGTCGAGTCGATCATCGCGATTGCAATCGCCGCAGGCGGTCTGCTGCACAGCTCGAACGCTCCCGCCCAGACCCCCGAACAGGAAAAGCTCTGGGAAGCCCAGCACGCGCAGGCGCTCGTCGAACAAAAAGCCAAGGCGGAGCAGCTGGCCAAACAACGCGAGGCGCGAAGACAGGACCCGATGGCCTGGGTTCGCACGCTCGACCCAATGTCCACCGGTGGCTGGCAATTCCGCACCGTCGCCGGGGACGGGTCGTGGGCGGCGTACAGCACCGACCATCAGTTGACGCGCAAGGGCCAGCTCGTGTCCGTGTGGCTGCGACAGGAGTACGCCGAGCCCCAACAGGGCGGCGGCAATGACCTATATATGAGCACCGTCGAGAATGTTCAGTACGACTGCGGCAAGAATCGCGTTCGCGCGCTCGTGGTCATCTATTACACCGAGAACAACATTCACGGCGGCGAGCAGAGCGAGCAATCCGACCCGAAGGAAGCGCCGTGGACCCCGATCGTGCCGGGGACGCTGGCGGAACTGAACTTCCAGTGGGCTTGCGCCGCGAACGGCAAGGGCGGTAAGTGACCTACGCTATCGGCCGCATCTCATTTTTGCCGTTGCGGCAGCGGTTCTATTGGCACTGCCGAAATATGTCGCTGAAGGATTGCGCCGGGGTCCAGACATGCTAGGTTTGTGATATCCAAAATTGGCTCAGTCCACGATAGAGGGAGTTCATCGTTGCGTCGCAATCGCAAGTCTGCCGTCGCCCATTATCTTCCATCGGTGTCGCTGCTTGCCGTGTCGAGCTTTGCAGGGGCAGCATCGCCGATCGGTTCAGACCCGATCTGGCTCGGCACGATGGGAAATACGCTGCTCTTCGTCGCCCAACCTGCGTCGATCACGAGCGCTGGAACCTCCGTTCTCTATAGCTCCGACGGCACGGCCGCGGGCACGACTCAGGTAGCGCCGATTGACGCAGGCGTCGTCGAGGCCATCTCCTACAACAAAGGCGCGTTGTTCCTCTCGGCGGGCACGAAGTCGTATTTTCTCGCCAACGTCACGACTTCAGGGCAACAAGTCTGGGTCACCGATGGCACGGCGGCGGGGACGCACCAGGTCACGAACATCGCGGACACAAATGGTACGAGCCCTGCCTTACTCGGCCTCATCGGCACGAATCTGATTTTCGCCGATTATGCGTCGGACAATACGATGCAATTGTATCTGACCGACGGCACCGCCGCGGGTACAAGCACGCTTTCCAGCTTCGCCCAGAATCAATACGGTCTGGTCAGCGACAGCATCGCGCTCAACGGTAAGGTCTACGTTGCACTCAACTCGAGTCTCTCGTGTTGTGAACCAGATCTCTGGGCCACCGACGGCACCAGTGCCGGCACCGTGCGCATCGACTCGAACGAGGGATATCCGACGTTTCACCTCCAGCCGAGCTCGCTCGAGGCGTTCGGGAACTCAGTAGCGCTGCTCACCGATACGGAAAACGAGGGGGTCCAGCTCTCGCTCGTAAATACGACGTCCAATGCACTCACCATCCTGGAAACAAGTGCAGGCGCATCGTATGGCAGCACCATTGCGGCGATGGATGGCTTCATTTTGTACCTGAGCGGCAGTGCCAACAGCGGTCTTGAGCTCTGGCAATCCGACGGGACGCTGCCGGGCACTGTCTTGGTCATGAATATGGGGCAAGGCGTTCAGTTCAGCCAGCTGGGGCAGGATCTCGTGGTGACGCGCGTGGGCGATCGGGCCATCTTCCAATCCGAGAATGCGCAGAATGGGCCGCAGCTTTGGAGCTCGGATGGCACTGCCTCGGGGACGGTGCCCCTCATTGCGACCCCCACGCCGAGCGGCTCCGGCTATTCACAACCTCTTTTGGGGGTAGCCGGTACACATGGATACTACGCCGTCTACAATGGAACGGAATTCCAAGTGGTGGTCACCGACGGCACGGTGGCGGGAACTCATGTGCTGACCGAGGCCGGTCAGATTGATCAGAACGGGATCAGTGCCACGCAGGTGGCGGGCGACGACACGCTCGCCTTTATCTATACCTATCATCAAGACGCCTCGGACAACCTCAAGCATCTGTACGCGTATTCGCCCCAGTCCAATGCGGTCACCCACCTGCTGGATGCTCCCCTGCTCTACGCGGGTCAGCCGATCGTCACATACATGGGGCAACTGTATTTCACGGGCAGCGATCCTGTGCATTCAGATAATCCTTGGGTGAGCGACGGCACGGTGGCCGGCACGCATATCTTGGTGAACCTCTCCAATGTCGCACCGATGGCTGTCAACGACTCCGCGAGTTCCCAAAATGATGCGGCGGTCACGATCGACGTGCTGGCGAACGACTCCGAAGCCGGCGGAACCATCGACACCACCAGCGTGCAGATCGTCTCGGGGCCGGCGCATGGCACTGCGGCGGTGACAGCGTCCGGGTCGGTCGTCTATACACCGGTCACTGGATCCGCGGGCTCGGATTCGTTCACCTACAATGTGAAGGACCTGCAGGGTGCCCTGTCGAATGTCGCGTCCGTCACGGTAAGCGTGACCGCCTCGGCAGCCCCCTCGGGCAGCCAAGGCGGCGGCGGTGGCGGTGGTGCCGCAACAATGCTCGACCTACTGGCGCTCGGATGCTTGACGTTGTTGCGCGGGCTTCGTTCGACCCGACTGATGCGTCGGAATGCGGAGCGGCGAGCTTTATCCGTGAGTGGCTAGCGCAGCTTCTTGCTCTTGCGGGCCGCCCGCTCGAGCGGATCCGCGTCTGGGGCGCCCGCGTCATCGATCTTGTAGTCATCGAAGTCGCTCAACAGCTCCGCCGTGCGCTTCTCTTCCATGACCCGCTCCAGGCGCCGCCAGGCAGGCTCGGCTCCCTTCGGAGCGCGGCGCCGCTGCGACTCGACGTCGCGCATGATGTGATCGACGTCCACGTCGTCACCGCCGGGCGCGGTGTCCTCGGCGTCTTCTTCCTCGAATTCGTCGGATTCGGGCTTTTCGATCATGCTACCGGGACCTAAGGTCTCACCAGTGGACTGACACGCGCGGTTTATAAACGGAAAGGCGTCCTGTGCGCAATACCCTGGCGCACAGTTCCCTATTTGACAAGGTCGTTGAGCTGAAATATCGGCAACAACAGCGCGATGACGATGAACATGACCACCGCCCCCATGAACACGACCATGAAGGGGCCCAGTAGATTCGTCATTGTCGACAGCAGCCCGTCCATTTCGCGTTCCTGGTTCGAAGCCGCTCGCTCCAGCATGCTCTCCAGCTCGCCGCTGCTCTCGCCGCTGCTGATCAAGTGGATCATCATGGGCGGAAAGAGCTTGCGCGCGGCAAGCGACTTGCCGATGGGGGCGCCCTCGCGCACCCGGAGCGCCGCATCCTCCACGGCCCTTCTCATCGGCATGTTGCTGACCACCTCGGCGGAGATCCGAAGAGCCTCGAGCACCGGCACGGCGCTGGCGGTCAGAATGCTGAAGGTGCGGGAAAATCGCGCCGTGTTAAGGCCGCGGATGAGCTTCCCGGCGAGCGGCACATGCAGCATGAACCGGTCGAAGCGCAGCCGCGATTCCGGGGCCCGCAGCCAGCGCCGGAATCCCCAGATCGCGACCGCGATCAAAATCAGGGCGTAATACCAGTAATGGCGGATGAAATCGCTCATTCCGATGAGAATGCGGGTGGCGACGGGAAGCTCTTGATGGCCGGATTCGAACACGGCGACGACCTGCGGGACCACGTAGGCCAGCAGGAAGGAGACGATGGCGAACGACAGCACCATGAGCACGATCGGATAGACCAGGGCATTGCTGACCTGCTGGCCCATCGCCTGGCGCGATTCGGTGTAATCCGACAGCCGCTCGAGCACCGAGTCGAGCTTCCCGGACTGTTCGCCCGCCGATACGGTGGCGCGATAGATCTCGGGGAAGGCCTGCGGGAAGTCGCGCAAGCCCTCGGCCAGCGGATGGCCCTCGACCACCTTGCTGCGCACCCCGAGGATGATTCTCTGGACTCGCGGCTTCTCGGTTTGTTCGGCCACCGCTTGGAGCGATTCCTCCAGAGGCAGCCCGGATCGCAGCAGTGTGGCCAATTGGCGCGTCAGCAGCGCCAAATCGAGGGTGGACAGGCCGCGCCGGAAGAAACCCCGAGCGCGGCCCTTCTTGAGCTCCTGCTCCGCCGTCTCCTGGATTTCCATCGGCAGCAATTGCTTGTCTCGCAAGAGCTGCCGCACATGCTTCGGGGTGTCGCCTTCGATCAGGCCCTTGCGCTCCCGACCTTGAGCATCGAGTGCGGTGTACTCAAAGGCTCCCATCAATCCTCGCGCGTTACGCGCAGTACCTCTTCCAGCGTGGTCTCGCCCGCCATCACCTTTCTGCGCCCGTCATCGCGGATGCCGGGACTGGCGGTGCGCGCATAGCGTTCCAGTTCCTGCTCGGAGGTGCCGTCGTGGATCATGGTGCGCATATGATCGTCGACTGCGATCAGCTCGTAAATGCCGGTGCGCCCGCGGTAGCCGTTGCCCGGCTCGCCGCTCGGGCGATACAGCTCGACGGAGCCGCGGTTCGGGTCGAGATTCAGCAGGCGGCGTTCGTATTCACCGGCGGTGAAGCGCTCCTTGGTCTCCGGGTTGAGCACGCGCACCAGGCGCTGGGCAAGCACGCCGATCAAGCTCGAGGACAGCAGGAAGGGCTCTATGCCCATGTCGCGAAGACGCGTGACGGCGCCGACGGCGGTATTGGTATGCAGGGTTGAGAGCACCAGGTGGCCGGTCAAGCTCGCCTGCACGGCGATCTGCGCCGTTTCCAGGTCGCGGATCTCGCCCACCATCACGACGTCCGGATCTTGGCGCAGAATCGCCCGCAATCCGCGCGCGAAGGTCATCTCCACCTTGGTGTTGACCTGGGTTTGACCGATGCCGTCGATGTAGTACTCGATCGGGTCTTCGACCGTCATGACGTTTCGGGTGTTGTCGTTTATGCGCTCGAGCGCCGCGTACAGCGTCGTGGTCTTGCCCGAGCCCGTGGGTCCGGTCACCAAGATGATGCCATGCGGCTTGTGAATGATCTCATCCATGGTGGACTGAGTGCGCGAATCCATTCCGAGCGAAGTCAGTTCGATCCGCCCGGCCTGCTTGTCCAACAGACGCAGCACCACGCGCTCGCCATGTCCCGAGGGCAGGGTCGACACACGCACGTCGACGGCCCGGCCGGCGATGCGCAGCGAGATTCTGCCGTCCTGCGGCAAACGCCGTTCCGCAATATCGAGCTTCGACATGACCTTGACGCGCGATACGACCAGCGGCGCCACGGCGCGCTTGGTCTGCAATACCTCGCGCAACACGCCATCGACCCGGAAGCGGATCACCAGCCGGTTTTCGTAGGGCTCAATATGAATGTCCGACGCATTCTCCTTGACGGCCTGCGTCAGCAAGGCGTTGATCAGCCGTATGATCGGCGCTTCGTCATCGCTTTCGAGCAGGTCGGAGGACTCGGGTATGTCGTCCGCCAGGTGGGCAAGGTCGGTGTTGTCATCCAGGCCCTCGAGCATTTGCATCGCCGCCCCGGAGCCCGCTTCGTAGGCGACACGCAGCAGCAGGTCGAAGGCCTCGATGGAGACGCGCTCGAGCTTCAAGGGGACGCCGACGAATCGCCTTACCTCCGCGAGGCTCTGTGGGGTGACGCCCGGCCGACAGACAGTGTCCGCCGTGCCATCGACGATGCCTCGAACCAGCACGCCATGACGCTTGGCGAACGGAAACGATAATTTTCTCTGTTGCAGCGGTTCTTGCAGTTCCGCGTTCATGGCGTGTGCACCGGCTGTGGCGCCGGAGCCGGTTGCGCGGACGTGGACGGCTGCGGCGCCGTCGCGGGCTGAGTCGCCGGCGCCGGCTGCGTGGCAGGCGGGGACACCTGCAAGCCAGGCACCGGTTGGGCCGTGCCCGTGGGCTGCGGCGCCGGGGCGGGCTGCGGGGCCGGCGCGATCTGCGAATGGCTCCGGGGAGTGCTCGGGACAATGGCCGGCACCGAGGGCTGGACCTCGCCCGGCAGCAGAGTGATCTTGCCGTTGTGCAGGGTTCGCTCTTCCTGCCGGATTTCATTGTACTTGTATGCGCTGGCGGCCTCGGTCTGGGTCTGGTCGCGCAAGATGTTCGGGCGCAGGAATACCAATAGATTGCTCTTCTGGCGCGAGCCGCTGCGCGACTTGAACAAATTGCCGATCAGCGGAATCGCGCCGAGGCCCGGCACGCGGTCCTCGCTCTCCGTGACCGTATCCTGCATCAAGCCGCCGAGCACGATGATGCCGCCGTCTTCGATGAGAATCGTGGTCTTGATCGAGCGCTTGTTGGTCGAAATGTCGGCCGAATCCGCAAGCTTTGCCCCCGGCGAAGAATCCTCCTGCTCGATCTTCAGCTGGATGGTGTCGCCTTCACTGATGTGCGGCGTGACCTTGAGGATGGTGCCGACTTCCTCGCGCTGGATGGTCTCGAACGGACTGGTGGTGCCGCTGACGCTGGCGGTCGAACTGGTGTACTGGCCGGTGATCAAGGGAATTTCCTGCGTGACCTTGACCTCGGCCTCCTCGTTATTCATGGTGATGATGGTCGGAGTCGAGATGATGTTGCTCGAGGCGTCGCTGCGCAGCGCCTGAACCAGCGCGGCAAAGCCCTTGCCGGTGTTCGAATTGTACTTGCCGATGGCGAACGTGGCGCCGGTGCCGATCGTCGAGCTGCTGATCCCGGCCGTGGGAGTCCCGGTCGTGCCGGTGGTGCTGGTACTGGTCGCGCTGTTGATGGACGAGGTCCCGTTGATTCCGCTCAGCGCGGCCACCGCCAGGTCAACGATGCTGGTGCCGGTGCCCGGCAGGTTCACCACGCCATAGCCCAAGGAGTTGCCGCCGTCGAGCAGCCATTGCACGCCGAGATTGGAACTCTTGTTGATGTCCACCTCGACGATCATGGCCTCGACCTTGACCTGCGCGCGGCGAATGTCCAGCTTGTCGATCACGGACATCAAGGATTTCATGAGTTTTGGCGGCGCCGTGATGATCAGCGCATTTGTGGGCACGTCGGCCCAGATGGTCACGCTGCTGTCGACGTTGGAGCCGCCGCTGCTGGTCGGGACGGGCTGCGCGGCGGTGGCGGAGCCGGGCGTGCCGAGAGCCTTCGCGGTGGCGGAGGCCTGGCCTTTGAGCTTGTCCGCCAGTTTCTCGGCGTCCGCATACAGCAGGTAGCGCACTTCGGTGTCGCCCGCGCCTCCCTGTCTCGGCGTATCCAAGTTGAGAATCAGCGCCTTGACCTTGAGGCGGAGCGACTTCTCCCCGCTGATCAGCACGCTGTTGGTGCGCTCATCCGCGACCACCTTCACCGGCGGCCCGCCCGCTTCCGCGGCGCCGGCTCCGGTGTTCAGTTGATTGATGGTGCGCACCACGTCGGTGGCGCTGGCATTGCGCAGCTGCAGCACCTCGATCGGTTCATCGCCGCTCTCGTCCATGCGCTCGACGATGTGCATGATCCGGCTCACATTGCTGGCCCGGTCGGAAATGATCAGCATGTTTCCCGGGGTGTAGGCCGCCAAGTGGCCTTGCTGCGGAATCAACGGGCGCAACAGCGGCACCAACTGTGAAGCGCTCACATTTTTCATCGTGATGATCTGGGTGACGATCTCGTCCGAGGTCGAGCTGACGCTGTTCGGCAGGTCGATGGACGGCAATTGCCGGGAGTCGGTGCTCGGAACGATCTTGATGACCTTGCCGGCGGGCACCGCAACATAGCCGTACACCTGCAGTACCGACAGGAACGCCTCGTAGAATGCAGCGGGCGACATCGGCGTCGCGGACAGCATGGTGACTTTGGCGTTGACGCGCGGATCGATGATGAAATTCTTGCCGGTGACCTCGCTGACCGCCTGAATGATCTGGCTTAAGTCCGCGTCCTTGTAATTCGGCGTGATGGTCGCGCCTTCTTGTGGCTGCGCGAGGCGCTGCGGCGGCGGTTGAGGCGGCTGCGGCATGGCCGGCAGGGATACCGAAAGCAGCATGACCGCAAGGACGCAGAGCGCCATTTTGCGGGACTCGAGCTGCGGTTTGACTAACTTCGGCATCATGGATACTCGTGAGGTGAACGTATTCGACCGGGATTCGCGTCAGTTGTTCGGATTCTCGCCCGTGCCATTCGGCGGCGCCGGGGGCGGCGGCGGCGGGGCTCCCGGCAGCGGTGGGGCGCTCGCATTCGGCCCCGGCGAGGCGCCCGGGGCATCAGTGCCGGCAGGGGCAACCCCGGCCGCAGCGGCGCCCGAGTTGCTGTCCAGGTCCTTGGTCGCCTGAGCGGCGACCTGGGCGATGTTCAAGCTAATCTCCTGCTTCTGGCCGGCCCGTTCGACGGTCACGGTCACGTGGTCGGAGGTTTGTATCGTATTGAAGACCTCCTGGCTGCGTTGCGGGTCGTCCAGCTGCGTACCATTGATGGCCGTGACCAAATCTCCGGGCTTAAGTCCCAATTTGCCGAATATCGCGCGATTTTGACCCGGATACGCACGAAAGCCTCGCAGTTTTCCCGCTGCGTTGTCATAAGAGGGGACAGTTCGCATGACCTGATCGAGAATTCCCGGATCTTGCTGCACCATGCGGCGAATATTCTCGACCGCCGCCGCGGTGCGGGGGCTGGCCGCAGGGGCCCGGGCGGGCGCATGAGAGCTCGGCAGCTGTCGCGGTAGAAGCAGGGTTTCCAAGCTACCGCCGCGGTCGAGAATCACGCGATCGAGGTAGACGGAGTGCAGGGAGGCTCCACCGATGTTGTCGCCAACCGAATACACCTTCGAGGGACCGCCGTCACTGACGATGGCCACCCCATGCTTGGGGTCCTGGGTCGCTATGGTGCCGGCGAGCACCAAATTCGCCGTGGAGGTGGGCGCATTGGCCGGATCCTGATTGGGGTCGGCGGCCGCAATGCCAAAAAGATGGGCCGAGACCACGCTTTGGACATCGGCCCCCGGCTTATGGGCGTTGGGGGCGGTGGTGACAATGGGCTGGGGCGGACTCACAGGAGTGCGGCTCAGCAGCGAAATCGCGACACCGGCCGACTCCACGGCAATCAGCGCGCCCAAGGCGTAGGACACCAACCGCGGGCCATTGCCTTGCACTCGAGAGAGCCATTCAGTTGTCCGCGAATCCAGCATGTGACCGGCAATCATACGGGTTATCTGCTAACCCGCTCAAGCATTTGTTTTTACTTGTTAAAGTAAACTGACACTGATTGGCGACAGTGGAACTTAGGTCCGGCTTTTGTTTACACGGCTTGTAAACCTTCCGGGCGGACCCTATAAACTAAGGACTCATGAGAGACATCGAGCGCGGAAGAGAGGGTACTGGCTTAGTCGTCGAGGAATCGGCACCCAAGCTCAAGCGCCCGCCGCTCTATCAGGTGGTCCTGATCAACGACGATTACACTCCGATGGAATTCGTCGTCGATATTCTGCAGCGTTTCTTTTCGATGGACCGGACCAAAGCCACCCGCGTTATGCTGGAAGTGCATACTAAGGGCAAAGGCGTCTGCGGGCTCTTTACATATGAGATCGCAGAGACCAAGGTGGCACAGGTAATCGCGTACGCTCGACAGCATCAACATCCGCTCATGGCAACGCTAGAAGAGGCGTAAAGTGCTCAGTCAAGAACTTGAATTCTGTTTGAACGATGCCTTCGCCGGGGCCCGCGAGGCCCGGCACGAATTCATGACGGTCGAGCATCTGCTGCTCGCGATCGTGGATACGCCCAAGGTCCGGGAAATCCTCAAATCCTGCGGCGCGGATACCGCCAAGCTCAAGGTCGAACTGAAGCAATTCATCGACCAAACCACCCCACGATTGCCCACCGGCGAGGACCGGGACGTGCAACCGACGCTCGGCTTCCAGCGGGTGCTGCAGCGGGCGGTGTTTCACGTTCAATCCAGCGGCAAGAAAGAAGTCACCGTGGCCAATGTGCTGGTCGCGATCTTCAGCGAGAAGCAATCGCATGCCGCGTATCTGCTCAGCATGCAGGACGTGTCGAGACTGGACGTGGTCAACTTCATCGCGCATGGCCTGTCCAAGGCCGGCGGCGAGGAGCGGGGCGATCGCGATGAGGGCGGCGCCGCGGGGGAGTCCGAGCGCGAGGGCGACTCGAACGGCAATGCCCTGGAGAAGTACGCGCTGAATCTCAACGAATTGGCGCGCAAGGGCAAGATCGACCCGTTGATCGGGCGCAAGCTCGAGGTCGAGCGGACCATCGAGATCCTGTGCCGCCGGCGCAAGAACAATCCCCTGTATGTCGGCGAGGCGGGCGTGGGCAAGACGGCGATTGCCGAGGGCCTGGCGCGCATGATCGTCGAGAACAAGGTGCCCGACGTGCTGATGGACGCCACGATCTATTCGCTGGACATGGGTTCGCTGGTCGCCGGCACCAAGTATCGGGGCGACTTCGAGAAGCGCCTGAAGGCGGTGCTGGCCGAGGTGAAGAAGCAGCCCGGATCCATCCTGTTCATCGACGAGATCCATACGGTGATCGGCGCCGGCGCGGCTTCGGGCGGCGTCATGGATGCATCCAACCTGATCAAGCCGGCGCTCGCGAACGGCGAGTTGCGCTGCATCGGTTCGACCACCTACAACGAATACCGCGGGATATTCGAGAAGGATCACGCGCTGGCGCGGCGCTTCCAGAAGATCGACATCACGGAGCCCTCGATTCAGGACACGGTGGATATTCTGCGCGGGCTCAAATCGCGCTTCGAGGAACACCACGGCATCAAGTACGAGGATGACGCCCTGCGCGCGGCGGCCGAGCTGGCCGCGCGCCACATCAACGATCGGCACATGCCGGACAAAGCCATCGACGTGGTCGATGAGGCCGGCGCCAACCTGCGCCTCAAGCCGGTGGAGAACCGGGAAGAATCAGTCACGGTGTCGCAGATCGAGAATGTCGTGGCGCGCATCGCGCGGATACCCTCGAAGAACGTATCGGTATCGGATCGCGACCTGCTGAAGAATCTGGAACGCAATCTGAAACTGACGATATTCGGTCAGGACAAGGCGATCGAGGCGCTGTCCGCAGCGATCAAGATGTCGCGCTCGGGCTTGGGCGACCAGCGCAAGCCGGTGGGATCGTTCCTGTTCGCCGGGCCGACCGGAGTCGGCAAGACCGAAGTGACCCGCCAGCTGGCGCTCGCCATGGGCGTGGAGTTGGTGCGCTTCGACATGTCGGAATACATGGAGCGGCATACCGTCTCCAGGCTGATCGGCGCGCCTCCGGGCTATGTGGGATTCGATCAGGGCGGATTGCTGACCGAGGCCATCGCCAAGCACCCGCACTGCGTCCTGCTGCTGGATGAAATCGAGAAGGCGCATCCGGATGTGTTCAATCTATTGCTGCAGGTGATGGATCACGGCACGCTGACGGACAACAACGGACGGAAGGCGGATTTCCGTCACGTGATCATCGTGATGACCACCAACGCGGGAGCTTTGGAGATGAGCCGGCCGAGCATCGGCTTCACGCAGTCGGATACGGCGCCGGATGGCATGGAGGCGATCCGTCGGCTATTTTCGCCGGAATTTCGCAACCGCCTGGATGCCGTCATCCAGTTCGACGGCTTGGATCAGGACACGATCGAGCGCGTGGTCGATAAGCTGCTGGTGGAGGCGGAGGCGCAGCTCGAGCAGAAGCGCGTGTCGCTGTCGGTGGATGAGCCCGCGCGCCGCTGGATCGCGAAGCGCGGTTACGATCCTCGGATGGGCGCACGGCCGATGGCGCGAGTCATCCAGGAATTCATCAAGCGGCCGCTGGCCGAGGAATTACTGTTCGGCAAGCTCGTCAACGGCGGCCAAGTGGAAGTGACCGTGGGCGAGGACGGGGAGAAGCTGAAGCTGGAGACGCGCGCGGCGGATCAACCCGCCCTGGTATCCCACCAAAGTTAGCGCCCGCGGTAGACGATTCGGCCCTTGGTCAGGTCATACGGCGTCATTTCGACGGTAACCTGGTCGCCGGTCAAGATGCGGATGTAGTTTTTGCGCATCTTCCCGGAAATGTGCGCGGTGACGACGTGACCGGTCTTGAGTTTGACGCGAAACGTCGTGTTGGGCAGGGTCTCCACGACCTCGCCCTCGAATTGAATTGCCTCTTCTTTTGACATGCGCCCTTAACATTGCGGCTGGATGGATGAGCCGCGCGCATTGTGCATAAAGCACCCTGTTAATGCAATTTAAGGCTTGGGCAGGTGCCATGGGCCGCTGGGCGCGCGGCGAGCGAATCGGCGCAGCAGCGCGACGAAATTGCTGCGCGGCACCTCGCGGGCGCCTAGGGTGGCCAGGTGCGCGCTCGCGACCTGGCAGTCGATCAGGCGAATG
>Ga0070761_10001942_pt1 | contig 12873 bp, 7 predicted proteins | sample HubBroMetageREF1_FD_66724 | JGI IMG/M metagenome (GOLD analysis project Ga0070761, IMG submission 66724) | Reference soil microbial communities from the Hubbard Brook experimental Forest, New Hampshire, USA - Hubbard Brook CCASE Soil... | ecosystem: Environmental > Terrestrial > Soil > Temperate...
GAAGACCAATAGTGGTCCCAAATTCGCCGAAATGTAGTCCTAGTACCTATTGATTCGGAGGCGCGAAGCGCGCATAATCAGCCTTGGATACCCCTGTATCTTAATCCTAAGCCCCGCTGCGGGCGTGGAGGCCCTTCCATGATAAGTTTGCGAATCTCCGCGGCCAGTTGCCTGGTCCGGTTGCTGTTGTGCGCGTCCGTATTGCTGTCCGGCTCGCTCCTGATGGGGGCGGTCACCGAGGTCACCCTGAATGCATCGGCGATTCCCAGTGTGGCCGACCCAGTAGCCACCAGCGTGGCGGTGGTCGGTCATGGTTTCCCGACCGGAACCATCCCGCCTGCCAACGTAACCGTGACACTCGACCCCGCCACCGCGGGCGCCGGGCCGTCAGGAACCACCACGGCTACCAAAGTTACCGTAATTTCGGGCACACAGGAGCGCGTCACGTTCGTGGTGCCCTCATCTATCAAGGTTGCGGCCCCGACCCTTTACAAGGTATCCATCGCCGGGACCACCTCCACCGGCAAAGCCTTTGCGAGTTCCAACACCTCGTCGCTGACCGTCAACGCTCCTGTGACGATCACTACGGCTTCACCCCTGCCTACGGGCACCGCCGCCCAAAACTATTCGCAGACTTTGACCGCGACCGGCGGCAGCGGGACATATACCTGGGCGGTGAGTTCGGGGACATTGCCCAGCCCCCTTTCGTTGAATCCAACCACCGGCGTCATCAGCGGCCAGCCGGCTGCGGCCGGTACCTCGAACTTCACGATCAAAGTTACCGATAGTCTGAATTTGCCGGCTTCCAAAGCGTTCACGTTGACCATCGATCCGGCGTTGGTCATCACCACCAGCTCGCCTTTGCCGTCGGGCGACGTTGGCATGAACTACTCGCAGACCTTGACAGCCACCGGCGGCAGCGGGCAATATACCTGGTCGGTGAGCGCGGGGACTTTGCCGGGCGGCCTTTCGTTGAATCCGGCCACCGGCCTCATCAGCGGCGAACCGACTCCCGCCGGCACGGCGAACTTTACGATTGAGGTAACCGACAGCAACCAGGCTACTGCCACGAAGGCCTTTGCGCTAACCATAAACTCGCAGCTTGAAATCATCACCACCTCACCTTTGCCCTCCGGCATGGTGGGCGCGAACTACTCGCAGACCGTTAAGGCGATCGGCGGCAGCACACCATACACCTGGGCGGTGAGCCAGGGATCGCTGCCGGGCGGACTCTCGTTGAATGCGTCCACCGGCTTAATCAGTGGCACGCCCACCACCGCGGGAGCGCCGAAATTCGGGATTCAGGTGACTGACAGCAACCACGATACTGTCGCGAAGGCGTTTGCCGTGACCATTTACGCGCCCCTGCTCATCACCACCACGTCGCCCTTGCCGGCGGGGACAGTCACCGTGCCCTATAGCCAGACATTCGCAGCCTCTGGCGGCGCTGGCGGATACACCTGGTCGGCAACCGGTTTGCCGTCGTGGCTCACTCTAACTACGGCCGGCGCCTTGACCGGAACACCGCCTGTAACCGCGGTCGATCTGGCCTTCACAGTGAAAGTGACCGACAGCGCCGGCAATTCGACATCCGGATCTTTCACCCTGCCGCTGACCCTGGCCATCACCACCGCCTCGCCACTGCCAACGGGTCAGGTGGGCGTGAGTTACTCTCAGACCGTGACCGCCGTCGGTGGCACCGGGCAATACACTTGGTCTGTCAGCCTGGGATCCTTGCCGAGCCCTCTAACATTAAATGCAACTACCGGCTTGATCAGCGGCCAGCCTGGCACGGCCACCAGTGCGAGCTTCACCATCCAGGTGACTGACAGTAACCAGGTCACGGCGTCCACACCATTTACCCTGACCGTCAATCCCGCGGCCTCCCTCCAGACACTGTCTCCGAATTCCGCGAATGCGGGGCTCACGCTTCAAGTGAGTATTACCGGTTCCTACACGCATTTCGTGCAAGGGACCACGGTGGCCAGTTTTGGACCTAATGTCGCGGTGGGAGGCGCCGCAGCCGGACAGCCCGGGCCCGTCATAGTCGACAGTTCCACCAGCGCCACAGCCTCAATTACGATTAACTCTTTGGCAACCGTCGGCTCCCAGACCGTTACCGTTACCACGGGCGCCGAGCAGGCCTCCCTTGCCAACGGCTTTTCGGTCGCCGCCGCGATCCCGTACATCACCGTTACCACCACCACCACTGTCCCGCTGGCGCAGGGCTTCAGCGGCTTCGACGACGAATATCTGATCAATGGCGTGGAGTATTGGGACCCGAAATACCTGCCTTACGTGGAGGCGCTGAAACCCGGGTGGGTTAGGTATCCTTCGGGCGCACCTTCCATGGCCTTCAACTGGCAAACCGGCTTCGAGAATGCCGCCTGGATGGCTGAACTGGAGCCGGAGATTCCTTCCTTCGTCTACAGCGGCCTGGAAAAAGGCCAGCAGCTCACGCAAGCCAAGTGCGGCGCCTGCTTCTACGGCGGAACCTGCGTCTCCGACTACGCCACATTCATCAAAACGCTGGGAGCCAACGGTGTAGTGGATTTTAACGGATACACGGACACGAACACCAACTCCGCGGGCAAGATGGTGGCGGACGCCCAGACAGCCGGTATGAACATTATCGAATGGGAACTTGCCAACGAACCATACGTCTACGACAAGATCTATCCCAACGCCGCCGACTACCTCAACGCGCAGTACAACCCCTACTACTTGAATATGGCGGCGGCCGATCCCAGCGTCACTGCCGGGGTATTCTATCAAGGGCAATTCAACTGGCAGCAGGGTAACTATGTGACGTGGGATGACGGTATGGCGGCTTATACCCCCGTCTATTGGCAAGGCGTCTCGTTCCATGTATATCCTATCAGCAACTCCTCGATGACCACTACCGACGAGGAGATGACTCTGAACGGCGTTCTGGCGCATGGCACCACCGAGTGGTACAGCTCGTACATCGAGCCGCTGATCGGTACGAGCATGCCCATCTACTTCACTGAGATGAATTCCGACGGATTCGCGACCATGCCATTTGAAACGTCGATTTACAACGGAATCTATCTGGCCGAATGGATCGCGCGGATGTCTACGGTTCCGCAGATCAAGGCCGTGGGAGTGACCGAGCTGTACCTTGGAAACTCGTTTGACCAGGGGATTCTCCGCGCCGTCGACGACTATGAGGCATACCTGCAGGCCCAATACCGCGCGAATCCCAACGTCTGCCTGAACACGGCCACCGACCCTAATACGCAATTCAGTTTTTATTACTCGACTTCGGCGCTGGCCCTGGAGATCGCCAACACGGCGATCAACAGCAGCAACGCCACCTGGCCCACCACATTGACCGGCGGTCCCACGGTTCCCATCCTGGGTTACGATGGCAATCCCGTGCCCGCGGTGTTCGCCCAGGGATACCAGGGCAGTAACGGCACGCATTACGTCCTGATCACCAACAAATCCAACGCTTCCGTGCCCGTGGCTATCGAGGTCAACGGCACATTGTTGGAGGAAACCGTGACGGTCTCCTACATCTCCAACTCGAGCGACCTGGCTGAGAACACGGCCACCGACCAGAACAACGTGCAGATCGTGACCACCAGTTCGCCTAACCCAATCACAGTGGGGCCTTACAGTGTGACCCGCGTGCAGTGGTAATCGGAGGGCGGCAATTTTGCCCGCAGCCGCCTTTTAGGCGGCTCTTCCAAGAGCGAAATCCTCCGAGCGCGCCACGATCAGCTGGATGCTTCCTAATGCGGTTGCCGGAGTGATTCCAGCGCCTTGAGAATCTGCGGGTCGCGCTGAGCTTCCACTTCGTCGCCCTTTTCCACTCCCAGCGATAGGTTGAAAATTTCGGCCTTCAGCCGGTTGGCGATGAATTCGCGCTGCATGGACCACTCGTTGACCCCGGGTTGGATATCGTGCTGCGAAAGGAATACCTGAAAGTCGTCGAGCAAAGCGGGAGTCACTTCAAAGTCTTCCGCGATCTTGTGGTTGGCGATGTAGCCGGTGGCGAAGGTGGTGAAGGATCCGCTGGCCTCCAGAACGGCTTGCAGGCGGGTGACGGGGGACGGTGCGACTATGTAATCGGGCACGATGCCGCCTCCGCCAGTGACCCTGCGGCCCGCGTCGGTGTGAAACTCGGCGTCTCCGTTGGGGTGCGCGGTGGCGGCGGCCAATGCGAACTGGCGCGAATCGAGCGGCTTCTGAATGGAACGTCCGCTTGGCGTATAGTAGAGCGCGGTGGTCAAGGCCAGTCCCGTGCCTTGGGAAAGCGGGTAAACGCTCTGCACCAGCCCTTTGCCGTAGCTGACTTCGCCGACGATGGCGGCCCGGTCGTGATCCTGCAGCGCGCCTGATACGATCTCCGAGGCGCTGGCGGTTTTGTCGTTGACCAGGACTGCCAGCGGGAACTCGTAGGGAGTGGCAGCCGAAGGAACCTCTTCGGATTTCTCGGCCACATTGCGCCCGCGCACGGTCACAATTCTGGCGCCAGGCTTGAGAAACAGGGCTGCGGTTTCCATCGCCGATGTCACCAGGCCGCCGGGATTCTTGCGCAGATCGAGCACCAGCCCTTTGAGATTATGGCCGCCCAGCTTTTCAATGGCGTCCCGGATGAGCCTGCCGGTCTTTTCGTCGAAGCTGGATACGCGCAGGTAGCCGATGCCGGGCTTCAGCAGGAAGGCGCGCTCCACGCTGGGAGTCTGCATCTCCTCGGGGGTGAGGACGAAGTTCAGCAAGCGCGCGTTGCCGGGCCGCCGGATCACGAGTTGGGCCTGCTGCTGGCGCGACTGCGTCAGCAGGGCGATTAGCTGCTCCATATCGAGGCGGCTGAGCTGGTAGCCGTTGACGGCCAGAATCTCGTCGCCTGGCGCCATGCCGGATTTGGCCGACGGCGTGCCGGGCGTCGTCTGCAGGACGATGACGCGGCCGGGAAGCACGGAAACCACGCTGCCGAAGCCTTTATCGGTGGACGTCTGGAGTTTCTGGAGTTGCTGGAACTGGCCGGGGTCGAAGAAGACGGAGTGCGGATCGAGGCGGCGAAGCATGCCCGGAATGGCGCCTTGAAAGAAGGCTTGTTCGGGGGAGACCGGGTCGGCGGCGTTATCTTCGACGATGGCGTAGGCCTCGGTGACGCTCTTGACGCTGGATTCCAGACCGTCGTCCGACGCCCGGGACGACAGGCATAGCAAGAGTGCGAGAATGGCGGCGTCGCGGATACGATTGCGCATGCGGTTATGGTGATTCTATTTTAGCGCCTGCCCCACCGGCCACCGCTACTGGCACGCCGGAAATTGGAACGAGAAAACACGCGTCGCCCAGTCGTATGTACCGTTGGCGCCCATATACTGGTTCGTGTACCAGAAGGTGCAATCGTCGGTGGGATCCAGGCTCATGCTGGTGAAATCGCCCCATCGGATGCTGCCGGTCTGGTAGGCGCTGCCACTGAAGATAGTGGCTTCGGTCTCCAAGGTGCCCAGGGGATCGGAACTCAAGCGTCCGCTATATCGAATCGAAGGGTACATGGCCGCGCTCGAAACGCTGTAGCCCACCGCGATATCTCCGAACTGGTCCTGTGCAATGCCGGCCATCCAGCGATAATTGGTATCCGGCGAGTAAGTCCCTTGCTGGAAGACTGTCGGCGTGGAGTCGAGATTCCGCAGTTCATACCAGCGAACGCCCGTGTGTTTGCCGACGGAGACTGTGTGGGTCAATACCAGAGAGTCGTGCGGAGGGTCGGCCTGGGAGAAGTAACGATATGCCACGCGGTGCATCACCCACGTCCCGATGGCCATCACTTTCTGGGTGGTTCCGAGTTGCGGCACGACCGGACCAAGGGCGCCCTGGGTGTATGGCGCCACACTAATTATTGTCGGTCCCGTGAAGGTGGAGTTGGCCGGCGTAGTAAAGTCTACGTGAAACCGGTAGAGATAAAGGGAATTGGAGCCGGCCGGCCCTTGCACCATGTAGTAATTGGGCGATCCGGCTGGCGGCGGGGTGGCGCCGTCCATATCGGAGGGCATCATACCGCTGATGCCGATGCTGGTCTCGGGGGTGGAAAAGCATTGCATAGTGGCGGTTTGGCCCAAGACCATCTGCGGGCGATTCACTACGCAGGCCGCGGGGCCTACGTACTTCGCCGTGGTATTGTACAACGACAGGTAATATCCGTCCGGCCAGATACTGAATCGCGGCGTGGTGAAGCCGTTCTGCGGCAATGCGAAGGCGTACGCCGTATAAGTGCCGGTGGCGTCGCCGGTGTTCGAAACGGCAAAGCAGGTATAGTAGGGAGGGTTCAGGGTGGCGCCCTCAAGCACCCATCGCCCTGCCAGCTTGTCGTAGATTACGATGGGATCGATCAGTGCGGTGCCGCCTTTGCTGGAGCACGCCGCATTCACGCCATCCCACAGACTACTCATCACTACGGGCCCGAGAGTGGGAGTGCCCGTGGCTTTGTCGAATACCAGTAACGAAACATTCACTACCTCGACAACCTGGGTGGCCCCGACGGAAGCATTTGAATCGGAAGGCGCCCAGGAAAATGTAAATGGGCCTTGCGGGCCGGTATAACCGATCCCGAGGCCGGGAAGATTCATGCCGGGTATGGTCACGAGCTTGGGGCCGGCGACTCGCTGCACCACGGGATCGGCCTGGGGGGCGAAGCCTGCACTGGTTTCGGGCTCCTCCTCCGCTTCCAGATCCACGGCCCCGGCAGCGCCTGAGCGTCCAGCCAGGCTTCGCAGGGTAGGGGTAAGACCATGATTCGACTCCGGAACTACCTTTACCTTTTGGGATGAAATAGCTAATGTCGGGAGCAAAAAGAGGGCCAAGTTGAATATTAGCGCGCGCACAATGACATTCATTCGCGATCTCCTTCAGACATAAGTTTAGGGCACAAAACGGCGATTTGCTACCGCCGATGGTACGGTACGAAGATGGTGCAGGCACGGGGCCCAGTGCCACGTACTTTTCTCACGAAACTCGATTCTGCGTAAATCGTGGGGCGGGCCTCCAGGCTTGCGGCGGGCGTTCACGCCCGCCTGTTCCGTTGCGCGAAGAGCGGGTCCTGGAGGACCGGCGCACAGTCGAAAACCCAGCGCAGCCTGTTGGGGAACAGGCGGGTCTGGAGGAGACCCGCCGCAGGCGTGGACGCCCGCCCGACATGGTTTTCATCACTATTCGTGGGCCGCAGGGCCATCTTGACAGACCTGGAGGTCCGCCCGACAACATTCCGCAGCATTTCCCCACTACGGCGCCCTTACGGCAGGGTCGCTTCCACCGGCTCCGATAGTTTGCTCTCGACTTTGTTGCTCTTGACCGCGCTGACGGCGTAACGATACGTTTTGCCCGCTTCGATTTTGTGGTCGCTATATGCGGGCAGCACCTGCGATCCGGCCAGCAATTCGAAAGGCGCGTTGCCGAGCGCCCGGTAAACGCGATATTCCACGATATTCGGCTCGGTGTTGCGCTCCCAGACCAGCTCGACGCTGGCTGTGGAGGGCACCGCGGTGAGACCAGCGGGCGCGGCGGGCGCGAAGGTATCCACGGGAACGATGGTGGCTTCGTTGGATAGTTCGCTTTGCGCTTGGCCTTCTCCCGCCTTGGCCACGGACTGCACCAGATAGCCGTATCGCTTGCCGAACTCGGCGGTAGCATCGATGTATTCGGGCTTGGAGGACGTACCCAACGGCATGTAGTTCTGCGCGTCCGGGCCGCGCCGGAGAACCGCGAAAGAGTCTCCCGCGGCGTGCCAGGCGAGCCGCACGCCCTGGGCCACAGCTTCGGCGCTCAAATCGCGGGGCGTCTCCGGCGGGGCCACCACGGTCAACGCCGTAGGGATCGACCAGCCGGCGTCGCGTCCGTTCGCGCCGATAACTTTGATCGCAATCAGCACTTCCTTGCCCACCCATTCGGTGGCCGGAATGCTGTACTCGGCGATGCCGCTCGCCGTGGTTCCTCCGCCTGCGGGTTTGGCGACGGCAACCCACGCTTCGGCATTAAACGGCCCGGCAAGCTTCGGTCCGATGCGCAGGTCCAGCCGCACGCTCTGTTTGATGACAGTTCCTTCGGTAGTGTAGGCCGGCAGGGTGACGTGCGCAATGATGTTGGACCCGCGCTGTACGGCGGTCAAATCCTCGCCGCGTCCGGGAATGTTCATGAGAGGAGGCAGCGGCTCCCCAATATAGCCGCAGCCCCCCAGAAGCAACAACGATGCAGAAAGGTAAAGCGTCGCCGTGAGGCGTGAGTTCACCGTCATGGTTTCAAGGCGATCGACTCCGGCTGGCTGCAATACTGTTGGTTGGCGGCGCCCATTAGACAGATCGTCAGGTTGGAGGCCGTTGCATTCAGATCGGCCGGGACCGCGACGTTCACCTGCTGCAAACCGAGAAGTCCGGGCGCGGCGCCGGCGTACAGCGGAACCAATCCGCCGCGATTCTGAATGGTCACCGTGGCGATAGCGCCCGAGTCCGGCATGCCGGTCAGGAAGATCTGCAGAACGGAGCCCAACGTCGCGGGGTTGGCGGATGAGTTCACGGTGTTGTCCTGATTCAGCACTCCGGGCGTAAAGATGGCGGGCGCGACGGCCGCCAGCGGCACGGTGAATGGGGCGCTGGCGGCGCTATCGGCGGTGACCACCACCTTCGCGGACGTCTGGCCGCCGAGCGCCGCGGGGATCTGTAAGTTGATCTGCTGAGCGCCGGTGTAGAGCAGCTTTGCCGCTATTCCATTGAACGTGACGGATACGTTCTGCCCGGCGAGGTTGCTTCCCCAAACGGCGGCTAGTGAGCCAGGCGCGACGTCGGGATGGAAATCGGCCGCGTTGGTGATGCCAGTAACTACGACGGAAGGCGTTTGCACAGCCGGGGTCACCGTCAAGGTAAGTGGAAAGCTCTGGCTGCCGGCGATTGGTCCGGCGTCGATCAAAACCGTGGCTTGGTAAGTACCCGGGGCGAGCGTGCCCGGCTCGACAAGTACGATGACTTGGGCATTGTCAACCCCAAACGCTTGCGAGAATGAAGCCCAGCCGGCGCCGCTGGTATACGTGACGCTGGCCGACCAGTCGAGCACTCCGCCCCGGGCATCTGTAATGGTGATGAGGCCTGCGCCCACCAATTTCCCGCCGGCCGCTACCGTAGCTTGCAAGGGCGTCGCCGTAACCTGCAATTGCGGATAGTAAGAGGCGTTGCAATCTCCCTCGGCAGTGCAATCGGATGGCGGGGTGACCGCCACGAAGCGCGGAATCGGCGCGGTGGTGGACGCGGAGCCTACCGTAGAGACGGGGGCCAGCGAGAGGCTGCCGTTGGCCGTAGCCGGCGGAGTGTTGGGAGCGATAGCGAAGAAGTTCGGAATCTGTGCGCTTTCGGTGACGGATGGGCTGGCGGCCACAACTTCGTAGACGGCGTAGCCTGCGCCATCGGTTAGGGGCACCGGGTTGGCTCCGTTCAACAGCAGCACTCCGGAGGCGTTGGGAGCGGGCAGCGTGGCGAAGGCGCCGCCCGAGCCGGTCGCATCCGCATTCAGGACGCGCACCAACAGAAGCGTTTGGCTGCCGGCGGCGTATTGGCCGACTGAGGCTGGCGTCCCGAGATCGCCTCCCGCCGTGGGCACGATGGCATCCGATCCGGCCACCGCATCGGGAACATAGATGGCCGCGCCGGCGGGGACGTTCGAATACGAGAGCAGGAAGCGCGTGCCCGTGTCGCTAGTGGGATCCTTGGGTTGGAAGGAGGACGGGAAGCCTTCGGTGACACGCGTGGTTTGTTCGGATGTCTTGGCGGCAAACAGGTTGCTCAAGTTAAGGCTGGAGGGTGTGGGAGATCCGGTGCAGGTGACGGCGGAGTCCATGTTGGTGGCCAGCAGGCCTCGCTGCGCAATCGCCACGGCGACCGGACTGCCTTGCAGCGCCAGGGTTCCGCCAAGGTATGCGAAGATTTGCGACGTCTGTTGCAGGCCGAGTTGGTTAACATTCGCGCGTAGATCGTCGATGACCAGCGAAGCAACGCCGCTGGCCGGGATGGTAAATTGAAAGCCGCTGAACGAGATGCTTTGATTGGTTACCAGGCCGGCTACCCCCGATGGCACATTGCCGGAGCCGGTGTTGACGCTAAGCGACGCGTCGGTAGAGTACCCGCTAGCGTTGATGTTGTTGGTGATCGAAATCGGAAGGGAGACATTCAGGCTTCCTGTGACGGAGGCGCCGGGCGCGCCGGTGCATTGCAGAATGATGTCGCCCATCCGTTCGGCCAAGCCTTCGGAGTGCACGATGTAGGGCGCCGCGGATACGGCGCAGGTTGTCGGTTTTTGGGCATAGATGCCCAGGGAAAAAGCTAAGAATAGAATAACGCCGAAAAATCGGTAGAAATTAGATTGCATGCGGCTATTATAACGGAGTCGGGCAGCGCGCGCTTTGGGCGCCCGCCCCCGATCACTCGACAGTCAGCAGGCGCTTGTAGAGCGTCCACAGACGCGGGTAGTCGAGGTCCAGCATAACCCGCACGGGCGTGGCATCGGGCGCCAGTTTGCGCTCTAAAGAAATGGTTGCGCCGTAGGTCTTGCCGAAGCGGGTATCGATGTCTAACCAGGCCGTCTCGGATTTGGTTACGAAGCCGGTGTCCAGCAGCCACGCGGCAGCCAGTTCGTCCCAAAGAAATGCGGTGGCGTTGGGATTCTTCAGAAAGCCGGGATAGCGCCGGCCATAGTCTTCTTTATATCGCTCAGTGACCGGCGTGTGGACCGCAACAATCTCATCGAAGCGCGCTTTGGTTAGCACGGCGCGATTGCAGATATCCAGCGGGAACATGACTTTCTCGGGAATGCGCGAGCGGAGCACGGCCTGTGCCGCCTCGGGATCGAACCAGAAGTTGAACTCCGCAGCGGCGGAGGCGTTGCCTGGCACGTGCACGTTGCCTCCCATGAAGACGATGCGCCGGATCTTTGTTTCCAGATCCGGGTGCAGGCGGAGAAGCATGGCGACATTGGTCATGGGACCGAGGGCCAGGATGGTGACTTGACCGGGGTTGTGCGCGACTGCGGCGGCCAGCGCTTCGAGCGCCGAGGGCTGTCCGGGCGCGAGTTTGATGGGGTTGCCGAACGCGCCTTGAAACTGCAGCGGACCTTCCAGTTTGGCCATATCGGCTGTGTGGATGAGCGGCATCTGCGCGCCCACATATGGTTTGATTTCGGGATGGCCAAGCAGGCTGAGGATTTCCGTGAGATATCCGGCGCTCTGGGCGGCCCACACATTGCCCGTTACGGCCGTGATGGCGGCCACGTGCACCTTTTCGGGACTGCGGAGAACCATCACCAGCGCGGCGCCATCGTCGCCGAAGAAGCCGCAGTCGGTATCGAAGACGATCGTGCCGGGAGGCGGCGCGGCGGCGAGCAGGAGAAAGGGCCAGAGTGGCATAAGTGGCGAGTATAACGCGGCGACGACAGGACCGGACAGGCCAGGCTAGGCCCGGAGGCCTATCCTACTTACCGATGACGACGCCCACTGCGGACGGCTGCACGTCCAGACGTTCGATGCGGTGGCCCAGCGCGAAGGGCTGGCCGACCTTGGCGCTCGGGTAGGCCTGCATGACATAGTTGTGGATCAGGAAATCGAGCAGGATCCCCTCGATGGCGACGCCGGAAATCTCGACCTGCTGCACGTCGACGGTGGCGGTTCCGCCGGCCGAACGGATGCGGGCGATGATGGTGACGGGCCGCTCGCCATCCAGCAGATAGGCCATGATGGGTCCGGGCGGCTTGCCCTCGGCGCGGCGCAGCTTGCCGAAATCGATGAGCGCCGTGGCGGTGGCGGTTCCGAGTCCGAGCTCGAGCCGCGGATCGCGGACTCCGTCGGGCGCCACTTCAGCGACTTCCTGGCGGGCGTAGGCGTTCAGTTCGGCGGGGGTCAGGACGACGCGCGAGCCGGGCTTTAGGCGGTCATGCTCGATGAGGGAGAACTTGTGGATTAGGGCCTGGTAATCGGATGGGGCTGTGGCCCATAAGGCCAGCGTCGCGCCCAGTGCAGCTATACCGCGTCCGCCCATATCTGACTGACGTTTATCGCTGGGCATTCGTTGCCCATCGTTTCCCATCATTACCCGGCGGCCGTGCATATAGCATTTTGGGTTAATCGGCTCCATCGGGCGCACACCTCAGCGTGCCGGGACACGGCCGGGATGGCGGCCATGGGGGGTAAACTAGGAAACCGGAGGCGATATGGGATGGCGGCCGTGATGTGGGCGACCGTCATCATCATTCAAGTATGACGCAACCGTAGTTTTATGGCGATTGTATCGCGCCCCTATTACCTGTACGCGCACTGTCGAGCCGCGGACGGCAGCAGATGAAACGCGCGCCATAAGGAGACCGCGGGGCGGGCCGGCAAAAAGGATAAAGAACAAGACCGTGATTGGTTCCCGCTGCAAGCAGTCGGGCATGTTTTGGACCGTGCGCGGAGCCAATATCACTTCTGTGTCGCACACCCCGGGTGTGTTGTCTTGCCGCGACGATTCGCTATCCTGAGAATTGCCCCCCACCCGCCGCTACGAAGACAAAGTTCTGCTCCTACTGACGCTGATCATCGGCGCGGTGGTCGGTCTGGTAGTGGTTGCCTTCATTCTAGTAACCGAGAATCTGGGATCGCGGCTCTATCCCGGTTCCGTGGCAGCCTGGCGCAGGTTGGTGGTTCCGGTGGCGGGCGCGCTGGTCACCGGCATTCTGCTGGCGCGCTACTTCCCGAACGCGCGCGGCAGCGGCATCCCGCAAACCAAGACGGCGCTTTTCGTGCGCGATGGCTTCATCGCCTTGCGCACGGTGATCGGCAAGTTCAGCATGTCGGCGATCTCGCTGGCCAGCGGCATCGCGCTGGGCCGC
>Ga0070761_10001943_pt1 | contig 12868 bp, 12 predicted proteins | sample HubBroMetageREF1_FD_66724 | JGI IMG/M metagenome (GOLD analysis project Ga0070761, IMG submission 66724) | Reference soil microbial communities from the Hubbard Brook experimental Forest, New Hampshire, USA - Hubbard Brook CCASE Soil... | ecosystem: Environmental > Terrestrial > Soil >...
ACGAAGTGCGCCGGGTCGTCGCTCCACGTCAAAAGGCCCACCCCTTGCGGCGCCATCGCGTCGGCGTAGATGACGGCCGGTACACCGGCCGCCGCGCACGCGTCACCGAGGCGCGCAGCCAGGTCGTCGCTCGCATGGCCGGGAGGGGCGTCAACGACCAGCAGCTGCATGTAGAGGCGGCGGTCCATCGACTGCCGCTCGTCCCCCTTCTTGCCGCCGTACTCACGGACGTCGATCGTGGGCAGCCCAGGCTCTCTGTTTTCCGACATTGAGCGGCCTAGCGTACTCTGGAGGGCAGGCCTCGGCCACGCGGGACGGGGGTCGTGAGCGAGCCGCGCTACGCTCGGCCAGGTGACCGTCGAGGGGACGTACGGAGCCGCGCTCGCGGGCGATCGTCAGGATTCGTCGCTGCGACGCGTGACCTTCTTGGCTCCGCGCCGCTTCTTGTCGGCGATGCGCCGCTCGACACTGCCGCGCGTAGGCCGAGTCGCTCGGCGACGTTTGGGTTCGTGGAGCGCCTGAAGCACCAGCGCGCCAATCTTGCTCCGAGCGTCCTCCAGGTTGGCTCGCTGATCGCGACTCGCTTGGCTGGAGACGAGCAGTTGCCCGTCGGCATCGAGGCGACCCGCCGCGAGCGCCCGCAGCCTGCCCATCGCGCCGAAGCTCATGCCTTCGATCAGCGTCAGGTCGACTCGAAGCTCGACTTTCGAGGCCACCTTGTTCACGTTCTGGCCGCCGGGACCGCTGCTGCGCACCGCGTGCATCGAGATCGCTTGCGCGGGGATCCGCACTCCGCGCACGTGCAAGGGAAGCATGGGAGGAGCATACTCGAGGAAAACTCGGCTAGGCCCGTCTCCCCGGCGCTCCTCAATGCCACAAGATCGTCGCCTCGAGCCCAAAAGCCAGCGGCGTGAACGTGTATCCCGTGTCGACCTTGCTCGAGTTGTCCGCCATCTTCTCGGAAGACGCGGTCGAAAGACTCATGAGCACACCCAGCGACCACTGCGGCCCGATCCACCAGTCGTATCCACCGAAAACGGACCCCGCGAACGCGACGGCCGATGAATCCCGCATCAGCGAGTCGGAAATACCCGTGACGCCCAGGCCCGCTTGCGTGCCGACGTGCCACCCGTCGGTCGGCGCGGGGTACCAGTCGACGAATACTCCCAGAACCTGAGCCAACGAGGCCGTTGCGTTGCCCGTCGCATTCGTCGGTCCACCCGTGAATTGTCCAACCCCGTCCGTCACGCGCAGGGCGCCGCCGAGTACGAGGCCACGCGCGATTGGCCCTCCAAACGCAGCGCTCAGCGCGATCCCAATGCCGGAAATGGACGCGTTTCCGTAGGGGCCACTACCCCAAACCGATGTGTCGGCGAGGCCGAGCCCCAGGCGCATGTAGAAGCCGTCGTGGCAATAGGGGCCGTTGGGCTCGGCACAACCGTGAACGATGGGCGGTCGACCGCGCGGGTACGGAGGTGGCGGGTAGGGTGGCGGCGGATAGGGCGGAGGGGGAGGCGGATACGGCGGGCCCTGATACGGAAGCGGCGGAGGCGGTTGCCCGGACGGCGGCCCCGGTGGCGGGTTGAGCGGCGCGCTCAGCGGTGGCGGCGGCGGCTGTTGTCCTTGCGATGGAGGCGCGGACGAATCGGCGGGCGGCGGTAAGGCCGGGAGCGGTCCGGACTGCGCCCAGGCCTCCACGGGAGCGAGCGCCAGAGCGAGCGCCACTGCGACCAAGCTCTTGCGCCTCGTTCGCATCGACGTCACTCCTGATGTGAGTGTACCGCGACACGTCGATGCGGAGGCCAGGTTCGAGCGCTTTTTCGACAGGTTTGCTGCACCGTGCGATCACGCAGTGCTCGGACACGACTCGCCCGCACACACGGCGGCCGGCTCGTACCTATTTGGGTCTTCGACGGATCTTTTTGGCGAGCCTTTTAGCTCGATCGCTCGCATACTCACGGCCGTGGACAAGAAGTGCGGCTGCGGCGCTTCGTACGACATGTCGCGGTGGACTCTTCTGCCGCTGCTCGGTCGCCAGGCCGACCCCCGGCATCGCGTCGCGAATCTTGAGGTCCGGCGATGCACGAGCTGCGGCTCGACGCTGGCGACGCGTACGGCATCCGAGCGCGCGATGGAGGCTGTTCGTCTCAGCGACGCTACCAAGGGCTGAGTCGTCGAGACCCGCGTTAGGGAAGCATTCCTTCGGGAGGCACGTAGATCTCGCTTACCGACTGACGCTTGTCGGAGAAAACCTGGACCATCGGATCGAGGCGCTTCGGATCGCCTGCGAGGTCGACCATCTCTCCTGGATCGGTGGCCAGGTCGTAGAGCTGGTACTGGCGCCCGCCGAAGTGAATGAGCTTCAGACCCGGCGTCTTTCCGTGAATGAGGCCTCGACGCATGTGGGTAAACGGCCCTTCCGGCATGTCGAGGTACACGTCGCGCTCGGCGTAGGCATCGTGGGGCTGCGCGAGGTCGTCGGCCAGACTCACGCCGGAGAGCTCTCCGGGGCCGGGCTGCGCAATCGCCATCAGGTCGAGCAGCGTGGGTACGAGGTCGATCGCGCTACGTTTGACCGGCACGCGATGAGTCTCCAAACCGGGCGCGCGAATGAGTAGGGGCACGCGTACGAGCGGCTCCCAAATCTCGAATCCGTGCTTGTACCCCATGCCGTGATCGTTCATCGACTCGCCGTGATCGCTGGTCACGACGATGGCCGTACGGTTCGCCCACGGCTGGCTTGCTACGAAGGCGAGCAGGCGCCCTACGGCCTTGTCGGTGAACCACACTTCTCCGTCGTAGAGCGCCTGCATCCTGCCGCGAGCGGGATCGTAGAAATCGGGGGCCCCTTCGTGAGCGACGTACTGTGCGTGGGGGTCGAAGTAATGAACCCAGAGAAAGAAGCGACCCGCCGAGGCATGCGCGCTTAGCAGTTTGAAGGCAGCGTCGGTGAGCTGGGGGCTGGTGACGCTCGTGTCGCTCTCGCCCTGACCCGAGCCCGGGATCGCGGACTGGTCGAAGACATCGAAACCCTGCGTGAGGCCGTAGAAATCGCGAAAATACCAGTGGGACCCGGCTCCCATGGTGAAGATGCCCGCGGCATGGAGGCGCTCGGCCAAGAAGGTGTTTCCCGCCAAATACCTGTTGAAGTGATTTCCGTCGCGGAGCGTCTCGCTCGGATATTTCCCGATTAGCATCGGCCCGAGCGCCTTGCCCGTGTAAGACGCCATGGCGTACGCGCGCTCGAAGACGACGGCTCCCGACGCGAGGGCATCGAGGTTGGGGGTCGTGGGCCGATCGTAGCCCATGAAGCCGACCTCGGAAGCGCGCAGAGCGTCGATGGTGATGAGGATGAGGTTCAGGTCTGCACGTCCGACGGGTCGCGCTCGCGGCGCGGGGACGTCCGGAGCGCGGGGCTGAGGAAGCGGCAAGTCGGCCCCGGAGCAATCTTCGTCGATCCCGTTTCCGGGGATTTCGAGGGCGAGCGGCGAGATGCGCGGGTCGTGGTCATTGCAATCTCCGCCTCCGAAGAACGGCGAGGCGCCATCGCCATCGCGGTCGGTTGCCCGGCGGTCGAGAGCCAGGGCGATGCGTCCGAGGGGCGCGTAACGCTCGATGGCGCGCGCACGGGTCGGATCGGCCTCCAGGGCTCGCGCTTGATGGCCTGTGAGACCCAGAGCCGCGGCAACGAGGACGAGCGCGGCGGCGGTCTGGAGAGGGCCCGGCGCGCGGCCGCGAGCCACCCACATGCCGGCCCACGCACAAAGACAGATGACTCCGAGGTTGACGATGGGGCGCAGGTCGAGCTCTCGGCGGCGCAGGACTCCGAAGATCGCGAGCGGCGTCGGCCCGTCCCCCCCCGCATCGCCGAGGGTTGCGCCGAGGAGGACCACGACCGCACCGAGCACGAGCCCGACCGTGCCCGTCGACACAGGATCCATTGCTCGCGGCAAGCTCGAGGCCACGAGCGCGAGCGCGCGACGCAAGGGCGGTAGGCAAGCAAGCCCGACCGAGCCCAGTGCCACGAGCGCCGCGACCGAGACCCCAGCGAGGCCGACGCCGGAAGCGATGGGAGCGCCGCGGCTCAAAAACCATCGGCCCGCGTGCGCGACAACGACCAGCCAGACCGCTCCCACGGCGCACGCGAGCGGCGCGAGAGCGGCCATGCGGCTGCGGGAGAGAACCGGCTCGGCTCGGATCCGGTCGAGGTGCTCGGCGGGGCTGCGCGGTCCATGCGGCTCGAGGAAGATCGACACCGCCGCCACGACACCCCCGAAGCCCAGCGCGGCAGGCGCGAGGACTCCGAGCTCCGCGCTCGCGAGATCGAGCAGTGCACGCGTCGGGGTGCTCCCGCCAGCCTGCAGAGCGACCCCGGCTTCGACCAAGGCGACCACGGCGGCGCCCAGGAGCGACCCAATCAGGCTGTAAAGAACGCGCGTGAACCGGGCTGCCACGGAGGGTCGGATCGTAGTCTCATCGCTTCGCACGGGCCATCGGGTGCGCGGCGTCGTAGGCGCGAAGCAGATGCCCCACGGAGACATGGGCGTAGCGCTGCGTCGTCGACAAGGTCGCGTGTCCGAGGAGCTCCTGAATGGCGCGAAGATCCGCGCCTCCGTCGAGCATGTGCGTGGCGCACGTGTGGCGGAGCGCATGCGGGTGCAGGTCCGAGCGACCCGCACCCGTCGTTCCGTAGCGCTGGACGATGTCCCAGACGGCGCGCGGAAAGAGCCGCGCTCCCCGGACCGTCAGCAGCAAGGCCACCGGATCCTGGGTCTTGCGGCGCGGATGAACGACGGTTGCACGCACGCCTAGCCAGTCCTTGAGAGCGCGGACACTTGGCTTGCCCAGCGGAACGATCCGCTCCTTGTTTCCTTTTCCCAGGACGCGCGCCGTCGCTCCTCGAAGATCGACGGCTTCGATGTCGAGCTTGCACAGCTCGCTCACGCGCAGGCCTGATCCGTACAGAAGCTCGAGGCACACCCGATCGCGCGCACCGAGCGGGGTCGCCGGGTCGGCGCTCTCGACGACTTCCTTCGCGGCGTCGACCGACAGCAGCGTCGGCAGGCCGCGTCGAACTTTGGGGGTGGCGAGCTTGTCGGCAGGAGACTGCGCGATGATCTCGCGACGTCGCATCCATCGCATGAACGTCCGAACCGCCGCGACCTTTCGCATCATCGAGCTTGCCGCATACCGGCGCGACGAGACGCTGAGCCACGCGCGAAGGAGCTCGAGATCCATCGCTCGCACGTCCTCGACGGCGTCTCTTCTCGTTTCCCTCGCGAAGTCGGCGAGGCCGGCGATGTCCGAGCCGTACTCGCTCACGGTTCGCCCCGAACATCGCCGCTCTCCGCGAAGATGCAGCACGAACGCCTCACGCGCGTCATCGAGCGTCACGGGCCGACTATGTCCAAACGCGCCCCGCGGGGCCAACTCCATGGATCCCGGGCCGAGAATCCCCGCTCTAGGCCCCCGAGCCCAGCCCGGGCTATGCTCGTGTCGCGTGCTTGGTCCCCCGACACGATGGCTCGACCTCGCGCGCGACCTTTGGGAGCGCGCCAGGCGCGAGCACTCCAGTCCCCGTGAGATCGGCCTCGCGGTGGGCGTGGGGGCTTTCGTGGCCTGCACGCCCCTGATCGGCTTTCACCTTTGGCTCGCTCTGGGATTCGCGACGCTCCTGAAGCTCAATCGCCTTTGGGCCATGATCGGCTCCCGCTTGTCGACAACGCCGATCCTTCTCGTGACGACTTTCGCCGAGATTCAAGCGGCGCACCGCCTGCGCACAGGAGTCTGGGCTACCCTGACTCTGCACCAGGCCCTGGCTCGGGGCCCCGAGCTCGTGCTCGACTGGGGTATCGGGAGCGTCATCGTCGGGTCGGGTGTCGCGACCCTCGCCGGGCTCGTGGCGATGATGATGGCACGACGCTGGGATCAGCTCAGCCCGCGCGGGCTCGCAGCACTTCGTCAACCGTCTTCGGAATCCCCGCAGTAAGCACGTCGGGCTCCGCGGCGGTGACGACGACGTCGTCTTCGATGCGGACGCCAATCGAGCGCCACTCCGGCGCGACCGAAGCTTCGTCGGGAGCGATGTAGATCCCCGGTTCGACCGTGAGCACCATTCCGGGCTCGAGAGGGCGAGGCTTGGACTCCACGAAATAGTTTCCGACGTCGTGCACGTCCATACCGAGCCAGTGACTCGTTCGATGCATGAAAAACTTCTTGTAGCCTCCCTCTTCGATGAGCTTGTCGACCTCCCCCGAGAGCAGACCCAGGCGAACCAAGCCGCGCGTCACCACTTGTACGCAGATGTTGTGAATCTGCTCGAGCGTCGCTCCCGGACGCGCGGCCGGTATGGCCGCCAGCTGGGCCTCGAGGACGAGCTCGTAGATGGCCTGCTGCTCGCGCGAGAAACCGCGCGCCACGGGAAACGTGCGTGTGACGTCGCTCGCGTAGTAGCCGAGCTCGCAGCCCGCATCGATGAGCAAGAGGTCTCCTTCACGAATGCGGCGATCGTTCTTGCGGTAATGAAGGACGCATGCGTTGGGGCCCGACCCGACGATGCTTCCGTATGCGGGCCGCTCCGAGCCGTGGCGGCGGAATGTATCGAGAAGCAGCGCTTCGATTTCGTATTCGTGCATGCCCGGCTGGGCCCGATGCATGGCAAGCTCGTGGGCCTCTCGAGTGATACGCGCCGCCGATCGCATCGTCTCGACTTCGCCGTGCGACTTTCGGAGCCGCATGTCGTGCAAGATGCTGCCGGGATCCACGATCTCGGTCGGTGCCACGACGCCTGCGCGCGAGCGGGCGCGGACCCGATCGATTGCGGCGAGCACTCGGTCGTCAAACGGGCGATGTTGACCCAATCGATAGTAGAGCCGTTCGCGGTCCTGCAGGAGCGCCGGAAGCTTCTCGTCCAGGTCGCCCACAGGAAACGCGTCATCGGCGCCATGAACGGACTTGGCCCCATCGACGCCCGCGCGCGGGCCGTCCCATATCTCCCGGTCCGGGTCGCGAGGCCGAACGAACAGGGTAAACTTCAGGGTCTTGCTGTCGAAGACCGCCACGCTCTCGGGCTCGTCGAACCCGGTGAGATAGAAGAGATCGGAGTCTTGTCGATACTCGTGCTCGACGTCGTTGTTGCGTCGAAACACGGGAGCCGACGCAAGAACCGCCACGGCGCCGGGGCTGGCGCTGGCCATTCTCTCGAGCCACGTACGACGACGCGAAGCCCACGTTTCACGCATGCTGCACCCGCCTCACGCTTGAGTCGTTCCTTGCCGCCCGTAGGCGTCTTCGAGCCTTACGACGTCGTCGAGCTCGGGGGTCGACACTTCGACCACGTCGACGTCGCTGACGGCGACCATGCGGTGAATCGTGTTTGGGGGGCAGTGGAAGGCATCGCGAGGTCTCATCCTCAACACTTTGAGCCCCGCGCCACTTCCGATTTCTAGGTCCATCTCACCGGCTTCGACGAGGAACGTTTCGTCCTTTCGCACATGATATTGCCTCGACAGCTTTTGGCCCGCCGCAATGTGCAGGATCTTGCCGACGTACCGGTCGGTCTCGGCCCAAATCAGCTCGTAACCCCAGGGCTTGTTCACGCGTCGCATCGAGTTCTTCTTTAGGCTATCACGCCGGGTCGTGGCTGCGCTCCGTCTGCAGAAGGTTCTCGCGCGCGCCGGCGTGGCTTCGCGTCGCGCCGCGGAGGATCTCATCAAGGCCGGGCGAGTGCGCGTCGACGGGCAGGTGGTGACGGAGCTCGGGACCAAAGTCGACCCGCGCTCCCGTCACATCGAGGTCGACGGACGGCGAATCGTCCGAGAAACGGCGGTCTACGTGGCTCTGCACAAGCCGCGTGGCGTCGTCTCCACGATGAGTGACCCCGAGGGCCGCCCGAGCGTGCGCGAGCTTCTGGCCGACGTGCCAGGACGGGTCTATCCGGTGGGACGGCTCGACTTCAACACCAGTGGGGTGCTTGTCGTGACCAACGACGGCGATTTCGCCGAGGGTCTCATGCACCCCCGTCAGGGCGTCCCCAAGACGTACGTCGTCAAGCTGTTGGGAATCATGAAGGACGAGGACGTGGACGAGTGGCGCCACGGAATCCAGCTCGAGGACGGAAAAACCGGCCCGGCCAAGGTCAAGCTCCTGCGTTACGAGGGGGGCAAGACGTGGCTCGAGCTCACCCTCACGGAGGGGCGCAACCAGCAAGTGCGCCGAATGGGAGACGCGACACGATTCCGAGTGATGCGGCTCGCGCGGACGAGCTTCGCAGGAATCACCTCCGAAGGGCTCGCTCCCGGCCGGTGGCGCTATCTCACCGTGGACGAGCTCACCGCCCTCAAGAAGGAACATGGCGTTCCACGCCGGATCGTGTCGCCGCCGATGCCCGCGGCGCCCCCGCGAGCCCGGTCCGCACCCATGCCGCACGCAAAGCCCAGACCGGGGGGACGCGAGTCAGTCGGGGTCGGCGGCCGGCAACGCCCAGCTCACGTCGAAAAATCCCGCGCGCCGTACGGTCGCCGTTCCCAGGGTCAGCTTTCCTCGCGCCGGGGCGACGTCCTCGTCGAACACGACGTAGTCCGGCAACATGTCGGGAAGCGAAAGAGACCTCCACGTGCCTAGCGGGCCGACGCCCTCCACCACGACCACGTAGCGGTCCGGCCGGCGCGGGTTCGGGTGAATGAACGCAACGCCCAACTGCGGCAAATCCCCCGTCTTGGGCAGGACGCGCGCGCCGCCGAGGACGACGGCGCCTTCCTCGACGCGAATCGGAAGCTCGCCTTCGATCTCCCGCAAGACGCCGTTCGACTTCGCATTCCCGACCAGAAACAGAGCTCGGTCATTGGCAATCGACTCGCCCGCCGAAAGAAACTCCACGTCGCTCATGACAGGATAGTCCACGCGCACCCCCGGCCGGACCCGCGCCCACTCTCGAGCCACGGCTTCGTTCGCTTTCGCCTGCGCTGGATCGTCAGCCCCCCACACGAACGTGATCGGATCGTGAAAGACGTCTCGGATCGGGCCGGTGACGCTTCCGTGCTTGAACGGCCCCGGGTGCGACGCAGGGCCCGCCCTCCAAGGTGCGCCGTCGCCGGACGCCCGATGCAGCTCGATCGGCTCTCCAGCTGCGAACGCGAGGGTGTTGCCGTCGACGTGTACCGAGACGGGCAGCGCGTCATCGACCCAAACCGAGTCCCGATCGAGCCCGAGCGCCGACACACCGTGGGTGGCGACGTAGATCTCGTTGTGATCGTCGATGCGCGCCACGGTCTGCCCCCACACTCCGCTCGACGCAAGCTCCCGCACATGCACCCAGGCGTCGTCCGCCCATCTTGTCCAGGGCGTCTTGAAGCGTACCGCGCGAGGGTGCGCGCTGCGACGATGCGACAGAAGCCAGCGCGCTCCCTTCAAGTCTTGGTACGTCGTTTGCCAGACGTTGTGCCCGAGATCCGGGTGCTCGTCCTCGACCTCGTAGTGGAGCTCTTTGTAGCGATCGATCAAAACCCCGCTGTTTTCTTCGGGGAGATCGCGGGTCCCGTGCACGATGTAAAGCGGCAAATGAAGGCCATTCTCGGACCAGAACACGTTCGATCGCTGCTCGGCGATGAAGCGCTCCCACGACCGGAGCGACCGGCCAGCGATGTCCGTTCGAACGAAGTAGCTCTGATACCCACAGAGTGGCTCGGCCGCTGCAAAGCGATGCGGATGATGTAGCGCGCAGCCGGCGGCGCCGATGCCTCCCATCGAGGGGCCGGTGATCGTCACGCGCGCTTCGTCGATCGGATATGTCGCGGTCGCCCAGTCGACCACGCGCATGACATCGTCCTCGCCGAGCTCCCGGTACATCGCGTTCGAATGACCGTCCGGGGCGACGACGATCGCGCCCAGGCGCGCGAGGTCCTTTCTCGGGTGCCTGTCCTCCCAAGCTCCATCGCGATCGGGATCATCGTGGCCGAAGAGCCACATGATCATCTCCAGCGGACGTCCGTTCATGCCGTGGAGAGCCACGATCAGCGGGTAGGTCCTGCGCTCGTCGAAGTCGGGCGGGACGTAGACCGCGAACTCCGAAAAGTGCCCGTCGACCGGAGACCGGTATGCGCGCCGCATCGCACCCGTTCGCCACGGCTCTCGGTTCGGAGGGGCGTCATCGCCCGCCGGCCCGCTCGGGGTCAAGCTCTTTCCGGTGTAGGGGTCGAACCCGCGCTCCATCGAAGACGACAGCTGCTCGAGCTCGCGCGCGTCATCCCGCTGGGCCTCTACGTCGAGGTCCCCGCGCGACACGAATCCGGCGAGTCGGCTCCGCAGATACTGGACGGTCTCGAGCGACGCCGGCGCCAAGCCCGTCGCCCCCTCGACCGCGGCAATCGCGCGATCCGCGTGCGCGATCGCCGCGCGGACGGCGCGACGCGGGCGGAAGGGCAGGTCGACCCCAGTTCCCGCGCCTTCGACGTGAACGGTCAAGTCGCTCTCCTCGACCGCATCGGCGGAGAGCTCAGGAAGCGCAACGACGCGGTCTTCGACGGCACCCGAGATGGCGTCAGACTCTGCGGTGGCGAGCACTTCGCTGGTGCCATGGGGCACCCCCCGCCGGACCTGAGCGCGGATCGGAACCTCGACGTCCAAGGGCGCGCCTTCGAAGAAATGCACGATGACCACAGGACGATACGACTCGGGCTCCAAGCCGCGATCGAGCCTTACGGTGGCCATACGCCGCGCGAGCCCTTCGGCATCCTCGGGGCCGGCACCCGGCAGCGCCCACCAGGCCTCTGCCAGCGGCCGCAGGCCTGCGTCCACCACGCGCATGCGCAGACCCCAAACCTGGGCCCGGCGAAGCAAAGCAACCACGACCGCATGGTCTCCGGCGGCCAGGTCGGCCCCCGCGACGACGTCGTCGTCGACCCGTGCAGAAGCCTCTCGCGTGAGCAGGCATCGACCATCGACCCACAACGCGGCGCCCCCGTCCACGCCGAGGAGCACCACGATCTTCCGAGGGCTCTCGAGATGCAGGACCCCGGCGGCATAGGCCGCGGCATTCGGCCCATGCGAATCCTCGAAGAACGTGGCCAGATCGAGCGGGCCCCGCGCGGTCGTCGCGAGGCGCCAGCGCGGAGCGTCTGCCCCCGGACCCGCAGGCTCGTGAAGACGCGGCCCGCTCGGGTCCTCCAAGCCGACCGCCGCATCCAGCGGCCCCGCGACGAGCCATGCGCCCACGGCCCCCTCCCGAGAGAAACCAACGCGCGCCCCGGCCGCGGCCGCGGGCGCAGGCGCCGGTGCCAACGCCGACGCAGGCGCGGACGCCGACGCAGGCGCGGACGCCGACGCAGGCGCCTCGCGCGGCTCGGGACAATCGGGAGCGCGAGCGCACGCCACGAGCAGCGCGGCGCCTACGGGGATCCGTCGTCTCGTGCTCACGGCCCAAACTACAAGGTGAGGCCCTGAGCGAGCGTCCGGGCCTCGTCTTGAAAAAGCACTTCGACCTTGCGGGTATCGATGACGCGCGTGACAACGCCATCTCCGAACTTTCGATGCCGCAGCAAGTCGCCTTCGGCGAAGCTAGCCTCCGAGGTGTAGGCCTTGAATTCGTGAACGCCGCGTCCGGCAATCGCCTGCTCCCACTGCCGCTCATGGCGCGTAGCGCTGGAGCGAGCCCCGGCGCGACCCGCCCCCACCTTGCCGCGCTCGGAGGCTGCCGCTGGAGATTTCGCCCCGGGAGCGGTCGGCCGCCAGTTGTGCGTCGAGCGACACGTCAAGCACTCGACTTGATGCGGCTTGCCGACCTTCATCGAGACGATGCGGTGATTCAAAAGCAGCCGGCACCGCGTGCACCAACTGTCGACTTCTCCGGCTACGCGTAGGGGCTTGGGCATCTAGGTCCTGCTTCTTACTCGTGGCTCTTGCGCCGTTCGATGGGTTTGTCTTCTGTGTGAAAAGTCGCCGAGTCGCCTTCCGCCTCGCGCGACCCGCTTCCGTGATGCGTGCGCCGCATCCGCACGTCGGCTTTCACCTCCGGTTTCGCCAGTCCGACGTTCTCCCCCTCGACGCCGGAAGCCTCGCTTGGCTTGAAGCGAATGGTCGTGCTGATCTCGAACTCCACCGTCGTCAGGAGCTTCTTCATCTCGCTCGAGATGTTCGTGTTCTCGAGAAACTCGCGAACTTCCCTGGCGACGACGCCTACGAGGACATTTTTCGTTTCCTCGACTTGCGCGAGCAGATAGTGCGCCACCTCGCGCGGCAGCTTGATGCCTCCGACGAGTTCCTTGAAGTTGTCCGGAGCCTCGGTCGCTTTCTCCACGCCGATCTCGACGGCCCGCTTGAGCAGCTCGGGAATGACGCTATCGAGGCGACGACGGCGATCGCCGGACTCTTTGTCGCTCATGGCCCCGAGCGTAAAGTAGCACGGCTAGGCGGCCCGGCTCAGGATGCGGGCGACCCCATCGGCGACTTGACGCATGGCCGCGGTTTTCGCGCGCTCGCCCCGCGCACAAAGAAGAACCGTCTGGCCGTCCACGTCGATCGCCTGAACGTCCGCGTGAAGCCCGATCTCCGCGAGGCGACCGGTCGATGTGGACCCCGGCCCACCATGGTGGCCCCGGACCAGCAAAGGGGCATACGCGGCCAGCTCCTCGCAGGCCGCCCAGCCTCCGGACGCGGCCACGACGACGCCGCTATCGTCCGCGACGACGACGGCATCGAGACCCCCTTCGCGGCGACTGAACGCCAGTTGATAGTGCAGCGCCACGAGGGGGTCACTGCTACGCGTACGGCGGCGTTCTGTGGGCGATTTCATCGCCACCCAGTGTGCCCCGCACCGCGACCGGTGGCCAAGTTTGGCCGTCACGAGTGCCTATCGTCTTTTCTTCGCCGCCTT
>Ga0070761_10001944_pt1 | contig 12868 bp, 10 predicted proteins | sample HubBroMetageREF1_FD_66724 | JGI IMG/M metagenome (GOLD analysis project Ga0070761, IMG submission 66724) | Reference soil microbial communities from the Hubbard Brook experimental Forest, New Hampshire, USA - Hubbard Brook CCASE Soil... | ecosystem: Environmental > Terrestrial > Soil >...
CTCATGCTCGAGCCGCTGTTCCAGTGCAACCTTGCCTGCGCCGGCTGCGGCAAGATCGACTACCCGAAGGAGATCCTGCAGAAGCGCCTGACTGTCGCCGATGCGTTGCGCGCCGTCGATGAATGCGGCGCACCGATGGTCTCCATTCCGGGCGGCGAGCCGCTGATCCACAAGGAAATGCCCGAGCTGGTGAAGGGTATCGTCGCCCGGCGCCGCTTCGTGTACCTGTGCACCAACGCCATCCTGCTGCCCAGGCACATCGACGAGTACACGCCCTCACCGTACCTCACTTTCTCGATCCACCTCGACGGCAGCCGCGAGCGTCACGATGAGTCGGTGTGCCAGGAGGGGGTGTTCGATAAGGCCGTGGCCGCGATCCGCCTCGCGGGCTCGCGGGGCTTCCGCGTGACGGTGAACTGCACGCTCTTCAGCGGCGAGGATCCGGAGCGCGTGGCGGAGTTCTTCGATGAGGCGATGGCGCTCGGCATCGAAGGCATCACCGTCTCACCCGGGTACAGCTACCGGCACGCGCCGCGCCAGGATGTGTTCCTCGGCCGCAACGCCAGCCGCAAGCTGTTTCGCGAAATTTTCCGGCGCGGCCGGCAGCCGGCGAGGGGCAGTGGCGCCCGACGACGCTGGACCTTCAACCACTCCAGCCTGTTTCTGGATTTTCTCGCCGGCAATCAGGGTTACCAGTGCACTCCCTGGAGTATGCCCACGTACAATATCTTTGGCTGGCAGCGGCCCTGCTACCTGCTCACCGACGAGGGTCATGCGGACAGCTTCCGCTCGCTCATGCAGGACACCGACTGGAACGCCTACGGCGTCGGCCGCAATCCCGCCTGCGACAACTGCATGGCGCACTGCGGCTTCGAAGGCACGGCCGTGAACGATGCGTTCAGCCACCCCCTCAAGGCCCTGATGGTGACGCTGCGCAGTCCACGCACCAGTGGGCCGATGGCGACCGATCCGCCCGTTACCTACCAGGAGGGTACGCGGCATACGGTGGCGACGGTGCCGGTGTCGGCCATCGCGCGCACGCGCCGCGAGACCGAAGTCGACCGCGTCGGGTAGGCCGGCCGCTTTTGACACCCCCGAAGAGCGCACGCGCAGCGACGCCGTCGGCCTCCGCCGAGGCGCGCGCCAACCAGAGCTTCGGCGAGCTGCTGAAGGGCTGGCAGTCGCACATGGAGCAGGCGCTCGCCGCGCGGCTGCCGCCGGCGGACTCGGTGCCGGCGCGCCTGCACCAGGCGATGCACTACAGCGTGCTGGGTGGCGGCAAGCGCATCCGCCCGGCGCTGGTGTTCGCCACCGCGCGCACCTTAGGGCTGAGCGATGTGCAGGTGGAGGCGATCGCCTGCGCGATCGAGTTCGTGCACGTGTATTCCCTGGTGCACGACGATCTGCCCGCGATGGACAACGATGATCTGAGGCGCGGACGGCCGACCTGCCATAAGGCCTTCGACGAGGCGACTGCCATCCTCACCGGCGATGCGCTGCAGTCGCTCGCCTTTCAGGTGCTTGCCTTTGATCCGACGCTGACAGCGGCGCCGGCAATGCGGCTGCAGCTGATCGCGCTCCTCGGCGCGGCGAGCGGCACTTCCGGCATGGCTGGCGGCCAGGCAATCGACCTCGCCGCCCAGGGGCAGCGGCTCGACATCGGTCAGGTGGAGGACATGCACGCGCGCAAGACCGGTGCATTGATCCGCGCCAGTGTGATGATGCCGGCAACCTGCCTGCCGGGACTCGACCGCCGTCTGTATGACGCGCTGGCCGGGTTTGTGGCGCCGATCGGGCTTGCGTTCCAGATCCAGGATGACCTGCTCGACGTGCTCGGCGATGCCGTCACGCTCGGTAAGGCGGCCGGGGCCGACAGCGAACGCGCCAAGCCGACCCACCCGGCGGTGCTGGGTGTGCCGGCTTCCCAGGAGCGCGTACGGCTGCTGCACGAGCAGGCGCTCGCCTCACTCACACCGTTTGCCGAGCGTGCGGATGCGCTGCGTGCCATCGCAGCCTGGCTGCTGGCGCGCAGCTACTGACAGCCCCCGCGATAATTGCGACCCGCCATCTCATGCGCGACACTGTCTACATGGCTTCCCGTTCCGCCGACGAGGCATATCAGGATCAGATCCTGCCGCGCGTGTCGCGCACGTTTGCGCTGACGATTCCCGAGTTGCCAACACCCTTGCGGGCCGGCGTCACCAACGCCTACCTGTTGTGTCGCATCGCCGATACGATCGAGGATCAGACCACGTCCTCGGCCGCCACCCGCCTGGGTCTGCTGCACCGTTTTGTCGCGGTGCTGCGCGGGCGCGAGGAGGCCGCGCAGCTGGCGCGCGAGCTGGGCCCGCGGCTGGCAGAGCACACCCTGCCGGCCGAGCGCGAGCTTATCGCGAATATGGGGCGCATCGTGGGCCTGAGCAGCGCGCTTTCGCCGGTGCAGCGCGCGGCGATCGAGCGCTGCGTCGAGATGATGTGCGACGGCATGCACCAGTTCCAGTGCATCGCCAGCCTCAACGGGCTGGCCCGCATGGTGGATCTGGATGACTACTGCTACTACGTGGCCGGAGTGGTGGGCGAGATGCTGACGCAGCTGTTCTGCGCCTACTCGCCGGCGATCGAGCGCCGGCGCGCCGGACTCGCGCGGCTCAGTGTGTCGTTCGCACAGGGCCTGCAGATGACCAACATCCTCAAGGATGTTTGGGAGGACCGCGAGCGCGGCGCCTGCTGGCTGCCGCAGGAAATCTTCAGCCGCCACGGCATCGAGCTGCGTACAGTGCGCCCCGGAAATGTCGGCTTCGACGCCGGCGTGCGCGAGCTGGTGGGCATGGCGCACGCGCACCTGCGCAATGCACTCGCGTTCACTCTTCTCATCCCGCCGCGCGAGGTGGGTATCCGCCGCTTCTGCCTGTGGGCGATCGGGCTGGCGGTGCTGACGCTGCGCAAGATCGCCGGCACGCCGGGATTCGCCAGCGGCTCGCAGGTTAAGATCTCGCACGCCGCCGTCGCGGTGACACAGCTGCTGAGCAACGCGGCCGTCGGTCAGGACTGGCTGCTGCGGCGGCTGTTCGCGCTCGCGGCCACCGGCCTGCCGCTCGCCGAGCTTGCTCCCGCGGATGGCCGGGAGCGGGTGCCTCCTGAAGGTTCAGTGGCGTCGCGGCCGGACCTGCGCCGCGAAGGGAGTTGCGGCGGTTGAATCGCATCTTGCCGCTCTCCGAGGCTGAGCTCTTCGAGACTCGCTCACCCGTGGTGGCCCGGCCCGCCACGCGTTTTGTGCAGAGTTCGGCGCTGGAGCGCGCCATCGCCGCCGCGCGCCAGGCGCTCACGGCGGCGCAGAGCGCCGCGGGCTGCTGGGTATTCGAGCTCGAGGCCGACTGCACCATCCCGGCCGAGTATGTGCTGATGCTGCACTTTCTCGGCGAGAGCGATGTGACGCTCGAGCGGCGCATCGCCGCCTACCTGCGCGCGCGGCAGGCCGAGCACGGCGGCTGGCCGCTGTACCAGGGCGGTGATCTCGACATCAGTTGCACGGTGAAGGCCTACTACGCGCTCAAGCTCGTGGGTGACGACCTCAACGCCCCGCACATGGTGCGGGCGCGCAAGGCGCTGCTGGCGCGCGGCGGTGCGGCGCACGCCAACGTGTTCACGCGCATCACGCTCGCGCTGTTCGGGCAGGTGCCATGGCGCGCCGTGCCCTACATCCCCGTCGAGATCATGCTGCTGCCGCGCTGGTTCCCATTCCACCTCGACAAGGTTTCGTACTGGTCGCGCACTGTGATGGTGCCGCTGCTTATCCTGTGCACGCAGCGGCCGCGCGCCAGCAATCCGGGCCAGATCGGGGTGGCCGAGCTGTTTGTCACGCCGCCGGAGGAGGAGCAGCACTACTTTGCGGTGCCGGCCGGGCGGCCCGGGCGCCTGGCGCGCGCATTCCTGCTGCTCGATCGTTGCGCACGCCGGCTCGATGGCCTGATTCCGCGCGCCATGCGCCGGCGTGCGATCGCGCGCGCGGAGGCCTGGACCATCCAGCGGCTGAACGGCGAGGACGGCCTGGGGGCGATCTTCCCCGCCATGGTCAATGCCCTCGAGGCCTTCGCGACCCTCGGTTACCCGAGCGACAACCCGCACCGGCAGATCGCGCGGCGCGCACTCGAGAAGCTGTTGGTGGTGGGCACCGACAGCGCCTATTGCCAGCCGTGCTTCTCGCCGGTGTGGGATTCCGCGCTGGCGAGCCTGGCGATGCAGGAGGAGGGCAGCGAGGAGGCGGTGGGCGCCGCCGAGCGGGCACTTGCATGGCTCAAGGGCGAGCAGCTGCTCGAAGCGCCCGGCGATTGGCGGCGCAAGCGGCCGCACCTGGCCGGGGGCGGCTGGGCCTTCCAGTTCAAGAATGACTTCTACCCGGACCTTGACGACACTGCCGTTATCGCCTGGGCGATGCGCCGCTCGCGTGACCCGGGTGCTTATGCACACGCAGTGGAGCGTGCGCTCGATTGGCTGGTCGGCATGCAAAGCAGCAATGGCGGTTTTGCGGCCTTCGATGTCGACAACACGCATTACCGCCTCAACCAGATTCCTTTCGCCGACCACGGTGCGCTGCTCGATCCGCCCACGAGCGACGTCACCGCGCGCGTGGTGGCCGCCCTGGCCGTGGCCGACCGTCCACAGGACCGGCCGGCGCTGCAGCGTGCGCTGGCTTACCTGCGCGCCGAACAGGAGCCCGACGGCTCCTGGTTCGGACGCTGGGGCAGCAACTATGTCTACGGCACCTGGTCGGTACTGATGGCGCTCGCCCAGGCGCAGCTGCGGCCCGGGGAGCCGATGGTGGCGCGCGCCGTGCAGTGGCTGAAGAGCTGGCAGAACGCGGACGGTGGCTGGGGCGAGAGTAATGACAGCTATGCGCAGGCGGCCGTTGTGCGCAAGCCGGCGGCGAGCACCTCCTTCCAAACCGCCTGGGCCCTGCTGGGCCTCATGGCGGCCGGCCAGGTGCGCTGCGAGTCGGTGCGGCGCGGCGTGGAGTACCTGCAGCAGACCCAGAATGCGCGTGGCTTGTGGAGCGACGCGGGATTCACCGCGCCGGGTTTCCCGCGGGTTTTCTACCTGAAGTACCACGGCTACAGTGCCTACTTCCCACTGTGGGCGCTCGCCGCCTACCGCAATCTCACCCGCGCCTGGGACACTCATTGACCGGGGAGGTCGTCGGCGTCGTCTGCGCGTTGCGCAGCGAGGCGCGTCACTTCAGTCGCACGCTCACCCGCAATGCCCCGCTCGAGACACTCGCGGACGGCAGGCTGCTCGCCGTGACCGGCATCGGCTACGCGTGCGCGGCCGCCGGGGCGCAGCGGCTCATCGATGGCGGGGCCGGCGCACTGGTCAGCTTCGGTATGGCCGGGGGACTCGACCCGCAGCTGCCGGCCGGGCTGGTTTTCCTGCCCGCCGAGGTCGTCGGGCCCGGCGGTGCGCTGCTCCCGACCGATCAGCCCTGGGGCGCGGCGCTGGGCACTGCTCTCGGGACGGCCCGCGCGGTGAGCGGCGGCCGTTTGCTTACGGTCGATACCGCCGTGGCGAGCGTCGCCGCCAAGCGGCGGCTGTGGATGAGCAGTGGTGCACGCGCCGTCGACATGGAAAGCGCCGCGGTGGCGGCGGCGGCCGCAGCGCACGCCCTGCCGTTCCTCGCCGTGCGTGCGATCGTCGATCGCGCCGCGGACGAGCTGCCCGCTGTGGTAATGGCCGCGAGCGGCCCCGGCGGCAAGCTGGCGTTTGGTCGACTGCTTCGCGGACTGCTGCGCGCGCCGGCGCAGCTCGGGCCGCTGTGGGCGCTGGCGGGAGGCTACCGCGCCGCGAACCGTGCGCTCGCCGCGGTGGCTGCCAGCGCGCCGCTTGTGCGTCGCCCACACTGACATGAGAGCGTTCCTCACCGGCGGCACGGGCTTCGTCGGCGCCGCCGTGGCGCGCGCGCTGCTTCGTGAGGGCTGGGAAGTGCGTGCGCTCGTGCGGCCGCAGGCGGACCGGCGCAACCTCCAGGGTCTTGAGCTCGAGACGGTCGGCGGCGATCTGGCCGATGCGGCCGCGCTCGGGCGCGCCGCGCACGGCTGCGAGGCGGTCTTCCACGTGGCCGCCGACTATCGGCTCGGCGTGCGCCACCCCGAGGAGCTGTACCGCACCAACGTCGAGGGCACGCGCAACCTGCTGCAGGCCGCGCGCGCCGCTGGTGCTGCGCGCATCGTCTACACGAGCAGCGTCGCCACCATCGGCATTCCCGCCGATGGCACGCCCGGGAACGAGGCGACGCCGGTGACTCTTGCGGACATGGTGGGTCACTACAAGCGCTCGAAGTTTCTCGCCGAGCAGGTGGCGCGCGAGCTGGCGCGCGCCGGTGCCCCGATAGTGATCGTCAATCCCTCCACGCCAGTCGGGCCAGGGGATCTGAAGCCGACGCCCACCGGACAGCTGGTGCGCGACGCTGCCGGCGGGCGTATGCCGGCTTATGTGGACACCGGACTCAACATCGTGCACGTCGACGATGTGGCGCGCGGACATCTGCAGGCGCTGCAGCACGGCCGCGCGGGCGAGTGCTACATCCTCGGCGGCGAGGACCTGACGCTGCGTGTCATCCTCGGCGAGATTGCGCAGCTGGTCGGCCGGCCCGCTCCGCGCCTGCGGCTGCCGGCGCTGCCGCTGCTGCCGCTTGCCTACCTGGCGGAGGGCTTTGCCCATCTCAGCGGCGGCACGACGCGCCTGACGGTCGAAGGGGTGCGCCTCGCGCGCAAGCACATGTTCTTCTCCAGCGCCAAGGCGGCGCGCGAGCTCGGCTACCGCGCGCGCCCGGCGCGCGAGGCGCTCGCGGACGCCGTGCGCTGGCTCAGGGAGCAGGGCCTGCTGCGGGCCCGGGGTACCAGTTCCAGCGTCCCGCGATCGCCATGACCGCGGGCACCAGCAACGCGCGGATCAGCGTCGCATCGACCAGCACTGCGACACACAGGCCGACACCGGTCATCTTCAGCACCGGCAGCTCCGCGCCGACGAAAGCACCGAAGACCACGACCATGATGAGGCCGGCGCCGGTGATCACCGGCGCTACCGCCGCCAGCCCCTCGACGGTCGCACGGTTGTTGTCGAGATCCCGCCGGTACTCCGACTGGATCCGGAACAACAGGAACAGCTCGTAATCCATCGACAGCCCGAAGCTCAGGCAGAACACCATGAGCGGGATCTCGAGCGGAATGGCCGAGAATGGGTGCTCGAGACCGACAAGCCAGTTGAGCCAGCCGAGCTGGAACACCGCCACCACCGCGCCGATGCCGGCTGCCACGGCGAGCAGGTTCATGAGCACGGCCTTCACCGGCAGCAGGTAGGAGCGGAACGCGGCGTATAGCAGCAGCAGTGTGGTGCACACGACGAAGCCGAAGATGCGCGGCAGGCTGCGGAACATGTAGTCATTGAAGTCGTTGTGCTCGGCGGGCGCACCGCCCACGATGACGCTGTAGGGACCGGCCGGGGTGCGCGCGGCGAGCTGCTGCGTCAGCTGGCCGATCGCCCTGGCGTCCAGGCGCTCCGCGGGGGTCACTTCGAACAGGCCGGCACGCCGGTCGTGGCTCAGGTACAGCTCGGCGATCGGCGGGTGCTCGAGGAGCGCCTGCTGCCAGTCATCGTAGAGCCCCTGATACGCATCGAGCCCGAGTCCCTTGTCGAGGTTCACCGGCGAGTTGACCTCAGCCACGCGCGGATCGGCCGCGAGCGTCTGTCCGTAGGCGACCAGCGCCGGCAGGTGCGCGGCGGCGAGCAGCGGCGAGCCGTCAGTGGTGCGCACGATGATGTAGATCGTGAGCGCGGCATTCTCGCTGCGCACGGCGCGCAGAATCTCCAGGCCCGCACGCGACTCGGTGGCCCGCGGAAGGAACCAGCGCTCGTTGGAAAAGCCGCTGTTGGCGCGCAGTATCGGGGCGGCGAGCGCCAGCACGCAGCCACCGGCCAGGAGCAGCGTCACGAACGGGTGACGCACCACCCAGCCGCCGAGGGCGCGCCAGAAGGCGAGCAGGCGCTGGCGCCCGCCGCGACGCGGCATCACCGGCAGCCAGTCAATGCGCGGCCCGAGCAGCACCAGCGCCGCGGGCAGCAGCGTCAGAGCGGCCAGCACCGACACGCACACCACCAGGGCACCACCGATGCCAACACTGCGCGTCTCAAGCAGCGGGCTGAACAGCAGTCCGAGGAGGCCGATGATCACGGTGAGGCCCGACCACGAGATGGTGCGCCCGGCAAGCGCCACGGTCGCCGCCACACTGTCTGCGACGCTCGCGCCCGGGGCGTGTTCGCGATAGTGCGTGACGGTGAGCAGCGAGTAATCGATGCCGATGGCGAGCCCGATCATCGTGACCACGTTGCCGAGAAGGTTCGAGACGGGCATCAGCAGCGCGAGAAGGTAGGCGAGCCCGAGCGCGATGGTGGTGGTCGATAAGCCAGTGAGAAAGGGCAGGCTCGCGGCCAGCAGCGTGCCGAACGCCACCACCAGGATCGCAAGCGTCAGCGGCAGGGCACGCTTCTCGGCGTGATCGCCGCCGGCGGCGCTCCAGGTGTTGACGTCGAGGTCGGCAGCCGCGCCACCGGTGACGGCGACGCGCGCGCCCGGGTCGGACTGCCGCAGCACCGCGGCCAGCGGCGCCAGGGCGGTGCGTACGGCGATGACGCCCTGCTGCCGGCCGCTGATGTCGGTCGCCTCAAGACCTGCGAGCAGCATGGTGACGTGCCCGTCGGCGGAGCGCAGATGCGCGGAGCGCTCGTCGGCGTAGCTGGCGACCTTGCGCACGCCGTGCAGGGCACTGAGCGTGGCAGCGGCCCGCTGCACCCACTGCAAGTAGGGGGTTGCGTCCACCTTCAGCTGTGGCGCACTGACTGCCACCACGACCGGGTCGATATAGGGGTTGCCGAAGTCGCGCCGCAGCACCTCGTTGGCACGGTACGAGGGGCTGCCGGGGACCCCGCCTTCGACGCCCACGGTAACCTGACCGAGCCGATGCGCGCCCACGGCGCCGAGCGCAATCGCGACCAGCCAGCTGAAGAGCACCGCCCAGGGGTGTCGCGCGACGAAGCGCCCGAGCCGCAGGAACGGATCGGGCGCGGCGGTTGCCGGGGCGGCGGGGCTGGCGGCAAGACGATCCATGTAATGCGGTGCAGAGGCAGGAGCGCACAGGGTATTTGATTTTGATGGCGTGGCAAGGAGGCAGGTAAGATGAGTTCTTGATGTCTGAGCCGTCGCCGCTTTCTGCCGCCGCAGCCCCCTGGGATGCGCGCCTGGCGCGCCGCCTGGTGTGGCCGCTGCGCGGCGGCCCGCTGACCCCCAACCATCTGACGACGGCGCGGCTGGCCTTCGGTGTGGCAGCCGCGGTGGCCTTCATGCACGGGGGCTACGGCTACATGAACCTCGGCGCGTTGCTGCTGGTGATCTCCAACTTTCTTGATCACACCGACGGCGAGCTGGCGCGCATCAGCGGACGCAGCAGCGCGCTCGGGCACTGGTATGACCTCGGCAGCGATGCGCTGGTGACGGTGCTGCTGTTCGCCGGGATCGGCGCGGGCGTCGGCGTCAGCTCACCGAGCTTGCTTGGCTGCCCGCCGCTGCTGCTGGGACTACTGGCCGGTGTGGCAGTGGCGGTCATCTTCTACCTGCGCATGCGCATCGAGGCCGTCGCCGGCAAGGTGGCGAGCCGCCAGGCCTCTGTGGGGGGATTTGAGACCGAGGACGTGCTGTATCTGTTGCCGCTCGTCATGCTGTGTAACGGCGCGCGGCCCTTCCTGGTGGCCGCGGCCGTCGGCGGCCCGCTGTTCGCCGTGTGGGTGGCGCTTGACTGGCACCGCGTGACGCACACGCTGCCGCGATGACTGGGGCACTGGCGGCACAGCTCGGGGGCTTTGATCTGCCCGACCTGCGGCGCCAGTTCGTGCTGCAGGGCGCCTTTGTGTACCTGCCGCAGTTCCTGCCGCCAGCGCTCACCGCGGAGCTCACCGAGGCGGTGCGTGCCGTGAGCGGTGTGGTCAACCGCAACTACCTGCCCGGACACAAGCAAGGCGGCAGCGTGAGCCGTCACTCAATCGATGAGCTCGCGCCGGCCATCGCGCGCCTGTACCGCTCGCCGGTACTGCTCGGCTGGCTGAGCGAGCTCGCCGGTGAGGCGCTGCAGCTCTCACCCGCCGACGATCCGCATGCCTACGCGCTCTATTTCTATACCGAGCCCGGCGACCATATCGGCTGGCATTACGACACTTCCTACTATGCCGGGCGCCGCTACACGGTGTTGATCGGCGTGCTCGACGAGTCCTCCTGCCGCCTGGACTACCAGCTGCACACGCGCACCCGCGGTGCGCAGCCGCTCGAGGGCTCGGTGCAGATCCCGCCCGGCGGCCTGGTGTTCTTCGACGGTGACGCCCTGCGCCACCGCATCTCCCCCCTGCGCGCCGGCGAGCGGCGCGTCTCGCTCACCCTGGAATATCTCACCGATCCTCGCATGCACGGCTTCTGGCGCTTCGTCTCCCACATGAAGGACGCGCTCGCCTATTTCGGCTTTCGCCAGGTCTTTCGTGGCCGCGCGCGGCGCGCCGGCGCGCGCACGGGCCCGCAATAGCCATGACGCGTGCCGCCCCCTGGCTGCTCGGCGGCGGGCTGCTGCTGTTTGTCATCGTGCTGGCTTCGCACGACCTGGGCGCCGTCTTCGGCATCCTGGCGGTCGCGGGCTGGGGGCTCGTTGGCGTCACGCTCTTTCACCTGCTGCCGCTGGTGCTCGATGGCGCGGCTATCCGCGTGCTGCAGCCGCGCGAGCGTCCCCGGGCGCTCGCCGATGCGGTGCTGGTGCGCTGGATCGGCGAGTCCGCCAACAGCCTGATGCCCGGGGGCGCGCTCGGGGGCCCGCTGCTCATGATCCGCCAACTCCTGCAGCGCGGCGCCCCGCCGGCCGAGGCAGTGGCGGCCATCACGGTCAGTACAACGCTGCAGAGCTTCGCGCAGATCGTTTTCGCACTGCTCGGCGTGGCGCTGCTTGGCGGCCGAGTGACGCGTATTCCGGCCACGGCCTACTGGCCGGCGCTGACGGCGGCAACCGGCGCGCTGGCCGTGTGTCTCGCCACCTTCTATCTGCTGCAGCGGCGTGGCCTGTTCGCGCGCCTCACGCGGCTCGGACGTCTGTTCGCGGGCAAGCGTGACTGGTCGCAGCTGATCAAACACGCCGAGGGCATCGATGCGGCGCTCAACGACGCCTATGGCCGCCGCGCGCAGGTGTGGCAGAGCTTCCTGCTGAGTCTCATCGCCTGGCTGGTGGGAACCGGTGAGGTATGGCTCATCCTGCATCTGCTCGGCACGCCGGTGGGCTGGGGTAACGCGCTGGTACTGGAGAGCCTTGGACAGGCAATCCGCAGCGCTGCCTTCGCGATCCCGGGTGCGCTGGGGGTGCAGGAGGGCGGTTATCTGCTGCTCGCACCGCTTGCGGGCGTGGGCGCGGATGTGGCACTGGCGCTGTCGCTCGCCAAGCGGACGCGCGAGCTGCTGCTCGGTGTGCCGGGAGTTGCCTACCTCTACTTCTCCGAGCGCGCCTTCCGCCGCCGGACGCAGGCGGCTGCCGCGGGCAGCTGAGCCTCCCCGTACACGCCTCGCAGGGGCGAGGCGGCGCCGCACTGGCCGAGAGACGCGGGGCAGCTCACAATTTTGTACTATTCGTAACTTCCTTCTCTGCCTTAGGATTCATGTGCGCGCCATCATTCTCGCGGCCGGTCGCGGCCTGCGCCTCAAACAGCCGGCCGACGCCGAGCTGCCCAAGTGCCTGCTGGAGTTCGGCGGCCGCACGCTGCTGGAGCGGCACCTGCAGCTGTTGCAGCGCGCCGGTGTCGGCGAGGTGGTGCTGGCGCTTGGGTTCCTGCACGAGCGGGTCGAGTCGCAGCTGCAGCGCGTGGCCGGCTATGCGCAGCCACAGATCGTGCTCAATGACCGCTTCGAGCTCGGCAGCGTGCTCACGCTGCACACGGCGGCCGGGGCCCTCACGCGCGGCGGGGACGTGCTGGTGATGGACGCCGACGTGCTCTACCACGAGCGCATCATGGCCGCGCTGGTCGCAGGCGCGCAGCCCGTGAACCGTATCCTCATCGACCGCCACTTCGAGCCGGGTGACGAGCCGGTGAAGGTGTGCGTACGTGCGGGGGTGCCGGTCGAGTTGCGCAAGCAGCCCTCACCACAGCTGCAGTACGACACGCTCGGCGAGTCGATCGGCTTCTTCCGCTTCAGCGAACGCGGCGCGCGGCGTCTGGCAGCCATCGTGGCCGACTACGCCGCCAGCGGCCGCGGCGATATGCCGCACGAGGAAGCGGTGCGCGATCTGTTGCTCGAGCGCTCGCAGCCGTTCGAGGTCGCCGACGTCACGGGCGCGCCCTGGATTGAGATCGACTTCCCGGCGGATGTCGAGCGCGCGGCGCGCGAGATACTGCCGCGCATCTGACGGCACAGGCGAGTTGCCATGAACGATTCCTCTGACCATCCGCGCACTCGCCCCGGCGAGCCGCCCCCGTCCGCGGCCGAGCTGACGCGTGCCGCGCGCCTGCGTGCGATGCTGCGCAGCCCGCGGCTCGAGTTTCTCCTCGAGGCGCACAACGGGCTGTCGGCACGCATCGTGCGCGAGGCCGGCTTCAAGGGCATCTGGGCCTCGGGGCTGGCGATCGCGGCGCAGTTTGGCGTGCGCGACAACAACGAGGCGAGCTGGACGCAGATCGTCGACATGCTGGAGTTCATGGTGGACGCCAGCGATCTGCCGATCCTGCTCGACGGTGATACCGGCTACGGTAATTTCAACAACCTGCGCCGCCTGGTGCGCAAGCTCGAGCAGCGCGGCGTGGCCGG
>Ga0070761_10001945_pt1 | contig 12868 bp, 14 predicted proteins | sample HubBroMetageREF1_FD_66724 | JGI IMG/M metagenome (GOLD analysis project Ga0070761, IMG submission 66724) | Reference soil microbial communities from the Hubbard Brook experimental Forest, New Hampshire, USA - Hubbard Brook CCASE Soil... | ecosystem: Environmental > Terrestrial > Soil >...
CGAGGAGACCTGGGAGGCAGTCGCAGGGGCGCTGCTGAGTCGCAGCGCGCGCGTGCGCCGCGAGACTCGCGAGACTCAGATCGACGTGCACGTGAATCTGGATACGCCGGCGCCACCGCTGGCCGAGACCGGCATCGGCTTCTTCGATCACATGCTCAGTCAGCTGGCCAAGCACGGCGGCTTTGCGCTCGAACTCAGCTGCCAGGGAGACCTGCAAGTCGATGAGCATCACACCGTCGAGGACTGTGCGCTCGCACTCGGGGAGGCGCTGCGCCAGGCGCTCGGCGATAAGGCGGGCATCGCCCGCTACGGGTTCCTGCTGCCGATGGACGAGACGCAGGCGCAGGTGGCGCTCGATCTGTCCGGGCGGCCCTTCGCGCAGTTTGCCGGCAGCTTCGGGCGGGAGCGCGTCGGTGGACTGCCGACCGAACTGGTGCCGCACTTCTTCCGCTCGTTCAGCGAAGGGCTGCGCGCTGCCGTGCACCTCGAGGTGCGTGGCGAGAACAGCCATCACATGGTGGAAGCCTGCTTCAAGTGTGTGGGCCAGGCGCTGCGCCAGGCCTTCAGGCGCGAAGGCCGCGAGCTGCCGAGCACCAAGGGGGTGTTGTGAGCGGCGCGACGGTGATCGTCGACAGCGGCGGCGCGAATCTGGCCTCGTTGTGCTTCGCGCTCCAGCGCCTGGGGGCAGGTGCCGAGGTCAGCACGGATGCGGCACAGATCGGGCGCGCCGCGCGCGTGATCCTGCCGGGAGTCGGCGCCGCGGCGCCGGCGATGCAGCGCCTGCGCGCCGCCGGCCTGGTGCCGGTGCTGACGGGGCTGCGGCAGCCGGTGCTCGGCATCTGTCTGGGAATGCAGCTCCTGTGCCGCGCTTCCGAGGAAGGCGCCGCCCTGTGTCTGGGACTTCTGCCGCAAAAGGTGCGGCGTCTGTCCGTCGCCCCCGGCCTGCCGGTGCCGCACATGGGCTGGAATACGCTCGAGGGCCTCAAGGCCGATCCGCTGCTGGCGGGCGTACGCGCGGGCGACTACGCCTATTTCGTGCACGGCTACGCACTCGCCCCGGGCGCGTCCACGCTGGCGCACACCGAATACGGGCAGGCGCTGTCGGCCGTCGTGCGCCACGAGAACTTCTGGGGCACGCAGTTTCATCCCGAGCGCTCAGCCGCAACCGGCGCGCGCGTGCTGCAGAATTTTCTGAGGCTGTAATCCATGCTGCTCATCCCCGCCATTGACCTGCGTAACGGCCGCTGCGTGCGCCTCTACCAGGGCGATTTCGCCGCCGAGACCGGCTACGCGGTCGTGCCGCGCGAGCTGCTGCGCCGCTATCAGCTGCTCGGCGCCCGCTGGGTGCACGTGGTCGATCTCGACGGCGCGCGCACCGGCATCGGCAGCAACCGCGCCACGATCCTGGAGCTTGCCCAAGAGCGCAGCGTGCACCTGCAGGTGGGCGGCGGGGTGCGCTCGGCCTCCGAGATCGCGACGCTTTTGGGCGCCGGTGCCGCTCGGGTCGTGGTGGGCAGCGCAGCCGTCGAGCAGCCGCGCGCCGTGCTCGCCTGGCTGCGGCAGTTCGGGCGCGAGCGGCTGTGTCTCGCCTTCGACGTACGCCTGGACGCCCACGGCGAGCCGTGCGTGCAGACGCGCGGCTGGCGCCAGGCGAGCGGGCTCACGCTGTGGCAGGCGCTGGCGCGCTATCCGACGGGCACGGTGCGCCACGTGTTGTGCACCGACATCGCGCGCGACGGCGCGCTCGCCGGACCCAATCTCGAGCTCTACGCCCGCGTGCGCGCGCGCTGCCCGCAGCTGTGCTGGCAGGCTTCCGGCGGCGTGCGCGACGCGGCGGATCTCGCCGCGCTCGCACAGCTCGGGGTCGCGGCCGCCGTCAGCGGGCGCGCACTGCTCGAGAAACGCATCGACCGACAGGAGCTACGCCCATACTTGCCCGGCGCATCATCCCCTGCCTCGACGTCCGCGACGGCCGCGTCGTAAAGGGTGTGCGCTTCCGCGATCATCGCATCGCGGGCGACATCCTCGAGCTGGCGGCGCGCTACCGTGCCGAAGGCGCGGACGAGCTGGTGTTCTACGATATCAGTGCGAGCCCGAACGGAGCGCGCGTCGAGCGCGCGTGGGTGCGCCGCGTGGCACGCCTGCTCGACATCCCGTTCTGCGTCGCCGGCGGCATCCGCTCGCTTGCCGATGCCGAAGCGGTCTTGAACGCGGGCGCCGAAAAAGTCTCGGTCAATTCCCCGGCGCTTGCCGATCCGCAGCTGATTGATGACCTCGCGTGCCGCTTCGGCTCGCAGTGTGTGGTGCTCGGCATCGATAGCCGGCGCACGCCACACGGCCTGCGCGCCTGGCAGTTCAGTGGCGACCCGCGGCGTGCCTGCGATTCGGGGCGCGCGGTCGAGGCCTGGCTCGCCGAGGCGCAGGCGCGCGGTGCGGGCGAGATCGTTCTCAACTGCATCGACAGCGACGGCTGTCGCACCGGCTACGATCTCGAGCAGCTGGCGGCAGTGCGCGCGCGCTGCCAGGTGCCGCTGATCGCCTCCGGCGGCGCGGGCGAAGTGCGGCATTTCGTGCAGGTGTTCCGCGAAGCCGGCGTGGACGGCGCACTCGCGGCGAGTGTGTTCCACGACCGCACCCTGGCGATTCCCGCACTCAAGCGCGAGCTGGCGGCTGCCGGTATCCGAGTGCGCCTGTGCGACGAACGGGCGGAGTGACGCGGATGGAACAGAAGCTCGCGAGCGCCGCGGAGCCGCTCGAGTTCGCCAAGGGCGGCGGGCTTCTGCCGGCGATCGTGCAGCACGCCGACAGCGGTGCCGTGCTGATGCTCGGCTACATGAATCGCGCGGCGCTGCAGGCGACGTTCGCGCGCGGGCGCGTCACGTTCTTCAGCCGCAGCCGCGCGCGGCTGTGGGAAAAAGGCGCGACCTCCGGACACACCCTGGCGCTCGTCGACGTGCACACCGACTGTGATCGCGACGCGCTGCTGGTGCGCGCCCGTCCGCAAGGACCGGTGTGCCACCGGGGCACGCCCGGCTGCTTCGGCGTCGCGAGCACGGTCGCTTGCGACTTTCTCGGCGAGCTTGCCCAAGTCATTGCCGCGCGCCTCGCGACGGCGCCGGCGGACAGCTACACCGCGCAGCTCGCCGCCCAGGGCCTCAAGCGCGTAGCGCAGAAGGTCGGTGAGGAAGCGGTCGAGACGGCACTCGCCGCGGCCGCCGGCACCGAGGAGGAGCTCATCGACGAGAGCGCCGACCTCCTCTATCACTTGCTGCTACTGCTCGAGCTGCGCGGCGTTCCGCTGACACGCGTCACGGCCGAGCTCGCCCGGCGACACGCCGCGCGCTGAGACTTAGTGAGTCAGGAGCGCCGCGGCGCGGTGATCGGCGTCCGCCGCCTCGGCGTTGCGGCCGCGGGCCCGCAGCGAATCCGCCAGCAGCTGCCACGCGGCGGACTGTGCTGCCGGATCGCCGGTGGCCAGTGACAGCGCCTTGCGCGCCATGGCGTCCGCCTGCGCGCCGTTGTTGGCGTCGAGCTGCAGCCTGCCGAGTTCGATCCACACCAGCGGATTGTCCGGCTCGATGCGTTGGGCACGCTCCAGGGTCGCGACCGCCTGTCCATAGTCGCCGCCTGCGGCCTGGCGGTGCGCCTGCGTCACGAGCGCACTCGCCGCGGCGCCCAGATGAAACTGCTTCGGGGGTGGTACGTAGGGCGGCGGCGCGGCAGCCGGCGCCGCCGCTTCGGCGGGCGCCGGGAAGGGCGTCGCACTGCCGGCGGCCGACGGTGCCGCAGCGGTGCCCGCCCCCTGCCGCGCGAGCGGCGGCCCTGACAACGCACATGCGCTCAGGACGAGGACCGCCGTGAGCGCCGGAATCGCCGCAGCGTGCCTGCCAAGAACTGTCATCAGTGCACCGCCTGTTGCAGCAGCTGCTTCGCCTTCTCGAGCAGGTTCGGCACTGTCGGTGCGCTCTCGGGAAAGCCGCAGCCCGGGTGTACCGGCAGCAGCGCGCTGCCCGGCACCGCGACCGCCACCAGATCAGGCGTGCAGCCGGGCACGGCGCGCAGCCCCGTAGGGAAGTCGATGTGCACCTCGGCCAGCGACTCCGGCATCGGCGCGCTCCAGGACTGAGTGTTGAGCCCCGCCATGACGTGCGCCCACACGGGCAGTGCGCCTGCGGAACCGGTCAGTCCCGTCGGGGCATCGTCATCGTAGCCGACCCAGACCACCACCAGGTGACTGGCGGAAAAGCCGGCGAACCAGCTGTCACGATCCTCCGAGGAGGTGCCGGACTTGCCCGCCACCACCAGATCCGCGGGCAACAGCGCGCGCGCCGGGCGGCCCGTGCCGTGATCCATCACCAGCACCAGCATGCGGTCGAGCTGGTAGATGGCCTCCGGGGAGGCCACCGGAGTGACCTGCAGCGCAAAGGCCTTGAGCGGTTTGCCGTCGGCGCTCAGCACCGCGCGCACCGCACGCAGCGGCGTGCGAAAACCCCCGTCGGCCAGTCCATTGAACAACTGCGCCGCGGCGAGCGGTGTGACATCGATGGCACCGAGCAGCATCGCCGGTACCTGGGCGGGCGGCTGCTCGAGGCCGAAGCGCTGTAGCGTCTGCGCGATTTTGGGCAGTCCGAGATCGAGTCCCACGCCGACGGTGGCGAGGTTGAGTGATTCGGCGAGTGCCCGGACGACCGGCACCGGCCCATACACCTGGCGGGTGAAGTTCTCCGGCTTCCAGTGCTGACCGTTGGTCAGCTTGAGATCAATGGGGGCGTCTTCAACCACCGTCGCGGCGTTGTACTTGCCGCTCTCGAGTGCGGTGAGATAGATGAACGGCTTCACCAGCGAACCCATCGAGCGGTGCGCATCGAGCGCGCGGTCGAAGCCGTCGTAGCCCACATCGCGCCCGCCGACGATGGCAATCACATCGCCCGACTGCGGCGCCGTCACCACCACGGCGCCCTCGAGCGCTTCCTGCGGATGCTTGTGCAGCTTGTCGAGACGCGCCAGCTCGCGCTCGAGCGCATGCTCGGCCTCATCCTGCGCGCGCGGGTCCAGGCTCGTGTAGATGCGCAGCCCCGCCTGCGTCAGGTCTTCGTCGTGGTAGTCCCGCCGCAGCGTGCGGCGCACGAAGTCGAGGTACGCCGGGTAATAGGCGCCCGCCGGGCGTGCGCTCACCCCGAGCGGGCGGCGCGCGGCGAGGCTGGCGTCCGCTGCGCTGACCACGCCCTGGTCGGCCATGACCTTGAGCACCAGATTGCGTCGCAGCAGCGCCCGGTCGGGATGACGGCGCGGGTCGTAGTAGGACGGTCCCCGCACCACGGCGACCAGCAGCGAGATCTCCGCCAGATCGAGTTCAGCGAGCGGCTTGCCGAAGTAGAACTGGCTCGCGAGCCCGAAACCATGGATGGCACGCTCACCGTCCTGGCCGAGGAAGATCTCATTGATGTAGGCATTCATGAGATCGGCTTTGCTGAAGTGCGCATCGAGCGCCATGGCCATCGCCGCCTCGCGCAGCTTGCGCGAGAAAGTCTGGCGGGTGCTGAGGAAATAACTGCGCACCAGCTGCTGCGTCAGCGTGCTGCCGCCCTGCTCGATCGCCCCGGCGCGGGTGTTGACCCAGGCGGCGCGCAGCATCGCGAGCGGATCGATGCCGTGGTGCGTGTCGAACTTGCGGTCTTCCACCGCTTTCAGCGCTGCCGGCAGCAGCGCCGGCACCTCCTGCGGACTGACCACGATGCGGTCCTCGCCGTGGCTCGGGAAGATGCTGCCGATCAAGAGCGGCTCGAGGCGCAGCACCGGCACCTCGCGGGCGTTGGCATCGGCGAGCCGGAGGATGCCGTTGCCGCCGCCGCTGATGGTGAGCAGCTGTGCCGGCCGGCTCTCATCCGCGAAGCGCGCCGGCCGCAGGTCCACCTCCAGGTGCTCACCGCTCAGCCGATACGTGCCGGGATGATCGGGCCGATCGCTGCGGCGGTAATGCAGCCGTTCGAGCTCGCGCTGTACCTCCGGCAGACTGAGCCCAAGTCCCGCATACAGCTCGAGCGGCGCGGCGTAGACCTGCGCGGGCAGCGTCCAGCGCCGCCCCTCAAACTGCTTCACCACCTGGTGATCGAGGTAAAGCAGGTAGCCGCCGATGAGCAGCACCAGGACGGCCAAAATGCCGAGACCGATCCGGATCAGAGGAACAGCTCCGTTGCCGGCGCACGCAGGTTGTAATGCGAGCTCATGGAGTGACCGTAGGCGCCGGCATTGGCGATCAGCAGCACGTCGCCCTCACGCGTCGGCGGCAGCAGCCGATCGTGGCCGAGCACATCGGCACTCTCGCAGATCGGGCCGACGATGCTCACCTGCTCGCTCGCCGGCTCCTCGCTCCGGGTGAGATTGGCGATCTCGTGATATGACCCGTAGAGCGCCGGACGGATCAGCGAGTTCATTCCGGTGGTCACGCCCACAAAGCGCACGCCGCTCTTGGCCTTGAGCTGCGTGACGCGCGCCAGCAGCACGCCGGCGGCCGCGACCAGGTAACGGCCCGGCTCGAGCCACACCTCGAGCTGCGGATGCTCGGCACGCACTGCGGTCAGCAACGTATCGAGTTGTGCCAGATCGACCCCGGGCTGGTCGGGACGCTCTGGCACACCGAAACCTCCGCCGACATCGAGGACGCGCACGCCGGGCAGGCTGGCGGCTGCGCGCGCGAGCAGGCGCGCGGTATGTTCCCAGCTGGTGACATCGAAAATCCCGCTGCCGACGTGCGCCTGCAGACCGGCCACTTCGATGCCGAGCTCAGCCGTGTGCCGCGCGAGCTCGGCGAGCTCCGCGATCGGCACGCCGAACTTCGAGCGGCTGCCGGCGGTGCGCACGTGACTGTGGTGACCGCGGCCGACACCAGTGTCGAGACGCACGAACAGCGTGCGGCCGCGGAACAGCTCCGGCCATGCGCTGAGCGCGTAGCTATTGTCGACGGTGACGCGCACACCCGCCGCGAGCGCCCACTCGTATTCGGCGCGCGGGGCGAAGTTGGGCGTGTACAGAATCCGCTCCGCGGAGAGTTGCGGGAACAGCGTGCGCACCCGCTCCACCTCACCACGCGACACACACTCGAACTCGATGCCCTCGGCGTGCAAGGCCTGCAGCACCTGCGGGTGCGGATTCGCCTTCATGGCGTAGTGCACGCGCGCGACCGAGTGGAGCCCGCGCAGCGCGCGCGCCGCCGCGCGCACCACGTTGGTGTCGTAGACGAACGCGGCGGCTTCCTCGCCCAAGCAGGCGATGAGCTCGGCCGCGCGCGCGCGCCACCAGGGGCGGGAGCGCTGCGCACCCGGCGGCGGCTGCGCGAACAGCTGCTGCCAGGTGGGCCCGAATACCGTGTCACCCGGCACCGGGCGGATCAACAGCTCGTGCAGCTGCTCGACCAGACGGTCGCCCTGATTCTCATCCACCACGAAGGTGAAGTTGAGATCGTTGGCAGCCTGGCTCACCAGATAGATCTTCTGCTCCTCGAAGAACTCGAAGGCGCCGCCGAGCTGATGCAGGATGGCGCGGATGTTGCGCCCGACCAGGCTCACCGAGGCGCACGGCCCGATCACCTGCACGCGGCACAGCCGCGCAAGGTCCGCCACCAACTCTGCCACCAGGGTGTTGTCGAGCGAGTTGGCGGCCGGGTCGAGTGACACCGTCACGTTGGTCTCGGAGGTCGACACCAGATCGACCGACATGCCGTGCTGCTTGAACACCTGGAAGGCGTCGGCGAGAAAGCCCACCTGATGCCACATCCCCGGGCTCTCGAGCGAGATCAGGGTGATGCCCTTCTTGCTGCACACGGCCTTCACCTGCGCGCTGCCATCAGCGCCGGCGGCGCTCAGCATCGTGCCGGCGAGCTCCGGCGCCTGGGTGGCGTAGATGTGCAGCGGAATTCCGTACTGGCGCGCGGGCAGAATGCAGCGCGGGTGCAGCACCTTGGCGCCGCTGGTGGCGATCTCCTGCGCCTCATCGTAATGCAGCGTGCGCAGCAGGCGCGCCGTCGGCGTGGCGCGCGGGTTGGCGCTGAACATCCCCGGCACGTCAGTCCAGATCTCGAGCCGCACGGCGGCGAGCTTGGCGGCGAGGTAGGCGGCGGAGGTGTCCGAGCCGCCGCGGCCCAGCAGCACCGTCTGGCCGTCTTCATCGCTCGCGATAAATCCCTGCGTGACGAGGAGCGGTGCGCCGCGCCCGAGGCGTGCCTGCAGCGGCGCATCGGGAGCGAAACCGCACACCGCCGACAGCACGCTGGCCTTGGCGGAGCCGCCGTGGCGTTCGGCGCGCAACAGCGTGCGCGCATCGGCCCAGGCGACCTCAAGTCCACGGGCTTCGAGGAAGCGCGCGCCGAGACGGGTCGCCATCAGCTCGCCGCTCGCCATGACGCGCGCGCGCGTGCGGTCGGACACCTCACGCACCAGGGCGATGCCGGAAGTGATCTCGCGCAGCTCCGCCAGCTGGCGCTCCACCTCCTCGCCGAGCGGCACGCCGAGCTCCTGTGCCAGGTGCCGGTGCCGCTCCTCGATGGCGCGCAGCTCCTCGTCCTGTGACTGACCGATGGCCGCATCGAGCAGGCGTTCGAGTCGGTCGGTGATCCCGGCGATGGCGGAATGCACGATCATGACGCGCGCCCCACCCTCCAGGCGCGCGCGCGCGACCTGCGCGATGTTGTTCCAGGTGGGGAGGCTCGAGACACTCGTGCCGCCGAATTTGAGGACGATCCAGGCGCCTGCGGTCGAAGAAGTCACTTGCGGATCCTGCGGGCGCGTGAGACGCCTGAGCCTGCGCTTGAGATTGGAGCGCTGCGCGGCGGCTTCGTTCTACAGCTCTTCGTCGAAGTCTTTGAGATCTTTCTCAAGCTTGCGGTCCGCCAGCACTTCTTCCAGGCGGCTCCACGCGGCTTTGCCGCGCTTCCCCTGGTTACGGACACGCTTATCCACCCGGTCGAGCAGACGGTCGTAATCGGTACCGTCCTCGGTGGGACCGGTCAGGAATTCATCGTCCAGATCGAAGCTCTCGTTGTCTCGTTCCGACATCGGGCGGGCCAAATCCCTAATTAATTCAATGGCTAATGTGCCTTTAGGGGCACTGACAAGGCTGCGAACTATAACGGATTCGTGCCGCCGATCAACTTTTGAGCACAGGCTCCGGCTTCGCCTTGGTTTCCGGCTCCCGGCTAGGGCTGATCGGTGCGGTCGCGGACGATCACCGGCGCTCCGCGGCTGAGACCCAGACCGTCGGCAGCGCTGTTCTCGGCGCGCGCGATCTCGATCACGCCGAAGGAGTTCACCAGCGCCAGGTAGTCGCCCGGGCGGACGTCTGCGTAGGTGCGCAGCAGCGGAAAGGCGTGATTACCCGCGTGCACCAGCGGCAGCCGGAAGCGCTCAATGAGTGGGGCATCGATATTGGTGATGAGATTGCCGAAATGGTCGATCGTGATGACGACACCGGCGACGCTGCGGGCCTCGATGGTCGGATCATCGACCCAGGAGGGCACCAGCGAGTCGACGCGCTCCCCCAGGTCCTCGAGCTGGCAGCGTCCGGCCGCGAGCTCCGCCGCCACCGGCGCGAAGATGTCGCGGCCGTGGAAGGTGGCGCTCGGGCGTGCCAGGTTGAGACGCTGCAGCTGCGCGGCGCCCAGGCGCACGAGCTGCGGGTCGCGCGTGCGGCTCACGACCGGCGCCAGGAGACCATTGTCAGGCGCCAGAAAATAGTGCCCGTCGGCGCGCAGCGCGACGATGCTGCGGGCGGTGCCGACGCCGGGGTCCACCACCGCCACGTGCACCGTCCCTGCAGGAAAGTAACCATAGGCGCGCGCCAGCCAGAAGCCCGCCTCGGCCGGCCAATGCACCAGAATCTCGTGCGTCAGATCGATGATACGTGCGGCGGCGAAGCGGCTGAGGATCGCGCCCTTGATCACTCCGACGAACGGTCCCTGATGGCCGAAGTCGGTGGTAATGGTGATGACGCCCGACGGCGCAGCCTCCGGCATGTTCAGCCGGGTGCGCTCAGCGGCGCGCGCCGCGCGCGCCGGCACCGCGGCCGGCCTCGGCACAGGCGCGGCAGCGGTCGGTGTACGGCACCGCGGCCAGGCGCTCGGGCTCGATGTCCTCGCCGCAGCCGGCGCAGCTCGCGTAGCGCCCGGCGGCGAGACGCTTCAACGCCGCCTCCACCTGGCGCAGCTCCGCCTGGGCAGAGCTCGAGATCGCGCCGAGCACGTCGTCGTTCTCGCGTTGTGTCACCTGCTCGGCGAAATCGGCCGAGAGCGGATCGGCCTCGTGGCGCGCCTCGGCGTTGGCATCGTGGGCGCGCTGACGCAGCTCGTCCCGACGCTTGAGCAGTCGCTCCCGTACCGCATTGGTATCCACGTGAGCCCCCCGGGAAGCAGTCGCCTTTAGGACGGTCGTTGACCGCGGCGCTTATCCTCGAGCCACTGTTGCAGCTTATCGAAGGGCTCGATGAATTTCGCCACCCCCTCGCGCTCGAGCTGCTGGGCGACAGCCTCCATATCGACGTCCAGCCGTTCGAGTCCTTCGCGTGCATCGCTCGCTTCGGCGATATGACGCTCCAGTCGCAGTTCCGGGCGCCCGAGACGCCGATAGGCATTGAGAGTCTCGAGCGGCATGGTGTTGACGGTGTGCGGCACCACCAGTTCCTCGACGTACTTGACCGGGCTGAAGCTCGGATCCTTGGTCGAGGTCGAGGCCCACAGGAGCCGCTGCGGGTGCGCACCGCGCTGCTCGAGTGCCTGCCAGCGCTCTGCGCCGACGATCTCTTCGTAGATCTCATACGCGCGGCAGGCACTGGCGATCGCCGCCTTGCCGCGCAGCGAGCGCGCCGCGAGCTGCCCCTTGGCGGCGAGCGCATCCAGCTGCTTATCGACTGCGCTATCGATGCGGCTGAGGAAGAAGCTCGCGACCGATGCCACGCGCTCGAGCGGCTGGCCGGCGGCCGCGCGCGCCTCCAGCCCCTCGATGTAGGCCTGCGCCACCGCGCGGTAGCGCTCGGGCGAAAACAACAGTGTCACGTTGACGTTGATGCCGGCGGCGATCAGGTCGCGAATCACCGGCAGACCCGCCTCGGTGCCGGGGATCTTGATCAGCGCGTTCGGCAGCTCGAGCCGTCCCCACAGGCGGCGTGCCTCCTTGAGGCTGCCGAGGCCGTCGTACGCCAGGTGCGGTGACACCTCCATGCTGACGTAGCCATCGCCGCTGGCGGTGCTGTCATACAGAGGCTTGAGCAAAGCAGCGGCATCGCGCAGATCCTCGAGCGCAAGCTCTTCATACAGTCCCATGGCGGAGGAGACCGTGGGCAGAAGCTGCGCGATCGGCTGCGCATACTTCGGGTCATGCATCATCGAGTTGGCGAAGATCGCCGGGTTGGAAGTGAGCCCGCAGATACCGTCATCGCGCACCAGCCGCTCGAGACTGCCATCCTCCAGCATGCCGCGCGAGATGTCATCGAGCCACGCGCTCACGCCCAGCTGGTGCAGCTCGAGCAGTGGATTTTGAGCAGGCATATTCATGGCGGACGCTCTGGCTGCAGGTTAGCGCAGCTGACCGCGCGAGTCTCGCGGTTTTAGCGCGGATATGCGTAAATCAACGTCCAAAGACTGCGACGAAGGAGCCCTGATATGAGCGAAGCTTACGATGGAGGACGCCTGGCGGACGATCTGCGTGCGCTGGTAAGCGATGCGGAAACACTGTTGCGCACCACCGCCAACGCCGGCAGCGAGGAGCTGCAGGAGCGTGCCCAGGCGACGTTGCGCGACATGCGCCGCCGCCTGGCCGCGCTCGAGGGCTTGGTGCGCGAGCACGCGCGCGATGTCGACACCTACGTACACGACAATCCGTGGCAGTCACTCGCCGTAGTCGGTGGCGTCGCACTGCTGCTCGGGCTGATCCTGGGCCGCCGCTGATGGACGCACCCGTGCCGCCGCGCGGTGCGGCGGCCGAAGATCCGCGCCACGCCTGGCGCGGACTGTTGGCGCTCGGCTTCGAGGCGCTGCGCACGCGCCTCGATCTGGCGGCGGTCGAGTTCGAGATCTACGTGCGCGCGCTGCTGCGCATGCTGGTGTGGGCGGCGAGCGCGGTGGCCTGCGCCCTGCTCGGCCTCGCCTTCGCGGTGACCGCGCTCATCATGTCCCTGTGGAACACACACCGCATGCTGGGACTGCTCGGCGGCAGCCTGGCATTCATCGCGCTCGCGGGGTTGTTTGCCTGGCTCGGCGTACGCACGCTGCGTTCACAGCCGGGCGTGCTCGAGGGCTCGCTGCAACAACTGCAGGAAGATCAGCGCCGCGCAGGCGGAACCCCATGATGCGCACCTCGGATCTGGAACAGCGTCGCCAGGCTCTTTTGATGCGCTGCGAAGCGCAGCGCGCGGAACTGTCGGTGCGACTCGCACAGGCCGTACCGCGGCCGTTGCGCGGGCTGCTGGCGGCGCGCGACGCGCCGGGCAGCGCTGCCGGGGCAGCGCGTCATCCGCTCGCCTGGCTCGCCGCACTGGCAGGTCTCATGGTGTTCGGGCGGGCGCGCGAAGTGCTGACCTTTTTCGTCTGGACCCGCTCGGCGCTCACCCTGGTGTCACGCCTGACCCAGGTCGCAAGTCTGGTCGGCTCGCTCCGGCGGCGCCGCAAGATGCCGCACGCCGCCGCCGAACGCTAGCGGCGCTGCGCCTGGGTGATGGTGGCCGAGCGCGCCGCGGCGGAGTCCGGCAGGTCGGGATCGGCCGCCACGCCCACCAGGGTGGGCATGCCACGTGCCGCCTGCAGCGTGCTGCGCGCCAGATCCCAGTGGATCGCCGCATTGCTCTTGCCGAGCACGGCATCGAGCTTGTCGGACAACAGTTTCAA
>Ga0070761_10001948_pt1 | contig 12858 bp, 7 predicted proteins | sample HubBroMetageREF1_FD_66724 | JGI IMG/M metagenome (GOLD analysis project Ga0070761, IMG submission 66724) | Reference soil microbial communities from the Hubbard Brook experimental Forest, New Hampshire, USA - Hubbard Brook CCASE Soil... | ecosystem: Environmental > Terrestrial > Soil > Temperate...
GACGGTCTGGATCGTCTTCAACGGGGAAATCTACAACCACTCCGAACTGCGTCCGCAACTGGAAGCGCGCGGCCACGTCTACCGCACCCACAGCGACACCGAGACCATCGTCCATCTTTACGAAGAGTACGGTCGCGATTGCGTGCGGCATCTGCGTGGAATGTTTGCCTTCGCCATCTGGGACGCCCGCACTCAGCGTCTGTTCATCGCTCGTGATCGCCTGGGCATCAAGCCGCTCTACTACCAACTGACTGCAGAGCGTCTCGTGTTCGGCTCGGAAATTAAAGTTCTTCTCGCCCACCCCGGCGTCGACGCGCAATTTCACCGTGCCGCTCTTCCCGAGTACCTGGCATTCGGATATCTCTCGGGCGAAGACACTTTCTACGCCGGAATCCGCAAGCTGATGCCCGGCCACTGGATGGAACTGGATTCGAGCGGACGGCTGAAAATCGAACGCTACTGGGACCTGCCTGTGACGGATGCGCCGCCCCGTCCCGAAAGCTATTACATCCAGACTTATCGCGAGCTTCTGGAACAGGCCGTCAGCAGCCACCTGATGAGCGACGTGCCCCTCGGCGTCTTCCTCAGCGGCGGCCTCGATTCCAGTGCGGTCGCCGCGCTGATGACAAAAATCCGCGGCACTCCCGTGGAAACTTTCTCCGTGGGCTACGCCGAAGACACTTATAGCGAGTTGCCCTACGCTCGCATCGTCGCCAAGCACATCAACTCGGTACACCACGAAGTGCTGGTCAGCCCGCAGGACTTTTTCGATACTCTGCCGCATCTCATCTGGCGGGAAGACGAGCCCCTCGTTTGGCCGTCGAGTGTGCCTCTCTATTTCGTGGCGCGGTTAGCGGGCGAGCGAGTAAAGGTTGTGCTCACCGGCGAAGGGGCCGACGAAACCCTGGCGGGCTATACGCGTTACGCTTTCACGCTCAAGAACGCCGCGTGGGACCATCTTTATCGCGGCATGACTCCGGAAGTAATCCGCGATTGGGTTCGCCATTCGATCACCGACTCATCATGGATCAACGCCACCGCGCGCCGAAAACTTTCCCACACGTTTCTTGCTCGCAACGGCAACTCGTGGGCGTCTTTCTACTTCGATAATTTTTTCTCCGCTTTCAGTGAGAGCGAGCAGTCTGAACTACTCACGAACGAAGTTGCGCGCGAGTTCGAACCCGGCGCGCCTTACCAGCATGTGCTGGATTATTGGGAGCACTCCCGCGGCGAGATGCTGCAGCGTCTGCTCTACACCGACATCAAAACTTATCTCGTGGAACTGCTGATGAAGCAGGACAACATGAGCATGGCGGCGTCCATCGAAAGCCGCGTGCCGTTTCTCGACCATGTTTTGGTGGAGTTCGCCACCAACATTCCGCAGGCTCTGCAGCTGGGCGGATTCGCCGGCAAACACATCCTGAAAAAAGCCGTTGCAGATCTGTTACCGCATGAAATTCTCTACCGCCCCAAGCTCGGCTTCCCCACCCCCTGGAGCCGCTGGCTCAAAGGCCCACAGCTGGACGGAATTCAGAAAATGTTATTGGAACCGCGCAGCCTCGAGCGAGGATTGTTCCAGCCCTCCGCCGTGGAACAATTATTCGCCGAGCATCGCGCTGGCCATCGCGATAACTACGACCGCATCTGGCGTCTGCTGAATCTGGAATTGTGGCAGCGAGTCTGCATCGAGAAAGAAGAGCGTCAGCCGGCGCCGGCGGCAATCGGTTAAGCTGAGGTGGGGTCGGGAGTTATTACCTCCGCCGACCGCGCGCCCTTCGAAGTCATGCCCCGATACACTCCCAGCCATTGTTCCCGCACAATCTGCCACGAGTACCGCTGGAATTCCTGCCGCGCGTTTGTCGCCAATTGTTCCGCACGCTCAGGGTTCTGGAGAAGCTGGATCACATTCTGCGCCAGAGCGTGCGCCTCTCCGGGCGGTGACAACAATCCCGTGCGCCCGTGCTCGACGAGATAACGCATAGACTCCGGCTCCGTGCTCACCACTGGGGTTCCCGAGGCAAACGCTTCCAGAACGGAGACTGGCATATTGTCCAGCCGGGAAGCGTTGATAAAAATATCGGCCTGATCATAGCAGCGGCCGATCTGGTCGCGCGCTGCAACGCCAGTAAAATTCACGCCGGTAAGTTTCATCTCACTCACTAGACTTCGAATTTCGGACTCGACCGGGCCACCGCCAACCAGGTCAAGCTGGGCGTCGGGATATAATGCTTGTACTTCTGCAAATGCGCGCACCACAATGTCAATGCAGTAGTAGGGATGAAATCCGCGAGTGCACACCAAGTGAGGACGCAGCGGTCTCCGGACTCGAAACACAAACTGCGATAAGTCCACGATGTTCGGAACCACCTTCGCGGTCAATCCGAACTCTTTCAGAACGTCCACCAAGTACCCCGAGGGAACGACCAGCCGATCAGTCCCCCTCAGCACGCTGCGCGCGATTGACGACCTCTGCAAGTGATCCCGGCATTCTCCGCTCCGATAGTTGATCAGCGTCTTTTTTCCCCGCTGCCGCGCCACCAGCCACGCCGGCAGCGGCGCCAGAAGAAACGACGAATAGGACGCGGAGAATATATGCACCACATCGGCGTCTTTCAGATTTTTCCATAGCTCGAAGATATATCGCGGCTCACGCAGCAGAGTCCGCAACCCCGGCACTCGCTCAACCCAGCCCAATCCATAGGGCTGACTCGGATCCACCGGTACGAACTTGGCTTCCACCTCCGGATCGTCCTTCCAGTTTTGCATCAACAAATCCGCCTGCACTGACTGTCCGCCCACATAGCGCAGCGTGGGAGCAACCAACACCACGCGAATGCGCGAACCTGCGCGCGACGCCGGATTCGTTTCGCGCTCCGAACTGATGTTGTTGCTGGCGAACTTGCTGAGAGTCTCACTGACCGTCTTGCCTCGTCCCGCAAGCGCCTCGGCGTAGACGTCAGCATATTGCCGCCGCACTCTCTCCATGCTGAAGTTGTTTTGCGCGAATTGCCGCGCGCTCCGCCCCATCTCAGACCGCAATCGCTGATCCGCCAGCAGCTTCTCCAACCCGGCCGCCAGAGCTTCCGCATCAGCCGGAGGCACAAGGACAGCGCGTCTGTCGCCGGCGAGTTCAACGTTTCCGCCCACCGCGCTGGCCACCACTGGAATGCCCGCAGCCATCGATTCCAACATCACATTCGACAAACTCTCTGACGCAGAAGGAACCACCGATACATCCATGCATGCGAGAGTCGCAGGAATGTCGCGGCGATCGCCGAGAAAAATAACGCTGTCTTGCAGCCCGAGTTCCGCGGCTTCGCGCTCCAGTTCCGGGCGTAGCGGACCATCGCCTACCAGAACGATTTCCAGATTCGAAAACTTCCGCCGGGCGCGCGCCGCCGCTCGGAGAAATATGCTGTGATTCTTGTAGGCCGCATTCATCCGCGCGATCATGCCAACCCGCAGAATTCCTTCGCGACGCGGCAGCGCAGGAGCAGTTTCCGCAAAAACACTCGCTGGCAAGCCATTGCCAACCACGGCCAGCTTGCGTTCCGGCAGACCTGCCTGCGCCAAACGATCCGCCGCCGCGCGCGAGTTACACACCACCCGGTCACACAGCCGGAACATCGCGAGCTGCGCGCGAAATTGATTCGGGGTCAGCAGATCCCCGAGCTGCCGGTGGCTGCCGATGACTACCGGAACCCGCGCCAGTTTCGCTGCTGGAATCAACATCAGATTCGCGTAAAAGTCGAACGAATGCGCCACCGCCACATCCCATCCCCGCAGATGGCGCATCAACTGCCAGCGGCTTTGCAGCGATCTAAGTCGATAGAGGCTGCCGCCGAGCGGCGAATGATAAATTTCGCCCAAGCCCTCCAGGAACGAACCCTTTTTTATCAAACAACCAAGCTGCACTCGCAGGCCATCGTTCCTCAAGGACCGCGCCACTTCCACGAACTGGCGCTCCGTCCCACCTGTCTCCAGGCTGTTGATCATGAGAAAGATGGCGCGCGCAGGATCGAAGGAAGAAATTGAAGTGGGGCCTTCCGAGACCGCTGGTCTTGAATCGGACAATTCCGAGATGATAGCTTCCGATGCGACTGGATCCGGCTTGATCGAGCTTGGGTTGTCTGCGGGCGGACTCATCCGATCTGCCCAGCTACGCTGGTAACACGGTAGGGCTCGCCGCCGGAGTCGACCGTCTGAAACGACTCCAGAAAGTTCCGGTGCCACAGCTCAAGCATCAGCATGCGCCAGATGCGATCAGAATGGTTGCGGCGTCCGCGAAAATGTTCGTCGAGTAATTGTTTCACGGCTTGCGGATTGAAATATCCTCGTTGCAGGGTCTTCGGCTCGAGCAGGACGGTCAGAATCAGATCCTTTAACTCATTCCGCATCCAATGCACCAAGGGCAGCGCAAAACCTTGCTTCGGGCGGTAGAGCACCTCGCGCGGCACTCCCACTCGCTCCGCCAGCTTGCGCAAAATGTATTTCTGTTTTCCGTCGCGCATTTTGAAATTCGCAGGCAGCCCCGTCACCCATTCGACCAATAAGTGGTCGAGAAGCGGCACGCGAACTTCCAGCGAAGTCAACATGCTCATGCGATCCACTTTCGTGAGGATGTCCGCAACCATATAGGTTTTCGTGTCCGTATACAGCATTCGGCTCAGCGGATCGTTGGCCTGCGCCTCATCGAAATACCGGTACATCAACAGTTGCGGATCGGGATAGCCGCGAACCGCATCCCGGAATTCGTTCGACAGAAGCGGCATTTCCCGCTCGAAGGCGGAGACGAACGAAATCCCATCCACATACCGCTCCTTCAAAGGCAGGGAAATGTTGTACGAAAATTTCCGGCCGCGCATGTTGCCAGGTAACCGGGGATAAACCTGATTGCGGTAAAAGCGCCACGCCCATGCTGGAACCCGCTGAAAGATTTCCCGCCCCATATGAATCGCGTAGCGGCCGTATCCCGCAAAAATCTCATCGCCTCCATCCCCCGACAGCGCCACCGTCACATGCTCTCGGGCCAGACAGGAAACGTAGTAAGTGGGCAGCATCGAGGAATCACCAAACGGCTCCTCGAGTGAAGAAGTCAGCTTCTCGACCGTCTCCAGCACATTGGGTTCCACGATAAGTTCGTGGTGATCGGTGCCGAAACGTTGCGCCACGATCCGAGCGTAATGAGCTTCATTGAAATCGTCGTGACGAAAGCCGATCGAAAACGTCTTCACTGGCTGTGAGCTCGCACGCGCCATCAAAGCCACAACCGTGGATGAATCCACGCCACCGCTCAACATCGCACCCAGCGGAACGTCGGAGATCAGCCGGATCCGCACCGCTTCTGCTAGCCTGCGCTCCAACTCCTCCAGACATTCTTCTTCGCTGTTGGGATAATGCGTGCTGTACTGTGGCAGGTCCCAATACTGCCGAATCTTAATTTTCCCCGCTTCGAATTCCAGCAAGTGACCGGGCGGCAGCTTCTGAACCGGTAGAAACGAAGTGAGAGGATCGGGAATGTACCCGAAATACAAGTACTGCAGAATCGCTTCGTTGTTTACCGACGCGAGTTCCGGAGCCACGGCGAGAATCGACTTAATCTCAGACCCGAACAGCAGGCGGTCACCCGCCAAGGCATAGTGCAACGGCTTTTTCCCGAAGCGATCCCGGGCCAGCAGCAGCTTTCGGCGGCGTTCGTCGTACAACGCGAAAGCAAACATCCCGCGGAGCTTGTTCACACAGTCCGCGCCGAACTCCTCATACAGGTGAACGATCACTTCGGTATCGCTGTGAGAAGCGAAGCGATGACCGCTTTTTTCCAGTTCGATGCGCAGCTCGGGAAAGTTGTAGATCTCTCCGTTGAAAACAATCCAGACAGTTTTGTCCTCATTGAAAACCGGCTGATGTCCGCCCGCCAGGTCGATGATGCTGAGGCGTCGCATTCCCAGCCCCACGCCGGCTTTTACAAAAATGCCTTCGTCATCGGGTCCGCGGTGCACGATGGCTTCACACATCCTGTGAATGGTGGCGTGGTCTACGCCGCCATCAGAATGGGCTTGGTCGCGATGCGCCCGGACAATTCCCGCAATACCGCACATGCACTATCCTTTCAAAACCACTTCAGATGTCCCCGCTGACCGGGAATCGTGCACCCGTGGTCGCGCCCGCTTGAGCTGGTAGTCCCGGTAATCTCCCGGGTTCCCCTCCCGTCCGTCACAGGCCGCCAGGATTACATTCACCATTTCGCGCGCGGAAACGAAATGCAGAACTTCGTTTCTCTCTTCGGCCCCGTCAACGAGTTCACGCAGAAACTCCTGCATCGGAGTTCCCAGCACGGCGTCTTCGTGCCGCGGATCCATGCCGTGGCAGTGCAGCTTGATAAATAGCCAATCTGGCCGGCCCTTCACCGAAATCGCCGCGCGCTTCCAGTTCGCCAGGCGATGCAGCGTCGCCGGGCTGGGACCGGTGAGTGCGGAGTTCTCAATCCCCAACCGCTTAGAACCGCGGCCTGGCCGGAAGTCCAGCAGCAGCGGCCCCTGAACGATGATCGGAAAAATCTGCGCCGCTCTGCCCCGCTCCAGATCCCGCCCTTTGCGGTGCGGAGCCTGCTCTTCTAGCGGCGACCCGCACTCATAAATCGAATTAATCTTCCTGGTCTGCGCTCCGTGATACGCGCCGGAAGGCAACGTCATGTCGGCGTAGCAACCAGTTTCCGCCAAAATCTGCATCTCGCTGTCCACCCCGCACCCAATCCCGTGATTCGAGTTCGCCAGCGCGAAGTTGCCGTGAACAAAGGCATAGCGCGGCTGCGTAGAGTTATCCCTGTAGCAGAGGCACCCATGGTCGTGCGCCAGCCGGTCACGGAAGCCGGTCAGCTGGCATCGTGTATTCTCAGCCGAATCCGGTGTTCCCACACCGTGATGCAGATGGATTTCAATCTCTCCCCAACCGTTGTGGCAATGTTCAGCCAGCCGGGCTATCAGAGATTGTTCATACTGCTCCGCCGGATAAAAATACGTATGAATAAACGGCCGGCCTTCCGCGTCACGGAAATTCTCGAACAAGCGCGGGTAGTCCCTGCACCAGCGCTCGAGCCGTCGCTCTTGTTCGGCTTGGGGAGCGCGCTCCGATCCTTGCCCCGGCACAATCGACGGTTCGAAATGATCTGCCAGCACAAAGATCAGATGAGTCCGGCCTCGCGGCCTCTGGCGTGTGAGCTGCTGCCAGCAGTAACTGGGAAGCCAGCGCCCCATGTAGGAGAGCTTTTGCCCCAGCCCGACCGTCGATCTTTGCGTCGTCTTCGTCATCACTTCCGCAGGATTCGCCGTGGACTGACTCCCGCTGCTAACGGACCGGGGCGAACTCGCCCTTCTTGTTGTATGTCCTCCGGCGCAGCTGAGGTCTCACCGGAGGCTCAACGGACTCCTTCGGCTCGGTTTCCTTTTCCCTGGCGATCGCGAGCAACACCGAAGTGTAAGCCACCGCAAAGTAAGGAAAGAATTGGTACGCCTCCGGAGCAAACAGCGCCCCCACGGCAAACCCGACCAGAGAACTGTGCAAGGCTCTGGCAAATAACTCGGTCTCCTTATCATAGCCGGGCAGTCGCCGCAGCTGCTTGAGATTGCGGAATCCAGTGCTGAAGAACAACATGTAGCAAATGAAGGCTCCAAATCCCCCTTCCACAAGGATCTGAAGATATGAGACGTGAACCTCTCGCCAGGTCCCCGAATAATTGGCGAAGTTTCCCATCCCGATGCCAAAGGGATAATGCTCGACCCCCTGTATGGCCAGGATCATCAACAGGCGGCGCTGTTCGTAGGAACCGTGGGCACTGACGTCGATTCCGTTGTTCAGCTCCTCGCCCGAGATGGCAAAGAATCGGTCTTTCAACCGGCCTCCGGCGGCGAAACCCACCACCACCGCCACCAGGGCAGCCGCCACAATCAGATGGAATCGTCTTCCCTTCACTCCGAAATGCCACAGGCCGACCGTAGCCGTCACCACTAACGTCACGAACCCGCCGCGCGAGGCCGTCATAAATAATGCTGCGCACATCGCCAGCATCGAGAAAATCCAGATCAGTTTAGTGATTACACTGCGCGACTGCAGCATGAAAGCCACACAAAAGGGCAGCGACAGCACGATCGCGAACGCGAGGTCGTTGGGATTGGAGTAGATGCCTCCAATCACGCCCTCCAGCCGGGGTGTGTTCCGTCCCTTGATAATTGAGATTAAAACAATCACCACCACCGAAGCCGATTGGATAAAAATGATTTTCTTCAGCCGCTCGAAGTTTGTGATCACTACAAACGTCAACGCCCACGCAATCAGAACTTTCGCAAAATCAAAAGTCTTGAAGAACGCTCCGCCTTTCCACACAGGCGAAAGCAGCGCTGCGGCAATCAGGAATACCATCATGACGGCCAGGTACTTGGCTTCTTTGGGCAGATCGCGCAAACTGCGCTTGGTTTTTCCTGCGCTTGTCAAAAGACCGACCAGCGCGAAAGTACCCGAGATCTTCGCCAGAGGTAGATACTTGAGACCGGGGATCCAGTCCTCTGGCCGGGCGCAATACACCACATAGAAGGCGCTCAGCCAGAAAAATGCGCCCTGCAACGACGCAGTTTTCGCAACCAGCCTCCGCGTCCACCGATCCTTCGGGACCGCTTTCTCAAGAACCGCCATCAGGATTCCCTTCTTCTTTCAACCACCGAACCCGGCTCGCCTGCCTCGCGCCAGACGCCATCTTTCACGAAATGATCAACATCAGGCGATCAATATCAACGATCGCTGTGAGCCAGATTTTTTTCTACCGCAGTACTCGCCGGATCCGATTTGAGCCTCTCGCCAATCAAACCTTGCAGGACCTCACTGAATTTTCGAGCGATGCGCGGCCACCCGTAGTTTCCCGCGAGCTCGGCCGCCGCTCGCCCCTGTCGGCTGCGCAGGTCCCCATCGTTGAGCAGTGTGACCACGAACTCCGCAAAGCGAACCGGCGAGTCGGCAAGAATCATGTCCCGCCCGTCGTGCACGTCGAGTCCCTCGGCACCCACGGTCGTAGAAACTACGGCCTTACCCACCGCCATCGCTTCGTAAATCTTGAGCCGCGTACCGCCGCCCACTCGCAGTGGCACCGCGACAACCGCGGCTTCCCGCAGATGTTCCACGACAGAAGCAACGCGGCCCGTCACTTCCACTGACGCTCCCGCGAGCGCCTGCACGCGGCGATCCGGATTCCGTCCAACGATCCTGAACTTCGCCTCTGGAATCTTGGCCAGCACCAGCGGCCAGATTTCCGCACAAAAATATTTCGCGGCATCCACATTTGGTTCCCAATCCATGGCGCCAACAAACACCACCAGAGGTTTTTCCTGTACTGGTTGTGGGCTCGGGCAAAACTGCGCGGTATCCACGCCCGTCGGCACGACCGTAATCCGCGCCGGGTCCACCCACGCCGTCATCAGCTTCTTGTCGTGCTCCGAAACCGCAATGACGTGATCGAATCTCTGCACCATCTTTTGTTCGTAGCGCAGCATCTTGGAAAATTCCAGCCCGTAGATCGCCTTCCTCACTGGGCCCGATCCATTTGTGGCGTAGCGTCGCCAGATTTCGCTCTCTACGTTATGCTGGAACAACACCGCGGGAATCGCCAGCTGTTCCGGAAAATTGACCGCCGCATCGAGAAAATCACACACCACCACGTCGGGCCGCTGCTCTGCCAGGCACCGCTTCAACCGGTCTCGTACCTTGCCGGAACCAAACCGGCTCACGGCATAAGGAGCCGCATCGGGCAATCGCAGCAAATAATCCGTTCCACGAGCCAGCACTGAAGCTTGCCTTCGTCCCGTATTCACGCAAATGGCGCCGGGCAGCTGCTCCTGTAAATTCTCCTCGTAATCCGGATCTGCAGCTTCGTCGTAGTACGAAAAAAAGATCACTTCGTCCCGCACCGCCAACTGGCGCAGGATGTTGAACGAGCGCAGGTCCCCGCCGCTATGCACGGGAAGAATCTTGTTGGCCTTCACCCAAAGAATTTTCACGCTCGCATCTCCTTGCGGAGCGGAGGTTGCATCCAGACCGTCGTGTGTCCGGTAATGAAGTTCGCAAATGCAACCAGGGCAGCCGCATTCAGAGAAACAAAAGTAAAGGCAGCGTCAGCCAGTCGCGATACCGGACCGAGTTTCCGCTTGGTCCCTCCCAGAATGCTCAGACCATAAAATGCCACCTGCGCAAAGAATGCTGCTTCATAAAATCGCCCCGTCAGAAACCAGGGGGCAACCAGCAACGCGATCAGCGCGAACGGAACCATCAGTCGCATCAGCTTATGACTCACGAACTCGAAGCGAATCGGATTCCTGCCGCTTAAAAGCCAGGGCGCGAGCTGCAACAATTGATAGTTTCCCGTGAGCGTGCGCACTTTTCTGCGAAACTCGCGATCCGTGCCCAGACTGGCACTGTCCCAGGCTTTCGCCCGCGGATCGAACAGCACACGAAAGCCTTTGCGCGCCACATTCATCGGGATAAATACATCGTCCAGAATTGTATCGGCAGGAACCTCTGCCACCAGTTCTCGCCTCGCCGCATAGATTGCGCCGGTAGCTCCCACCACCGATCCGGAAACCGACTCCAGTTCGCGCACTCGCTTTTCGATTCGCCAGTAAAGTCCCATGCCCTTGCCGGTTTCGCCAACTTCAGGCACGCCCAGCATCAGTTCGCCGCTCACCGCGCCCACTTCTGCGTCGGCAAAATTTTCCATCATCAAACGCACCGCATCGCGTTCAATCTTTTGCCGCGCGTCGGTAAACAGAATCACGTCTCCCGTTGCCAGTTGCATGCCATCGTTCAATCCGCAAGCCTTGCCGCACGCCAACTGGTTGAACACCACATGCACCCGCGGGTTGCGCGCCTGCTCGCGCAAAATAAATTCAGTTGCATCCGTCGACCCATCGGAAACCACCACTATCTGGCAGCGCTCGGCGGGATATTCCATTTCCAGCAGATTGCGCAGCTTGTTTCTTAACACGGCTTCTTCGTTGCGCACCACCATCACCACCGAGATCGTGGGCTGAACCGACCCGCGCCGCGCCGGTCGAGGCCGCAACTGCGCGCGCATCCACAACCACATGGGATAGCCCGTATAGGAGTAGGCGATTACCACCACCGCAGCCCAGAATACCCACTTCATGGTCACTATCACTGCGCGCACCCGTTCATTGCGCGCCCCGGCCGAGCAGCACGATCTTGATGGTCTGAAACATGATCCACAAGTCCAGGGCGGGAGAAGCGTTCTTGATATAGAACAAATCGTATTGCAGTTTTTCCCGCGCGTCGTCCAGCGTATTTCCGTACTTGTATTTCACCTGCGCCCAGCCGGTAATGCCGGGACGCACCATGTGACGCACGCCGTAGTAGGGAATTTCCTTTTCCAGCCACTGTACAAACTCCGGCCGCTCCGGACGCGGGCCCACAAAATGCATGTCGCCCTTCAGCACGCACCACAACTGCGGAATCTCGTCGAGCCGCGACATGCGCAGAAACTTGCCGACTCGCGTAATGCGCGGATCGTCATCCGTGGCCCACGTCGCTCCCGTATCGGCTTCGGCATCCTGGCGCATGGTGCGGAATTTGTAGCAGTCGAAGACCCTGTTTCTCCGGCCAACTCGTTTCTGCCGGTAGAGCACCGGACCCGGCGAACCCAGCTTGACCGCGAGCACAATGAAAGGCAGTAGAGGTAACGAGAGAAACAATCCAATAAACGCGACGGAAAAATTCAGCAGCCGTCGCCCGAAGCGAAACGGAGCGCTGAAGCGGAAACCTTCCGCATAAATCAGCCAGCTGGGATACAACTGCTCCACTTCAATCTTTCCCGAGATCTTCTCGAGCCAGTTCGTCGCGTCCTCCACCCGCACGCCCGCGATCCGCAGATCCAGCAACGCCTCTACCGGAAGCGTCCCGCGCCGGTCCGGCATCGCCACGACGACCCGGTGAACCTTCTGCGTCTCCACCACTCCCAGCAGGTGGGACGCTGCCGAATCGCGCGTGAGTTCGCCCTCCACACTTCCCGACCACCCCGCCACATCCACGCCCAAGCCGGTGCGCTGCCGCAGACCATTTACCAACCGCTGCGCCCGCTCACCAGTACCCAACACGTAAATTCGCTCACGGAAGTAATGCTTCGCCAGCCAGCCAAAAGATGCACGCCAGCCAAAAAGAGTGAAGATCAGGATGATCGCGCTCCAACCCCAATACCTGCCAGGAAGCAGACTGGGACGAAGCTTCAAAACGATCCCCAGTGCCAGGGTCACCAGGCCAAGCACAAACATTAACCGGAAAGTCTGTACCCACTTGCCGTTGTTCTGGGGTTCATCGTACAAATCGAAACGATGGGAAAGCACCAGCACGATTCCGGTGGCTACCAGAATCTTCAAGAACCCGTTCTCGATGAACAGTTCGTTGCTGAGTTGGAGTAAGTTGTAATCGCTATGCCGCCACACCAGCAACATCCCCGCCACCAACGAGAGGCCCACGATAAGCGCCTCACCCGCCAGCAAGACCAGCGTGCGCAGGGGGTAATAGACTTTGAAAAGCCGGATCACAGGGTCCCGAACCTCTTAGGCCTTCACTGTCTTCGTGCCCGTTTCATAGGCCTCGTAGTAGTAGCGCGCGTAGCGCGCATCCCCGCCGCTGGTGCCATTGAGTACGATTCCCACCAGCGCTTCTTCCGGAAACTCCTGCAGCGCCCTGCGGGCCGCGTCCGATGGAGTCACGTTCGAACGCACGACCATCAGCACTCCATCACAGGCATTCGCCAGCACGCTGGCGTCTGACACTGGCACCGCCGGCGGCGAATCCAGAATG
>Ga0070761_10001949_pt1 | contig 12852 bp, 10 predicted proteins | sample HubBroMetageREF1_FD_66724 | JGI IMG/M metagenome (GOLD analysis project Ga0070761, IMG submission 66724) | Reference soil microbial communities from the Hubbard Brook experimental Forest, New Hampshire, USA - Hubbard Brook CCASE Soil... | ecosystem: Environmental > Terrestrial > Soil >...
CGCGTCTCAGTGACCTTTTTCCGGCGCCGGGTGAACGCGCCCAAACCGACCAGGCCCACTCCCATCAACATGCAACTGGCAGGCTCGGGACAGGCTGAGCCGCCAACCGTACTCGTTAACTCACCATCATACATCACGCCGAAGGGGGTATTGCTCACAAGCTGGTACGCGTCAATCACCAAAGTGTAAGTTCCCGCGGACAGACTCAATGGGATGACTGCGTCATTGCCGGGCGTGCAGCCGATTGGCGCACTCGCGCAGTTGCCGCCCAGAGTCCCGTTTGGCGACGCCAAGGACGTGCCGCCGCTGCCATTGCCGCTGTCGACTTTACCGCTATCGAGCCAAACGCCCGCCGTGTCGTCGGCCCAGACATCCAGGCTGCCGGCAGAAGCGCTCGATAACGTGAAGGTCTGATAGAAGATAGCCGTGGGCGTCCCGGTGACAGTAGTGGCGACGGGACTGGCAGGCCCGGCGGCGCATGAATGGCCTGCCCCGAATGCATCGCAGCCGGTGTCGCCATAAGAAATCCATTCGTAGTCCGGGTTCGCGGGGATGGCCCAAGACGGAGCCACGGCAACACTCGTGTTGGTTCCGGTTATGTTATTGCTTCCCACGTCCGGCGAGCTCCAGATGTCGACCGTTCCCGCCGAGGCTACTCCACCGAACCGCGCCGGAATGCCCGCAATCAAAACCGATGCCAATAAGCCCAACCAGATAGTTCGAAACTTCGCCGCCGTTTTCATAAATTATTCTCCTGTCAGTAATCTACTTCGCATCGGCGTTGGATCAAAGCAACTATTACCCCCCTTAATACCGGTACTTTTCTTATCTAGTTTTGTGCGATTTCCCATTTCTTTGGATACTGAGGTTGGTTGGCGGTCGCCTCAGATTGGCGCAGGAGTAATTGCGAGCCGCACCGCACTACCAGCGCGGCCGGCTTGTCGGCTCTTGACGAGCGTATACATATCTGTTTACTATGGGAGCGTTACCAGCAATGAGTTGAAGCGCTGGCTGGCGTCTCGAGCCTGCACATTCGGGGAAGGAACCAAGCACACAAAGGTATTTTTCAAGGGCAAATGGGGCATCTGGAAAGATCTTGGCCTGAAGTGAGGATAGGATTCCAAACGATCGCTTATCGAGCGAAGTTCGAATGCGACGACGACGGCATTACCGTGACTTTCCCGGACATTCGGAACTAGCCCGTCGTATGGGCCTGCAAGAAAACCAGGTCGATCGCCTGTTCGATCTGCGACACCGCTCGCGCCTCGATCGTATCGAGAGAGCGCTCGCCACGCTGCATAAGCGGCTGGTCGTGCATGTCGAGAATGTGCCGCGTGCGGCCGCCTAGGCCATGTTCCTCAGCCGCTTGCGCGCCTACCTGCTGATCGACCCCCTGATCATTGTGACGACTGCGGCCTTTGGCCTTGCATCGATGATGGCCTCCGCATTCGATAAGCGCGGCCGCACGCAACATGCGATCGCGCGCCTTTGGGCACGCCTCCTGCTGGCGGTGAGCGGGGCGCGCGTCCGTGTGGAGGGGTTGGAGAAGCTGCAGCAAGATGGGGCCTACGTGTTGGTGGCCAATCATACCAGCTACATGGATACGCCCGCGGTGTTGCTGATCCCGCTGCAAATCCGCTTCTTCGCGAAGCAGGGGCTGTTCCGGATTCCGCTGCTGGGCGGACACCTGCGGCGCGCGGGACATCTGCCGGTGGTGCGCGAGAATCCGCGGGCGTCGCTCAAGAGCTTGACCGAGGGCGCGCGGCTGGTGCGCGAGCGCGGCGTCTCCGTGGTGCTGTTCCCGGAAGGCGGCCGGTCGCCCGATGGCCTGCGCGAGTTCAAGGAAGGCGCGGCGTACCTGGCGATCAAGGCGGGGGTGCCTGCGGTGCCTATCGGGATCGTGGGCATGCGGCGGGTGCTGCCGATGGGTTCGGTGCACGTGCGTCCGCATGCGGTGACGATACGGATCGGCGATCCAATTTCGACCGAAGGCATGAAGCTGGATGCGCGGGGCGAGTTGAGCCAGACGCTGCGGCGCAGGGTCGCGGAGTTAATCGGGGAGCCGGGGGAGTAGCGGTTAACGGTTCTCGGGGTCGAGTCCATCCCACAGCGCGCGGACCATGGCGCGCACCAGTTTGGGATCGAATTGGCCGCCGTGCGCGCCCAGCCGCTCGAAGAACGGGATGGAGTGGGCCACGGACCAGATCAGCAGCGCGGCCGCGCCAGGGTCGACGGCGCCGAGCCGACCGGCGCGTTGCTCGCGCAGCAGGAACTCCACCAATTGCCGGCGCAGCAGCAGCATGGGCGAATCGGGATGGCGCTTGGCGAACTCTTCGAAACGAAAATTGGGGTGGGACACCAAGGGCAGCAAGACCGGTAGCGTGTCGCGGAAGTAGTCGAGCATCGAGAACGCGATCTTCTCCAGCAGGGCGCGCCCCTTGGACCGGGGATGATGCAGGAGCCGATTCAGGTCCGCCGGCGGCGGAATCATAGCCGCGAAGAACAGTTCTTCCTTGGTCTGAAAGCGCTGGAAGATCAGTCCCTCCGACACGCCGGCACGGCGTGCGATTTCCTTGGTGGACGCGGCGAAGCCCTGCTCCACGAATGCGCGGCGGGCGGCGTCGAGCAGCTCATCGTCGGATATGGTCTTCTTTCTGCCCATTCCCATTCATAGTGGCACTACGAGTGGGGTTATGGCTTGCGGGCCAGGAAGTAGAGCGTGGCGGGACGCGTGCCGGACTCGACGACCTCGAATCCGGCGTCGCGCAGGAAACCTGTCCAGCGGTCGCGGCCGGGCAGGCGGGTGTGCATAAAAACCGGACCCCAGGTCAATTTGACCCAGAGGTCTTTGGCGATGACCATCAACAGAAACTGGCCACCGGGTTTCAGCACGCGGTTGGCTTCGGCAAGCGCCTTGGATCTCCCGTCGCGATTCAGGTGGTCGATCGCGTAAGCGCTGACTACGCCGTCGAAGGTTGCCGATTGGATGGGCATCTGGCGCATGTCGCCGGCTTGTACGGCGGCGCGCTGGTCGACGCCGGCGGCCTTCAGGTTTTCGAGCAGCCGGTCGCGGCCCTGATCGGGCACTTGCTTGCCGTTCTCACGGTCGCCAAAATGGCGAACGTATTCATCGCTGAAACTGTCGAGCGCCACCACGAACGCGTGCGGCCGGGCTTCCAGAACCATGAGGGTGGAGCGGCCGGTGCCGGCGCCCATGTCGAGCACGCGCCCGACGCCGGATGGCAAAAACGATTCGGTGGGCAGCGGTGTGCGTCCGTTCATGTTCAAGTTGAAACGGACTACCAGGAAGGCCGCCAGCGACCAGACCGTTATGGCCCCCAGGATGGCCAACGGCAGTTTCGGCCACCGTTTGACGAAGCCCAGCCAGAGAAGAGGCAGGACGATAGCGGTTATCAGGAGGTGGCCGTAGGTCCAATACCAGGCGTAGCCAAAGTTTATATGTGAGTGCATACTTATTTATAGCACGGCTGGAAGCCGCATGCGCGCGGCTGGAGCGGGTCTGGAGACCCGCTAGCAGGCGTGGACGCCCGCCCCACAGGGCACACGCTAGAAGCTGAAGCGCGCCAGCAGTTCTACCACACGCCCGGCCGTTCCGCCCGGGGAAAGGCCGAAATCCTGATTCTCAATGGTGGAATTGGCGCTGCCGAACGCGATGGGCTGAAGGTTCAGCTTGTTGAATATATTGTAGAAATTGGCGCGAATATCGAGTTTGGCGGCCTCGCCCATGTGTATCCCGCTCAAGTTGGTGGACTTGCCGATACTGAAATCCGTGGAGAGATAGCCTGGACCGCGCCATGAATTGCGTCCGATCCCGGGCGGCAACGTGGTAGGTCCGCTGGTCGGGCTGGTGATGATGAAATACTTTTGACCGCCGCCCGGAAAGTTAGTTCCGTCAATGTAAGCGCTATTCGAAGTGCTGTGGCCCGCGCCTCCCAGGTACTCAATTGGCCGAATCGGGCAGAGCGTCTGGCCGCCGGGAGTCGCTTCGGAGGCGCCGCAAGTGACCGGCGTCCAGGGGAAGCCGCTGCTGGCGGTGAAAATACCGCTGATGTTAAGGCCACCGAGCAGGTGACCGACGAAACCTTCCTGCCGCTTGAAGAAGGGTAAGTCGTAGAGGCTGGAAAAAGTAAAGACCTGCGGAACGTCAAAGTCCGAGGGCCCGTATTCGGTGGCCTGATTTTGCGGATAAGTCTGGTTGGTGACAAAACCGGGACCCTCGTAAGAATTTGTGTCCAGGCTCTTCGACCAGCGGTAGTTCGCAGCGAACTGAAAGCCATTCGACATGCGGCGCGAAAGCGTCAGGATCAGCGCGTTGAAATTGCTGTTGACGTCGGGTTGCGGACTGTATACCTGGCTGAACGGAAAGAGCGGCCCGGTGGGGTAAAGGAAACTCTCGTTGACCAGGCGAATCTGGTGGCGCGCCTCCGACCCGCTGTAGCCCGCGGTGGCCACCAGCTTGAACGGAAGTTGATACTGGAGGTCGAACGAATACACCTGGACAAAAGGATTAGGCATATTCTGCTGGGCCATGTAGACCTGTACCTGAGGCGCGTTAGGATTCGACGGCCCGCGTGGCGCGTTCGTGGCGGGATCGATGCCCGTGGCTAACGCCGGATTGACCGGGTAACTAAAAGGGCTATTGCTGCTGCCCAGGGCATACAGGATCTGACCATTGTCGAATGGGGTGCTGAACGAGGTGGTGGCCGTTCCGCAGCAGATGCTATAGCTGCCAAACGATGGCGGGTCCTGGAAAACATTCTCGAACACCACGCCGGGAATCTCGTTGAAGAACCATCCATAGCCACCGCGTACGACCAGCTTGTCCGCGGCCCCGCTGGGGCTCCAGGCGAAACCGATTCGCGGAGCAAAATTATGGTAGTCCGGATTATAAAGCCGACTGACCACCTTTATGTAAGAGGTGTTATAGTCGTCGCCGGATCCGAAAAACACATTGCTGAGTTGGCCGTTCTTATCGGAGAGGGGTGAAAAGTATTCCCACCGCAGGCCGAGGTTTATAGTAAAGTTGGGCCGCAGCTTGATGTCATCCTGGACAAAGGCGGCATAGTCGCCATTTCGCAGATAGTGCTGCGCGGGGGCTGGCGCCCCGGTTTCGGGGTCGGCGTCGATGGCTTCGTAGATAGGGGCGTCGTTGGCGAAGTTCCAGGGCCCCTGGAACGTGTACACAGGCCGCGCGCCGCCGGCGAGATTGTCGTTATTTTGCATTTTGCGAACAACCACGCCGAACTTGAGTGCCTGCCGGCCGAGCATCTTGCTCAACGTGTCGTTTACCTCGTAGGTATTTTGGGCGAAGATGGCTGGTGTGGTGCTGCCTTGCGGCGCGCCGAACTGGATATTATTGTCGACGCCCGGAATATTTTGGATTTGAAGTTCCGGGATACCCCAATTGACGGCCGCGGAGCCGGCGATCTGATTGTCGGCGAAACGCGTGAAGTCCGCGCGAAGCTGGTTGAACACGGTGGGCGAGAACAGGTGACTCCAACTGAAGAAATAGGCGCTGTTGAACGGGTTATTCGGCAGGTCGGCCATAGGACGGCTTTGGCTGGAAGTCTGAGCCTGCTCGCCCGAAAGCGGCGTCAGATAGGCGCTAAAAGCAAAGCTGTCGTTACCATGCGTATAGTCTCCGCGGAAATTATATTGGTTGCCGCGCTGCAAGCTGGGAGCGCCTAGCACGTCGTATTGAATGTCGGGCACGCCGTTGAGCCCGCCGCCGGTGGGATTCTTGGAGATGTCCACATATTGGCCGGTGGCGCCAGTAATGGAACCGATATTGAGCCCCCCGCTAACTTGCTGGCAGGTGCCAGGCGCAAAGCTCGTGGAACACGGGACATTCAGAACGGCGATGACGTCGGGAGCTATCCCGGGCGAGCCGAGGACCTTCGCGGCGATGCTGTTGGGATAAGCGCCGATGACGGCCTGGCGGTATTGGGGCGTCTCCACCCAGGCTTCGTAGGGCGCGTCCGTTATATTCGTCAGTCCTTCATAGCTGAAAAAGAAGAACAGATGGTCCTTGACGATAGGTCCACCCACGGATCCGCCGTACTGCTTGAAGCGGGTATCCACGCGCTCCGGTGGAGCGTCGAAGGGGCCGCCGTACTTGTTATACGCGTTGAGGTTGGGATCCTGGAATTGAAAGAATCCGCTGCCATGGAACTGATCGGTGCCGTTCTTGGAAACCACTTGGATCTGCGCTCCGGAGTTCCGGCCGTATGCGGCGTCGTAACCCTCCGCGACGACCGTCATCTGTTTCACCGACTCCTGATTGGGCGTGACGACGGCCGCGCCGCCCCAGTTCTGGCTGTCGACAGTCACGCCGTCGATTATGAAGTTGTTGTTGGAAAGGCGCTGGCCGTTGGCGGAAATCGGGACTTGGTTTTCAGTTTGGAATATGGAAGTATTCGAGCCGCCCGGCCCGGTGGTGTTGGGCAGGTTCACGGCGTTCCCGCTGCCATCGCGCGCGCCGGTGCCAAATACCCCTGGCGTGAGCCGGATAAGCTCGTACGGGTCGCGGCCTATCTGGGGAAGACGCTCGACTTCCGCGGTAGTGAGAGTGCCTCCGATATCCGCGTTGGTAGTCTGAATGGCGGGATTATTCTCCGCCGAGACAGTGACGGATTGGGTGAGGTCGCCCGGCGAAAGGGCTATGTTTACGCCCTGCGTCTGCTCCGCGAGCACTTGGATGTTTTCGCTCGTTTCTTTCTTGAACCCCTGGGCTTCGACTGCTATCGAGTAAGTTCCCGGGGCCAAGCCATCAAAGCGATAAAGGCCTTCGCCGGAGCTTTGGGTGATTTGTTCCTTGTGGGTTTCGGCGCTGGTAAGTGTAACCTTGGCGTTGGGCACGCCCGCGCCGGAAGCGTCTGTAATAGTGCCTTGGATGCCGGCTTGAAATTGGGCCGCGGCGGGAAAAACCGGCAGCAATAAGAGCCAACCGCAAGCGAGAATGCGCGGTGGGAACGACATAGTTCACCTCTGAAGCCCCGATGCGGAGCCTACGGGCAGGATAAGTCAGACCGTAGCCGTTGTCAATGATCAACCGTAACCAACAACACAGCGCGGACAGGCCGGGAGGCATGTCCTATGTTAATATTTGGGGCCCAGACCCAGTGCGATGATCGAAAGAGAGTCCAGCTTGCCGCTGGCTTGCAGGTTTTGATCCTGCTGAAAACGGCGCAGCGCATCGGTTGAATCCTGATTCCATACGCCCGAAGCATCGCCGTGCAGATAGCCCTTCTTGGCGAGCGCTTCCTGGATTTCCTTGTAGCGCTCGGGGGTGGGCGCGGTTTGTCCGGGATGCCACGCAGAGCGCGCCGAACGCACCGGAGCCTTCTTCCCCGTGTGCGCCACGGGCTTGTGCGTGGTCTTGCGATGCGTCGATTTCTTCTGCGGGGTAGTGGCCCCCAGCAAGGCGGCAGAGCACGCCAGCCCGGCGGCCACTACAGCGATTACTTTTTGAAGATGCAATCGTTCTCCAGCTATGGGTGGTTGGGCAGCGTCCCTGCCGGGAATACCGGACTCCATTCGTTTCGGCCGGTTTGCCGCAGGATACGGAAGGCCACCGCGTCGCCCGGCTTGAGCGCGTGCTGAATGCGCGTGACGTCGTCGGTCGTGTGCACCGGTTGCCGGTTGATCTCCACGATCACGTCGCCCTTCCGCAAATCGATGTCCTCCGCGAACGAGTTCTGCTCCACGGAGTCGATCAGCACACCGTGCTGTTTGATGCCCATGTTCTCGCGGCGGGCATCCGTCAGATTTTCGATCCTGATACCGAAAAGCGCCTGGGTGCCTTCCGCCGGGCCGGCCTCTTCCTCTTTACCGGTTCCGAACTGCTCTGGGAAGACGTGGGCCAGATCGGCTACCACCACCTTGAAATCCATCCTCTGGCGTTCGCGCAATACCGTAATGGTCAAGCTGTTGCCGATGGGAGTGTTGGTGACGCGGTCGACCAACTCACTACCGTTGCGAATGGGCTTGCCGTTCACCGCCACGATGATGTCCTGGTCTTTGATGCCTGCCTTGTCCGCCGGACCGCCCGCCGGCACCTGTTCCACGAACACGCCCTCAGTCGCGCCGTTAGCCTTCAGCAAGGCCTCGGCCCGGGAGCTGTCCGAAGGCGTAAACTTGACGCCGATGGAACCGCGTACTACCTTGCCATTCTTGATGATCTCGTTATAAACCTTGACCGCCTCGTTGATGGGCAGGGCGAATCCGATGCCCTGGTAGCCGCCCGAACGGGATGCGATGGCGGTGTTGATGCCAATCACTTCGCCGTTGTAGTTCAGCAGCGGACCGCCGCTATTGCCGGGATTGATGGCGGCGTCGGTCTGCAGGAAATGCTGGAACTGCTGGCCGGGGTCGACGTCGCGTTCCTTGGCGCTGATAATGCCCAGCGTCATGGTTTCCTCGAAGCTGAACGGCGACCCGATCGCGATGGCCCAATCGCCCACTTGCACGGCGTCGGAATTGCCGATGCGGGCGGGCGCCAAGTTGCTCTTGCCCTCCACGCGAATCACCGCCAGGTCGGTGGCGGCGTCCACACCCACTACCTTGGCTTCATACTCGGTCCGGTCGCCCAGGAACTTGACTTGAATGCGGTCGGCCTTGTCCACCACGTGATTGTTAGTCAGGATGTAGCCGGCCTTGTCCACCACCACGCCGGAGCCCAAGGCATTGGTGCGGTGCTGGGGCATCTGCTGCAGGTTGCCGCCAAACGGATTGCTGAAGAACCGCTGGAAGAAATCTTCCATGTTGCCTTGGTTGCCCTGGTCGCCCTGATCGCCTTGATCTTGATCCTCCTCGTCGCCGTTATCGGGCTGGGGAGCGGCGCGGCGGCGGCCGTGCGGTTGCTGCGTGGATGCCTTGGGCAGGTAGGTTGTGGAGATATTGACTACGGACGGCTCGACCTGCTTGGCGATCCCGGCGAACGAGTTCTGCAACTGCACGGGATTGGGAATGGTCAGCGGGGTAGCCCCAGGCGCCGCGACATTGTCTTTGGCGGCCTTTGCGCCGGTGTTGACCAAGGTTCCGATCACGATACCGACGGCCAGGGTAAAAAGGATCAGGGTGAAAGACAGCAGCTTCTGTCTACGCAACTTGTCAAAGAAACTCATGGCTGTTAACTCGCTCCTTCGGGGACTTGCAACCTGTCTCCATTATAATACTGCGGCTGGGCGCGGCGGGGGGGGCGCGCTTCGCGCGGCGGGGTTGGGGGCTGGGGGTTGGGGCTGTGCTACGGACAATCAAAGCCCATGTGATTGGATATAAAGGCCGGGGCTGAGGACCAGGGGTCGGGGCAGGTTTGGGGGAACTGGAAAGGCGTCCGGGACCTTGTTTTCGGGGGTGCTGCAGAGACACTAACTGCTTACCGGGGGAAGTCGTATGTCCGGTTGTCAAAGACCAAGGGGGCAGGCTGCTAACGGCTATCGGGAGTGATGGAGGAGGCGTAAGCCGGATGGGCTTCGGGTCCCTCTTGCATGCGATAGGCGGGGGGCGGAGCGGCTGGCTGGGCTGGCGGGTGCGCCGGCGCGTGGGCGGCTTGCGCGGGCTGCGGCAGGGGACGGGATTGCCGCTCCTTTTGCGACTGCTTCAAATCCGCGATGGCGGTGCGGAAGGAACGCTCCAGATGCGCGCGTTGTTTGGACACGTACTGCAGCAGCGTGAGGGATTTTTCGTTCACGTTAAGGCCCATCGATTGGTAGATGTGGCTCTCGCTCACGGCGACCCGGGCGAGCAGCCATTGGGAGGTGGCCATGGTTTCGAGGTACAACCATTCGGTACGGGTTTGGGGCTGCCACTCGGCCTCGAGATGGGCGCAGAGCCGCTCAAAGTCCTCGAGATTTTCGCTAGGGAGGACCGTGCTACGGGCGCGCAGGCCGTATTTGAGGGCGTTGAGGCGGACGGCCTCCCTTCCCTCAGGTGTCTTGGGACCGGTAGATTGCTGCGCATTCCGCCGGTTGGCATCTTGTTGCTTGTCCGAAATTATCATGTGAAGGTATCCTTGTGTGCGATGGAGTGCGAGACTGAAGTCCCGCGCGGGGTGAACCCCGCCCTCCTGTCTTCAGGATAGAACGGGGATGCTTAGGGAAAGGTGTGTCTCAGAAGGGTAACTGGGTGGTAAGTAATGTGATTGGTGGGGGATAGGGTGGAGGACATTTATTACTGAAATGTGTGACCGACCGCCTATGGCGGGCCGCGGCTCGCACCTTGCGCAATCAGCGCGAGTGTTGCCCGAGCCGCGACCGTCAGAAGCTGTGAAAGAGTCTACTGCCATCTTGGTGGGGCGGCCAATCTTGGCTGCAAGCCGGCTTTCAGCCGGCTTTGGCGCGCTAAAAAGCGCGCCTGCAGGCACGATTGCCTACCCCACATCGAGCCAGCCCAGATCCAAGATGACACAGTCATTTCATGACAGGCGCTTACTACGGTGTGTGCTCCCGCGGCTGGAAGGGTTTCAACTCCACCACCAGGATGCCCGCCAGGATCAATCCTGCACCCGCAGCCGCACGCGCGGAGAGAGTTTCGCCAGTCAGCAGGTACGAGGTGATCCAGGCGAACACCGGTTCCAGCATTAAGATGAGCGCGGTGCGCGTGGATGTGGTGTAGCGTTGCGCCCAAGCCTGGAAAGTGAAGGCCAGCGCAGTGGCGAAGAGACCTGTGATCACGATGGCCGCCCATACTCCCGGAGTCCAGCGGATGTGGGGCGTCTCGATCCCATGGAAGAGCGACCAGGCCAACAGCGCAGAGATCCCGATTTGGGCTGTGGACAACAATTCGAAGCTGGCCTGGCCGGAATAGCGGCTCAGCGTGAGGATGTGGGCGGCGTAGCAAGCCGCGCAGCAGATGGTCAGCAGATCGCCGCGATTCATGACCAGCGTGGCTCCGGGCAGCGCCGGCAGCGTCATGAGGGCCATGCCGCAAGTGGCCAGCAGTACGCCGCCGATTTCCAGTGCACGCGGCATCTTGCGATAGACCGCCGCGGCCAGCAGGGGCGTCATCGCAGAGGTGAGGCCGGTGAGAAAGGCGGATTTCGGCGCGGTGGTGAATTGCAGCCCGATGGTTTGCAGCGCGTATCCGGAAAAGAGAAATGCGCCGGCGATGGCGCCGCCCACCAGCGACCAGCGGGGGTTCCGCGGATGGCTCCAGGAGCCGCGGAACAGAACCAGCAGCACAACTGTCGCCAAGGTGAAGCGCAATGCCAGGAACAGGATCGGCGACACATCGCGCAAGGCCTGTTTCACCAATACAAATGTTGCGCCCCAGATGATGGTGTTGACGATCAGCGCGGCTTCGGCACGCCGTTGCAGGTGCTTCACTGGACGTTCACTGGCCGCAATGAGCGGAGGCCGAGAATTGGGGATCGCGGAGCAGTAGGCACAGAGTCAGCAGAATGCGCTTCAGACCCAGGTCGCGTCCCTCGGGCCTGAACCATTCCTGCGCGGTATGCGCGCCGCCGCCCTGACCACCCGCGCCGATCGATAGGGCGGGAATGCCCAGCGACATGGGAATGTTGGCGTCGGTGGAGGCGCAGTCCAGGTGGGAGCGGATGCCCAGATGGCTATCCACCGCGCGCAGATAGGAGAGGATGGGAGAGTGCTCGGGCAGGTTGGCGGCGGGTCGGGCGCCGATCTCGCGCATCTTCACCGCCACTTTGCCGCCGGTGGCGCGTTGATTCTCGACTTCCAGCGCGCGCTCGATGGCGGCGGTGAGGGCATCCACCAACTCATCCATTTTCTCGTTGCTCTCCGAGCGGATATCCACTTTGGCGCGCGCCAGCGGCGGGATGGCGTTCACGCTGGCGCCGCCCTCGATGAAGCCCACATTGATGCTGGATTTGAAAGCGCCGCCGGATTTGGGGGAGCCGCCGGATTTGGGGGAGCCGCTGTTCTTGGGGAGATCGTTGAGGCGCGCGTCGGAAAATTGGGAGATGGCGCGGCTCAGCGCGTGTACCGGGTTGCCCACGCCGTAATCGCTCCAGCTATGCCCGCCCGGCCCGGTGAACATCACTTCAAAGCGGCGGCTGCCCAGCGCGCGATTGGTGATGTGATCCGTGCTGGCGCCATCCAGCACCAGGAACGCCCCGATCTTCTTGCCCAGCGGCGACTGTTTGCAGAGGTGGCGCATGCCGCTGAGGTTGCCTTCGCCTTCTTCGCCCACGTTGGCGATCAACAGCAGATCCGCATGCCAGCCCTCCACCGGCGGGCAGACTTTCAGGGCGCGCGCGATGGCCAGCAGAGCCGCCAGGCCGGCGCCGTTATCGGAGATGCCCGGACCGCGAAAACGCCCGTCCGCCTCCACGCCGATATCTTCCTTCGTGCGCGGCGCGAGCACGGTGTCGAGGTGCGCAGTCAGCGCGACGTAGGGGCCATCGGAGTGCGCATCGGGCGTGGCCACCACATTGCCCGCGCGGTCGATGTGGGTTTCCCATCCGAGATTGCGGAACTGCGCCACGATCCACTCGGCGCGCTGTTGTTCGAGGAAAGTGGGCGCGGGCACGCGGCAAAGCTGCAAGTGGATGTCGTTGATCCATTGCTTCTCGCGCGTGAACCATTGGAGGCACTCGCGCATGCCGCGCAGATCGGCCGCTTCGCCGACCAGGTTGGAGATAGGTGCGAGGTTCGCCGCCATGCCCTTACAGTTTAGCAAGTCGTCCCGCGAGACCGGTGGAAGCTACGGCTGCGGTTCGAATAACTCCGGCTGGAGAGGCCTTTGGCGGAGTTTCTTCACTCGCCTAAGCCGGCTGCGGGCAGAATTGCCCAATGCCGCTTACTTTTCCCGCAACCGAACACCTGCATTAATCGTGGGGCGGGCCTCCAGGCCTGC
>Ga0070761_10001950_pt1 | contig 12843 bp, 9 predicted proteins | sample HubBroMetageREF1_FD_66724 | JGI IMG/M metagenome (GOLD analysis project Ga0070761, IMG submission 66724) | Reference soil microbial communities from the Hubbard Brook experimental Forest, New Hampshire, USA - Hubbard Brook CCASE Soil... | ecosystem: Environmental > Terrestrial > Soil > Temperate...
CCTTCAACGGACCGGGCATTTACACCGTGCCGTCGGATCTGACGACCTATGGTCAGGAGATGGTGCTGTCGAATTACGCCCTGGCACTGGCGAAGAAAGCTACCGACTTCTAACTGCACGACGTCAGCATCGGTGGTAAAAGCCCTCAGTAGAGCTATCAGATGGATAGCGCCGTCACTTGTGTCCATCGCACAAAAATGAAGAGCCGCGATAGATCAAGCCAAAAGAGTTCAGATCTCGAAGAGGGCATCTCCGATCTTATTGAAACTGGCGCGAACGCTGAGAGATTCTCGTCTGATCGAATTACAAGATTATTTGCTCGAGGCGCACGCATCACTGGCAGAGATAATCCCTGCATTTACGTGGTGCCGGGGGTATTAGCCGAGGATGACGGCATATTGAAGATGTCGAACCAGGAGTTTCCTGATGTTGTAGACAAAGAGGTACGAAAATCTGCCGCTGCTCGCGGTTTGTTATCCGAAGAGCTTGCGATGGTTATTCCGACTCCGATAGTCGCCGGTCGATTTATGGAGCGCAGCTATGCGATTTGGCCACGATACCGGCCGATAAGCAGCCATAGGCTCAGGCGCGCAGTTCAGAAGAGGTCGCTAAACGGTAACTTGTTTGCGTGGCTTCGGGGCGTCGCCGAGGTCTCGATAAATCGAAATCTCATTTCCGCGAATGCGCGATGTCGCATGGCGCTCGAACACGTTCGCGAGAATCACAAACAATCCGAACGCATACGCTCAAAGGCAGAGCGGGCACTGCGACGGTATGAAACAGGAGATTGGCGCCCGGTAAGTGTTTTGCAACATGGTGATTTTTGGCTAGGTAATGTTCTTTTGCCAAGATCTCCGCGGGGTTCATTGGGGAATAGATTCGGGTTCTTTGCGATAGACTGGGGTGGCAGTTTAGTCGACGGAGCACCAGCATTTGATCTTCTTCGTTTGTGCCTATCTGCCGGCATACCGTTGCGACGTGGACGTAAGGAGTTCTTGAAGTACATGCAGTCGATCCAACTCGACGCGGAGGCAATGATTTTCGAGGTGCTCGTCGCGCTCGGTTTCATTGGGACTCATCTGGACCAATTTCCTGAAGAGAATTACTTGGCAATGTGCAACAGTTGCATCGACTATCTGGGGGCAATTGGATTCTAGATGTGATTGTCCAGGTCCCAGATCTCGTTGTGACATCGCGCCAGTTCTGTTAGGCAGTTTGGAATTGCACAAAGCTGGACTTTTTGAAGTCCTCCGGACGAGCAGAGAGCTGTCGCCAGCTCGGGCGCAGCGAGGCGAGCCTCTACGTGTGGAACAAGCGCTAGGGGCAGCTCGGAAGCACGGAGATTAGAGAGCCGCGAGCACGGACTCCTGCAGCGCATTACACCTGCCGATCGGCCTCCGCTCAAAAAAGCTGCCCTCGAATGACGCAGCAGCGCTCGCCGAGACAGCCGCTAGTTTCTAGGTGAACTGATGCGCCCGCCGTGAGCGCAGTGCAAGGCGCTCGTGCCAGAGATGCCCGAAAATGCGCGGCCCGCGCAGGAGGTAGCGTCGCGCGAGGCGCCTCGGGTCCTGCAGCAGGCGGTAGAGCCATTCAAGTGCCATGCGCTGGAGCCAGCGCGGCGCACGCCGCTCAGCGCCGCTAATAAAGTTCAGAGCCGCGCCAACACACAGTACCAGCCCACGAGTCTTGCCCCGCGTCTGTAGCCGCTGCGCGATCAGCTCCTGTTGCGGAGATCCCACGGCCAAGAAACAGAAGCGGAACGGGCTTTGCGCTTCGATGAAGCGCAGGCAGCTCTCGGTCGCCTTGGCATCCCCGATGAAGCCCATTGGTGGGTCGTGGTGGCGGATATCGGCGAGTGCAAATCTCGCACCCACTGCCTGGGCCTGTGAATCGCTGCCTCCGATCAGCACTATGCGGTCGGCAGAGTTTGCAACCCGACCGAGCAACTGAACAGTCAGATCGGATCCAGGACAGACGGCGAACTGCACACCTTTGAAAACGCGCATCGCCCGCGCCACGACCATGCTGTCCAGCAGAACGTATGCAGCCGCCTGGTAAAGTGAGCGGAAGGACGGATCCTCGTAATAACGCAGCAGATGGTCGACGTTGGGCGTTACGACATAGCCGTAGCGCTGGAACCCAAATGCCGCTGCAGCGGCGGAGAAGTCAGCAAGATCGAAGTCGTCGATCTCGCAAACGATGGGTTGCGGGGATTTCAGTAGGCGCTCTTGTAGTCTTTCCAGACGACGCCGAGCGACATGAACACGATCTTGATATCGAGCCACGGCGACCAGTTGCGCAGGTACTCCAGGTCGTAGCGCACCCGCTCGGCCATTTTCTCGATGATCTCGGTCTCACCGCGCAGACCATGCACCTGGGCGAGGCCGGTAATACCGGGGCGTACCTTGTGGCGGATCATGTAACCGTTGATCAGTCTGCGGTATTTCTCGTTGTGCGCGACGGCATGCGGCCGCGGTCCGACAAGACTCATAGTCCCTTGCAGGACATTGAAGAGCTGCGGTAACTCGTCGAGCGATGTCCGGCGAATAAACCGTCCGATGCGCGTGACACGGCAATCATCAGCTGTGGCCTGTGCGACAACCGGGCCATCTTCGCACACCGTCATCGAGCGGAACTTGTAGACGGTTATCTCTTCACCGTTGAGGCCGTAGCGGCGCTGGCGAAACAACACCGGTCCCGGCGAGGAGAGCTTCACGGCAACCGCGATCAGCGCGAGCACCGGCAGGATCGCCAGAAACGCGCAGCCGCCGATGACGATATCCATGGAGCGCTTGAGCACTGCATCCGTGCCGTGGAATGGCGTATCGCAGACCGACAGCACCGGCATTCCATTCACCTCGGTCATGCGGCCCTGGATCAAGTCGAAGGCGAACGCATCGGGAACAAAGTACACCGAAGCCGTCGTGTCGCGCAGTGCGTTGATCAGCTCGCTCAAGCGCGGCACGTTGGCAAGTGGAAGTGCGATGTAAACCAAACCCACGGAGTGGGCGCGGACGTAGTCGGCGAGATCACGACAGTGACCCGCGAACTTGTCCGTATCTGCCAGGGGGCCCAGGCGCTCAGGGCTTCTGAAATCGAAATAGCCGAAGAACCCTTTGGCTGGCAGACGCCGCGCTAACTCGAGTCCGACATCATTGACACCCACGATGATGTAGCGCCGCGTCGGCAAGTGCGCAGCGGACCAGTTGGCCCGCAGCCGTACCGCCTGGGAGACGCACAGTGCAACCGGGGTTATCACGAACCAGGTCAGCATCACTCTGCGCGAGAACGCCGCACCCGCCTTGAAAGCGAACGCGATAAATAGCAGCGCAGCAACGATCGCCGCCCAGCGAACCAGCACACGGGAGCAGGCCGCCGGCAGCCTGGAGAGCGGCATCTCGCCCGAGGTGTCCGCCTGCGGCAGATCGAAGCGACCGAACAGCGGACTCGAGATGATGAGACTCAGCAGCGCCAGGAACCCGATTGCGGGCGATAACGCGACGCTGTACGCGGCCTGGCACGCAAACAGGCACGCCACCACGATGACCGGATCCAGATGCTTGAGGACCCCTACCGCCGCCGGCTCGATGCTTCCGAGACGGACGCGACGGTGGGAAATCGACTCGGTAACGCTCGACATCTCGCTTCCGTACCTTCAGGCCAGTCTTCTGCGATCGGCCTGATAGCCTTATTTTGATTGTGGCGACTGGGTTTCTTGCGCCCAACCACCACCACCGGTTTCCTTGGTGCTTAGTGCTTTAAATTCAATAACTTGATTGACGGCGGCGTTTATGGAGGTCCTTTTAGATACGCCAGACTTACTAACTAATCGACGCGCCGGTGGGCACGGTCAGCCTCGTCCTGATTGAGTGTGACAGAGCGTATGTCGCCGTTGCAAGACACCAGGAACTCCATTAGAAAGAAGTGCGACGTACGCCACACTTCCTCGCGGTTCGTGCGTCAGCTGAGGCTTGGCCTGATGCACCGGCCGCGGGGCGGGCGGCAAGCAGCGGCTGAACTTAAGTTGGTGGGCGTTCTGTTTTGCCGACCCACGAGTCGGCGAGTTTGCAAATCGCCGCTAGTATAAGGGGGCTGAGCATCGCACCGAGTTGCTTAAGAAGTGAGCAGGGTCGGTGGCGCCGCATCTGTTACAACTGCAGAAGGTGACGACAGTCTTTCGTGAATCCGCATTTGGACAAACTGCTGGACGAGATCAGAAGCACGTGGCGCCATCGCTGGCTCGCACTGGCGATCGCGTGCGTGCTCGCGGTGGCTGGATGGGTTCTGATCTTCATGATGCCGGATCGATACGAGGCTCAGGCCTCAGTGTTGGTTGACGCGCGTACCGCTCTGAAACCGGCGCTCGAGGGGCTGGCGCTGCAGCAGGATGTTGGCGTCGAGCTCAGTTACGTCCGTGAATCGCTGCTTGCCAACCCGACGCTGCTCGACGTTGCGGCACATGTCGGCATACTGCCGGCCTCGAACACCGATCCGGTGCGCGCCGAGCGTGCGCTCGGCGTTCTGCGCAAGCACATCACGCTTAAAATGCAGAGCGCCGACGATCGTCCCGAGATGGGGTTTTCCGGCGGCACCACCTACGCAATCCTTTATCAGGATACGAACCGACCCCGAGCGCTCGAAGTGGTGACTGTGCTGCTGCAGAAGCTGATCAATGAGACTCTGGGCGGCAAGCAGCAGGGATCAGAGAGTGCTCAGCAGTTCTTGGAATCCCAGGTGAAAGACTACGAGAAGCGCCTACGAAATGCCGAGGACCGGCTGGCGGAGTTCAAATCGCGTAACTTCGGGCTGATGCCCTCGCAGCAGGGCGGCTACTTCGTCGAGCTGCAGAAAGAGACCGAACTGGTCGAGGATACCAAGACCAAAGTGCTGGTGGCCGAGAGCCGCCGCGCCGCGCTGGAGAAGCAGTTACACGGCGATGCGGTTATTAATTCGACCGCGGTGCTCGCTTTACCCAATAGTGCTGGCGCGCCGGTCGGCATGGATACAGTTTCGCGTATAGCCCAAACCAAGGCTCACCTGGATGAGCTCCTGAACAGATACACGGATAACCACCCCGATGTCATCGAGACACGCAAGACGCTTGCCGAGCTCGAGAGCCGCCGTGCTGCGGAGATCGCCAGCCTCCGGAGCGGCGATTCGGCCGCCGTCTTATCCAGCGGGGCCAGCGCCAATCCCGTCTACCAGAGTGTTCAGCTAGCGCTGAATCAGTCGGATGTCGAGATCGCCGACCTTCGAACCCAGCTGGCACAGCACGAAGACAAGGCGCGGCAGCTGCGTCAGTTGCTGCACACTGCGCCGCAGATCGAGGCCGAGTATGCGCAGCTGAATCGCGATTACGACGTGAACAAGGCGCAATACACCGCGCTGCTCTCCAGCTATGAGAAGGCCCGATTGGGTGAGAGAGCCGACAACGCGGGAGCGGTCAAATTCGAAGTGGTCGAGCCACCTATCGTGAGCACGGGTCCGGTGTGGCCAAAGCGCTTCCTGTCGCTCGCTGTGACGTTTTTTGGTTCACTTGCCGCTGGCCTGGTGATCGCCAATCGCCTTGGTCGGTGGCGGCCGCTGGTGGGCTCCTCGAGCGGACTTGCGCAACTTACCGGCGTGCCGGTGCTCGCCGCGGTCGGACAGGCTTTCCCGGGACGAACGAGGTGGGCGCTGCGACGGGAGATCCTCGGCGTATCGGCTGCAGCTGTCTGCCTGACCATTGCCTTTGCCACTGCGCTGTTGCTGAGTCACAGCGGAGTGCGGCTGCACTTGCCACCGTCCCTGCAGAGGCTGGTATAGCTTGAGCGTGATCGAAACTTCGCTGGAGAAACTGCGCCGTGCTGGCGCTGCATCCGCTTCCGCCGCGGCCGTCATTGCGCCCGCTCCCATTGCCGCCGTGGCGCCCGCCACGGGACGTCCCGAAGCAGTCACTCCACTCGAATCAGCCTTTGTTCATAAGCGCTTTGCAATCGACCTCGCGCGCTTGTCTGCGGAAGGCTATGTGCCTGAGGCCGGACAGGAACGGCGCTTTGCGGACTCCTGTCACCGAATCAAGCGGCCGCTGATTGCGCGCGCGCTGGCGGCCGGCGCTGCGCGCGATGCCCGACTGATCATGCTCTCTGGCGCGCTGCCCGGTGACGGCAAGACCTTCATTGCACTGAACCTCGCGCTCAGCATGGCGCGCGAGCGCGATGTGTCGTTGCTGTTGGTCGATGGTGATCTGCCCAAGGCACGAATCACCCGGCTGTTCGGCCTGCTTGGCGAGCGTGGTCTGCTGGACGCGCTGCGGGACGAAAGGCTGGACGTCGAGTCGCTGGTACTGAAGAGCGATTTGCCAGGACTGGCATTTCTGCCTGCCGGTGCACACCCTGAAGGAGCCGCCGAGCTGATCTCCAGCACGCGCATGCGCGATGTGGCGGACCGCCTGCTCTCGAGGAATCCACGCCGCCTGGTGTTGTTCGATTCGCCCCCGCTGCTGGTCTCGAGCGAAGCGCGGGCGCTGGCGCAGATTCCGGGACAGATCGTGCTGGTGGCTCGCGCCGGCCGTACACCACAGCGGGCCGTGACTGACGCGATCGCGCAGATCGACAAGGCGAAATTGCAGGGGCTGGTGCTGAATGACGCGTACGTCGGGGTTGAGCAGGCGTACTACGACTACTACGGATATGGCGAGCCTGTCGATACAGTCGCCAAGCAACCCGCGCGCTGACGCCGAACCTGCCGCTTCGAGGCGAGCGACGCATGAGTATTAGCGGCCGCTACGTCTTGATCTCGCCGTGCCGTAACGAAGCAGCGTTCATGCGGCAGACGATCGACAGCGTACTTGCCCAGTCCCTGCTACCAATCGAGTGGATCATTGTTGATGACGGATCCACCGATAAAACGCCTGAGATACTGGCCGAATATGCGGCGGAGCACGCCTGGATCAGGGTAGTTACGCGCGCCGATCGCGGCAGGCGCTCTGTCGGTCCCGGCGTAATCGAGGCGTTTTACTCCGGCTACCAGACAATTGCCTCGAGCAATTACGAGTTTCTCTGCAAGCTCGACCTGGACTTGCTGTTACCGCCGCGCTATTTCGAGATCCTCATCCAGCGCATGAACGAGGATCCCCGCATTGCAACCTGTAGCGGCAAGGCCTACGTCGAGGAACAGGGCCGCTTGATCGACGAAGGACACGGCGATGACACCTCGCTCGGCATGACGAAGTTTTACCGCAGAACCTGCTTTGAAAGCATTGGCGGATTTGTTCGTGAGGTCATGTGGGACGGTATCGATTGCCACCAGTGTCGCATGCACGGTTGGATCGCGTGCAGCTGGAACGACCCCGAGCTGCGGTTCATACATCTGCGGCCCATGGGGTCGAGTCAGCAAAGTATCTATGTAGGGCGGATGCGGCACGGATACGGTCAGTACTTTATGGGGACTGGGTTTCTCTACATGGCGGCGAGCGCGCTGCGACGCGTCGGTCAAAAGCCGTATGCGCTCGGAAGTCTCGCCATGCTGTGGGGCTGGCTCAAGGCCGCAGCGCAGCGCAAGCCGCGCTACGACAGCCCCGAATTCAGGCGCTTCCTGCGCAACTATCACACCCGGGTGCTGCTGACGGGGAAGCGCCGCGCCGCCGCTCCGGGTGCCGCTGCCAAGCGGACCAATTGATCCGCGTGCGCGGGCACGATGGCCGCGGATCGCGCGCTGGGAGCGACCGCTCATCCTTCGCACCTTTCGGAGAGTCGTGATCCTATGTGTGGTATCGCCGGTATCGTCGGGCAACTGGGGGACGCCAACCGAACGGCGCTGCGACGGATCAACGACGCGCTGAGGCATCGGGGTCCCGATGGTGAGGGCTACTGGGAGTCGGGCTGCGACGACGCTGGCTGGGGTCTCATGCTGGCGCACCGACGGCTGGCGATCCTCGACCTGTCTGACGCCGCGGCGCAACCGATGGTGGATCCGGTCGCCGGCCATGTCATGGTGCTGAACGGCGAAATCTACAACTACCAGCAACTCAAACGTTCGCTGTCAGAGCACGGGCACAGTTTTCTCTCTACAGGCGATACCGCAGTCATGCTGCGCACGCTCAGCAGCGACGGACCTGACGGCGTGGACAAGCTACGCGGGATGTTTGCGTTCGCCTTCTGGAACGTGCAGGAGAGGACGCTGCTCATCGCGCGTGACCCGCTGGGCATCAAGCCGTTGTACATCGCTTGCAACCCGGATCCCAAAGGCACGTGGAAACTTGCGTTCGCCTCCGAGGTACGCGCGCTGCTTGCCGGTCGGCTCATCGGTACACCGCGGCTCAATCCTCACGCGCTCGCTTCGGTGCTGTGGAACGGTTTCGTCGTTGCCCCGGAGACGATGGTTGCGCAGGTCGAGGCGATTCTGCCGGGCGAGCTGCGCATCTACGATTCTCACGGCCGCGAGCAGGTGCGCAAGCAATACTGGACGATGCGCGCCAAAAAGTCCCGGGACCCCGTGGATGAAAAGCAGTTGAGCTCGGTCCTCGAAGAAAGCGTGCGGCTGCATCTGCTCAGCGACGTGCCGCTGGGCGTGTTTTTGTCGGGAGGCGTCGACTCCTCAGCGGTTGCCAACCTCGCGCAGCGCGCCGCGGGCGACACGATCAATACGTTTACGGTGACTTTCGAGGAAGAGAACTACAACGAGGGGTTGATTGCCCGGGAGGTTGCCAACGCGATAGGCACCCATCATCACGAGTTGCTGTTGACAGAGCGACACTTCACGGATGGGCTCGAAGCGGCTTTGCAATCGCTGGATCAACCGACATTCGATGCACTCAATTCATATTTCATGTCGCATGCGGTGCGCGAGGCTGGCGTCAAGGTCGCGCTGGTCGGTAGCGGCGGCGATGAACTGTTTGGCGGCTACACCACCTTCCGCGATCTGCCGGCGTTGCGCCGAATGCATTGGATGCCGGAAACGCTGTGCGTAGCGGCAGCGAGAGTCGCCGCGGGGGCGTTGCAGCGGTCGGGCGAGCAGATCCCGCCACAGACTCGGTGGGCGAAACTCCCCGAGATGCTGCGCCGGCGGCGGGATCTGCTGGCGCTCTATCAAATGGCGTACGCGCTGTTCTTGCCGCAACTGCAGCGGCAGCTCCTGGGCGGCGGCGCGGCAGAGATGCCCGTGGATGGTCTGCCACCATCGATGCGCGCCAGAGTCGCGGACGAAGGCCGCGGCAGATCGACGCTAGCGGCGATCAGCGTGTTCGAACAGCGTTTGTTTCTTGGCGAGCGCCTGCTACGCGACACCGACGCCGCCAGCATGTCCGCCTCGATCGAAGTTCGTCTACCGCTGGTCGACCAAGTCTTGAGCGAGCATGTTGATCTGCTCCCCGATGCGCAGCGGTTCGCGCCGGTGCGGAAGAAAGCGTTGTTACGGCGCATAGGCTTGGTCGGTCTGGATCCGGCCTTGTTCGACCGACCCAAATCCGGCTTCGTACTGCCTTACGACCGATGGCTAAGGAGTGGCTTGGGAAGGGTGGTTGACGAGACGATGCGTGACGCAGCACTCGTCAAGCAAACCGGACTTGATCCGCAATGCGTCGCGCAACTCTGGGCGGCTTTTACCGCCGGCGCACCCGGGCTGTACTGGTCGCGCGTCTGGGCGGTGTATGTGCTGATCTGGTGGTGCCAGCGGCATGGGGTAATGTTGTAATGTGGTCTGGCCGAGCGCGAATTGTTCCCGATCATTCTTGCTGCGGACGTCGCCGGGTAATTTCGCGACGGCAAATCGGCGAAGACCGGTGAAGATAATGCTTACGGGCGCCGCAGGCTTCATCGGCGAAATCGTGCTCGATGAGCTGTTGAGACGCGGCCATCACCTGATAGCACTCGTGAGATCGCCGGCTCCGGCGCGGTGGTCAAACCTCGCGAATCTCGAGATCATGCAAGATGATTTGCGGCAGCCTTCGGTCCTGGACCTCAAGGGCAAGGACATCGACGTGGTGTTGCACCTGGCGGCCGTGACCGCACCCTCCAGTGCGCAGCCCTTTGAACACACCGTCACGGGAACTGCCAATCTGCTGTCCGCTGTCCGCCGAGCCGGCATCCGTCGGGTCGTCGGCATCAGCAGCATAGCGGTGCTTGATTTCCGCAGTGTGCGGCCGATGGCCGTCATCGACGAGCGGGTGGCGATGGCGGACGGCGCGGGCTCGTGCGATTACGCAGCTTCGAAAATTCGCCAGGAACGGCTTTTCATCGATTTCGCAGGAGAGGGTGGAAACGCATGCGTGATTCTGCGGCCCGGTTTGGTGTACGACGCATCGCGTCTTGCAGCGGCTTGCGCAGGAATCCTTAGGGGTGGCATCTGTCTGCTGGCAAGCCACGCCGGCGAGGTGCCGACGATTGCGGTGCACACCTTGGCGGCCGCGATAGCAAACGCGGCCGAGCGTCAGCTCGATCGCTGTGAAGTGATTCATTTGGTCGATAATGACCTACCGAGTCAATCGAACTATATCGCCGCCCTGCAGCGCAGGGGACTACTGCCGCACATCCGCATTGTCCTTCCCTGGAGACTGTTGCAGGGTTTGTGCTACTTGGCCGGAGCTGTCTTGGTCGCCTTCGGCCTTCGCCCCAAGCTGCCGGAAGTGTTGCTGCCTCCAGGTTTCTCGAGGCGGTTGAAGCCGTTTCGCTTTTCCAACGCCAAGGCGCAGAGATTGTTGGACTGGGTGCCCGGTCGGGAGTTTGCTTAGGCTGGATATGCGCATCGGCTACATAACAAATCACTACCCTCGCGCCACCGACACCTTCATCCAGCGAGAAGTCGCTGCGTTGCGCAAAAGAGGTCTCGACATCCGCACTTTCTCGGTCAGGCGCTCGGGCAGCGAGCATGACGTTAGCCCGGAAGTAATAGCCGAAAAACGCCAAACGCACTATCTACTACCGGTGGCGTTTACGCGCCTGCTGTACGCCAACGCTTCGGCGTTCCTGCGCGCGCCACACCGCTACCTTGCCGTATTCGCGTTAGCGCTTGAAACGCGACGACCGGGAGTGCGAGGTCTCGCCCTCCAATTAGCCTACTTTCAGGAAGCGGTCATCTTATCTCTCGAGCTGCGGCGGCAACGTATCACGCATGTGCATGACCACGGTGGCGACAACAGTGGCACCGTTACCTTGCTGGCCGGTGCGCTGTCGAGGGTTGGTTACAGCATCACCATTCACGGGCCGTACATCTTTTTCGATCCGACTCATTGGGCGTTGCGGCAGAAGCTTCGCGACTCGCGCTTTATCGCATGTATCAGCCATTATTGTCGCAGCCAGGTGATGTTGTTCTCGGATCAGTCCGATTGGGACCGTCTGAAGATCGTTCGTTGTGGCATCGATGTCGAACGCTTCCCTTATGCCGATGTTCGCAAGAAGGTCAGGCAGTTGCTCTATGTCGGACGTCTTGCGGTTGAAAAAGGGCTGCCGGTTCTCTTCGAAAGCCTGCGGATTCTCCGTGCGCGAGGTTACGATTTCGAACTCACGTTGGCAGGCGATGGCAATGATCGGAAAAGATTGGAGGAACTCGCCCGGCAGTTGGGAATTTACGAACGCCTGAATTTCGCCGGATACATCGACCAGGAGCGCGTGCGTGAGCATCTGCGGCAGAGCGATATATTCGTTCTACCGAGCTTCGCCGAGGGTGTGCCTGTCAGCCTCATGGAGGCGATGGCATGTGGAGTACCGGTGTTGTCGACGTATGTCGGTGGTATTGCGGAGCTCGTTGAGTCTGAACACACCGGTTTACTCGTGCCGGCGGGTGACAGTGCCGCTCTCAGCGAGGCACTCATCCGCTACCTTGAAGATTTTGAGCTCCGGCAAAGCGTGTCTCGGCGGGCAAGGCAGAAAATAGTCGTCGGCTTCAACTTGGACCGAGAGGCCGATAAGCTGGCTGAACTGTTCTTGGCTTACGCCGCTCGCTAGGAGGACCTTGGCCGGCTTCGAGCGCGACAGGGATGTCAGTTTAGCGTCGGCGCGGACGTCAGGTTCATTGGTGGTCTGCTAGCCGCCACACCGAAGCCCCATTCGCGGTCTTCGGTCTGCTCGATTTGTTCATAACCTAGCTCGCGGTACCAGCCCTTCACTTCTTCCGGCGTGTGCTCCCAGCGCCATCGCGGAGTGTAGTGATCGAGCAGGAGAATCAACCGCTCGCGCCAGGTGAGCCGGTCCGTGGCTGCATTTCTGCCCAATGCTGTTCGCAAGTATTGTCGCAACATCGCCTGCGGCAGCCAAAGCACCACGATGGTGTGTTTCACGCTCGAGGGCAAAGGCGAGATCGTGCGCCGGAAAAGCTCCTTGAGTTTGTGAACGACACCTGGCTCATGGCCGTAGACCCAGATGTAGATCCGGCCGCCTGGCTTTAGGGATTTGGCGATAGCACCCAGCGCCTCGCGGGTGTTGGGGTTGTGGTGCAAAACGCCAGTGGAATAGATCACGTCGAAGACGTGGCGCTTGAGGGGTGGATTCATCAAATCGCCCTGTACAAAGTGCGTACGATCGTTGCCTTTAGCCGCGAAGTGTTTGAACGCGACTTCCACGCTCGGGCTGACGTCGATGGCCAGCACCTCGCAACCGAACTGGTTCACTCCCCGCGAAAGCGACCCGTTGCCACAACCAGCATCGAGAACAACCTTGCCGCGCAGTTCCTCGGGCCTCATAGCGATCTCCTTGAGGAACAGTTCGCAGCGCTCCTCGACGTTCTGCGACCACGTGCGGCTATGATCGTATTCGAAGTGGCTCCACTCCGCGCCAAAGCTCGCGGCGACAGAAAGCGCGTCATCGTTTGCTCGCGCGGGTGCCTTGTCGAGCTTCTGGTCGAGGCGAAGTCGCGGTACGCCATCGGCGA
>Ga0070761_10001951_pt1 | contig 12842 bp, 17 predicted proteins | sample HubBroMetageREF1_FD_66724 | JGI IMG/M metagenome (GOLD analysis project Ga0070761, IMG submission 66724) | Reference soil microbial communities from the Hubbard Brook experimental Forest, New Hampshire, USA - Hubbard Brook CCASE Soil... | ecosystem: Environmental > Terrestrial > Soil >...
CCTGCGGAGAGACACAGTCCGGACAGCACGATCGCGACCGCCACCCCCCACGCAGCTCCCACCGGCATCGGGGGCAGGTAGAGCGGTTGACGCCAATCCCCCCCGAGGTCCGGAACGTGAAAACCGACGGGACTCAGCCAGTGGTCGGCGTGCACGAGACGCGACGACAGAAACCCGAGCGTGGCTAGCGGGATTGCAATCCGCAAGAGGGCGAGACGCTCGATGGGCTGAGGCGCGGCGAGCCAGTCGCGCAGCCGGAAATAGCTCACGGCGCTGCCTGGCAGCGGTCTTGGCGAGCCAGCGACGCCGTCGAGTACCAGTACTTGCGCGTCACGGAAGGGGGATACTCGCCCGTCGCTATCCAGTGCTCGCGAGGCCCGGGCTCTCCGAGGGGTGGAATCGGTACACGAAGGCTGAGAAGCATGACGCCGCCGATGCGCTGATCCGGGCGCGCGCGGTTTTGCGCGTCGACGAGATAGGCGTCGAGCGCCTCCAAGACTGGACGGTCGTGGTGATAGAAGAACATGGCGCGATCGAACTGGTTCTCCTTGTCGTCTCTCCGGATCGGAAAGAACGGGCGCACGTCCACCTCTTCGAACTGGCCGACGTCGCAGCGCCAACCCCGTGCACGCCATTCGATGGCATCCGGAGCCGCCCTCGGGAAGAGCTCAGCGACTTGGGTGAAGAAGCGAAGAGGCCGCGGCAACACTTGGTCGGGCAGCCCGCAGCCCGCCGCTCCCAGCCAAATGGAGAGAAGGTAGATCGCCCCTGCGACTCCCGCCGTACGTCGAAGCCACAAGGGAGCCCAGGGCGCTGCCCCCTCGATTGCGACCAACCTCGGCATCGCCGGGGCATCCTACATGGGATTGTCGCGCGTGCGCCGCGCGTGGTGAGCCGGGCTGCGGAGCCGACCGTGCCGCTGCGATCAGCCCGGGCACGCGGTGAACGCTTCTTGCCACGTCCCTGCCGTGCATTGGATGGCGATCCCGCCCGCACAGGCTCCGTAGTCGCAGAATTGGCCGTCGGTCGGGCACGTGGTGCCGAGGCGCGGCCGGGGGCTCGGGCAGGCCGGGGTCGCCGCAACGCAATGCCACGTGGGGCCGACGACGCTGCCATCGAGCGAGCTTATGATGAGCCCCTCGCTCCCGCACGAGCAGGTCCCTGCCGGGTAGCCGCAGGACGAGCCGGCGGGATCGCAATGGCCGCCCTCGGTAATCCGATCGTAGGTCAGCGGGCAGGAGTTGATCGGGCAGTTCGCGCCCGTGCCGTTCAGGTAGGACCATACGCTCTTCTCGCACTCGGCGAGCGAGTTGCACGCAAGGTCCGGGTTCGAGCCGTACTCGCATTCGAGCCCGTCGGGGGCGCACAGAAGTCCGGCGGGCGGCTCACCAGTCGGACAAGGGCCGGGCGGCCCCGATACGCTGCCCGAGCTTGCGCCCGAGCCCCCACTCGACGACCCAGACCCCGCGCCGCTCGACGAGCCACTCGACGATCCCGTGGATGCTCCGCTCGAGGCGCCGCTCGGAGCACCGCTCTGACCCGTACCACTCGAGCCCGAGGCCCCGGAGCCTTCTACGCTGCCGCTGTCGCCGCCAGTGCTGCTCGAGCCGGAGCTTCCAGTACCGCTCGTCGCCGTACCGCTGGCTCCCGCGCCGCTCTCTCCCACACCGCTCGACGCGCCGCTTCCTCCGTTGCCACTCGACGAGCCGCTCGACCCCGTTGCACCCCCGTCCCCATCTGGATTGGTCGTGAAGGCAATGCCCCCACATTGGACCAGAGTCAGGCCGCTCAATGCCCCGAGAACCCAGCCCAATCGAGGGAAACTGTCCATGGTCGTTCCTGATCTATGAGCACGAGCCATGCCGCTTGCCTAGGCGATGGATCGTGGGCGATCTCGAAAATGATGCGCGCAACCATGCGCCAGCGATGTGCCACGCCTGATCTTTGCGTCATGGTGTAATTACAACGAACATAATTACGACGGAGCGCCGGCCGCGGCGCGCGCCTCAGGGCTAGGGCAGACTCTTCGCGACCCCGAGCACGGCCGCGCAGGCCGCGCATGCGAAGAGGATGAAGCCGAACAGCCCGACCCCGCGTGCCGCATCGGTTTGTCCGCTCCCCAGGCGCTTGGCGCGGCTGCCGATTACGTGATGAAGGGCGATGACGACGATCGCGAACGCAAGCTTCACGTGCATCCAGGGCATGTGCATGTAAGCGACGGGAAAGAGCGCGATGCGTCCAACTCCGGTCGCGAAGCTCACTACGAAGGCCGGGAGGGCCAGCCGCAAATACACGCGGCGCGCGAGCGCACCGGGGTCGCTCGGATCCGCCATGAACGGAGCGTTTGCCACCAAAATCGACACGGAAAGAATCGCCCCGATCCACACGAGGTTCGCAACGACGTGGGCTGCAACGAGGGCCGTCGCGAGAGGGAGCCAAGGCACGGACGCGAGCCTACCGCAAAGTGGCGCTCGGATGTCGCTCGATTCGCGCCGCAGGGCTCCGGCGAGCCCCGAAAGCGGGAATCGGCTCAGAAGTGCGTCACGCACGCGTTGGCGTCGGCGAACGCTTTCACATCCGCCTTCACGTTCGCCCAGCTGCCGCAACATGTGTCATTGACGGCCCACGGCATCGCGCCGGCGTAGCCGATGCTCATCAACGTGGTCAGCATGGTGCTCAGCGGAACTGCAGCTTGGCCGTTGACCGCGGCGAGACCTGCCAACGGAAACTCTCCCAGCACCGTGGGTCCCGTCACGCCGTAGGTCGCGAGCGACTTGTCGTATGGGTAATACTGGTTGACCCAGTCGTACATGTGGAACGTGTAGTAATCGAGCCCGACGTGGGACCACGCTTGTGCCCACTTGATGGCCGCACCGCCGACCGTCACCCCCGCCGAGCTATTGGCATGCAGTGTCTTCACCGTGTCGCCGACGAAGGTTTCCATCTGAGCGAACGTGACGGCCTGATAGCCGGCATTCGCGGCAAAGGCCGGGTCCCCATAGGGATCGGTGCCATTGATGGCCCACTCCGGTTCGTTCACGACATCCCAGGAGACGACGCGATCCTTGTTGGGGCTCGACTCCACGGCCTGGGCCACCGTCGCGACGACCTTCATCAGCGCGGCACGCTTGGTATCGTCGGTGACGATCGGGTTCATTCCATGCAGCGTCGCGCCGGAGGAGTTGCCGCTCGGTACGAAGTCGTCGAACGAAAACAGCGTGAAGTTGTAGTGAACCCCCACCTGAGAGGCAATAGCGAGGGCGGCTTGAATGTCCGCGATGAGGGATCCGCCTGTTCCCGTGGGTGTGCCGGTCGCGTCGAACTGGACGGCTTCGCCTGCAAGCTGCTGCAGCATCCACCAACGAACGACGTCGACGCCGTGGCTCGACATGTCTTGGAGGTCGGCCTTGATGGCCACCTGGTTCCCCGACACACCCGCCTGCCCCCACGCCACCACTCCCCCGAAGTCGGCCACCCAATTTTTCCATGCGTAGTTTACGCCATAGAGGAATCGCTTCTCGCATCCGAAGGTGATTCCGGCGCCGGGTGCGGGACAGGGGTCGGCGCAAGCCCCTCCCTCTTCCGCTTGTCCGGCCGACGCGCCGCTCGGGGCTCCGCTCGAGACCCCTCCGGCCCCAGCCGTCGACGCCGCCCCGGACGCACCGCCCGAGGTGCCCCCGGAGCCTCCGCTCGTCGTGCCGGTCGAAGCTCCGGTCGAGCCGCCCGACGATCCGGCGCCGGAAGCTCCGCTCGACCCGTCACCGGACAGGGCCACCTTTCCGGGGATCGACCCAGCGCCCGAGGTCCCCGTCGCCGCGCCGCTCGAGATCGCGCTCGAGACCCCCGTCGATGCGACGCTGCCCGAGCCGCCGTCCGCGGACGAAGGCGTCGAGCCGGCGCCTTCGCTGCCCGCGCACGCGACGCTCTCGAGGACCAGCACCCCGATCATCGTCAACTCTCGGCCGCGCATCGCTTTACCTTTCCGTCGCCGAGCCCGATCGCTCGGGTACAGCGCCCGCGGGGCGCGGATGCACCCCCATGAGATTCATCACATGCTCGGAGAAAGGCCCCGTGGGGTGATGCTGCACGAACAGCATGGCCTGCGAGTGCGCTTCGGCGATGCGATCGAGCGTGACGAGCGCGTTGATGCTGCGCGCGTCACGCTCCTCGGCAAACCGGCTCTCGGCAAAGAGGCGGCGGGCTTGGCTCGCGAGGGCGAGTGTCGTGACGGGATCCGCTGCGCGAAGGCGGGACATGAAATCCGCCTCGTCGGTTGGCGCGAGCGTGGGTGTGGCCGCGAGGGCGGGCGCGGGCGTGGGTGCAAGCACGAGCGTAGGCGACGACGCGAGGGTCGCGGGGGCGACGGGGGACGGCTCGCGCCGGAAGGCTCTCACCCATGCTGCCGATCCGAGCGCCACGATGACGGCGCTCGCAGCAAACATGGACCGGCCCATCGCAGGACCATTGTAGCCACGATCGGCCTTCGCGATCGCCCGCCTGCCTTCTTTGAGTCCTTGTCGGACTCGATCGCCCCCCGTCACCTGCAACCTACGGGCGACCCACCGCCCTTGCGGTTTAGGTCAGTTTGGCGAGCCGACCCCAGCCACGCAAAAGCCGACCCGTCAGAGGCGCATTCCTCTTACAACGCAATAGGCCCGACCGCCAGAACGCCGTCATTGTCGAACGGCAAGAGCGGGCGGCTGGGGACAGAGAGCGGTCTTCTGCGGTACTCTGGGGGCCCAACGGAGGTTGACTCGGATGCGCTGGTACCACTACGTCGCGTACTTCTTCGGGGGCGCTTTCCTCGCGAACACGCTTCCGCACCTCGGCAACGGCATCTCCGGGCACGCCTTCCAGAGTCCGTTCGCGTCACCGCCAGGAGAAGGGTTGTCCTCGTCGCTCGTCAACGTGCTGTGGGGGCTTTTCAATCTCGCCGTCGGATACGTGCTGGTGTGCCGCGTCGGGAACTTCGATTTGCGCAAGACGCAGCACGTGCTCGCCCTGGCGGCCGGCATCCTCATCATGTCGGTCATGCTCGCACGTGCATTCGGTCGGTTCCACGGCGGTCTTTGAGCCGTCGGCAAAGATGCCGAGGCCCCCAGGCGGCCGCTCGACCATCTACCAAATCGCCGCAATGACACGATCCTCACGTGGCGCTGTACGCCAGCTGCTGCTCGCCGTTCTCATGCAGCGAATGGTCTCCGGGGCCTTATCGCTTTTCCCCCCGCGGTGCCGCAAGAAGCTGACGCGCTGGTACGCGATGCCTTGGAAGTCGGTCAGCATTCTGTGGCCCGCCATCGTCGCCGCGCTGCTGGCGCTTGCCCTCCCGCCCTCCTGCAACGTTGGCCGCGCCTGATGAAGCGCCTGGCCGCGATGCAGGCTCCCATCGACCCGACCGCGCTCGACGATTGCTCGCGACCGACGCGGCGACCGACGTCGGCGCGGCAAAAGTTGTCATCCGACTTTCGCTCTTGGCTCTCGGGGCCAATTGGCACGCGGCAGGGGAAGGCTCGGGCGGGCAAAGAGATAGCCCTGTCCGTACTGAGCCCCGCAGTCTTGAACCGCCGCGTACTCGTCGGGGGTCTCGATGCCTTCGGCCACGACGAGTGCGCCAAGCTCGTAGCAGAGGCGAACCGTGGCGGCGACGAGCCTTTGCTGCCGGCACTTGCGATCGAGGCCCTCGATGAGGTTTCGGTCGAGCTTGACCACGCGCGGCTCCAAGTCCGAGATGTGCTTCAAGTTCGAGTAGCCGGCACCGAAGTCGTCCACCACCAAATGCGCGCCGACTCGACTACGCACCTCATGGAGCACGCTCAAGCAAAGGTCAAAGTGCGTGAGCGGGGTCGCCTCCGTGATCTCCAAGTAGATATCGTGATCGTGCGAGAAGATGGGGTCGTCGGTGCGCACGAGCCAGCCTTCCTCAATCTCGCTCGGGTGAAGGTTGAGAAAGAGCGGAACGCCGCTGCACAGGGGCACTGCGATTTCGCGGATGGCGCGTCCGAGCCTGCCCGTCGAGCCCTCGGTCATCGCGTGCTCGAAGAGCACGGGGGGAGTGAACCCCGCAACGCGGCATCGAACGAGAGCTTCGTAGGCGAATATCTTCCCGCTATCCAAGCGGACGATGGGCTGAAACACGACGGAGAGATCGTCGGGCGCGACAACCCCACCCAAAAAATGAGCGCCCGTTTCGACCGGAACCCCTACCGCGCTCGGGGCATCCGAGAGCCGCGTCGGACGCAACGTCTTCGCCTTCGGCGCGGCCGACGGCACTGGACGGCCAACCTCGTGCCTGATCGCGTGGGCCATGTGACCTCTACTCGCGGACGAGCTTTTTCAGAGTTTGAGTACAAGCATCCTATCGTCACAATACGCGCGCTTAGTTTCGGTGACGTTTCGACAACTTCAAGAAGTTATTAAAACACCACGGCATTTGGCGACCTCGCTGTTGAAGAATGCTCAATTTCTATTACCGCGGGCCGCCTGACCACTCACTTCATGGCCCGGATGGGGCCGAGTCGTGTTGAAGTAGCTCAGTACGTATTCGGCGAGAACATGCCTGTTTGAATTCTCAGTCCATTTTATGAAGTTCGTAACCCCCTTGCGAATGGGCCTATAGTTTATTATTTATTATATTATGTGCAATCTCACTTTTGACGCACCTTGATTGCCTGTCGCGACGCTCCTTTTCGCGCCGCCAGACGAAGCCGACCCGATCTAGACGACCGACGCCTGCTGCTTTGCATGTTCCGACCCCGCGCCACTCGGGTCTGGCCCGGGGACGGTCCCGTCCTCGGCGGTGTCCACGTGAAAGCTTTTCGTCACGAAGGTACGTCGCTCGCTTTGTCGCGCGACAATGCCGTTTATCGGCGCTCGCCGGCCATATTGACCGTGCGGGCGTCTGGGGCCCGAGCGTCCAAGGCCACGCCCACGGCGGGCGGTAGGAAGGAAGAAGACACCGGGAAGAAGAGCCGATCGGGGCCCCATGGGCCTGTCGATGACGCTGCGAAGATCGGTGCGTCGAAGGCTGTCGGAGGCCCTGGCCGCTGGAATTGGAGTTCGAGGGACACGATCGTGACGAGCTCTGGCATGTGAAGCGCCTCGGCGTACTTGCGAAGCACGCAGACGCGGCGTCCCCGGGCGGCACGCGCTCCCAGCGATGGTCGGCCGCCTGACTCGTGCGCGCATTCCGAATCGAACTGCGAGAGCATGGCGGTGCCAACCGCGACGTTGGTGCAGGGGTCGAAAGCGTCGCCGAGCTCACGGCCAAACGCGGCCATCCACGCCGGGGGAACCTCCATCAGCCCGAGCAGGGGTACGGCGTGCTTCGCGCTTACCTCTTGGGCGCGCGCGAGGGCCCCGTCGAGAGTCATGGGGTCGGCCGGAGGAACGACCTCCGTCGGATCGATCGAGGGGTCGAACACGAAGTAGGGGTTCGAATGGCTATTGGATTCGGCCAGCGCGCGCACCAGCGGATCGTCAAAGTGCAGGCTGCAGGTCAGAAGGATGCTTGGTAGATCCATGGGGGTGTCACCGTTCCTTGGACATCGATCGAGCGAATAGGACCGAAGGCGCGTGAGTCGAAGCTTCGGGGGTCGGCGCCTGCGGCATGGAGTTGACCGTTCGCGATCGGGTCGCAGATGTCGACTTGAGGCAGAGGCCGGCCAGCCAGGTCGGTCTGGCGGATCGGACCGAGCCCGAGTCCATTGACGGTCAGGCCGCCCGCGTCCGTGCAGACGCGATCGCCGGCGGTCATCGACCACGCCCCAGGGCTAAGGCCCGGACGGCGGGCAATGAACGGATGTAGTCGTGCTCAACGCGTTGCAGGACCTCGTTCCAGTCCTTGCCCCGGGCGGGATCGGGTGAATGGCGGACGAAGACGATCGGATGGCCCACGCAGAGGGCTTCGACTTGCGCGGCCAACTTCACTCCTCCGGCATCGGCGTCGACGGCGGCGACGACCGTTGTAGAGGGCGCCAGCCGGCCGACGATGCGTTCGAGCGTCTCGTGCTGATGGGCGCTGAGCGAGCCCGCAGTGCTCAGGTATCGCGCCGTCGTCAGCTTGTGCAACTGGTGATAGCTCAGGCCGTCGATAGCGCTCTCCGTGACGATCAAGGTCGTATCGGTTGGAAGACGATCGCTTTGCCAAGCCGCCTTGGTGCCGCCGGTGGAGAAGCCCTTAAACCCCAGGTTTTTGATCTCACATCCGCAAAGGCCGTCGTCGTCGCGATGGGGAAAAAGAACGTTGCCTCGGGCGTCCTGCTTCCAGCTTCGCGCAAATCGTGGGTCTTGGAGGGTCTCGGCCCGGATGCCTCGCGCGTTGAGGTACGGGCTGTTGTCGACGAAGGCAGCTGCGGCGAACCCTTGCGTGGCGGCCTTTCGATCGCGCGACATGGTTGGAGTGGCAGGCCTGCACGTCGAGCCCGGGTCGGGGCGAGGGGTCCCGAGCCACTGACGAAGCTCCTGCCGGACTTGGCCGAGGCTCGAGCGGTCGCGTCGCTGGATGAAGTCGACGATGGACCCGTGGTCTCGGTCGTCGCGCACCGAGAAGTACACCCAGTGGCCGTCCGCTTCGCGTGCAACGACGATCTTGTCGTCGCTCGCCGCATGACGTAGGACGTGGCTTGTGCGGCTGCTTTTGCGCGCGACGCGCTGGTAGCCATGGCGGTCGATCGCGTACTGGACCAAGTGGACGTCGCGCTTGAATCGGTCGAGCTCGTGGTCGTACATGGCCAGCTCGCGGAGTGGGGGGTGAAAGAACCCTGCGCCCCCTTCGGCCTTCGACGCGCCGGCGTTGCGCGCTTGGAGGCGGATTCGACGCTTCGCCGCCGTGACCCAACGAACACGGATCTGGTCGGTTACTCCCGAGGCCACGCGGCGAACTCCGAGCCTCAAGTCTCTTAGCCCGCGCCTGCAGGCTTCGTGCGCGTTCCAACATGCGTCGGGGCCGCCCTCGGTCGCGCAAATCCGCGCCGATTTGCGCATGCGTCGGCCTTCAATCGTGAACGCAGACGTAGACTCCAGGCGTGCTCTGGCCGCAGAAGAAATTCGAACCGCACGCGTGCTGGCATGAGCCGCAATGCGCTTGCGACGATGGGGCGGTCTCGCAGCCGTTCGCTCCGTTGCCATCGCAATCGAGGTACAGGTTGCCGTAGTCATCGAAGGGCAAGCAGGTCGTGTACGTGCAACCGCCGCTACTCGGCGAGCAGACCGCGGTCGCGACGTTCAACGGCTGACACAGTGTCCCGCAGCCACCGCAGTTGAAGACACTGAAGGGTATCTCGCAGCCGTAGGCTCCCGTCACGTCGCAATCGAGGTACCCGGGGCTGCAGCTCTGCTCCACGCAGACGCCTTGGCCGTTGCACGTCGAGACCTCCGCGTTGGGCGTCGTGCAGGATGTCCCCACGTCCTGGGGCACGCACGCGCCGGCGCTCGCGCACACCTGGCACGTCGGACACGAGTCCGAGCCGCAGCAGACTCCGTCCACGCAGTAGTCGCTCGCGCACGCGTCGCTCGACGAGCAGATTTGGCCCAGCGGGGCGCGGCTCGCGCTGTCTCCGTCGCCTGGCGCAACGGGGTCCGACTCGCACCCTTCCGAATCGTCGGCGCAGTCGAACCACGAATCCATCGCGGCGTCGGCGTCGCTTTCGGCATCGCTGCACGCGCCGCTGTCCTCGATCTCCGCAGGCAGACGCGAGTCGTTCGGGAGAGCTGGACAGCCCAGCATCGCGCACGCGCCCAACCCAACGCCATAGAACGCAACGCTGCGAAACCGTGGTGTCATGGCTTTCTCCCAGCAAACCCGAGCCCGCCGGGGGAGTGAGCAATGGTGTCTCCCGCAGGGGTCCTCGGCACCACCATCAGGCACGTGGAGGTGTCTTCGCGCACCAGAGGCGTCGTCGCGACGGCGTCGCTAAAGCAGCACTCGAGCACCGTCTCGAGCCCGAAGTGCTCGCGCACGGAAGCGTGCAGCTCGTTGACGTACGCGACGAGCGCGCGCGTCGCGGCGTTCTCGGTCCGCGCGTTCGCTCTCCAATCGCCCACGGTGCGCATCACGACTTTCTCGATCGCCTCGCAGCGACCCACCAGCCAGGCGCTACCGGGATCGTCTCGCGGCCATTCGCTCACTTCGAATCGTGACAAAACCTCGCAAAGCCGCTCGGCATGGTTGACGGCCGTCTGAAGCTTGGCGGGGGGGCGAGGTCCAAAGACGCTCATCACCACTTCCCATCCAACGTCAAAGCCGCATACCCGGGCCCGAATGCTGGCGCGGCTCGAAGGGCCGCTCGGGATGGCCACAGCCACCAGGTCGCAACGCCGGCGCCGGCCATCACTCCCGCCCCGATGTAGGAACCGACTGAAATCCAGGCGTCCCGGCTCTGCACGCCGGCGGCCAGTTGCAGCAGCGCGCATTGCGTCGCCCTTGGGGTGCCGAAGCAACCACCGCTGCCGATTTGGGACCGGAGGCCATTGGCGGCCGCCTCGTCGCTGCGGGACGCAAGAGCAAAGCCGACCCCGAGTCCTGCTGCGACGAGCGCGCCCGAGGTGAGGGCGATCGCGGCGACGAGTTTGCTCGCGCCCGGCCCATCCGCATCCGTCTCGACGGCGGCGGGCGCTTGGGGCTCCGGAACCACACTAGGAGGTGCAGCCGGCGTGTCCGCGAGCAACGTTACCGTGAGTGTCTCTCCTCTTAAAGCTGTCAGGTGCTGCGCCTCTTCCTGCCCGCAGGCACGCGCCGTGACGTCATGGTCCCCCGGCAAGACCTCGACCATGCCGAGCGTGGCGTCGAACACCGCGCGCTGCCCGTCGACAAGGACCTCGGCGCCCGTCGGTGCCACAACGCGCAGCCGCGCGATTTGCGACTCCGCCCGCGGCAACCATCTCGTCCGAACGGCTTCGACATTCTCGCGCGGCTCGTCGTCGCGAGTCCACGTTACGTACGCACGAAGGTGGCCCGCTGCCTGCACGGGCTGCCCCGCATTGAGCTCGGCGAGGCCTAGGTCGAGCAACGCGGCCGCCGTCGGCTCGAGCTCGTAGGCGCGCTCGAACGCCGCACGTGCGGCTTCATACTCTTGCCTTCGGAAGTGCTCGACTCCATCGCGACCGAGCGCCTTGGCCGCTTCCGCATCGCCGGCCCAACAAGGCGACGCACCCAGGCCGATCGCCGTGGCAAGCGCGGCACCGAACGATCCAAAATGCGCGCGCGGTACCGCCATGGGAACTCCGCAACCCTTTCTGCGAGCCATGTCGTCCGAACCCGAGCAATGGTTGCGCGCGCCTCAGGGCAATTTCACAAGCCTCTGGACCTATCAACTGCACCCCCTACCCGCCGTACACGCAAACCCGTCGTCGAAGGCGCGCTGCGCCCATACCTCGACCACACGAGTGACATGAGCCTGCTGCTTCGTCGGCATGACCGGCTGGGTCGTGCTCACACGCGCCGCTAGCGCGACCTCGAGATTCTATCTCCGGCCTTCGCCACCTTCGTCCGGCTCTGGTTTGCCCAAACGCCTAGCGAGCCGCTCAAATCACCGCGGAGGCTCGATACCGGCAATTCGTGGACTACGTCGCCGACCAGTTCGCGGCGGGCAAGCGCAGACCCGCGCGCAATCCAACCCGAACCGGCAACGGCAACACCCGCATCACCCACCCTCCGTCCTCCAGCGTGATGTTCGCCCTTCGCTTGTGGGTCGCGTCGGGGCGTCGGTGTGGAGGTACCGCGATGGCCATCATGACGACCTCAACCTCGGGGCCCGCGTCGCTCGCCCGCCCCGAGTCGGCTGGCCGCGGCGTGTGAGCGCGGCTCCGCGATGAGCGCTCCGGCAAGAACGAGCAGCATGACGCGCGCGTACGTCATGAGTGGATCGTTGTTGCCCATTTGCACCTTGGATTGTAGGGTGCCGCCCCCCCTCGGAGCCGAGCACAACGCCGGCTTCCGCCCCATTCGGAGATGCACATGGCCGCCAAGAAGACCTCTACGAAGACCCCCAACAAGTCGGATTTCATCCGCTCGCAGCCCGCCACGCGCTCCGCCGCCGAGGTGGTCGCCAAAGGCGAGACCGAAGGGATGACAATCCTTCCGGGGCTGGTCTATGAGGTCCGCCGGAAGGCGAAAGCGCACGCCAAGGGAAAGGCGAGCAAGGCCGCCGCCCCGACGACGAACGCCATCTCGACGAAACCATCCACCTCAACGAAGTCCCCCAAGAGCAAGGCCGCCTTCGTTCGCGGTCTGCCCGCGAGCACCCCCGCCAAGGACGTGGTGAAAAAGGCGAAGGCCGCCGGCATCAAGCTCGGCATTTCGTACGTCTACAACATCCGGGGCGCGGCAAAAATGGCGGCCAAGAGGAAGCGGGCGGCCGCGAAGAGCCCGTCGCTCAGTACGGTTGTGAGCACGGCAGCGTGGAGCGTTGCCAAGCATGCAGAAACCCTACTCCGCGCGGTAGCGGCCGAGATCGGGCTGAGTCGCGCCATCGAGCTACTTCACGGCGAGCGCGCTCGGGTGCACGCAATCGTGAGAGAGTGATCGGCTCTTTCTCGAGGCGTGACGCACGCCGAGACGGCTCCCAGAAACCCCATTCCCCGCCGCCGCGGCTGAGATCGGGCTCGGGCCGGGGATCGGGAATCTCTGAAGGGGAGAGGGCGAAGAGTCCCCGCGAGGATCGAGGCGTGATAGCCAACTCAGGTCAGTCGGTCCCTCCCCCTCGGATGTAAGCCTTTAACCGTGCGTATTTGCTGGCAGGCTCTGCCGTCTTCGTCGCCTCCGCTCTTGCCTTCCGCTGCTCTTTTGCCAGCTTACTCGCCTCCTGACGATCCTTCTTGAGCTTCTCCTTGAGCGCGATCCGCTT
>Ga0070761_10001954_pt1 | contig 12833 bp, 14 predicted proteins | sample HubBroMetageREF1_FD_66724 | JGI IMG/M metagenome (GOLD analysis project Ga0070761, IMG submission 66724) | Reference soil microbial communities from the Hubbard Brook experimental Forest, New Hampshire, USA - Hubbard Brook CCASE Soil... | ecosystem: Environmental > Terrestrial > Soil >...
TCTCCAGCCAGTCCAGCTGCTCCTTCGCTGCGCCAAGTTCGTGACCGGCTTGATCGACGTACCCTTTCCCCTCCTCGAAGTTATGAGCCAGAATCAGCAGGTTGGCCAAGTCCAGGCGCGCCGCATAAAGCAACTTCAACGCGTGCGCGTCGTCTGTACCGGGCGGTACGGCCTGGATCGTGGCCTCCAGTTCCTGGCGGTAGGCCCCCCCGTCCCCCAGTTTCATCTCCGTCTCAGACAGCAGGTAGTGGGCGTCAGCGAAGCGCGCATCGACCTGAATGGCGTTCTCGAACTGAATCGCGGCTTCCCGGTACTGCCCTTTGTCGAAGTAACGCTGGCCGCTCTCCAGATACTTCTGCTTTTGGACATTCGGATCCCGCGAGCAGCCCGTCAGCAAGCCTCCCAACACACAAACCGCCGCCACTGCGAACTGCAGTTTTGACCCCTTGGCAATACCCATATTTCTGGACGCCTCACATCGCACAGACTTTGTCCTATCCAAACTTTGTCTTATCAATGTCCCACTGCACAAAGGTACTCTCCAGGCGCAAACCCGAAAAGTTACCGCCGTTATTACCACGAAGCGAGTACACGAAAGTACCCAATTGGGCACTGTTTCTAAAGGATACGCCCGTGTACACGCGCTTTGGTAATCTGCCCCAACCGGCCGGACCGTGGCATAGTTCAGATGGCTATGACTCACTTTCCCCAAAGCAATGTCAACCGGCGCTCACCGAGAGTACATCTCAACGGATCGGTCACGGCTGCGGTGATGGCCGAAGGTGGCCAGCGGACGCGCGCAAAACTACAATCCATTTCCATTACCGGTGGATTGCTGCAGTTGCAGCATGAGCTTTCCGCCGGAGATTTCGTCGAAATCGCCTTCCACACCCGCTCGGGCGCCATCTGCGGTATGGCGGAAATGCTGAACCCAACGCGCAAGTATTCGAGCGCGTGTCTTCAGCCCTTTCGCTTTATAGCCCTGGCCGATGACGATGAGCGCAAACTCCGCATGTCGCTCGATTCCGCTCTGGACCGCAATTTCCTGGATCCGGTTTCCGAGCGCCTTCAGACCCCGTCAGGATTCTGAAGCAGGGAGTCGGCTCGCGGCTCCTTCGCGATACTGAACCTCGCTATACTGAACCTCGGGGATGACCAGCCAGACCATCACTCACTCCGCCGAGGAGACGATCGCGTTCGGGCGCAAGCTCGCCGCCGAATGGTCCCCTCCGCTCATCGTGCTGCTGCGCGGCGACCTCGGAGCGGGAAAAACGACCTTGGTGAAGGGTATCGCTGAAGGCTTCGGGGCCGCTCGCGCCGAGGACGTGACCAGCCCAACCTTCACCCTCGTCCACGAATACCGCGGGTCCGGCACCACCCTGTACCACATTGACCTTTACCGGATCGATACCGAGCGCGACCTGGAAACCCTCGGCCTCGACGACCTGCTCGCCCCAAACGGCATCCTGCTGATAGAGTGGGGAGAGAAGTTCCCTCGCTTCGAACGCGACCAGAACGTGGAGATCACCCTGGAGCAAATCGCGGAAGAACGAGCGGCAGAAAATGACCGCAGAATCCAAGTGACCACCCGTTGAGTCCAATGGGTTTACCGGGTCTGGACTTCGAAGAACGGTTTGCCGGAGTGTGGACTGCCAACAGCGGACAGCCGACATTGCCCAAAGCGCGTTTTCAATCATCTGAACTTGTGAACTTGGAGCCATCATCAACTTGAAGCGAAACTATTTCTCACTCTTATGCCTGCTGGTCTCATTGATCCTGTTCACTGTAAGTTTTTGCGCCGCGCAGGGCGTTCCACCGTCGCAACCGTCCGACACGAACCAGTCCGCTCAGCAGCCAGGTCAGCAAACAACGCCTGGACCCGGTCAGACACCCGCGCAGACGCCGCCTCCGGCCAAACCGTCCGCCGGTCAGCCGGCCGATCAGAGTCAGGCCCAGACCCAGGACAAAGACAACAAAGCAAACCCCAAGTCCGGTACTTCTTCCGCTACTTCTAATGACCGGCTCTTTCTGGCGCTCCCCAACTTCCTGACCATTGAGAATGCCGGCAAAATCGAACCCCTGACCGCCGGCCAGAAATTCAAAGTTGTCGCCCGAGGCTCGTTCGACCCCGTGCAGATTGTCTGGTACGCTGCGCTCTCCGGAATCAGCCAGGCGGAAAACAGCGAGCCGGGGTTTGGACAGGGGTGGGCAGCATACGGCAAGCGCTACGGCGCCTACGCCGCCGACGGTACCATCGAGAACTTCTTTGTGGGCGCGATTCTCCCCTCCATGCTCCATCAGGATCCGCGCTTTTTTCAGCGCAGCCAGGGCAGCTTTTTCAGCCGCACCGGGTACGCCGTCAGCCGTATCGTCGTGACCCGCAGCGATTCCGGACACCGTCAATTCAATTTCTCCGAAATCTTTGGCGCTGCCATCGCGTCTGCCATTTCCACCTACAGCTACCACCCCCATCCCGGCTACACCCCCGGCCAAGCCGGGCCCTATGTTGCCAGTGACCGCACCATCGGGAATACGGCTAGCGTCTGGGGATCGCAGGTCGGCTACGACACGATAACCCTGGTGATCAAGGAATTCTGGCCCGATATCCGGCGCAAACTAAAGAAGCAGCCGGAGCAGCCCCACTGACGCCATGGACGCGGTTTCCTACCAGGCCGCAGTAGAGACGGGGCTTGCCCCGCCTGGAAATCTAACGAACTTTCCCGGTCAATTCCAGCCGCGGGCAGCTTGCCGGTGCGCTCCATTCCCGGACCACCGAAAACAGCAGCGCAGCCGCGAAGAAAGCAAACACCAGCGCGCGAGAAGGCATTCTCATTCTGTTGACATCATGACCCATGATGCACCAGCCCGGCAATGGCACCGTCGCGCGTCATTCATCATCTAATCAAATCATGTCCCCGAAAACCGAAGCAACCATCAGGAAAGCCACCCAGCCAGATCTGCAAGTCGGCCTAATCTGCGCCGATGGCAACGGCAATCGCATTCGCATCGACCGCATTGACATGGACGCTGCCCGCGACATCGGAACCGTCGCCTACCATTTCGTGAACGACGAACTGCGCGTGCAGGAAGGCATCCAGGAGCGCTCCATCGACCAATTCCTGAAGCAAGGCTGGTACACGGCAGCCCCAGGGAGATCCTTGTAAGAAATGCGTAGACACAGGCCACCGTGGCTTTACGAACTCTTTATGGACGCTTTACCCAATATTTACGCCCCATCGCATCGAATAGGCATGAGTAGTTCGAGGGCCTTCCAGATGCTGGTGCGGTGACCACGCAATCATCGGCAGCCCGGCCAGGGGGTTTGAATGGCGGTGACAACAACGATCGTGACGATGTGCCTGGCGGGCATCGCGTTTAATGTCCGATTTCTGGTGGCCTTGCGCAAGGAATCCAAGGCTGTTTTGAGCGAGCAGTCAATCGGGGAACGGCGGGAAAACAATAAGCCAGTTGCCCGAGCGGCGTAACAACGGGTTAGAGAAAGGGCATTTCTGATGTCGATCCAGGAAGTATCAGCGGAACAACTAGCGGAGCTTTTCCACCACTATCACCAGGCGCTGGGGCCGGATTTCGGCTGCACCACCCAGTCCACACCCGAGTCATGGGAAGAGATATCGCAGCCAGAAAAGAATCGCATGGTGGCGGCTGCGCGACTCGCTATATTGGAAGTGGCCTCAACGACAAAGGAACCGGAAGACTCAAGACGCTATTTCGCCAAGCCAGGGGCTGCCGAGTGGGGCTGCTAGCCTGGCGGAACGCGCTGCCCGGTGTACCTCGCGGCAATCTCGGCGTGAGGCAACACCGGTGTTTCAGAATGCAGCGGGTCCGCGGAAGGCGTTGCGCCTCCTCGCAGATTGAACAGGGAACTTCCGAAGAATGACCGCCGGGCCGCGTCGACGACGACTTTATCTCCCCAACCTGAGCCCGCTGCGTCACAGCGCCGCCACCCAAACACGAGCCTTCCGTTCCAGCTGCCTGCGGAAAAACTCACGGATGTCGGTACGGGTGGAAGAGCGGCCCTTCAGGGCCGCGCAAGCGTTGTGAAATCGACGGGGGCTTTAGCCCCAGCGGTGGTTCTCCCTTCAACCGATGGCGATTGTACGCAGCCGGTTGGAGGAAAGGCCAAGATCTGCCGCAAAACGAAATTGAAACGAGGAGTGGGCACTGCCAAGGTTATCGGCAGATTGGCTTCTATGCTTAACTCTCAGCCCCCAAGGGCCGCTGCTAATGCGGCAAATACCCCGACTCCATCGGCAGTTTGCCGTCCACTTTGACTACACCCACGCGATCCGTGATCGATCGTTCTTCCACGAACCCGATCGCGCCCGGATTAGCGGCCACGGTTTCGATCACATCCACATCCGACCCCACCGTCCGAATCGAATCCTGATGCGAGGTGACCAGCGCCTTCAGTTCCGCTTCCGTCATTTTGGTCAGATGCTCCAGCGTGACCATCTCGTCCGGCGAAGAGCCGTGCAATACCAGCACCACATTCTTGCCGTCGGGCCACTTCTTCACTTCCCCTTTGAAAATCTTAGCCAGATGAGCGGACGTAACATTCTGAACGCCGTTGTCTTTATTAACCACCACCGCCATATGGTGCGCGAAACACGGAGTGAGCGACAACATCATCCACGCACAGAGGGCGAGAATCCGCGAGTACTTCATATGACCTTAGGTTACCGCTTACCGCCCATGGACTCTTGTTAAAAAATTGTCAAAAGTAGCGGAGGAACCAGTCTCGTTACAGGCATCGATATTGTTCAGAATCCCATGATGTTGTATCCGCAATCCACATAGATGGTCTCGCCCGTGATGCCCGAGCTGGCGTCGGAGGCGAGAAACACGCCGGCGCTGCCCACCTCGCTGACTTCCACATTCCGTTGCAGGGGCGCGCGCTCGGCGTGCCCTTTCAGCATATCCCCCAGGCCGGAGATGCCGCGCGCCGCCAAAGTCTTGATCGGCCCCGCCGAAATCGCATTGACGCGAATCTTCCGCCGTCCCAAATCCTGCGCCAGATACCGCACCGAGCATTCCAGGGCCGCCTTAGCCACGCCCATAACGTTGTAGTGCGGCACAACCTTCTCCGCGCCGTAATATGTCATGGTTATGACGCTGCCCCCGTCTTCCATCAGCGGCGCCGCCGCCCGGCACACTGCGATCAGCGAATACACGCTCACATCGTGCGCCACACGAAAGCCTTCGCGCGTCGTGTTCACGAAGTCTCCCTTCAGTTCTTCCGCCGGAGCGTAAGCCACGCTGTGCACCAGCACATGCAGCTTGCCGTAGCGCGCTTTGAGCTTCTCGAACAGCCCCGCAATCTCCGCATCGTTCGAAACGTCGCACATGAATCCTTCCGCGCCCGGCAGCGACAGAATAAGGTCCTTGGCTTCCAGTTCCATCCGCTCATTCTGATAAGTGATGGCAAGGTTCGCCCCCGCGGTGTGCAGTCCCTGCGCAATTGCCCAAGCGATCGAGCGCTTGTTAGCCACTCCGAAGACGACCGCGGTCCGGCCTTCAAGGCTCATCGACATGCCAGTCTCCTGAAAATTAGAAGAAAAAGGATAACAGCCAATCTGCGCATTGGCCACAGACGTTACGCAGCATACGATCCTGCGTAGAACCTCAAGTTACGAATGCAGTCTCCATGCGGGAATCAGCGAGTCGTAATGTAGTGTTGCGCTGAGAAGGATGTGGAAGACGATATAGATGGCCCAGATCGACACGTAAGCCAATGCCATCTTTCGCGGCTTCCTTAAGACATACCAAAGGAGCAGAATGTCCAGTGGAACGGGCGCAGCTACCACCGCCCATTCCGGCGCGCCCAAGCTCTCGACGCTGTACCCGAACAGGCATACAAAACAACCAATAGCGAGCGGAGCAAAGACGTACACCCGCCGGTCAATTAGGTAAAGCCCAAGTCCCCACGATAGTGCGGTGAAAAATATCGCGATGTCCAGCAGAATAGCGGCAGGCAATGGGTTGAGCACGATCCGCCTCGGTTCGCGTCATTGTGCCAGACTGCCCTTCCGGAAACAATCCACAACTTCTGATGTCATAACTTCTGATGCTACTCCGCCCCCGCAGCCACCGCCTTCTGGGTGCGAATCGGCCAGCAGGCGCTGCCAAATGCCACCGCATACACCGCGGCGATCACGCCAAACCCCGCCGCCAGACTGATTCGCGATGCGATCCACCCCACCGCCAGCCCCAGCGCCACCTGCAGGAACGTGCCAAAGAAATAAAAACTATTCTGCACCCGCCCCATAAAATGCGGAGGCACCTGCTCCATCAAACTGGTATTCATAGCCACGCCGCTGACGCCGCGCGCCGATCCCATCAGCCCATAGAGCAGTACTGCAATCGCCAGCCAAGGCGAAAACGGCGCCAGGGCCATGGTGAAAGTCAGCAGCAGCATCGAAATCGCAATCGCACCGCGTGCTCCCACTCGCGCAATCAGCGCCGGAGCATAAAGCGCGCTCAGGAATGCGCCCACGCCCCATCCCCCGTTCAACCAACCGTAGCCGGTAGCGCCGGCGTGGAAGACGCGATCGCTGAGCGGCGCCGTCACCACCACTCCCGTCATCATCGCGCCCAGAAACAAAGCCCAACTTGTGCCCAGAAAAACCACGCTGCGATGTGACCGCAGAAAGGCCAGCCCCTCGCGCATCTCACGGAGAAAGCGCGCGATCGCCGTTTCCGCCGCCTCCAGATCGTGCCGAAGTTCCACCGCGCGCGGCACCACATGCCGCCCCTGGCGCACCGCAAAGTAGCAGGAAAAAGAAACGACATAAGTGCTCACGTCGATCAGCAGCACTCCGCCCAGCCCAATGTGCTCATAGACGAATCCAACCAGCGCCCCGGCAATCAGCCATCCGCCCTGAATCCCCGCCAGCAGAAAAGTATTCGACTGCACGAATCCACCCTCGGGCGTCAGTTCCTGAATCAGCGCCGTGATCGTCGGCCAGAACATCCAGAAGCCCGCCGCCACCAGTGTATTCATCAGGTAGAGTTCCCAAACCCGCACGCGATGAAGAAAGACCAGCACCGTGACCACAAGAATGACAACCGCGCGCCCCGCATCCAGCCACATCACCAGTCGCCGCCGGTCTTCGCGATCAATAATGACGCCGGTGAAGGGAAGCATCAGCATGGCCGGAATCGTCTGCAGCGCGGCAAACGTTCCCAAAGCCATCTCCGAATGAGTGCGCTGCAAAATCGTCCAAGCCACCGCGGCGGAGTTCATCCCGCTGCCCAGCATGGAGATCACATTCGCCGCAAAAACAAATCGCAGCGAGCGTTTCTGCAAAATCGAGCGCATCATTCGAATCTAACATGAGGAGCATTCAGCATTCAGCACTCAGCCTATGAGGGCGTGAAAAAGTTGGTGTTGCATTTGTTTTTGGGCGACGCAGCGGTTACCGGGGTAGTTGCCTTTGGGTGGAGCAGCGGTTTACCGCTGCGACCAGTGGCGTATCTCCGGAGCCGGCTTTAGCCGCTGGGGTCAGACTGCGACCTGGAAAGCGCGTGGTTTGCGCTAGGATGTTTGGAGAACATGCTGTCGCGAACGCCACCCTTTCGGTTTTGCTCTGCGCTCGGAGCCATCGCCTTATCGGCGTTGTCGAGCGCCTCTTCCACGCCTGCCCCAGAGCCCCCGTCCCTGGGGAAAACCGCCTTCGAGTTGATCGACAATCGCATCTTCGTCAAGGTGATGATCAATGGCCATGGCCCGTTCCACATGATCCTCGATACCGGCGCCAGCCTGGGCGTCAGCCCCGAGGTCGCACAAAAGGCCGGCCTGACGGCCGAGGGCGCCAGCGTTACCGGCGGCGTGGGAGAAAAAAGCGTCGAGTCCGCGAACAGTCATGTCCGCGAACTGATCTTCGGCCCCGTACATCTTTCAAATCTCGACTGCGACATCATTTCCACCGCTGATTCTCCCTACGTCTTTGGCAAGATTCCGCTGGATGGATTTTTCGGCGCCGAAGTGTTCGAGAAGTACGTCGTCCGCCACGACTATCAGAAAAAAGAGCTGGCCTTCTACGATCCCCAAACCTATGTCTATTCCGGAAGTGGAGAGTCCGTCCTCCTTGAGCGCCAGGGCAACCTTCCGGTCATCCGCGCGAGCTTCGACGGCATCGACGGGGAATTCGGGGTCGACACCGGAGCGCGCTCGGCATTGATTCTCTATGGTCCTTTTGTAGCCGATCATCACCTGACCGAAAAGTACCAGCCCAAGTTTCAAGGCGTCAGCGGATGGGGCCTCGGCGGACCCGTGCGATCCTACATGGTCCGTTCGCAGACTTTAAAGATCGGCAAATTCGAATTATCTGGACTGATTGCCCGCCTCTCGCTAAACAAATCCGGAGCCACGTCCACCAATAGCAAAGCCGGCCTGATCGGCCCGGATGTGCTCAAACAATTCACCTTCATCTGCGACTACGCGCGCCATCGCCTGATCTTCGAAAAAAATTCCGACTTCGGCCATCGCGACAGCTACGACCGCGCCGGAATCTGGCTGGCGCAGAAGGGCGATGCCTTTGAGGTCTTCGACGTGATATCCGGCGGTCCCGCCGATCAGGCTGGCTTGAAAGTCGGCGACCATATCCTCGCGGTCGATGGCAAAGACACCTCGCAGATGGTTCTGACGGAATTGCGTGACCACTGGAAGATGGCCGATCCCGGGACGCCGGTGAAATTACAAGTGCAGGATGCGGCAGGAGCAAAGCGAGAAGTAAAATTTACCCTGAGAGATTTGGTCTAGGAATGAGAGAGTCAATCTCTACTTCAACCCCGTCACCACATACGCCTCCGACAACACCCGCACCTAGAGATAAGCGTACGCATTCCCGTCGCTCGACAGACGAGGCGCGGCGACGGTTGCGCCTCCCAAGCCCGTTTCCTCGCCGAAGGTTTTCCACGCCTCCATCTTTCCGGTCTTTATATTGATCCGCGAGACCTTGGCGGTTTTCGCTCCCGGTCGGATGGGAGCTACATACATCTTGGCCGCCCGGCGTTCCATGGTCTGAAGGCTACGTCTTTTTGTCCACCTTGGCGATCCCCAAAAGCGGCCAACCACCTGGGAATGGGACTGTTTCAGAATTGTTCTTGATACCGTGCAGTTTTGACCAGTCCGCAGCAATCCGGGCGCGTACCATCTCAACTGTGAGACAAGGGATCCGTTTTCTCACGGTCGGACGGTTGGACGATCGAAGACGAACAGTGTCAGAAGATCGGCGGGGAGCATAAGGCAGTGAAGTTCAGATTTTTACTGTTTCTCTGAATGGAGCCAACATTTTATCTACGCTGATCCAATGTCCAACGTCATAAAAGATGCTCTCTGGCCTCTTGGGGAGAAACAATGGACTATGATCCATGTCAAAAATAAGCCGAGACCCAAAACTTCGCAAAGCCCCCCAACCACCCCTCTCACACCGCGGTGCAACGCCTGACTCAGACCGTGCCAAGAAGCCGCCGCTCGCCGAGCCAGCGGACACGGACCAGGAACTCAATCCCGGCGATCGCGTCGAGGGGCTAGGCAACTTCGGAAAGCCGACTGGAGAATTCGGTACGGTTGAGCGAACCAACGAAGACGACGCGGTCGTCAAATGGGATGGTGACGGGCGTATGCGACTCCACCAACCGTCGCTCAAAAAGCTCTAGCTCGCAACGACGGGAAGTCCGAGGCCAATTGGATCTGGTGAGCCGCGCTCTCCCCTAGTTCTCGCTCTCCACCGGCTTCGCCTTAGGCGCGGGCAGCGCCTTCGCGGGCTTCCCTGGGTTCGGTGGCGTAAATGGCGGGACCGGCGGAGCCGGAGGAACGACCGCAACCGTGCCTTTGCGGATCTCAATTGCTCCCTTTTCGCAGTTCATCACCAACCGCGGCCCGTTCGTTCCAATCGATCCGCTGGCGCTCGATTGATTGTCTTTATTGTCGACCTTGATCTCGTCGAAATCGCTCTCGATCTCGCCTTCACGGGTGCGCGCCTCCACCTTGATCGGAGTGTTCGGAGGAATCGAAACCTGCACGTCCCCCTTGCGGTTATCGATCTGAATATTCCCCGGCTTGTGCAGTCCGACTTCAACCGTCCCGTTTGCGTCTTCCAGCCGTAGATCGCCCGACAAGCCTTCGAGCGCGATGTCCTTCGATCGCGTCGTCAAGCGCATCGGCCCGAAAAGCGAATCGGCGCGCAAGTCGCCCGAATCCAGATCCAGCCGCCCGTCCAGCCGCGAAAATTCCATTTCCGTGCGCGAGGAGTGGAAACTCACCGTCTTGCTCACTCGCACCAGCCGCACGCTTTCCTGAAAGTCCCCGTTCAAATGAACCGAGCCGTCCACATCTTCCACGTCCACTTCCTTTGCCTTGCCCTGAATGGTGACGTCGCCCTTCACATGTTGCAGCCGCGCCGAACTGCCGTCCAGGTTCAGCAAGGCGCTTCCGGTGTGGTCGCTGATGTTGACTTCGCCGCGATGGTGGTTGACCTCGACATTGCTGCTCATCCCCGTTACCGTCACGTCACCTCTGCCCGAGGTGATCACCAGCGTGGTATTGACCGGCACGTAAATATCCATGTCAGCGGTGACGCCTTTATCGCCAGCGCCCTTCGTGTTGGCGTTCAGCGTCACCACCTTGTCTTCGATGGTGATCTGCGGCTTGGTCTTGCCATTATAGTTTTCGGCGTCCTTCTCCGCTTCGGCGCGGACTTTCTTGCGCACGGCGACCTTCATCGTTTTGCCATCCCCCACATTGATCGTGATCGTGCCGCGCTCGTCATTCACGTGCAGCGTGCTGCCCGCCGGAATCTCCCGGCTCAATTCGTCGCTGTAGTCGAACGTGGACCCGCCAAATATTTCGTCCAGATCCTCGTCATCGCCAATCTGGATGTGCTCCCCAAGGCTCTTCAAGTCCAGGCGGGATAATTGCGTCGCAATCAGGCCGCCCGAGATCAGGAACAGCATCAGGAAGACGCCGCCCACCCCAATGCCCCGAGTCGGTTGGCCCAGGCGTTTGGCCTGTTCGTGTTCGATCAGCTTGAGCACGCCCCACAGAATGAGCAGGGCAGGCCAGTAGCGACCGAACAGCATCCAGAGACTGTGCCAATTGAGAACTCCCATTGTCCCCAGCAGGAACAGCACTCCCAGCAGGATCAGCACCACCGCCCCGGCCATCGAACGATGCGGAAGACGCGGCGGAATCGGTGGCGGCGGAGGCATCATTGGGCTAGCCACGGTTCACCTCGCTGCTGGGCGAAACGGGAGGAGTCGGTGGAACCGGAGGCTCCGGAGGAACTGGTCCACCTGCAATTGGCCCCTTGGCGCCGCACCCCGCGAACGGAATATGCCCTTCCATCGAAGCGTTACCTTGCAGCAACTTGACTCCGCCTATAACGAGCAGAACCACCGGCCAGGTGCCATGCCAAAAGCTTGGGCCGTGCAGGCTCTCCAGCAGGAACAGCACGCCGATCGTAACAAGTATCACCGGCCCCATAATCCGCCGCGTGCGGCAGCGCGCGCATTGGCACATCGTAAGAGCCGCCAGCCCGGGGCCTATCATCCGTCGCGTGCGGCAGCGCGAACAATCACAGTTCGGAGCATGCGAACCGAGCGAACCCCAGTTACGCGTGAACATCCAACCGCCGATAAAGATCAAAATCAACGGCCAGAAGCGGTCGTAGCTCAGTCCCAGCCCCATCGTATGCAGCAGGAACAGCACGCCGAGCAGAATGAGCACGATCGCGCCCATCGGAATTTTGCTGGTCTCTATCTTAGCGCCGCCGCCAAAAGTTGCCGCCAGGCCGAAGGGATCCGGTACCGGCTGCGCCATCTGGATTGCCTTCGCCGATCGCACCGCATCGATGATTTGGTAGACCACGAAGAAGGCGATGCCGAAGCCGCAGATTATTCCCAGAGCGTCGCTATGTCCATTGTCGGCGGAGTTCGCCCCGGCGATGAGTAAAACGAAAACGGCCAGATGCGCCAGCCCCTTGGCATATTGACCCGTATACACAGCGCCCACGCCGAAGGGAAAGAATCCGGCCAGAATTCCAGCCACCGTCGGGTTGGGTCCACTGCTCGCAGTTGAAGCGCCACCCGCGATCACCGCCGGCATCGCCCCCGGAGCCCCGCCGGCAACGAATCCCGATGCACCAGAAGAAGCCCCCGCCGGAATGCCCTCCATCTTCGCTCCCAAACAATCCTCGCAATAGATCACGCCCCGCACGGGACGTGTACAGTTCGCGCACAGTGCCTTTCCGCAGGTGCGGCAATAGGCCACTGCTGACGCATCAGCATGATTGGCGCAGTTCATACAAACCTCCGATTTGTGGTTACAGTCACGGCAGGTGGAGCATTCCCAACCCCATCACGCATCACCGGCGTGATGGAGGCCCCGGACCGCAGCGCCGCTAAAACCGGCTGGTTGTATTCCTGGGAATAGTTACGATCCTGTCTCTGATCTGGTCGACCATTGTCTGGTTGCCCACTGGTGTTGTTCTTGCGATTTTCTTTCCGTTCCTCTTTCCGTTCATCGGGCCCGGGCTCGGCGGGAGTGTTCGCCCGCTTCAGTTCGCGCAGTTTCGATTCGATCTCATACACAAAGCGAATATTGTCGTAGTACTTCACCACTTTGATTTGCGCGTCATTATACGTATGGCGCAATGCCGACGGCCGCAGCGAGACATTGGCCATGTCCTTCGCCTTGACCCCCGCCGCGCTCAGCGCCAGCGAGAACGAGAAGAAGATCATCCCAAAAGACATCACAAACCGCGGCTGCTTCACAAAGGCTGTCGCAGGCGTGACGAAAGAATCCCACCACT
>Ga0070761_10001955_pt1 | contig 12829 bp, 10 predicted proteins | sample HubBroMetageREF1_FD_66724 | JGI IMG/M metagenome (GOLD analysis project Ga0070761, IMG submission 66724) | Reference soil microbial communities from the Hubbard Brook experimental Forest, New Hampshire, USA - Hubbard Brook CCASE Soil... | ecosystem: Environmental > Terrestrial > Soil >...
TCGAGCCCTCGCCGATCCAGCTGGCCGCGATCCGGTCCTCGCCCTTGATGGCCGCGGCCATCGCCCAGCCGACGGCCTGGGGGAACTGGGTGGCGAGATTGCCGGAGATGGAGAAGATGTTGCCCTCGGCCCAGTGATACATGATGGGCATCTGCCGGCCCTTGCACATGTCGCGGGTGTTGGACAGGCACTGACACATCAGCTCGACCAGGCTGCGGCCGCGTACCACGTGCAGTCCCTGCTGGCGGTACGACGGGAACAGCATGTCCCCCGGCTGCAGCGCCATGCCCTGGGCCACCGCGATCGCTTCCTCGCCGGTCGACTTGATGTAGAAGGAGATGCGCCCCTGGCGCTGGATCTTCTGCATGCGGTCGTCGAACAGCCGCGTGAGCAGCATGTGGCGCAGTCCGACCTGCAGCTCTTCGGCGTCGAGGCGCGGGTCCCACGGGCCGACCGCGCGGTGATCCTCGCCCAGCACGCGCACCATCTGCAGCGACAGATCCTCGATATCGCGCACCGCGACGGTGACGTCCGGGCGCCTGAGCGCCCCCGCCGGCGAGATCTGCAGATAACTGAAATCGGGCTCCTGCCCGGGCCTGGCGGGCGGGGCGGGAACGTGCAAGCGCGACCGTTGCGTCATGTGGCGAGCCTGGCGGACGGGCCCTTTCCCAGTTTGGCCGGGAGCGGGTCGGGATTGTAATCGTTGCCGCGACCGGATGCTCATGGGCGCTGCTACTTGCTTTGGGATGGCTGTGCTATAGAGTGAGCGTGGTGAGACCCTGCGCCGGGGACACGATGCATAACAACCAGAAACCGCGCCGGACACGCAGCGGCAACGTCCTGCTGTTCACGCGGAACTTCTTTCGGCATCCGCGCATGCTCGGCTCGATCGTGCCGAGCTCACGCTTCCTGATCAAGGAGCTGCTCGCGCCCATCGACTGGACGCGGGCGCGGGTCATCGTCGAATACGGGCCCGGCGTCGGCAGCATCACCGCCGAGGTGCTCGAGCGCATGCACGCGGACGCGATCCTGATAGCGATCGAAACCAACCCCGACTTTGTCAACTACCTGCGCGCCACCTTCACCGACCCGAGGCTGCACGTAGTGGCAGCCTCCGCCGTGGCGGTCGACGAGATCCTGCGGCGCTTCGGTCACGACCGCGCCAACTACATCATCTCCGGAATCCCGTTCAGCACCATCGCCGCGCCGCTGCGCGAGCGCATCCTGCGCAAGACCCGCGCGGTGCTCGAGCCGGGCGGCGCGTTCCTCCTGTTCCAGTTCTCGACGCGCGTGCTGCGGGACCTGAAGCGCATCTTCGGGTACGTGGGACGCAAGTTCGAGCCGCTGAACGTGCTGCCGGCGCATCTGTTCTTCTGTCAGGCCGCTTAGCTAATTGGAAACGGTGCCGGGCGCGCGCCGGGGCCCCCAGGAAATCGCGCGTCTTGATTCCAGGCCGCAAACTTGCCCGGAGTGGCACGCGCGATTTCCTGGGGTGGCCCTAAGGCGTGACTTTGGCGCCCTGTGCCTCAACGACCGCGCAGCGTGTGCAGCAGCTCCTCGCCGAAGTAGCCGGGCGGGATGGTGCCCTGCTTCATGAACTCGAGGTGAAAGCGCTGCGCTGAATAGCGTGAGCCGAGCTCGAGCTGCGCGCGCCGGCGCAGGGCGAGAATCTGCTCCTTGCCGAGACGGTAGGTGATCGCCTGCGTCGGCCAGCGCGCGTAGCGCGTCACTGCCGCGCGTGCCGCCGTGCAGCTCACCCGCTTGACGTCGAGCTTGAGCGCCGTGGGGTCCTGACACGAGCCGGGCAGGAAATCGACCGTCGCCGAGAACAGTGTCACCGCATCGTCGAAGCGCAGCCGGCCGGTGTGAATGCCGGTGTCGATCCGCACCCGCACGTCGCGCAGCAGCTTGGCGCGCAGCTCATAGAGCCGCTCCTCGGAGGTGTAGAAGCCCTGCGGCGCCCGCGGCTGCGGCTCGGCGATCAGCGCCTCGGCGTACAGCGCCCAGCCCTCGGTCGCCATCGAGTCCTGCCACATCGAGGAGGAATCCTCGACGGCTCCCGGGGTGAGCCAGCGCACCGGGGAGATCTCATCGCGGTACTGCGTCATCACCTTGTAGTGCCAGTCGTGGCCGGGGAAGCCCTCGTGGGCGGCGAGATCGGGCATGGCGGCGTAGTTGTGCTCGGCGCGCAGCGCCGCCGCGTCGTCACCACTGGGAGTCACGTAGAAGCGGCCGACGCCGGATCTCTTGAAGGGCGGCGCCGGATAGTAAGCCGCCCCCTCGATCGAGGCTTGCAGCGGCGGCGGTGTCACGGTGACGTCCAGGCGGTAGTCCGCCGGCACCTCGAACAGCCCGGTGGTGCGGGCGTAGTCGACCAGGCGCTGCCCGGTCCTGCGGTAGCCCTCGATCATCTGCGCATCGGTGCTCGGCGCGTCGCGGCTCACCTGCTCCAACACCGCGCGCACCACGCCCGGCCCGTCTGCGGGCACGGTCCACGCGTTGCTGGCGGCGATCTGCCGGGCGAGCGACTCCATCGCCGCGCGCGTCCCCTCCACGGCCGGCCAGGACTGAATGAAGAGCTCCGCCGCGGTGGTACTCAGGCGCAGGTTGTGCTGCAGCGCCCAGTCGTACTCGCTCTCGCCGAAGGCATAGTGATCGGCGCTGTAGGCGGATTTCGGCAGCGGCGGATCGGTGCTCACGAAGAAGGTCGCGGCCACGAAATCGTGCAGCCGCTGGTAGGCGGCGGCGGCGGCGGCGGCGGCGGTGCTGAGCTCGCGCAACAGCGCGTCGCGGTGCGCGGAGGCGATGTCGCTCGCGGCCATCTGCGGCAGCGTGGTCGAGAAATAGGCGGCGTCGGCGGCGCTGCTCCCGAGTCCGAAGCTCGCCAGCACGCGCCAGTCGGGGGTGTTGTGAGCGGCGGTGCCGGCCATGAGCTGCCCCTGCGCGGTGGCGAGATACGCCGGCACCGCGCGGGTGCGCGCGATCACCGCCTGCCACTCCGCGTCCGTGCCGTAGGTGGCAGCTCCGGTCGGGGTCATACCCTGGATCTGCCAGTCGACGCCGCGTAGCGGCTCATCGACATAGGAGTCGAGCGACTTCTGCTGGTGGTGGCGCATCGTGTGCTCGCGCAGCAGGAACGCGATTTCCGCGAGCGCCACTGAGCGGTCGACGCGCCGCCGCGGCGACAGGCCGGCGGGCGCGAGCGCCGCAAACCGCATGCGGAACTGCACCAGGTGCGTGTCCTCTTCGCGGATGGCCTCCTGCGAGTAGTCCCGCAGCCGCCCGTCGATGCCGGCGAGCTGCGGATCGAAAGCCGCGCCTCCGAGATAGGTCGCCACCACCGGGAATCGCCCCAGGAAGTACATAACATATTCGTGCTCGAGGACCTCGAAGCGCCCGTCGAGCGAATGCGCGACCGGCAGTGGCTGCGCCACCGGCGCGCGCGCCTGGGCGCTCGCCGCCACGGGAGCTAGCCCTGCAACGGCGAGCCACAGGGCCGCCGTGATGAAGTGCTTGATTCCCCTCACAATGAATTGCTCGCTTCGCGGGCCCCGAGACGCCGACTGGCGCCGAAGCATACGCTAACAGCCCTCCTCCGTTGACAGCCTCGCCGTCGCACGCCGATGCTCGCCTCATGAGCCTCAACGCAGCCGAACGCGCCCGCTACCAACGCCATCTGGCGCTGCGCGAGATCGGCGTCGCCGGGCAGGAGAAGCTGAAGGCGGCGCGCGTGCTGATCGTGGGCGCCGGCGGGCTTGGCTCGCCCGGCGCGCTGTACCTTGCGGCCGCCGGCTGCGGGACGCTCGGGCTGCTCGACTGCGACCGCGTCGACGTGTCGAATCTGCAGCGCCAGGTGCTGTTCGATACGGCCGGGGTCTCGCGCCCGAAGGCCGAGGCCGGGGGCGAGCGCCTCGCGGCGTTGAATCCCGAGATCCGCATCGTGCCGCACGTGTTGGAACTCAAGGCCGCCAACGTGCGCGAGCTGCTCGAGGGCTACGACCTGGTGCTCGACGGCACCGACCGCCTCGCGACGCGCTACCTGGTAAACGACGCCTGCGTGCTGTTCGGCAAGCCGCTGGTCACGGCGGCCATTCACCGCTTCGAGGGCCAGCTGATGACCTACGTGCCGGGACGCGGGCCGTGCTACCGCTGCCTGTTTCCCGACGCTGCCGATGCGCCGGTCCCGAACTGCGCCGAGGCGGGCGTGCTCGGCGTGCTGCCCGGAGTGATGGGCACGTTGCAGGCGACCGAGGCCATCAAACTCATCACCGGAGTCGGCGAGCCGCTCATCGGGCGGCTGCTGGTGTACGACGCGCTGGCGATGCAATTTGGCGAATTCCGCGTCGCACGGCGCAGCGACTGCGCGGTGTGCGGCGCTGCGCCCACGATCACCGTGCCGCGGGACGAAGCCCCGCGCGCCGCGGCGGTGGCCGGCGTGCGGCGCCTCAGCGCCGCTGCCCTCGACGCCCTGCTGCACGCGGCCGCGGCGACCGCGGCGCCGCCGCTCATCGACGTGCGCGAGGTGTGGGAATTCGACACCGGCCACCTCCCCGGCGCGATCAACATCCCGGTGGGCGAGCTGCCCGCGCGGCTCGCGGAGATTGCCCCTGACAGCGCGCCGGTGTTCATCTGCCGCAGCGGCGGCCGCAGCCTCGCTGCCTGCAACATGGCGCTCGCGGCCGGGGTGACCTCGCCGGCAAATCTCGAAGGCGGACTGCTCGCGTGGGCGGCGCGGATCGATCCCGGGCTGCCGGTCGCCTGAGACGGCTCGCGACGGCGATGATGGCGGCGGCGACGGCGCATGCCGCGCCCGTGCCGCAGGCACCGCCTCTGCCGCCGATCAATGCGGACACTTCGCTCCTGGTGGTCGCGCCCCACCCGGATGACGAGACGCTGTGTTGCGCCGGGCTCATCCAGCGCGTCGTGCGGGCCGGCGGGCGCGCGAGCGTCGTGTGGATCACGAGCGGTGATGCTTCCGAGCTCGATCTGCTTCTTATCGAGAAGAGCCCGCTCATGAGCCCCGCGAAGGCGCGCGATCTGGCGGCGCGCCGCATGCGTGAGGCGCGTGCGGCCGCCGGTGCGCTCGGCGTACCGTCGGCGCGGCAGCTGTTCCTCGGCTATCCGGACCGCGGGGTCCTCACGCTCCTCAGTGAGCATTACCGCCGCGCGTACCGCTCGCCCTTCACCGCCGCCGACGCGGTGCCCTACGCCGCGGCGGTGTTTCCCGGCCACCCCTACACGGGCGAGAGTCTCGAGCGCGATTTCGCCGTGGTGCTGGCGCGCGTGCGTCCGACGCTGCTGCTCGCCCCGAGCCCGAGCGATGCCCATCCGGATCACCGCGCCGCGGGCCTGCTCACGCAGCGTGTGCTGGCGGCAAGCGCCGCGCCGCCGGTGGTGCGCTACTGGATCGTGCACGGCGGCGAGGGGTGGCCCAACCCGCGGGGGCTCAACCCGGGCCTGCCGCTCACGCCCGCACCCCGCGATGCCGGCGCCGCCTGGACGGTGTTCGCGCTCACGCCAACGGAGGAAGACCGCAAGCTCGCGGCGCTGCGTCTGTACGCGACGCAGCTCGAGACGCTCGAGCCGTTCCTGCTCGCCTTCGTCAGGACCACCGAGCTCTACACTCCGGGCCCGTGAGCACCGCCGTTGCCGGCGCTGACCCTCACGGCGGCCCAGGCCGGCGCCAGCCCTCGAGCCAGCGATCCAGCGCGCCCGCGATCCGCTCGCGCAGCCGGTCGAGCCACGCACGGTGTGACCAGTAGCGGCGGTTGAGTGCCTGCGACACCGCGAAGTCGCCGGCGAACAGCGCCGCCGCGGCGTCGGCCACGCCGTGATCGGCCACTTCCTGATTGGCCTCCAGATTCCATTTGAAGCTCCAGCGATCGAGATTGCTCGAGCCTACGGACACCCAGTCGTCGCACAGGATCATCTTGGCGTGCAGCATGCGCGGCTGGTACTCGAAGATCTGCACGCCGTTTCGCAGCATCTTGCCGTAGAAGCGCCGCGCAGCCTGCCGCACCCACGGATGATCGGTGCGCGGGCCGGGCAGGAGCAGCCGCACATCCACGCCGCGGCGCGCCGCGCGGCGCAGGGCTCGGCGAAAGCGGCGCGACGGCACGAAGTAGGCACTCATGATCCAGGCGCGCGTGCGCGCCGCATCGATATGGCGAATGACGCCGTTGGCGAGCACCGAGTACTGGCGTGCCTCGCTCAAAGCGAGCCGCCCGCTAGCGCCACCCACGGCGCGCGGTGCCGGCTCCGGGAGCGCCAGCTCGGGTCCGAGGCGCCGCCAGGTGCGCGCGAACGCCCGCTGCCAGTCGGCGACTACCGGACCTTCGATCTCGAGCATCAGATCGCGCCAGGCGTTGGGACCCGGCGCGAACTCGTCGGTCAGTCCTGCGCCGCCCACGAACGCCACGCGCCCGTCCACTGTCAGAAGCTTGCGATGGTCGCGCATGAAGTTGCGCAGCCGGTTGGCAAACCGCAGCGGGTTGAAGAGGCGCAGCTCCACGCCCGCCTCGAGCAGCCGGTGCCGGTCGGCCGCACCGAGCCCGAGCGCGCCGAAGCCGTCGAACACCACGCAGCTGCGCACACCGCGCGCCGCGGCGCGCGTCAGCGCATCGATGAACGCGCCGGCGACTTTGCCGGACTCCACCAGGTACATCTCGAGCAGCACGTGGCCGGCGGCCGCATCGATCGCCGCCAGCATGCGCGGGAAGAATTCCGCGGAACCGTCCAGCAGCCGGAAGCGGTTTCCGGAACGCCACGGCCATCCGGTGGTGGTGAGCGGCTCGTGCGCCTCGCCCGCCGTCATGGGAGAGCGGCTCTCAGCCGCTTTCCGCCGCGTCGTGGCTGAGCGCGATCACGGTTCCCGCGACCAGGTACAGGACCGCGAACCAAGCGATCGTGTGCGTCAGCAGCACGTTCAGCGTCCGATAGATCGCCTCGCTCGCACGGTAGGTCTCGATCGCCTGCACGCCGCCGATGAGCGCCGCAGCGGCCACGGCCAGCAGCAGCACCGGAGCTGCGGCCGAGTGCGCCGCGGCGGGCGGGCTGCGCGGCGCCGGCGGGGACTGCAGCCGCCAGTACCACACGGCCATGATCGCCAGTCCCGCCACCGAGCTCACGTACTGCAGCACGTGGCAGAGCTCGCCGCTGTACGAGCCGATGGTGACCACGCGGCTGAGCACGTCGATCCGCCGCACCATCCAGCCGTCGCCATGCGTGAACGAGTCCCACAGCAGGTGGGTCCACACGCCGAGCAGGATCGCCGCCGGAGCCAACAGCCACTCGCGCGGGTCGCGCGCATAGGGCTCGAGCGCCCGCAGGCACAATGCCCGCGAGCGCGCCGGGAGGAGCGCCGTCAGCGGCCGGCGCAGCACGAACAAAACAGCGAGCAGCGCGAGCCCCATCGCCAGGTCGACCGACCACGAGCCACGCAGCCTGTGACTTTCGTGCACCAGATAGCCGGTGTAGCGCATCGGAGCGTAGGACGGCAGATCGGGCGTGATGGCGCCGATGATCAGCGGCGCCGTGCGCAGGTGCGGCACGTGCCGCAGCGGCAGGATCGCGGCCGGATGCGCCAGCGTGAACGGCACGGCGCGCCCTCAGCTCCGCGCCCCGGGCGTCACCAGGATGCGGAAGTTGCGTTCCGCCCACGAGCCGGCACTGCCCGAGCGGTAGGTCAGGTCGATGGTGCGCCCGGCGACGAGCCGCGGCGCGACGAGATTGACGATGTGCAGACCGAGCGAGTTAGGTACCGTCGGCAGATCGCGCACGTCCTGCCAGCCGTCGAACCCTAGGTGAAACGTGCCCGGCTCGCGCAGCGCCAGCGTGAGCTCGCAGTCATCAGGAATCTCGCTGACTGGCGCGTGCTCGCACCAGATCACCCGGCGCAGCGCCGGCCGCTCGCCGCGGTATCGCTGCCACACCGCCTCCGGCCGGGCGAATGGACGCTTCAGTCCGCGCGAGACGACCAGCTTCACATACTCGGCATGGGCCCAGACGAGCGGCATCGCCCCGCCGGTCGGACGGCCGGGCTCGAGCCCGTGCGCAGCGTTCGGCGCCGCATCCCAGATCTGCTCCGGCAGCATGCCGCCGGAGGACGCCATGCGGCACATCGCGATGATGAGCGGCAGCGGATCGCGTCCGGCCACGACCTCGTAGTGGCCGCGCTCGCCGGTCAGCAGCGGCCAGGCGCGGCCGCGGCCGGTGCCGTCGAAGGCGCTACCGTCGTCGTGCTCGCCGTAGCCGTCGTCGGTGTAGCGGTGCCAGCACGGTCCGGAGGGCGTGTCCACCTTGAGCAGTGCGTCCGCCAGCTTCAGGCTCGCGAGCACCCACGGATCGTCGGGGCGGCGCAGCCCGCAGCGCACCAGCTGCAGGAAATCCACCGCAACCTGCTCGGAGGCCGGCAGGTTCGGATCGTGCTCGAGGTTCTTGATGGGAAGCACGCTGTCTGGCGCACCGCGCGTGGTGAGCGCCTGCGGCGGCGCCTCGCGCACGTAGTAGCCGGGCACGCCGAAGCGGCGCGCGAGCGGCGTATCGCGCACCGTCGTCCAGTCCTCGAGCCGCGCGTTCCAGTAATCCGCGAAAGCGAGCGCCAGCTCGCGCGCGTCTGCGGGCAGATAGCGCGCCCCTGCCACGAGCGCGGTGATACACACCGCCAGCGTGAAGGTGTTGAGGCCGGCATCCTCCTCCCAGCGGTCCTGGTCGCTCACCGGTCCGGTGCGCACCAGGAACGACAGCGCGCGCCGCACCATGTCGCTGACCTCGGTGCCGGCCAGCGCATTGCGATCATCGAGCTCGGCGGCCAGCAGCACCGGGAATGCCGCCTCATCGAGCTGGATGCCCTGCCAGTAGCCCGTGCCCCCCAGCCATTGGTTCTGGTGCCAGTGGCCGTCGGGGTTCTGCGTGGCCATCAGGTAACGCAGCGTGTCGTGCGCTTCGCGCGTCGCGCCGACAGCCAGCAGCGCACTGGCGCACTCCACCAGATCACGCGGCCACACCAGGTGATAGCCGCCGCGCTCCTCGCGCGTGTTGCCCCACGGCACCGACAGCGAGGCCACCATCGCGCCGGGGTAAGTCTTGTCGCGGTGGGCAGCCAGCACCATCATCGAGGTGCGGAACTGCTCGGCGCAGAAGTCCGGCAGGTCGGCGGAGCGCGTGGACTCGGGCACGCTGCTCGCGTGCCAGCGGGTCCACGCCGTCAACTGCCGCTCCCAGGAGGTCTCGAAGGGCTGACTGAGGGCGGTGAGCGCGAGCGTCGCCGCGGAGTCGGCGCTCGCGCCGAATGCGAGCGCAAGCACTGCCTGCCGCGGCAGCTCCCCGACCAGCGCCACGTTGCCGGGCCCCGCGCTGGTGTATTCCGAGGTGAGCGCGCCGTGCTGCGAGAAATCCTGCCAGCCGTCGCTGCTGCCGGCGAAGCCCGCGCTGGCGCGCCCCCAGGCATCGGCCTGCTGCGCGGTCGCCGCCGCCAGCGCCAGTCCAAACGGGCCCTGCTCCGCCCGCAGCACCTTGCGGCTGCGGTGCTCGCCGACCTCAGCGCGGTTATCCCTGCCGGTACCGCCGAGGTGCGGCGCCAGCAGCGCGTACGGCCGCAGCGTCGGATCGCCGCTCAAGCTCACCTCGATGAGCAGCACGTCGCGGTCCTCGCACGGAGTCACGCGCAGCGTCAGCTCGAAGCGCTCGTGGTGGTGCACGATGCGCACCGCCGGTGTGCCCGGGGCCGCCAGCTCGAGGCTGTGCCGCCACATGCGCTTCACTTCCACCCAGAAGCCCGCGCCGTCGGCGACGATGAAGCCGAGGTCGCGGGTCTGCGGAATGTCGACCCGCGGGTAATAGACCTCGTTGACTATGCCGCCGCCGATGGTGAACCAGATCCGCGAGGAGCCGAGCGAGCAGCCGACGATCTCCTTGTTGCTGCTGCTCCAGGTCGGCGGCAATCCCGGAGCGCCAGGGGCGGCGCTCATGGGCTAGCGCCGGCGCCGCTGGCCGCGGCGTGCGGCCGCGGGTCGCGCCTCGGCCTGCCGCCACATGCGCACACCGCCGATGAAGGCGTTGCGGTTGTCGCCGAGGCGCGCGCCGCGCGGCGGGTTTTTCAGCCGCGCCGCGTTGCCGCCGCCGAGCACGACATAGTCGGGCTCGAAGGCGGCCGAGAGGCTCGCAACCACGTCCTCGACCGACTTGCGCCACTTGCGGTTGCCGCGCCGCTCGCGCCCCGCCTCGCCCAGATAATCCTCGAAGGTGCGGCCGCGCTTGTAGGGCATGTGCGCGATCTCGGTGGGTTCGACGCTGCCGTCGATGACCAGCGCGGCGCCGAGCCCGGTGCCCAGGCCGAGAAACAACATGCGTCCGCCCTCATAGCTGCCGATCGCCTGCATAGCCGCATCGTTGATGACCCGCACCGGCTTGCCGAAGGCCTTCACCCAGTTGTAGCCGACCCACCCGCCACCGAGGTTATGGGGCTCGGCGCCGATCCTGCCGTGGAACACCAGTCCCGGGTAGCCGATCGACACCGCGTCGTAGCTGCGTCCCGCGGCAAGCTGTCGCACCTCGCGCACCATGCGCGCCGGCGTCATCTTCGGTCCCGAGATGAACTCGCCGATCTCGCCGCGCGCATCGACCCGGAACTTGACGTGGGTGCCGCCGACGTCGATGACGAGGATGTGACGGGGAGACCCCTTCCCTGGGACTGTCCGGCGCGCTGGCATGATCTGATTCTCCACGCAAGCCCATTGCACTGCACAGTCCCTGCTCCGTGCAAGCCCCGCGTGGGTCCACCGCGGCAGTTCCGTCGGCCCATCGCAGAAGGAGTGGCCAACGGTACCCCGGAGTAGGTATAACTCGGGCGTTTCGCAGGAGGCACGGACATGAAGCCAAGCTTGGTTCTGGTGGCGCTGGCGGCTGTTGTGGCGTGCCGCCCGGCGGGCGCGGATCAGGACATCTCCAAGGTCAATGGCTCGATCGAGGTGTCACCGGGTGAGCACGCGGGCAACCTCGGCACCGTCAACGGCGCGATTCACGTGGGCGCGAACGCCGTGGTCGGCAAGGCCGACACGGTGAATGGCAGCATCACGCTCGACAGCCGCGCCACCGCAACCTCGCTCGGGACCGTGAACGGCTCGGTGACGATGAACGCGGGTGCGCGCGCGACCGGGGCGGCCACCACGGTGAACGGCACGATGAAGATCGTCGACGGCGCCGACCTCGGCGGTGCGCTGACCAACGTCAACGGCGCCATCCACATCAGCGCGGCACACGTCGCCGGACAGATCGAGACCACCAACGCCGACATCTTCATCGGGCCGAATGCGCGCATTGACGGCGGCATCCACATGAATGCCGACACCACCTGGTGGCACTTCTTCATGTTCGCGAGCACGCCGCGTGTGGTCATCGGACCGGGGAGCGTAGTGCGCGGCCCGCTGCACTTCGAGCGCGCCGTCAAGCTCTATGTCAGCGATCACGCGAGCATTGGACCGGTGACCGGCGCCACCGCCATCCGCTTCGCGGGAGCCGATCCGCCGGGCTGATGATCGGCCTTCGAGGATGAGATGCACGCGGGCGGCGAGGAGTTATCCCACCGCCCGCGTGATCCCCTTTACGCTCAGTGAGACGACGCGGAGGCGCTCACCTGGGCCCCGCCGCTCACCCCGGCCGACGTGCTGGTCGGCGCACTGCTGACGCCGGCATTCGTCGAGCTGCCGAGCGAGGCGCCCGTCTGCAGCGCGGGCGACTGCGGCGTGCCGGTCTTAGTAGCCTGCGTGCCGGTGGCAGACTGAGTGCCAGTCTTCACGGACCCGCTGGCTGCCGACTGCCCCTTGGCGGCGGTCGCGGCGGTCGCATTGGTCGCCGTCACGCCGGCCTGCTTCGCGCCGCTCGCCGTGGCACCCGCATCCGCGGCGGTCTTGCCGGCGACTGCCGTGCTCGCTGTCGCGGCACGCGTGGTGTTGGCACTGGCCTTGCCGGCGACTGCCGAGCTCGCCGAGGAGTGCATTCCTCCCATGCCGAAGGAGCCACCGCCGGCGGCATGCAGACCACCGCCGATTCGCTGCGCATGGGCCACGCCGGCCAAGCCGAACACGGCCGCAATCGCGATGCTCGCCAGGAAATGTTGCGTCTTCATGGTCAGTCTCCTCTTCGGGCGTGGTCCATCCACGACCCTTCGATGAGTACTACGACGCAGCCCCGGAGAATCTTCCGCCCGGGGGACCGGATTGCGCTGTGAGCGGCTGTTTGACTTAATTCGGCCGCAGATGGGTGAGCGCCGGTTGCGGGCGCAGCCCGGCTGCGACCACTCCGTAGCCGTAGACCGGATCGACGCCGTGGGCGCCGTGCGGATCGGCGTGCGCGGCGAGATCGGCGAGCGCTGAGTGTGCCGCAGCCTCGTCGGGGGCCTTCAGCGCGAGTGCCAGCAGTCCCGCGACCAGCGGCGCTGCGAACGATGTCCCCCGCACCAGGACATAACCCTGCGGCGTGCGCGCAGCCGCCATGTCGGCCCCGGGCGCTGCGAACCTGACCTGCGACCCGCGCTCGGCTTCCGCAAGCACGCGCCCGCGCGCGTCGACAGCGGTGACACCGATCACGCCCGGCCAGGCGGCCGGATACAGTGGCGGTGCCGCCGGACCGTCGTTGCCGACGGCGGCGACGACCAGGTAGCCGCGCGCTATGACGCCCGCGACGACGGTGCGCAGCAGGTTGTTCGCAGGCCCCACCAGGCTCACGTTGATCACCGGCACCCGCTCGCCGAGCAGCCACGCGAACGCCTCGACCACGGTGTCCACGCCACCGCCGGTCGCAGCCCCGCAGAACACGTCCGCCGCATACAGCT